>Ga0310344_10000174_pt1 | contig 53390 bp, 39 predicted proteins | sample HC15DNA20200_MG_FD_203801 | JGI IMG/M metagenome (GOLD analysis project Ga0310344, IMG submission 203801) | Marine microbial communities from station ALOHA, North Pacific Subtropical Gyre - HC15-DNA-20-200_MG | ecosystem: Environmental > Aquatic > Marine > Oceanic | place: Pacific Ocean: North... | reverse complement strand
CGACATCGAGGTGCCAAACACCGCCGTCGATATGAACTCTTGGGCGGTATCAGCCTGTTATCCCCGGAGTACCTTTTATCCGTTGAGCGATGGCCCTTCCATACAGAACCACCGGATCACTAAGACCTACTTTCGTACCTGCTTGATCCGTCGATCTTGCAGTCAAGCACGCTTATGCCTTTGCACACAGTGCGCGATGTCCGACCGCGCTGAGCGTACCTTCGTGCTCCTCCGTTACTCTTTAGGAGGAGACCGCCCCAGTCAAACTACCCACCATACACGGTCCCCGATCCAGATTATGGACCTAGGTTAGAACGTCAAGCACGACAGGGTGGTATTTCAAGGATGGCTCCGCCACAGCTAGCGCCATGGTTTCATAGCCTCCCACCTATCCTACACAGACGAACTCAACGTTCAGTGTAAAGCTATAGTAAAGGTTCACGGGGTCTTTCCGTCTTGCCACGGGAACGCTGCATCTTCACAGCGATTTCAATTTCACTGAGTCTCGGGTGGAGACAGCGCCGCTGTCGTTACGCCATTCGTGCAGGTCGGAACTTACCCGACAAGGAATTTCGCTACCTTAGGACCGTTATAGTTACGGCCGCCGTTTACTGGGGCTTCGATCAAGAGCTTCGCCTTGCGGCTGACCCCATCAATTAACCTTCCAGCACCGGGCAGGCGTCACACCCTATACGTCCACTTTCGTGTTTGCAGAGTGCTGTGTTTTTGATAAACAGTCGCAGCGGCCTGGTTTCTGCGACCCTCTTCAGCTATAGCTCGCACGAGCCACCAAAAAGGGTGCACCTTCTCCCGAAGTTACGGTGCCATGTTGCCTAGTTCCTTCACCCGAGTTCTCTCAAGCGCCTGAGAATTCTCATCCTACCCACCTGTGTCGGTTTACGGTACGGTCTTCGTGAGCTGAAGCTTAGGAGCTTTTCCTGGAAGCGTGGTATCAGTGACTTCGCCCTAGGGGCTCGTCTCGGTGCTCGGTCTTAAAGGATCCCGGATTTGCCAAAGATCCAAACCTACCGCCTTTCCCCGGGACAACCAACGCCCGGTACACCTAACCTTCTCCGTCCCTCCATCGCACTCACGCGAGGTGCAGGAATATTAACCTGCTTCCCATCGACTACGGCTTTCGCCCTCGCCTTAGGGACCGACTAACCCTGCGTCGATTAACGTTGCGCAAGGAAACCTTGGGCTTTCGGCGTGCGGGCTTTTCACCCGCATTATCGTTACTCATGTCAGCATTCGCACTTCCGATACCTCCAGCGGACTTCTCAATCCACCTTCGCAGGCTTACGGAACGCTCCTCTACCGCGCACAACAAAGTTGTGCACCCCAAGCTTCGGTTCTGTGCTTAGCCCCGTTAAATCTTCCCCGCAGACCGACTCGACCAGTGAGCTATTACGCTTTCTTTAAAGGGTGGCTGCTTCTAAGCCAACCTCCTGGCTGTCTGTGCCTTTCCACATGGTTTTCCACTTAGCACAAAATTTGGGACCTTAGCTGTGGGTCTGGGTTGTTTCCCTTTTCACGACGGACGTTAGCACCCGCCGTGTGTCTCCCATACAGTCCGTCTCGGTATTCGGAGTTTGCAATGGTTTGGTAAGTCGCGATGACCCCCTAGCCATAACAGTGCTCTACCCCCGAGAGGATACATATGAGGCGCTACCTAAATAGCTTTCGAGGAGAACCAGCTATCTCCGGGTTCGATTAGCTTTTCACTCCTAATCACACCTCATCCCCTACCTTTGCAACGGGAGTGGGTTCGGGCCTCCAGTTGATGTTACTCAACCTTCACCCTGGGCATGACTAGATCACCCGGTTTCGGGTCTACTGCCCGCGACTATGCGCCCTTATCAGACTCGGTTTCCCTTCGCCTCCCCTATACGGTTAAGCTTGCCACGAACAGTAAGTCGCTGACCCATTATACAAAAGGTACGCAGTCACCCTTGCGGGCTCCTACTGCTTGTACGCACACGGTTTCAGGATCTATTTCACTCCCCTCTCCGGGGTTCTTTTCGCCTTTCCCTCACGGTACTGGTTCACTATCGGTCGGTCAGGAGTATTTAGCCTTGGAGGATGGTCCCCCCATGTTCAGACAGGGTTTCACGTGCCCCGCCCTACTCGTCTTCACTGGTATGGCCCTTTCAAATACAGGGCTATCACCTTCTATGGCCAACCTTTCCAGGTTGTTTTTCTAAAACCATACCAGCTTAAGGGCTAGTCCGCGTTCGCTCGTCGCTACTGACGGAATCTCGGTTGATTTCTTTTCCTCTGGTTACTTAGATATTTCAGTTCACCAGGTTCGCTTCCATGAGCTATGAATTCACTCAAGGATACTGCCGAAGCAGTGGGTTTCCCCATTCGGACATTGCCGGATCAAAGCTTGTTGCCAGCTCCCCGACACTTTTCGCAGGCTACCACGTCCTTCATCGCCTCTGACCGCCAAGGCATCCACCGTGTGCGCTTATTCGCTTGACCATATAACCCCAAGTCGCCTCGGGGCCACATGACGTGTTGATGGGGTACAAAGCCACCAACGCGAACATACGACTCAATTATTAGGGACTCGAAGTCCCCGCCTTAGCCTCAACGACACGTTTAGATAGATATCTCAAACGCTCGCTACGTCACAAGTTATAAAAGAACACGTACCAGCCTCAACGCTGATCCGTATAAATTCTTAGTGTGCGCCATACATTCAGAGTGGTGGGTCTGGGAGGACTCGAACCACCGACCTCACCCTTATCAGGGGTGCGCTCTAACCACCTGAGCTACAGACCCAATGTCTTGCTGCCAGATGGTGGAGCCTGTCGGGATCGAACCGACGACCCCCTGCTTGCAAAGCAGGTGCTCTCCCAGCTGAGCTAAGGCCCCAAAAATGGGACTATCGCACCGGGCCTGGCCCGATACGAACTCTGAATGCAGGTAACTTGTGAGGACGCCCGACAGGACGATGCTGTCATGCTCAAAAGGAGGTGATCCAGCCGCACCTTCCGATACGGCTACCTTGTTACGACTTCACCCCAGTCATCGGCCACACCGTGGCAAGCGCCCTCCCGAAGGTTAAGCTACCTGCTTCTGGTGCAACAAACTCCCATGGTGTGACGGGCGGTGTGTACAAGGCCCGGGAACGTATTCACCGCAGCAATGCTGATCTGCGATTACTAGCGATTCCGACTTCATGGAGTCGAGTTGCAGACTCCAATCCGGACTGAGATAGGGTTTCTGGGATTGGCTCACCCTCGCGGGATTGCAGCCCTCTGTCCCTACCATTGTAGTACGTGTGTAGCCCTGGTCGTAAGGGCCATGATGACTTGACGTCATCCCCACCTTCCTCCGGTTTGTCACCGGCGGTCTCCTTAGAGTTCCCACCATTACGTGCTGGCAACTAAGGACAAGGGTTGCGCTCGTTGCGGGACTTAACCCAACATCTCACGACACGAGCTGACGACAGCCATGCAGCACCTGTGTTCGAGTTCCCGAAGGCACCAATCCATCTCTGGAAAGTTCTCGACATGTCAAGACCAGGTAAGGTTCTTCGCGTTGCATCGAATTAAACCACATACTCCACCGCTTGTGCGGGCCCCCGTCAATTCCTTTGAGTTTCAGTCTTGCGACCGTACTCCCCAGGCGGCGAACTTAACGCGTTAGCTTCGATACTGCGTGCCAAATTGCACCCAACATCCAGTTCGCATCGTTTAGGGCGTGGACTACCAGGGTATCTAATCCTGTTTGCTCCCCACGCTTTCGTGCCTCAGTGTCAGTGTTGGTCCAGGTAGCCGCCTTCGCCACAGATGTTCCTCCCGATCTCTACGCATTTCACTGCTACACCGGGAATTCCGCTACCCTCTACCACACTCTAGTGACCCAGTATCCACTGCAATTCCCAGGTTGAGCCCAGGGCTTTCACAACGGACTTAAATCACCACCTACGCACGCTTTACGCCCAGTAATTCCGAGTAACGCTTGCACCCTTCGTATTACCGCGGCTGCTGGCACGAAGTTAGCCGGTGCTTATTCTTTGGGTACCGTCAGAACAATCGAGTATTAATCGACTGCTTTTCTTTCCCAACAAAAGGGCTTTACAACCCGAAGGCCTTCTTCACCCACGCGGCATGGCTGGATCAGGCTTGCGCCCATTGTCCAATATTCCCCACTGCTGCCTCCCGTAGGAGTCTGGACCGTGTCTCAGTTCCAGTGTGGCTGATCATCCTCTCAGACCAGCTACGGATCGTCGCCTTGGTGAGCCTTTACCTCACCAACTAGCTAATCCGACATCGGCTCATCTAATCGCGCAAGGCCCGAAGGTCCCCTGCTTTCACCCGAAGGTCGTATGCGGTATTAGCGTAAGTTTCCCTACGTTATCCCCCACGAAAAGGTAGATTCCGATGTATTCCTCACCCGTCCGCCACTCGCCACCCAGAGAGCAAGCTCTCCTGTGCTGCCGTTCGACTTGCATGTGTTAGGCCTGCCGCCAGCGTTCACTCTGAGCCAGGATCAAACTCTTCACTTAAAAACGCATGCCCGAAGGCAAATATTTAAAGCTGCAGAAGTTCAACCACTGGCAACGTATCGCTTGCAAAGCAATTGACTTGTTGCTTGATTAAACGTCTGCAAGATGGACAGTCATCCTTCCTGCAGGCGTCCGCACAAATTACCTGCGCACACTGTCAAAGAACTTCGGGGCCGGCCTCAGCGCCTTTCCCTTTTCGCTACCGACGTTTCCGTCCGAGCGAGCCGCCCATTATAGCGGGCTTTTTGCTTCCGTCAACACCTCGTTTCGAGCCGTTGACCACTTCAGCGCCCGAAGGCTTTTCCCTGAAGCGAGCCCGCCATCATAGCGGATTTTTTTGATTCGTCAACACTTCGTTTCCGAGGAGTTGATTGCTTCGTTCGCGTGACCCGAAGGTCATTTCGTCGAAGCGAGCCGCTCATCTTAGCCGGCTTTTTCATTCCGTCAACACCCTGTGAAAGCGAGGTTGGCGTCGTCCGCGTTTGCGCCGAAGCGTTGTCGTTGACGAGGTGGCGCAGTTTAGCGATGCAGCACGAAGCGTCAACTCTTGTGCGCGTCATCGATGGCGTGCGATACGCGCGCACCTGCCGGCGCGCGAGCGCCTGATGCCTCAAGTAGGCGTGCGTGCGGGAACTGCCGCACGCCACCACGCCACCAGCCAACCACACGCGAGCAGCGCCCCCGCAAGCAACCAGGGCGCACCCGGCAAATGAGGGCCCGCATGCTTGTCGATGCCCCATGCGAAGACGTTGGCGAACAACAACGGACCTGCAACGCCAGCGAGGCTGACAAGGCTCATCAGGGCGCCTTGAATGCGGCCCTGCACTTCGGCGCCCACGCGCCGAGTGATGAGCGCCTGCGCAGCGGGTCCGGCGACGGCCCAGAGCGAGCTGATCGGTACGCCGACGAGAAAAGCTGGGCCGCTGCCCGCCAACCCATAGATGACGAAACCCACCACGCCGCAACCCAAGCCGAACAGCAGCGCGCGCCGCTCTCCCAACCACGCCACGATACGGCCCACCAGCAAGGCGTTGACGACAATGCTGCACACGCCCACCAAAGCCAGCACCCAGCTGACTTCCCTGGGTCCCCAGCCATACAGGTAGCCGGCGAACAGCACGAAGATGCTGGGATACACGTAATGCGCGAGGTTGGCGAGGAAGATCACCGCCGCCAGGCCAAACACGGAGGGATAGCTGCGCAGCAGCTTCAGCGCACCGAATGGATTGGCGTGGCCCCAGTCGAAGCGCGGGCTGCGCTTGTCCTGCGACAGCGACTCCGGCAGCACGAACCAGCCGTAGAGGAAGTTGGTCAGCGACAGAGCCGCCGCAAACCAGAAGGGCCAGCGAAGCCCGAAGCCACCCAGCCACCCGCCGATCAAGGGTCCGGCCACGAACCCGATGCCGAAGGCCGCTCCCAACAGCCCATAGGCCTGCGCCCGCTTCTCCGGCGCGGTGACGTCGGCGATATAGGCATTGGCGGTGGAAAAGCTCGCCGAGAACACGCCTGAGAACACGCGCGCCAACAGCAGCAGCGGCAATGTGTGCGCGACGGCCATCAGCAGGAAATCCATGCCCAGGCCAAAGCACGACAGCAGGATCACCGCGCGCCGACCATAGCGATCCGACAGCGCGCCCTGGATCGGGGAGCAGAAGAACTGGATCGCGGCGAACAGGAAGCCGAACCAGCCGATCCAATGCGCGGCGTCGGCATAGTCGCCACCGGTGAACTGGCGCACCAGGTTCGGCAGGACGGGGATCACCACGCCAAACGACAAGACATCGATCAGCACGGTGACGAAGATGAAGATCATCGCCGCGCGGCGCGGCCCTTGAACCGGAAACGACGCATGCATGGTGCGGGACCCCCGACACGGAAGTCCGCAGTGTAATGAAGCGCGCCGCCCGCAGGCGGCGCGTCCGCGCTACAGCGCCTCGCTGTCGATGATCTGGCGCAGTACGTGGCGCGCCCCCGGTGCCAGTTCGATCACATCCGGTCCCGCGTTTGCCGCCTCCAGACAGACATACTGGCGCCAGCCGTCACGAACGTCGTCCATCTTCGCCGCGCCCGCTTCGCCTGGGTTCCAGGCCACCAGGGTCTGGCTGCCTTCGGTACGCAGTTCGATACGACGGCGCAGGACAGGGTCGACCAGACCGTAGCGGCCACCTGCCTGCAGGTAGATGCGGTCGCTGCGGCCCGGGTCACGAGGGTCGCGCAGGCTCCAGTCCCCCTGCTGGCGGTGCGTCACCGCGTAGTTCTCGAACTTGTCGAGGTAATCCAGCCCGTCGACGCCTTCGGCACTGACCTGCAGCGCATCGCCGACATGGAAGTAGTTGTGCAGCGCCTGGGTGAAGCGCACCGTTTCGCCGCTTACGTTCTCCGTTTCCAGCGACTGCTCCAACGTACGCCCGACGCGCACAGTCATGCGCAGGCGCAGCGCCAGGTCGTCCATCGCCGGGGGCGCCAGATGCAGCACGACCGTGCCATCGGCTTCGCGGCTGGCATCCAGCAGCTGCCACGGCAAGGTCCGCACGAACCCGTGCGCGGGCACATCACCGGTCTGGTCCTGCCGGCCGAAGTACGGCCAGCACACCGGCGTACCACCGCGGATCGGCGTCGGCGCCGGCTTGGCCAGCGGCGAGAGCCACATCACGTCCTCCTGGCCGGCCGGGACGAAGGACAGCAGCTGCCCGCCGAACAGGCTGATGGCGGCCGTGGAGTGCGGCGTGCTGACCAGCAGCGAGGGGAAGCCGTGGAAGTCGCCTGTACTCAGGCCGGGAATGTCTTTCATGGCGCGGTGCTTGCTCACGATGGGGGATTGGACGAAATGGGGATAGGCGGCCGGCAGTTTGAAAGCGGTGCCTTTCGACACGGCGGGGCCCGGCGCTTCGCCTTTGAGCGCGGCCAGGACGGACTGCCCCGCCCTGCCATCGGCGGGCTGCAGGCCCAGCCTCTGTTGTTCGGCCTGGATGGCGCGGCGGGTCGCGGCACCCAGCATGCCATCGGCCGTGCCCACCGCATGTCCGCGCGCGATCAGCAGGCGCTGCAGCTCACGACGGTGGGCGCGATCCAGACCTGGATCCGGGGTCGGCCAAGCGGTTGCCAGTCCCGGCTCGCCACGCAGGCGGTCTGAAAGCAAGGCGATCGCCAACGCATAGCTCTCCGCTGCGTTGTAAGCGTAGATCGCGTCGTAGTTGGCGAAGACAAGAAACGCCGGCCCCTGCGCTCCGGTAGGCAACAGCACGGCAGCCGGAGTGTCGTCAGTGACGCGCGACAAGTGCGAAGGCCGGCCCTCGACCTCGCGCACGCCCAGCGCGCGCCATTCCCGCCAGGGCCGGCGCAGCTTGCGGCCGGCGCGGGCGGCATCAAACCCCTCGGGCAGCACGACCTCCTCGCCCCACGGCTGCCCGCTTTCCCATCCCGCGCGCGCCAGGTAGTTCGCCGTCGATGCCAGCGCATCGGGCACGCTGTCTACGAGGTCGCGCCGCCCGTCGCCATCGCCGTCCACCGCGACCCGTCGGTAGGTCGTGGGCATGAACTGGGTCTGCCCGAACGCACCGGCCCATGAGCCAGTGGGCGCCGAGGCCAGGTCGCCGTCCTGCAGCAGCTGCAGCAGCGCGAACAACTCTCCACGGAAAAAGGGTTGGCGGCGCCCTTCGCACGACAGCGTCGCCAGCGACACCAGCAACGGGCGCTTGCCGGTAACCCGGCCGTAATCGCTCTCCACGCCCCATACCGCCACCACCGTCTCGGCATCCACCCCGTACTGCGCGGCGATGCTGTCGAGCAGCGGACGATAACGCGCCAGGAACGCCTTGCCGTCCGCCACGCGCTCCTCGTCGACCAGGCCGGCCAGGTAGTCCCACAGAGGTGTGGTGAATTCCGGTTGCGCATCGAGCAGGGGCAGCACGCTGGCGTCGGGCTGAATCCCGGCCAGTTGCTGGTCGAACGTAGCGGTGTCGATGCCCTTTGCCTGCGCGCCGGCGCGCAGGGTCTCCAGGCAACGCTGCCACGAGACGTCTTCAGCCGCGAATGCAGGCGCGCAGCCCCACAGGCCGCCTACCAGCAGCCCGGCGCGCAGGACGCGCCACCGCTCAGGCCAGATCGCGGAAAACCCCGGAACGACGCGCCAGCTCATCGGGCCGCTCCGACCCGACAACCATCGGCCGCGCCGTCGAACGGCCAGGGGGCCACCGGATCATCCAGGCGGCCAGGGCACCTGGCACGAGGACGCCGAATACCAAGACCCCGATCAACATCCATAACCAGAGACTGAGGTTGCCCATCGCCGTCCCTTTGCCGAACCACGGCCCTGCCTATCCCGGGAGCCAGCATATCCAGCGCGCGCGAACGCGGCGTGCAGATCGCCTTCACGCCGGGCCGGCTCACACCGCGTCCAGGTAGAACCATTGGCCGCCCTCGCGGACGAAACGGCTGTGTTCCTGCATGCGCACGGTGCTTCCCCCGCCCACCCGGTAGCGGGCGCGGAATTCGACCTCGGCCCGGTCCGCCCCGGTGTCGGCGGCGCGCAGCACGTCCAATCCGAGCCAAAGGGTTCGGGCACCGGCGGGCTCGTCGAGCGGCAGCGCCGGTGGCCGCGTGGAAGCGTGCCAGGTGCGCAGCAGGTAACCGGCATCCCGGCGGACGTAAGCGCTGTAGCGTGAACGCATCAGCGACTCGGCATCGGGCGCCGACTCGCCCGCGTGGTAGCGTCCGCAGCAATCGGCGTAGGACGCCGGGCGCCCGCAGGGGCATGAATCGGCAGGCGGATGGCGCGACACATTCATGGCCCGATTGTGCGGCCTGCGCGCGCCACGCGCACCCGTCTCCCGGCGCATGGGCAGGCCGCGGGCCAGCGCGTATGCTGGCGCGCCCTCGCCTACCGTGCCCCGCCGTGCTCGATTTCCTGCCTGCCGAACTGCCCTGGCTGCTGTGCATCGCCTTCGCCGCCGGGCTGGTGGATGCGGCGGTGGGCGGCGGCGGGTTGATCCAGCTGCCCGGACTGTTCGCCACGTTGCCGCGCGAAGTACCCGCCGTGCTGCTGGGCACCAACAAGTTCAGTTCGATGTTCGGCACCGGCATGGCGACCTGGCGCTACGCGCGCAACGTGCGCTTCCCATGGCGCCCGGTGCTGTACGCGGCCACGACGGCTTTCGCGTTCTCGTTCCTCGGTGCCACCGCCGTGAGCCTGTTGCCGCGCGAGGCGGTGAGGCCACTGATCCTGATCCTGCTGGTGGCGATGCTGGCCTACACGCTGGTCAAGAAGGATTTCGGCGCGCTGCACCGCCCGCGCGAGATCGGGCGCAGGGAGCTGGCCATGGCGCTGGCGATGGGCGCGGCGATCGGCTTCTACGACGGTTTCTTCGGGCCAGGCACCGGCAGCTTCCTGATCTTCCTGTTCATCCGCTTCTTCGGCCTGGACTTCCTGCGTGCCTCGGCCGCGTCGAAAGTGGTGAACCTGGCGACGAACGTCGCCGCGCTCGCCTTCTTCCTGCCCAGTGGCAAGATCCTGCTGGCCGCGGCCGTCCCGATGGCGGCGGCGAATGTCGCCGGTGCCTTCACCGGCACGCGGCTGGCGCTGCGCGGCGGCACGCCGCTGATCCGGCAACTGTTCCTGGTGCTGGTGATCGTGCTGATCGCGCGCATGGGCTGGGACACGCTACGCGGTTGACCACGGGGCGCAGGGCCCCGTGATGCATCACTTCTTCGGCTTGGCGGCCTTTCCTGGCTTCCGGGCAGCGGCTGGTTTCGATCCGCTCGCCGCCTTCGCGGGTCGGGCCGAAGCCTTTGCCTTCTTCGCTGCAGACGCCTTCGCAGGCTTGTTCGACACAGGCTTGGCCGTTTTCGGCTTCGCTTTCGCGGGCCGCTTGGCTACCTTGGCCGCCGCCGGCGTCGCCTCGACAGGGATGGCCGGCGGTTCCTGTGACGCCGGCGCCGCACCGCGCGCGCGCTCGGGCAACTTCAGCCGGTTCGCTTCGTCGTCGTACTCCACCAGCAACACGCCGGAGGTATGGCGCCCGCTGATTTCCACGAAGCATGCGCCGCCGATGAACGGCTCCAGCGTCATGACCGACTTCAGCGGCGTGGCCACGATCATCTGGAAGCCGAAGTTCTCAAAGATGTTCATCGCCAAGGCGGTGAACTCGTTGTCGGCCTTGTCGAACGCCTCGTCGAGCACGACCGCGCAGTAGCGCGGCAGCTCCCCATCCTCGCCGCCGAGCTGGTAGCGCAGGGCGGCAGCCAGGCAGGTGGTGGCGAGCTTCTGCCGCTGGCCGCCGGACTTGCCCGCGCCGCTGCGGTAAATCTCGATCTGCGTGCGGGTCTGCGCATCCAGCTCCACGCCGACAAACTCCACGTGCAGGCGCACATCCAGCACCTGCTCGCGCCAGCGTCGCTGCTCGTTGTCGTCCGCGCCCAGTCGCGCCACCAGCCCGCGCAAGGTGTCGAACTGCGCCTCGGCCAGCGCGCGGTCCTCGGTCTGCTGCTGCGCCAGCACCGAGCGCAGCTGCTGCTGGAATTCCTGTACTTCCGGCAATCGGCGGTCGCTGACCTCGATGGTCAACACGGTGCCGCGGTTGAACGGCACCTGCTCCAGGCTGGCATTGACCTCGTCCATGCGCTGGCGGATGCCCTTGTGCGCTTCGGCGGCGTGCCGCTGCAACGCCAGCAGGTTGTTCTTGCTCTGGGTCTGCAGCAGCTCGAAGAAGCGGTTCTCGTGACGCGGCAGGCCATCGCTTTCCAGCCGGTCCAGGCGGGCAAGGAAATCGTCCGCGCTGGCCACGCTCACGGTGAAGTCGCCGCTGTCCTCCGGCCACTGCTGGCAATACTTCCGGAAGCAGTCGACCAGCAGCTGGCTCAGCCGGCTGTCGCGTCCCTGGCTTTCGGCCAGTTGCTCGGCCAGGCCCCGTTCGACCAGGCGGAAATGCGCCTCGAGGTTGTCCAGGCTCAGCGCGGGCAGCTCGGCCAGCCGTTGCCGCAGTCCTTCAAGCTGGGTGGGGGTCAGCGAACCGCCGACGCGACCCTGGCTGGCCTGTTGCAGGTGTTCCAGACGCGCACGCTCGCGCGCCAGCTGCGCACGCTCCAGGCGTACGCCTTCGTAGGTGCGGCGGGCCTGGTCGCGCAGGCCGCGCGCATGCTCCAGCGCCTGGCCGAGGGCGCGCAGCCCGGTGTCGCCCTCGCGCAACTGGCGCAGCTGTTCGTCGATGTCCGCCAAGCGCTGCAGCTTCGGGGCTACATCGATCTCGTCCCAGTCGCGCTCCACCAGCGTGTGCGCGGCCAGGGTACGTTCCTGCCCCTGCTCGCGTTGGGCTCGCAGCGCGGCGACGTCGGCATCACAGGCGGCGATGCGTTGCGCCAGCTGCTGGCCCTCGCGCTCGAAGACCTTCAGCTTGTCGCGATTGTCGTAGCCCAGCAGCCATCGCTTGCGATCGCCGACCGCGTGGCGATCATCCTTCTCGTAGCGGTCGCCTGGGTGCTTGACCTGGCCCTCGCGGGTGATCGCCTTGTCCGCGTTGCGCAACGCGGTGGCGTTGTCCACGCAGTCGTAATCAAAGCGCCGCGCCAGCTCGTGCCGCAGCCAATCGGCGTAGGCGTGTTCGCGCAGCAGCAGCTTGCCCGGCAGGCTGCGCGGGTGCGCCTCCCGTGCCTGCAAGCCGTCGTTGCGGCGCACGCGGAAGTAGACCAGCCGCGTGCCCAGGTGGGTGCGGTTGACCCAATCGGCCACCTGCGCATGATGCCGCTCGTCCACCAGCAGCGACTGCGCGAAACCGTGCAGCACGCGCTCGATGGCGCCACGCCAGGCGATCTGGTCATCGCGCACCTGCAACAGCTCGCCCACGAAGGGCAACGCGGCCTCGCTGAGCCCGGTGTCCTCGCACAGCCGGGCGCGCAATGCCTGCATCGGGGCGGGAATGCTGGAGGGCGCCTTCTTGAGCGCCTCGATCTCGGCGCGGATGGCAGCAAAACGCCGCTCGTCCTCGCGACGTTCGGCCATGCGCTCGGCGATGGCTTCGTCCACCGAACCAGCCTGTTCGCGGTTGCCCGCCAGCAGTTCGCGTGCGTGCGCGACCTGCTCGGCGAACCCCAGCGCACTGCCCGCCAGGCCTGTGCCAAGTTGGCGGCAGGCCTGCTCGATCTGGGTGCGCCGCCGCGCACGCTCGTCGCGCTCGCGCTCGATGCGGGTGCGCTCGCGTTCCAGCGCCTCGATCTGCTCGCCGCCCTGGGCCCGCTGCTCGCGTTCCAGCCCCGCCAGCTTCTCTTCGTGGTTGTCCAGCGACTCGCGACGCTGGCCTTCCTCGCCCGCGAGCCCCCGATCCTGCGTATCGAGCTCGACCAGCCTCGCCTGCAGGAGTTCGGCACGTCGCTGCTCGCGATAACCATCCACGCCCAGCTGCAACTCGCGCAGCTCGCCTACGCTGCGGCGCAGGGCCATCAGGGCGGCATGGTGCTCGCGCGCGGGCGAAAGTGTTTCCACCTGACGCCGCGCGGTCACCACCGCCTGGTGCGCGCCATCCAGCTCGGCGAAGTCCTCGACCAGCCGGTCCGCCGCCTCGAAGGTCCGCGGCTCGTCGAGCATGAAGCCGCGCAGGAACGCGTTGAGGTCACCGAGGTTCTTGGCCGACTGCGTCTTGTGCAGCAGCCGCAGCGCCATCTCGTTGCCGATGCCCAACAGCTCGCGGAAATGCTCGGCATAGCCGGCGAAACTTTCGAAGTGCTGTACGTCATCGCCCAGTCGCGCGCGCAGGCGGCGCAGGTCCAGGTCGAACCCGTCCAGCTCGGTGGCGATATCGAACGGCCGCCGCGCCACCAGGTAATGCCGGCGCACGTCGGCCGCCGCGTTGCCACTGCCGGCAATCCAGAACAGCCGGACGAGGCTGACCACCTCGCCCAGCGCGTTGTGGTATTCCAGCACCAGCGCGGTCCAGGTGGCACCGGCGCGCAGGTATTGGGTGGCGATCTCGCCGGAGCTGCTGTCCTGCTGGTCGGCCCACGCACCACGCACGTAGGAAACCAGGTTGCGGTCGCGCCCGCTGCGTTCGGCTTCGCGGGCGGCGGCGTTGAAATCCACGATGCTGGGGGGCGTCAGCAGTGCCGACATCGCATCCAGCAACGTCGACTTGCCCGAGCCGGAGCGCCCCACGAAGAGAAAGCCGCGCTCGGCGATCGGGACATCGGTCAGGCCACTGAAGGTGCCCCAGTTGTGCACCTGCAGGCGGCGCATGCGGAACTGGCGCGCACGCGGATCCAGCGTGGCATCGCTGAACAGGCTGGTCGGTTGCAGCGCGGGAGCGCGAGTTAGTTGGTTCATCGGCTCATTCCTCGTCGGCCGCGGCCAGGGCCGGGCTGGCATTGCCTTCGCGCAGTTCGCGGTAGGCCTGCGACAGCGCCTGCACCTCCTCGGCCGAGAACAGCAGTTTGAGCACCGGCGACACCTCGTAGCGGTCCTCGCTGCCGCGCAGGCGCGCCAACAGCTGGTGGTCGCGCATCTTGGCAATGGCGGTCAGTACGCGGCGCGCGTAGCCGGCGCGGTCGGTGGAGACATGGCGTTCGTACACCGACATCGCCTCCAACAGCTGCGCTTCCTCCACGACGGCACGCTCGCCACGCGTATCGGCTTCGGCCAGGCGCTGGCGCAGGTGCAGCAGCAGCGCCGACTCGATGAAAGTCAGCGGTGCGGTGCGCAGCAGCGTGGGCGATTCCAGCTCGGCGGTATCGGCCTGGCGGGTGAAGGCCACGCCGCCCTCGCGGTCCAGTACCAACTCCAGGAACAACTCGCACAGCACGCGGCGGATATCTTCCTCGTGGCGCAGCAGCGCTGGCCACAGGGCGCCGTGCCGTTGCGCGTCCAGGCTGGGTCCGGCCAGCAGCTGGCACAGCGCGCGGCGCGCGGTGAACGGCAAGCTGCCGGTGTCGCCGATGAACAGCGGTTGCCCGGCGGCACTGGCGGCTTCGCCGATCAGCAGCGCCTGGCGCTCGCGTCCTTCGGTATCGGGGTCTTCAGACCAGTTCATCTCGTTTCTCCCGGGTGAAGCGCACCAACGGGATGCGCGCGCGCCGCGCGCTGCCGTCCCCGCCCTGCCACTCCACGATTTCCCATTCGTCTTCGCTGAGCACGCCATGGCGCGTACCCAGCGACAGATAGCCGATCACCGTGCCCAGGCCCTGTACGGCGGGCCGATGCCGCAACGCGTCACCGATGCTCAGGCGCATGTGGTCGCCCAGCAGCTCGTGCAGATCGCGGCGCAACCCGCGCACGTCGATCTCCGACTGCGCGACCAGGTCGCCGACGCTCTCCAGCGAGATCGCCGCCATTTCGGCAGCCTGCACGCGGCCATCCACGCGCACGCTGCGCGGGTCATGCAGCCGCCACTGCGACAGCGAGCGCAGGCGGCTGCCGCTCAAGGGCAGCGTGTATCCGGTCTGCGTGGTGGCGTGCAGGCGCTCGCGCAGCTGCAACGCCTCACCCTGCGCCTGCCGCAGCAGCTGGTGCAGCCGCCGCTGCTCCAGATAACCGCGGCTCTGCACGAAGCCGCGCAAGCTGCGGGCGAAGTGCTGCATCACCGCATGCACCTCGCCGCCGCGTTCGAGCAGCGTACCGGTCAGCCCGCGCAGGAAGGCGCGTTCGTCACGCCCCAGGCGGCGGGCAAAGCCACGCGCCAGCAACGCTTCCAGCGCCTCGTCCAGGCGGCCGGCCTGTTCGTGGTCGTTGAGCAGGTTCCAGAAGGCCTGGAAGCTGCGCCCGGCTTCGCTGTCGGCGATGACGTCCACGCCTTCGAACAGGCGTTCGAGCACGTCGCCGCGCGCGCCTTCGTCGTCGATGATGCGCTCGCGGAATTCGCGGTTGAGCCGTTCGAAGTCGTCGCGGACGCGGTGGAAGTCCTCGGCCAGTTCGTCGGTCAGGTGGATCAGGTCGCGCGTGCGCTCCAGCGCGCGCTTGCCATCGAGCGCGGCGAGCTGGCCGGCCTGCACGCGGGCGATTTCCTCGTCCAGCCGCGTGCGTTCGGCCTGCAGCATCGCCAGGCGGGTGTCGGGGTCGGACTCGGTCTGCCCGGCCAGCTGCACCAACTGCTGGATCACCAGCGACAGGCGGCTTTCGGTGGCACGCCCAGCCTGCCCAGCGCCCAGGCTGGCGATGAAGCGGATGGCCTGGGTCGCGGCACGCGAGAGTTCGTACGCTTCTTCTTCCGCGCCCTCGGGCAGGCGGCGCTCCAGCCAACCCTGGGCCAGCCAGTGCGCCACGTAAGCAGGCGCCGTGCGTGGCAGTTCACGCGAGAGTTCGTCGGCGCGCAGGGCGTCGAGCTGGCGTTGCAGGCGCTCGTGCAGCACCGAAGCGGGCAGGCGCCGCTCGTGCTCGAGCAGCAGGCCCTGCAACAGGCCGACCAGTTCCGGTGCGTGGTCGGCCGCCAGCAGCTTCCACAACGGGCGTTCGCGCAGCAGCCGGTAGGCGGCTATCCGTTCACGATGCTTCATGCAGTGCGGCGGCGTGCGGGAGGCGCTCTCAGCGCTTGCCGCCGACGTCGATGAAGCGCAGGAACTCGGCGCGCGTGCGTGCATCCTCGCGGAAGGTACCGAGCATCTTGGAAGTCACCATGCTCACTCCGCGCTTGTGGATGCCGCGCGTGGTCATGCACTCGTGCGCACCTTCGACCACGACGCCCACGCCACGCGGGCCGAGCACGTCCTGGATGCACTGGGCGATCTGCGCGGTCATCTTCTCCTGCACCTGGAAGCGGCGCGCGTAGGTTTCCACCACCCGCGCCAGCTTGCTGATGCCCACCACCTTGCCGTCCGGCAGGTAGCCGACGTGCACCTTGCCGATGATCGGCGCCATGTGGTGCTCGCAGTGGCTTTCGTACTCGATGTCCCGCAGCACGATCAGTTCGTCGTAGCCGGCCACTTCCTCGAAGGTGCGGGCCAGGTATTCACGCGGGTCGTCGCGGTAGCCGCTGAACCAGTCGCCGTAGGCTTCGGCCACGCGGCGCGGGGTGTCGAGCAGGCCTTCGCGGGCCGGGTCCTCGCCCGCCCAGCGCAGCAGGGTGCGCACGGCCTCTTCGGCCTGGGCCTGGGTGATGTCGGAATCGGGGGTGTTCTTGGAAGCGGACATGGGTACTGAGCGCCCGTGACGGGGCATGCATGGTACCCGAGGAGCGGCCGCCCTCCCTACCGGGGGCGGGCGGCGGCGGCCCGCCTCCGTTGGAAGGAGGCGGGCCGGGGCCGCGGGAGATCAGCCGCCGCGGGTCCCGTGCCGGCGGTGCATCTCGTGCTCGTGGTCCAGCCAGTTGGACCCCTTGTTGGTGAGGAAGAAGATGTAGACGAACAAGGACACGGCGATGACGGCGGTGGCGTAGATGACGAAGTCGTCGACCCGGTCGGCATGCAGGGCAGCCTGGTACAGCAGCGGGGCGGTGCCACCGAAGGCCGAATTCGCCAGCGCGTACCCCAGGCCCACGCCGAGCGCGCGGATGTGGGTCGGGAACAGTTCGGCCTTCACCACCGCGTTGATGGAGGTGTAGCCGGTGAGGATCACGAAACCCACGGTGAGGATGGCGAAGGCGGTGAGCCAGTCGCTCTGCCTGGGCAGGTACAGCACCAGGTACCAGGTGTAGAGCACGCCGCCGATACCGAAGAACACCAGCAACGTCTTGCGGCCGATGATGTCCGACAGCCAGCCGCCCACCGGCTGCATCAGCATCAGCACCACCAGCGCGGCGAGGTTGATCCATGTGCCGGCCATGACATCGTCGCCGGCGAAGGCGGTCTGGATCATCTTCGGGCCGGTCACCGAGTAGGTATAGAAGGCGATGGTGCCGCCGGCGGTGATCAGGAAGCACAGCAGCAGCGGGCGCCACTGGTTGACGAACAGCTCATGCAGCGAGCCGGAGGCGCGCGCCTTGCCTTCCTTGGCCGCGGCGATGGATTCCGAGCCCAGCGACTCGTCCATCGTGCGGCGCAGCCAGAACACCACCAGCGCGCCGACGCCACCCAGGGCGAAGGCCACGCGCCAGCCCCATTCGGAGATGTGCTGCTTGTCGACCAGGGGCAGCATCACCAGCAGCACCGCCTGGGCGATGACGTGGCCGCCCACGAGGGTGACGTAGTGGAAGGACGACAAGAAGCCACGCCGTCCGGCAATCGCGGCCTCTGACATGTAGGTGGCGCTGGTGCCGTACTCGCCCCCCGTCGCGAAGCCCTGCACCAGCCTGGCCAGCAACAGGATCACCGCCGCCGCCGCGCCGATGGAGGCCACGGTGGGGGTGATGGCCACCACGAAAGAACAGGCCGCCATCAGCGACACCGACACGGTCAGTGCCAGGCGGCGCCCGTAGCGGTCGGCGAAGCGGCCGAAGTACCAGGCGCCGATCGGGCGCATCAGGAAGGTGACCGCGAAGATCGCCCAGACATACAAGGTGGCGTTCTTGTCCTCCTTGGAGAAGAACTGCGACTCGAAGTAGCTGGCGAACACCGAGTAGACGTAGACGTCATACCACTCGACGAGGTTGCCGGCCGAACCCTTGAGGGTATTGGAGATCGAGCGGCGCAGCGCGCCGGGGGCGGGGTTGGCGGTGCCGAGCGGTGACGAGGGGGAAGCGCTCATTCAGGGCAAACCTTCATTCGTGGATCTGCCCCGAGTATAGGTGGACGATTGTGTTCATCCCGCTCACCTGCGGCATGGGCCGCGTGGAGCCGGCAGGAGACGTGCGTTGCGGGCATCGGCTGCCAAACGCCAGCCGCCCCATCCGCGCTACGATGCCGCTCCCCACCGCCGCACGCGATTTCGCTCCCGATGAAGGCCCGCCACCTCGACGCATCCCCGTGGGCATGAGCAAGGCATCGCACCGCACCGATGCCCGGAAGGAGCCGAGGATCGACCGCCTGCAGCCGTGGATCGCCGCGCTCGTCAGCGCGCTGCTGCACCTGTTGCTGCTGCTGATGCTGCTGTACGCCTCCAAGCCGGTGGTTTCCACGCCACAAGGCGCCTCCGGCGGCAGCCGCATGAAGGTGGATTTCCTTGGCGAGCCGCGCGACACCCAGCCCGGCCCTCCCAGCCCGCCGCCGCCGGCCGCACCCGTACGCAAGCGCAAGGCCACCTCGCAGGTACGAACGACGCTGGTGATGACCTCGCCCGACCCGGTGCCGCCAGAAGACTTGCCCGAGCCCGAGCCGCAGCGCGAGGTGCCGCCACCGCCGCAGCCCAACCCAGCCGATGACGACTGGTCGCAACTGGCGCGCCGGCCCGCCTCCAGCCCACCCGCGCCCCGTCGCACGCAGGCCTGGACCGGCCATCCCCCGGGATGGGCGCCCCAGGACACCGCGCTGGACAACCAGGGCATGGACAGTGGCCCGGGCTACACGCGCGGCCGGGGCAACGATGCCGGCGGGCAGCCGAGCATGGAAGTGGGCGGCTACCAGGTGTATTACGACACGCGCAGCGAGACCCTGCTGCGCACCTGGAAGGACCAGGGCATGAAGGAACTGGCGATCCCGCTGCCGGGCACGTCCTACCGGATGGTCTGCGAGCTGGACATCGCGATCCGCCGCGGCTCGGGCAAATGCCGCCTGCTCGACCCCTCCTCGCCGGAGCTGCAGGCCATTGGCGATGGCCGCGAGGTCATCAACATGATCCAGGTCTACAAGCAGGGCGAGATCGTCTGGCGCGGCCCCGGCCCCTACCGCTGAGGCGCGATCAGAACAGGCTGCCCTGGGCGGGCGGCCGTTCGGGTGCGGCGTCGACCGCCGTGTCCGGCGCCCCCAACCGCCAGGCCAGCCCGGAGATCCGCTGCGCATGTCGCGCCAACGCGGCGCGCAGCACCCCCTCGCTACCGGCCAGATGCAAGCGGCGGCGCGCGCGGGTCAGGCCGGTGTAGACCAGTTCGCGGCTGAGCACGCGCGCATCGCGTGCCGGCAGCTGCAGCCAGACTTCATCGAACTCCGATCCCTGCGCCTTGTGCACGGTCATCGCGAACGCGCTTTCGTGCGCCGGCAGCGCGGCCGGATGGAAGCCGCGCACCGGCGCATCGCCCTCGCCGGCGAACCAGGCCACCAGCGTGCCTTGGGCATCGCGCAGGCAGATGCCGACATCGCCGTTGAACAGGCCGTGGCGATAGCTGTTTTCGGTGACCAGCAGCAGCCGGCCCTGGAACCATGGCGAGGCGCCACCGAGACGGCGGGCACCCGAGCCGCCTTCGGCCAGCAGTTGCTCGATACGCGCATTGAGCGTGCGCGCGCCCTGCGGCCCGGCACGCACCGCGGTCAGCAGGCGCAGGCGGCCGGCGTCGCGGAGTGCCTGCGCGGGGTCGGCCGCCGTCGCCAGCGCGCGCCAGTGCGATAGCAAGGCTTCGCCGTGCGACTGCAGCGGATCGTCCACGTCCTCATGGAACCGCACGCCCTCCAGCGTACCGCTGCGCAACAGGGCGAGCGCCCCATCGGCGTCCCCGGTACGCACGGCATCGGCCAGCGGCGCCAGCGCGAAGCCCTCGGCCTGGCGATAGCCGCGCAGCAGGTGCACGCGATGGCCGGCTAGGTCGCCGCCCTCGCCCGCAACCGCCTCGCTGGCGCCGCCGAGCAGGGGAGCCAGCGCGCGGGCATCTTGCCTGTCCGGCGCATCGCCCGGGCCGGTGGCCTGAAGGATCGCCGCGAGCACATCGCCCGCTTCGACCGAGGGGAGCTGGTCGGCGTCGCCCAGCAGGATCAGCTGTGCGCCGTCGGCCACCGCTTCCACCAGCTTGCACATCAGCGGCAGGTCCACCATCGAGGCTTCGTCGACCACGACCAGATCGAACGGCAACGGGTTGTCCGCGTCGTGACGGAACCTCGGCAGCCCAGGGATGACCCCCAGCAGGCGATGCAGCGTACTGGCACCGGTTGGCAACACGGCGGCGACGGCAGGATCAATGCCTTCGGCGACTGCCTGCGCCACCGCAGCGCGCAGGCTTTCGGCCATGCGCTCGGCGGCGCGGCCGGTAGGCGCGGCCAGCGCGACGCGCGGCACGGCGACGCCGGCGGCCTGGGCCTGGGCGATGCGCAGCAGCAGCAAGCGCGCGATCGTCGTGGTCTTTCCGGTGCCGGGTCCGCCCGTGACCAGCAACAGCGCACGCCGCAGCGCGAGCGCGGCGGCCAACGCCTGCCGATCGCTGCCCGTGGTCGCGGCGGGGAACAGTTGCGCGAACAGCGGCGCCAGCAGGCCCGCCTCCAGATCCGGCATCGGTTGTGCGGCAATGCGGCGCAACCCGGCGGCCAGCCGGCGTTCGTACTCGCGATAGCGGCGCAGGTACAGCAGGCCTGCTTCCAGCACCAGCGGGCAATCGGCGGCAGCTACCTCGTTCGCACTAGGCCGGGCGACCCACGGCGAGGCGGCCAGCGCGCGCTGCCATTCCTGCGGCGCAGGCAATAGGGGCGCCGGGCCCTCGCGGGTTTCGAGCAGCACGCCGGCGCGCGCCGGATCGAAGCCGGCATGGCCGCTGGCCACCGCCAGCGACGCCAGGGCCGCACCGGCCAGCGTGGCCTCGTCGGTGTCGGGCGCCTGCCGTTGCAGGGTCTGCGCCAGCGACAGGTCCAGCGTGCGCAGCGTGCCGGCGCGATACAGGGCGTCGAGCAGGCTCATGCGAGGGCCTCCGGCAGGGCGTGCCCCGCGAACAAGGCGTCGATGCCCTCCACCAGCGGCGGTTCGAAGCGCCACGCCCGCACGCCGGGCGAAGGATCGCTCGCAGCGTCCAGCCCGCGGCAGAACAAGTAGCGCACGCCGCCGAAGTCGCGCGCGTAGTCGTAGCCCTCGCCCAGCCGGAAACGCAGCCAGCGATGCAAGGCCACGGTGTAGATCAGCGCCTGCAGGTCGTACTCGCTGTGCGCCATGGCGGCGTCCATCGAGGCGGGGTCGTAGGCGGGCAGGCGGTTGGATTTGTAGTCGAGCACGTACCAGCGGCCCTCGTGCTGGTAGGTCAGGTCGATCAGGCCGGTCATCAGGCCTTCCAGCCGCTGCCGCGCACCGAATGCCTGGCGCGCGGGCAGCAGGTCGTGGCGATGCAACAGGCCCAGCAGTGCATCGACGCGCGTCGGGCGCATCGCGAAGTGGAACTCCATTTCGTTGCGCCGCGCCGTCTCCGGCACGCAGGCCAGCTGGCTGCCCTCGGGCAGGCGCACCGTCAACGTCTGTCCTACCAGCATCGTGAGCAGGGCCACGCCATCGGCCCACGCGTCCTGGGCGTAGCCGCCGCGCTGCAGGCATTGGAGGATCACCGTCGCTTCGCTCGCCGGCGCGGGCTGCCCGGGCTTCCATGCCGCCCATGCGGAAAAGTCGCAGGCTTCCAGCACTTCGTGCATCACCACGCCGAAGCGGTTGCCGGCAAAGCGCGGGTCGAAAGGTTCGGACTCCACCGGGGCCACCGGCGTGTCGGTGCCGGGCTCGTCGCCCCCGCCACTGCTCTCGACCGTGGCGCTGGCCATCGGGTCATGCGCGATGCCGGCATCGGCATTGGCCAGCTGGGTGAAGCTGTAGACCCACCAGTCGGGAGCCACGGCCCGCTGCGGCACGCGCGCGGGCGGCACCTGGCCCTCCTCGTCAGCGGGCAGGCGCGGCAAGGCCACCGGCGGCGGCGTGCGGTCGATGGCGATCACGCCGTTGCCAGTGGCCGCTTGCAAGGCGGCGACGTCCGCCACCATGCCGCGCAGGGCGGTGCGCTCATGGCCATGGAAGCACCCGGTCGCGATCCACAAGGCGTGCTCGGCACGGGTCAGGCCAACGTAGAGCAGGCGCGCGTCCTCGGCACGTTGCTCCTCGCGCCACGCGGCCTCGGCGGCACTCCACCCCGCGTCGTCCTTGCCGACGTTCCAGTGCAGCACGCGGCGTGCGTCCTGGCCTTGCACGACGCAGTAGTTCCCCGGCCCGCCCGCGCGCCGGCCGATGCCCACGTATGGGAGGAACACCAGCGGATATTCCAGCCCCTTGCTCTTGTGCAGGGTGACGATCTGCACGCGGTGCGCATCCGATTCCAGGCGCAGCTGCTGTGCTTCGTCGCTGTCATCGGCATTGGCGATGCGCCGCGCCAGCCAGTCCACCAGCCCGTGCGGGCCCAGCGCGCGCGCGTCGGCTTCCTGCAGCAGCTCGGCCAACTGCAGGTAGTTGGTCATGCGACGCTCTCCATCGAACAGCGTCAGCAGGCGCGGCCCCTGTTCGGCGCCGATGTCCCCCACCAGCGCCAACGGCCCGCCACGCTGCCAGCGCTCGCGCCAGTCCAGCGCGCGCTGCTGCCAGCGACGATGGCGTTCGCCGTCATGTTCCAGCGCGGCAATCGCGGCTGCGTCCTCGCCCACCAGCACGGTGGCCAGCGCGGCGCGCAGACGGGCGTCGTCGCCTGGATCGAGCAGCGCCTGCAGCAGTGCCAGCAGTTCGCGGGCCTCGGCCGTGGCGAACAGGCTGCGGCGGCCCGCGGCCACGGCGGGAATGCCGGCCGCGCCCAACGCCTGCTGGATACGGCTGGCCTGCCGGTGGTCGCGCACCAGCACCGCGATATCACCGGCCTGCACGGCACGGCCGCCGACCGTGGCTGTGCCCGCGCGCGCGGCGGCAAGCCAGCCATGGATGGCCGCCACGCAGGCCGCCGTGCACAGCTCGGCGGCGGGCCCGGCGTTGAAGGGCTTTGGTTTGCCCTTGCTGTCGGCGGTGGTCGGCTCCGGCGCTTGCCAGAGCGTCAACGCGGGCGCCGGCGCGCCATCGCGTTGCAGGTCGGCATCGGCGCGCTGCGTGCCGGCCTGGACGGGGTGGAAGGCGATGCCCTCGGTAACGAACGCCGCCTCGTAGCCGGCCTGCGCGTACATCGCTTCGATCGCCGCGAGCAGGCCGGGCCGCGAGCGGAAGTTGTGCGTTAGCGGTGGCGCACGCTCGGCGGTGCGGGCGGCGGCGAGATAGGTCTGTACGTCACCGCCGCGGAAACCGTAGATGGCCTGCTTGGGATCGCCGATCAACAACAGCGCCGGCACGAGCCCGGCTTCCCGCGCCAGCGGTCCCTCGCCGAACACGTTGGAGAAGATCGTCCATTGGCGGGGGTCGGTGTCCTGGAACTCGTCGACCAGCGCGATGGCGTACTGCGCGCGCAGGCGCTGTGCCAGCGCGGCGCCCTGCGGCCCTTGCAGGGCTTGCGCCACGCCTTCGACGAGGTCGTCATAGGTCTGCAGGCGACGCTGGCGCTTGAGCAGCGCCAGCCGCGCGATGGCGTCCCGGCGCAAGGCGTGCAGCAGTCGGATGCGCCGGCGCCCCCGCCACTCCTCGATACGGGCAAGCGCGGCGAGGTAGCCGTCGATCTCGTGGCTCAGCGGCGAGGCCGGCGTGCGGCCGGCGAAGTTCTTGTTGGTCCCGCGCACCAGCTCGTCCACGACGAGCTTGGCCAGCTTGGGGTGCGGGACGGGCGCGCTGCCGTGCCGCATGCCGGCAAAGCCCTCGAACCAGTGCCACAACGAGGTCAGCCAATCGGTCTTGTAGCTCACCTTGCTGAGTACGCCGCCTTCGATGGCGGCGAACACGGCTTCGAAGAACGCAGTGCCCTGCGCGCGGAAGGACGCACCCAACGCGGCGGCGGCTTCATGCGACGCCTGCACGAGCGCGGCGCCGTCGCCATCGGCTTGCGGTGCGGGCTCCTCGGGAAGCAGCTCCGGGTGGCGCACCAGCTCGGCGAGGTCGCGCGCCAGCGCATCCGGTCCGCCTGGCCACAACGCGATGAGATCTTCGGCCATTGCCGCGTCGACCGCGCGCGCGCGCCACAGGTCGGCGGCGGCTTCTGCGAGCAATTCGCGATCGTTGGCCAACAATTCCGGCGCGGCCAGGACTTGGCCGCTTTCCAGCGCGTACTCGCGCAGCACGCGGGCGCAGAAACCGTGGATGGTGAAGATCGCGGCCAGGTCGATCTCCTCGACCGCCTGCTGCAGCCGCCGGCGCAGGCGCGAGGGCGCTTCGGTGCCTTGGGCCAGATGCGCGCGCAGCAGTTCGGCGGTAAGCCGCGCATCGGGCGCGTCGGGCAGCGCCGCGGCAGGCGCTTCGTCCGGCACCAGTTGCAGCGCCAGCACCAGCCGTTCCCGGATGCGCCGGCGCAGCTCCTGCGTGGCGGCCTCGGTGAAGGTCACCGACAGGATCTGGCCGATGCGCAACCCGCGCTCGACCACGAGACGGGTGAAGAGCGTGGCCAAGGTGAAGGTCTTGCCGGTACCGGCGCTGGCCTCGATCAGCTGCACGCCGGCCAAGGGCAGGTCGAGATAGGGATCGCGGGTGACGGGCGCGCTCATTCCGCATCCTCCTGCGTGCCACGCCAGGCACGCCAACGCTCGGCCAGCTCGGCCGGGTCCGGCGGCGCGCCGGGATGGCCGGTTTCCAGCAACGCGTAGAGGCGGTGGCTGGTGTCGGCAAAGTCGATGAAGTCGCGCACGTCGGCGAACGGATCGCGGCCGCGGTTCACCAGCTCGATGGCGGCGCTGGAAGACTCGCCCCAGCCGTGGTTGCCCTGCCATTGGGCGGCGGCTTCGCGGATCGCCTTGTCGTAGTCGCCGGTGCGCGCGGCGCGATAGAACTTCCAGCTGCTGTAGGGCGCGAAGGCCAACGGCGCCTGCACGCCGCGGCGATAAAGCGCGAGCAGCTGCGCCAGTGCGGCGCGCGCCTGCGCCGGCGGCAGCGGCTCGACATCCATCGGATGCGGGCCCACGCCTTCCTCGCCCTCGAAGAAGCGCTGGAATGGCGCCTGTTCGCCCGCCGCGCGCAACAACAACCATTCCAGGCCGTGGCGGATGGCCGCGCGCCCGGTGAGGGCGCCGAGGTTCACCCGGCCGACGCCCGCCGGATACCAATCGTGCAGGCGCCCATGCAGCGGCACGCCGTCGATGTCCACCTGCAGCCGCCGCGACTGCGCCGCGCCACCGCCGCCCCACTGCTTGAATGCCTGCACGTAGGGAAACAGTGCGTGCAGCTGCTGATCGAGATCACGACGGCCCAGTGGGCCGGACGGCAACAGCGCGCGCGCGCGCAGGCGCTCGTAGAGGCCGTCCACCTCGCCAGCGAGCGCGGCGGCGAACACTTCCTGTTGCAAGGCGTATTGGGTCAAACCGCCGCTGGCCGGACGCAGCGGTTCCAGGTCGCGGTCGATGTCGCCGGGCTCGGGCAGGCGCAGGCCAAGGCGATGACGCAGGAACTGGCCCGCGGGGTCGCCGAACAGGCGGCGCAGATCATCGATGGCGAGGCTGTCGGGCAGCGCTTCGGTCTCGTTGAACAGGTCGGCATCGACCCAGGGCGCGAGCAGCTGGCGTTGCCCGGCCAGGCTGTCCACGGCCGGGCGCCACGCGGCGCGGTAACTGAAGCGGCGCGGGTCGGGCGCTCCTTCCTCGGCCGCCCCGAAGGCGGCGGCGGCGAAGGGTTGCAGCGGGTGGCGCACGACCAGCGCATCCCTGGCCGCTTGTGGATCGGCATGCGCCTGCGCCGCGCTGGCCAGCAGCTCGCTGACCAGCACCGAGGGCTCGCGCGCGCTGCCGTCGCGCGGATCGGCGCCGAGATAGCTGAGGTAGAACACCTCCTGCGCGGAGGCGAACAGCTGCAGGAACAGGAAGCGGTCGTCCTCGCGGGTGGAACGGTCGCCGATGCGGCGGCGCTGCGTGCCAAGCTCGGCGGTGAGGCGGTTGAGCCCCGCGGCGGCATCGCGGCGCGGGAAGTCGCCGTCGTTCATGCCCAGCAGGCAGATGACGCGGAACGGCAGCAGGCGCATCGGCACCATGCGTCCGAAGCTGATGCCGCCGGTCAGCAGCGGGGCACGGGTATCGGCCTGGGCCAGCACGGCGGCGAAATGCGCGCGCACCACTTCCGGCGCCATCGGCGCGCTGAACCCGGCACGCTCGGCGCTGCGGGCGAAGTCGTCAATCAGGGCCCGCAGGCGCTCCAGCGCGCGCTGCGCGCGCGGTGCGGACGGATTGGCCGGCACCAGCGCGTCGAGCAGTTCGAGCAGCCGTTCGCGCGCAAGCGCCGGCGACATCGGTTCAGCCAGCGCCAGCTGCTGGCGCTCGAGCACGCGCAGCAGGCGCAGCAGGGTGTCCAGCGCGTCGAGCGCACTGCCTTCCAGATGCGGCCAGGGCGCAATGCCGTCGATGTCCTGTTCCTCGCCGGAGGCATGGCCCAGCAGCAGGCGATCGAGCGCGAAACGCCAGGTATAGGCGTCGTCCGCGGGTGCCTGGTGCCGGGCGCGGTGCGCCGCGTCGATGCCCCAGCGGGCACCGGCGGCATGCAACCACTCGCGCAGGCGTTCAAGCGCGGCTTCGTCCAGCGCGGCGGCCTCGGCGATCGGCGCACTGGCCAGCAGGTCCAGGATCTCGTGCAGGCCGAAGCGCGACACCGGCAGCGCCAGCAGGGACAGGAACACTTCGGCCAGCGGTTCGCTCGCCAACGGGCTGGTGTCGGCCAGGGCATAGGGCAGCGCGCCTTCGCCGGCGTGGCCGCCGAACACCGCATCCAGGTAGGGCACGTAGGGGTCGATGTCCGGCGCCAGCACGGCAATCTGGCGCGGCTCCAGCGGCGGATCGAAGCGCGGGTCCTCCAGCAGCGCGCGCAGCTGGTCCTGGAGAACCTGCAATTCGCGCAGGCGGGTGTGGCACGCATGCACCTGCAGGCTGGGATCGTGCCGATCGACCTGCGCGCGCAGCGGCGCGCCGGGCAACGCGCGCCGGTGGAACAGGTCGCCTTGCAGGCGCTGCAGCAGGCCAGGTGCTTGCTGCGCGCCGTGCTCCGGGTCCGCGTAGGCAGGGAAGTCGCCCGAAGGGTGCACGACCTCGTAGCTGCCCAGCAGCGCGGCGAAGTCGCGGCCCGCCGCGCCCCAGGCCTGCAGGAGGGGGTTGTCGGCCACATCCGCCTCCACGCCCGCGCCGCGCAGCTCGCCGCGGGTCTGCAGGTCGCCCCAGTAGGTGCGCGTGGGGCTGGGCATATAGAAGTGGAGTGTGCCGACGCGCGCCTGGGTGGCGAGCACGCGCAGCACGTCAGGGGAGATGTTCAACGTGGCGAAGGCAAACAGCCGCGGCGGCAAGCTATCCGGCAACGCTGCGCCGCCATCGCCGAACCGGCCCAGGTATTCGTGGATGCGCCGTGCGCGGTAGCTGCGCCCTTCGGCCACGCGTCGCCACAGGATCGCCTGGGGATCTTCCGGGTCGGCGCCGGCTTCCCAGCGCAGCAGCCAGTCGCGGCGCCAAGCCTGGTACTTCTCGAATACCTCGCCCAGCTCGGCGGCCAACGCCCAGGCCTTGAGCGGGTCGTCGCCGGCAAGATAGTCGGCCAATGCGCGCATCGCCGGACGCGCCATCAGGCGGGCATCGCGCAGGGCGGCATAGAGATGCCAGTGCAGGGTGTCCGCGTCGAGGTCGTCCTCGCCCCCCTCGACATTGGCAGCCAGCGCGCGCGAGACGAACTCGCCCGGCGTCAGGAACTCGAGGTTGGCCGCCACGCCGTGCTCGGCCGCGAGCGAAGCCTGCAGCCAGCGGCGCATCGCCACCTGCGGGATCAGCACCAGGTCCGGCACCAGCAGCGATTGTCCCGCCGCCGGGCGCCGCAATTCCTCTGCCAGCAGGCCGGCCAGGACTTCCAGCGAATTGGAGTGGTACAGGCGGAAATCGGGAACGGCCGGCGTCATGCCGTCATCTTGCCCGAGCGGCACGGGCCGGACGAGTCCTCGCCGCACGGCACCGTTGCCTGTGGCACATGCGATTGGCCCGTATCAGGGACACGCTGTTTCGACGTGGATGCGCCCTCGGCCTTTGTGCCGGGGGAAAGCGGATGCGACAATACTGCACGGTCCAGTTCGGTTAAGTTCAGCCGTCGCGACCAATTCTTCCGCGGATTCCTTGTGTCCAAGAAATGTCGGTGAACGATTCCCCTGTCGTCCAGTTGTCCGGTGTGCGCATCGATCGTGGCGGCCGGGCGATCCTGCGCGACGTTTCGCTCGATGTGCCGCGCGGCAGCATCACGGCGGTGCTGGGCCCGTCGGGCAGCGGCAAGTCGACGCTGCTGGCCGCGCTCACCGGCGAGCTGCATCCGGTGGCCGGCAGCCTGCGCCTGTTCGGCGAGCCGGTGCCGCGCGATTCGCGCGCGCTGCTGGAGATGCGCCGCAACATCGGCGTGCTGCTGCAGGGCAATGGCCTGCTCACCGACCTCACCGTGGCCGAGAACGTGGCGCTGCCGCTGCGCACCCACACCCGGCTGCCGGCGCCAGTGCTGCGCCGCCTGGTGGAAATGAAGCTGCAAGCGGTCGGCTTGCTGGCCACCGCCGATGCGTGGCCGCGCGAGTTGTCCGGTGGCATGGCCCGGCGCGTGGCGCTGGCCCGCGCGCTGGCACTGGACCCGCCGCTGATGATCTACGACGAACCGCTGACCGGGCTGGACCCGATCGCCAGCGGCGTCATCATGAGTCTCATCCACCGCCTCAACGAGAGCCTGGGCCTGACCAGCGTGATCGTGAGCCACCACGTGCACGAGACCTTGCCGATCTGCGACCAGGCGGTGGTGATCGCCAATGGCGGCATCGTCTTCGCCGGCACGCCCGCGCAGCTGCGCGAGAGCACCGACCCGCTGGTGCTGCAGTTCCTGCACGGCCAGCCGGATGGCCCCATCCCCTTCGACGCCGTGCCGCGCACGCCCCAGCGGAGCGCCGCCTGATGCCCGTCGTGTCCTCGATCCAGTCGCTGGGCCGCGCCGGCCTGTTCTCGTTGAGCGTGCTGCGCCGTTCGGCGCCCACGGCGGACTTCTTCGCCGAGCTGACCCGCGAGATCTACAAGGTGGGCGCGCGCTCGCTGCCGATCATCGCGGTGGGCGGTGCCTTCGTCGGCCTGGTGCTGACCCTGCAGGGCTACCGCACGCTCACCACCTATGGCGCGTCCGACGCGCTGTCCACGCTGCTGGGCCTTTCGCTATACCGCGAGCTGGCGCCGGTGCTGACCGCGCTGCTGTTCATCGGCCGCGCCGGCAGCTCGATCGCCGCCGAGCTGGGCCTGATGCGCGCCACCGACCAGATCAAGGCGCTGGAGCTGATGGCCATCGACCCGGTCGCCAAGGCGGTGGCGCCGCGCTTCTGGGCCGCCGTGCTGACCGTGCCGTTGCTCACCGCGGTGTTCTGCTCGCTGGCGATCAGCGGTGGCTACTTCGAGGCCGTGCACGTGCTGGGCATCGACAACGGCACGTTCTGGTCGGGGCTGCGCGGCAGCGTCGACCTGTGGGACGACTTCGGCGTGGCGCTGCTCAAGTCGGCGATCTTCGGCGGCACCGCCGCGCTGGTCGCCGCCTATGTCGGTTTCCATGCCGAACCCACTATCGAAGGTACCTCGGTGGCGACCACCCGCGCGGTGGTGAACGCCTCGCTGCTGGTGCTGATGTTCAACTTCGTCCTCTCCGCGATGCTGTTCCAGTGAGCATGCGGAAGGATCCCGACCTGTCAGGACTGTAATGGCCATGCGTGGACCCAGACTCGAATTTTCCGTTGGCGCTTTCCTGCTGCTGACCCTGGCCTCGCTGCTGGTGCTGGCGGTAGCCTCGACCAATCAGCGCTTCGGCTTCGGCCACAGCGAATACCCGCTGGTGGCGCGCTTCACCCAGATCGGCCAGCTGCGCCCGCAAGCGCCGGTACGCATCGGCGGCGTGAACGTCGGCCGCGTGTCCGACATCAGCCTGGACCCGAAGACCTTCGAGTCGGTGGTGACGCTGGCGCTGGACGAACGCTACAAGGACCTGCCGGCGGATACCTCGGCCGGCATCTTCACCAGCGGCCTGCTGGGCGAAAGCTATATCGGCCTGCAGCCGGGCGGCGACCCGGAAGTGCTGAAGCCGGGCGAGGAGATCGCCTTCACCCAGCCGGCGGTGGATCTGCTCCAGCTGGTCGGCAAGTACATGTTCAGCGGTGGCGGTACGGGCGGCGGCGACAAGGCCGCGCCCACCGATGCCACCGACACCCCCGCTCCCACGGAACCGCAACCATGAAGATCCGTCTGATCCCCTCCCTTCTCGCCGTCGCCCTGGCTGCGGCCACGCCCGCCCTGGCCCTGGCGCAGACCGCGCCGGCCGCAGCGGCCGCCACCTCCAACGGCGCGGCTACCCGCACCGTGATCGACACCAGCACGCGCATCCTGAGCACGCTGGAACAGCGTCGCGCGGAGTTCTGCAAGAATCCGGCCGCGCTGCGCCAGTTCATCGACGGCGAGCTCAACAAGTCCTTCGACCGCGACTACGCCGCGCGCCTGGTGCTGGGCCTGCACGGCCGTGGCGCCTCGGACGCGGACATCAAGCTGTTCGCCGACGCGATGGCCGACAACCTGATGCAGCGCTACGGCGATGCCCTGCTGGAGTTCGAAGGCAAGCCGACCTTCCGTGGCAAGTCCGAAAGCGCGCTGCCGGGCAACCGCGGCGTGGTGGTGGCGACCGAGCTGCTGCGCGCGGGCAACGACCCGACGCCGGTGGACTACCTGATGCGCAACGTCGATGGCGTGTGGAAGATCTTCGACGTCCGCATCGAAGGCATTTCCTACGTGCAGACCTTCAAGACCCAGTTCGACGCCCCGCTGCGCCAGAAGGGCATCGCCGAGGTCGCCAAGGAACTGCGCAACGGCACCTTGCAGGCCGGCCAGCAAGGCGGCGCCAAGAGCAGTGGCAAGTAACGCCGCCCTGCGCCGTGACGGTGACGCGCTGGTGCTGACCGGCGCGCTGGACCGTGCCGCGGTGTCGGCGTTGTGGCCGCAAGCCAGCGCTTCGCTGGCCGGTGTGCGCACGCTGGACCTGCGTGGCGTCGAGCGCATGGATAGCGCCGGCGTCGCGCTGCTGGCCGAGCTGGCCGCGCGCCTGCGCGTGGCCGGCAGCGAACCCGCCCTGGTCGGTACGCCCGCCGGGCTGGTTGAACTGGCGGCCGCCTACCGCCTCACCCCCCAACTGGATTTCCAGGCGTCCCCTCCGCCTGTCGCGAGCTGACATGAACGTCCTTCGCTTCCCGCTCCTCGTCGCCATCGCCCTGCTGGCCGCCTGTGCCAGCCAGGGTCCACGCAATGCGTCCGCACCCGCCGCCGGCACGGTGGTGCCTGCACAGGACGCACCGGCCACACCGGTGGCCGACGCCGTGCCGCCGCCCGCTGCGCCCGCGCCCCAGGCGGCGCCGGTCGCCGATACCGCGGCCGCGCCCACCGAGTCTTCGGCAGCTACCGCCACTGAGGCGGTGGCCCCGACGCAGGCCGAAGACGACTTCGCCGCGCTGTACGGCGGTCCGGCACCGTCGGCCAACACGACCGACGCAGGTGCCGGCAGCAACGCCGCCGCCTACGATCCGTGGGAGCGCTACAACCGCAGGATGCACAGCTTCAACATGGCCATCGACCGGGGCATCGCCCGGCCGCTGGCCACCGCATACGTCAATGTCACCCCGCAGCCGGTGCGACTGGGCGTAAGCAATTTCTTCGAGAACCTGCGTTCGCCGCTGACGATGGTCAACCAGCTGCTGCAAGGCCACCCGGTATTCGCGCTGCAGACGCTGGGGCGCTTCGTGATGAACTCCACGTTGGGCATCGGCGGCCTGATGGACCCGGCCAGCGCCGCGAAGATCCCGCGCCGCACCGAGGACTTCGGCCAGACGCTGGGCGTGTGGGGCTGGAGCAATTCCCGCTACTTCGAGCTGCCGCTGTTCGGGCCGCGCACCGTGCGCGATACCTTCGGCCTGGCCGGCGACGTGCCGCTCTCGCCGCTGCGCCAGGTGGACGACAGCGCGGTCCGCTTTGGTTTGCAGGGCCTGCAACTGGTGAACACGCGCTCGCAGCTGTTGGCCGTGGACGCGCTGCGCGACCAGGCGGTGGACGAGTACGCGTTGACCCGCGATGCGTGGCTGCAGCGCCGCAATTACCAGATCCAGAGCGACCGCCGCGGCAACCGCGATGCGCAGGATGATGGCCGGGATACCACCGTGCCGGTGGATGCGATGCCGATTCCGAATTTCGGCAACTGATCCGGCGTTGAGCCATGAAAGAAAAGGCCCGGTTTCCCGGGCCTTTTTTTGCCTAGCGTTAGGGATGCCGCAGTCGCGGTTGAAGCCGCTCCTACCGTCCGGCAACCCGTGGCTCAAGCGGCGAGCGCGCGCTCGATGGCGGCCAGCAAGCCGGCGTCGTCAGGCTTGGTGTTGGGCGCGAAGCGGGCGATCACCTCGCCGTCGCGGCCCACCAGGAACTTCTCGAAATTCCACACCACGCCCGGCGCCGGGTTCGGTTCGATACCGTAGCCCACCAGCTGCTGGCGCATCGCTGCATCACCCACCGACTCGGGCTGGGCGGCGATCAGCGCGCGGTACAGCGGATGCGTCTGCGGGCCGGTCACCTCGATCTTGGAGAACATCGGAAAGCTGACATCGTAGGTGAGCTGGCAGAACTGCTGGATCTCGGCATCGCTGCCGGGCTCCTGACCCTTGAAGTCATTGGCCGGGAAACCGAGCACTTCCAGGCCGTCATCGTGCCGGGCGCGGTAGAGCTGTTCGAGCCCCTCGTACTGCGGGGTAAGGCCACACTTGGAGGCGACGTTGACCACCAGCAGCACCTTGCCGCGGTAGTCGCCCAGTCGGGCCGGCTGGCCATCGATGGTGTTGAGGGGAATGTCGTAAAGCGAGGTGGCCATGATGGGATGGTGCTCCTTGTTGCGGGTGCCGCGCGGGGGAATCCGGTATGACGGCGGGGCGGGCGGCCGCAGGCATACCCTGGCGCAGAAGGCCAGAGGGGATGTCGGAAATCAGTCGGTATCTTCGCCGCCGTCTTCCTCGGGCGCGCCCAGCGCATCCAGCGCCGCGTCCTCCAGAAGGTGGCGCGAATCCTCCACCGACAGCGATTCCACGCCGCGCAGGCGGCGCTCGATGGTGCGGCTTTTGCTACCCGCCAATTCCAGGCTCTTGCCTACGGTATCGATCTGTTTGCGGGCTTTTTCCAGGATGCCGGCGAACTTGCCGAACTCACTCTTCACTGCGCCGAGCAAGCCCCATACCTCGCTGGAGCGTTTCTCGATGGCCAGCGTGCGGAAGCCCATCTGCAGGCTGTTGAGCAGCGCGGTCACCGTGGTCGGGCCGGCGATCACCACGCGATGCTCGCGCTGCAGCAGGTCCACCAGGCCGGGGCGGCGGATGGTCTCGGCATACAGGCCCTCGGTGGGCAGGAACATCACCGCGAAGTCGGTGGTGTGTGGCGGCACGATGTACTTGTCGCCGATCGACTTGGCCTGGATACGGATGGCACGTTCGAGCTGCGCGCCCATCGCCAGCACGAGGTCCTGCTCGCCTTGCTCCTGGGCATCGAGCAGGCGCTCGTAGTCCTCGCGCGGGAACTTGGAGTCGATCGGCAACCAGACCGGTGCGTCGTCCTGGGCGCGGCCGGGCAGGCGGATGGCGAAGTCGACGATCTCGCCGCTGTCTGGACGCACGCGCACGCCACGCGCGTACTGCTCGGCGGTCAGGGTCTGCTCCAGGATGTTCTCCAGCTGCACTTCGCCCCATCCGCCACGCGTCTTGACGTTGGTGAGCACCCGCTTGAGATCGCCCACGCCGGTGGCCAGCTGCTGCATCTCGCCCAGGCCGCGCTGCACTTGCTCCAGTCGCTCGGACACCAGCTTGAAGGAGGCGTCCAGTCGGGTGTTGAGCGTGGTCTGCAGTTTCTCGTCCACGGTGGCACGCATCTGTTCGAGCTTGGCCGCGTTGTCGGCCTGCAGCGCCTGCAGCTGCTGCTCGAGCGTGGCGCGCATCTCGGTGATGCGCTGTTCGTTGCGCTGGGTGAGCTCGGCCAACCGCTGGCCCAGCTGTTCGGCGAAACGCTGCTGAGACTGCGCGCTTTCGGTGCGGCCGACGCGTGCGTCTTCCCCCAGCGACTGGCGCAACGCCTGCAGCTGGGTGTCGGTGCGCGTGGTGAACTCGGCCAGCTGCTGGCCAAAGGCGTGGATGCGGGCTTCCTGCTGCTGGCCGAAGTGTTCGAGCTGGCCCCGCAGCTCGCTCAGGCGCTGGGCCTGCATGTCCGCGGCGCGCTGCTGCGCCTGGCCGCCCTCCTCGCGGGCGCGGCGCGCTTCTTCGCCCAGGGTGTCGCGCAGCTGGTCCAGGCGCTGTTCGGTACGGCTGGAAAGGTCGGCAAGCTGCTCGCGCAGTTCACCGCGGCCCTGGCGCTGTTCCTCGCGCAGGGTCTGTTCGAGGGCGCCGTGGGACTGGCGGCGGAACAATGCGGCCAACTGCAGCACGATGACCGCGCACAGCAGGCCGGCGAGAAGAAGGGTTTCGGCGGACATGGGCACAGTGTAGCCGCCCGCGTCTCACCGGCTACGCCTGCCAGCTAAGCTGGGTGCAGTCTTCCCCGGTGAACCGGCCCATGCTCGAACTGTTCGGAAAGGCCACCTCGATCAACGTGCGCAAGGTGCTGTGGACCCTGGACGAGCTGGGGTTGGACTACGCGCGCCATGATGTGGGCAGTGGCTTCGAGCCCGCCGACACGCCGCAGTTCCGCGCGCTGAATCCCAATGCGCTGGTGCCGGTGCTGCGGGACGGCGCGTTCGTGCTGTGGGAGTCCAACACGATCTGCCGCTATCTGGCAGGGCGCGGGCGGCGCGAGGACCTGTTGCCGGCCGACCCGCAAGCGCGCGCCCGGGTGGAGCAATGGATGGACTGGCAGGCCACCGAACTCAACACCGCGTGGCGTTATGCGTTCATGGCCCGGGTGCGGCACAGCGCGCAGCACGCGGACCCGGCGGCGATCGCCGACAGCATTACCTGCTGGAACCACCTGATGGGGCTGCTCGACGCACAGCTGGCGGCGACCGGCGCGCATGTGGCCGGCGATGCATTCACGCTCGCCGACGTGGTGATCGGCCTGTCGGTACAACGCTGGCGGCAGACGCCCATCGAACGCCCCGTCCTGCCCGCGGTGGCGGACTACTTCGCGCGCCTGCAGGCACGCGAAGCCTTCCGCCGCCATGGCGACAATGGCGTGCCGTGACGCCTACAGCCAGGTGAAGACCTGCCCACGCGGCAGGCGGGACTTCGGCAGCGCGGCGTTGAAGTCGCCTTCGCCCCGGTGGCCGAGCGCCACCAGCACCACGCTGCCGAGTCCACGCGCGGGCAGGTCGAGGGCTTCATCCACGGCGGCGGGGTCGAAGCCTTCGATCGGCGTGGCGTCAATGCCCATGGCGCCGGCGGCGAACAACAAGCCACCCAACGCGAGGTAGACCTGCTTCTCCATCCAGTGGCGGGCGTCGTGCAGTTGTTCGCGGTGCAGGTCGACGAAGCCGGCGCAGCTCTGCGCGCGCTGGGCCCGCGCCTCGTCGGTGGCGAAGCGGCCGTCGGCCTGCTCCTGGTCGAGCACGGCGGCGATATGCGCGTCGGTCATCTCTCGGCGCGCCGCCAGGACGAGGACCAGCGAGGCATCACGCAGTTTGGGCGTGTTGTAGGCATAGGGGCCCTGGGTGCCGGCTGCCACGCGCGCACGCGCCGGTGCATCGGCGGCGACAAGGAAGTGCCACGGCTGCGAATTGATCGACGAAGGCGACAGGTGCAGCACGTCGAGCAGTTCCTCCACTTGCGTGGCGGTGAGCGGGCGCGCGGGGTCGTAGGCCTTGGTCGTGTAGCGGGCGCGGGCGATCTGCGCCGGCGTGCGGGTGACGGACATGTCCATGCTCAGAAGCCCTCCAGCACGATCTTGCCGCGCGCGCCGTGCGATTCCAGCGCGGCATGCGCGCGGCGCAGGTTGGCGGCGTCGATGCGGCCGTAGTGTTCGCCCAGCGTGGTCTTGAGCACGCCTTCGTCGACCAGGGTGGCCACGCGCTGCAGCAAGTCGTGCTGGGCCTGCATGTCCGGCGTGGCGAACAGCGGGCGGGTGAACATGAACTCCCAGTGCAGCGAAAGCGACTTGCGCTTGAGCGGCACGGCATCGAGCGTGGCCGGATCGTCGATTACCGCCAGGTGGCCCTGCGGCGCGAGTACTTCCACCAGCTGCGGATAGTGCTGCTCGGTATGGGTCAGGCTGGCCACGTGGTTCACCGCTTCGATGCCCAGCGCCTGCAACTGCGGGGCCAGCGGCTGGGCATGGTCGATGACGTGGTGCGCGCCCTGCGCCAGCACCCATTCGCGGGTCTCGGCGCGCGAGGCGGTGCCGATCACCGTGAGGCCGGTGAGCTGGCGCGCCAGCTGCACGAGAATCGAGCCCACGCCGCCCGCCGCGCCCATCACCAACAGCGTCTGGCCAGCACCGCCGCCCTCGGGCACGCCAAGGCGATCGAACAGCAGCTCCCAGGCGGTGATCGCGGTGAGCGGCAAGGCGGCCGCCTGCGCGGGCGAGAGGCTGCGCGGCGCATGGCCGGCGATGCGTTCGTCGACCAGGGTGTATTCGGCGTAGCTGCCCGGGCGATTGATCGCGCCGGCGAACCAGACGGTTTCGCCCGGACGGAACAGGGTGACGTCCGCGCCGACCGCATCGACCACGCCCACCGCATCCCAGCCCAGCACGCGCGGGCCGTCGGTGGGGACATTCATGCGCACCTTGGTGTCGGCGGGGTTCACCGCAATCGCCTGCACGCGCACGCGCAGGTCGTGCGGGCCCGGCTGCGGCTGCGGCAGGTCGACATCCTGCAGCGCGCGCGGGTCATCGGCAGGCAGGCCGTGCTGGAGATAGGCGATGGCTTTCATGGCATCCGGCTCATGGGAAGAGAAGTGCATGCTGCGCTGGCGCCGGATTCCCGGAAAGCGGCAAAATCGGTCAACACTTTCCTTCAGGAAGGGAAAATGATCCGGCTCGAAGACCTCGCCCTGTTCGTGCGCACCGCGGCGCTGGGCAGCTTTTCCGCCACCGCGCGAGAGACCGGGCTGACGCCGGGCCAGGTCAGCGCGGCGGTGGCGCGGCTGGAGCGCGAACTGGACCAGCGACTGTTCGCGCGCACCACCCGCAGCCTGCGACTGAGTGGCGAGGGCGAACGCTACCTGCCCTATGCGCAGTCGGTGATGGCCACGTTGCGGGAAGGCACCGAAGCGCTGCACGGCGCCGAAGCCGCCCTGCAGGGCCGGCTGCAGATCGCCGCGCCCTCGGATCTCGGGCGCCATGCCCTGCTCGGCTGGCTGGCCGAGTTTCGCCGGCTGCATCCCCGCCTGGATTGGCGGCTACACCTTTCCGATCAGGTGGCCGACCTATTCCGCGATCCGGTAGACGTGGCGATCCGGCTGGGCCGACTGGACGACGCGGATTACGTCGCCCTGCCATTGGCTGGCGAGAACCGGCGCGTGCTGGTCGCCGCGCCCGATTACCTTGCTCGGCATGGCAGGCCGGCCTCGCTGGAAGCTTTGCGCGAGCACGACTGCCTGCTCTACCAACTCGGCCCGCGCGCGCATGACCGCTGGGCGTTCCAGGTCGAAGGCCGCCGCCAGGTGGTGACCGTGCGGGGCACGCTGGTCTGCGACGACGCCGAAGTGGTGCGGCGCTGGGCGGTCGCCGGCGAAGGCATCACCTACAAGTCGTGGCTGGATGTGTGCGACGACGTCGAGCAGGGCCGGCTGGTGCTGCTGTTCCCGGAACTCGGCGAACCGCTGCCCTTGCAGCTGGCCTGCCCGCATCGCAAACAGTTCTCGCCGGTGGTGCGCGAGCTGCACCACTTCCTCGCCGAGCGCTGCGGCGCGCGCGCGGCGCGGCTGCAGGCGCATCTGCCCTCGCCTTGATCGGCACCGTACCGGACAATGGCGCCCCTCGCGCACAGTGGATACCGGCCTCATGCCGTGGATGGGCATCCAGGATGTTTGGACTTTCGTGCTGGCGGTGCTGGTGTTCCTGGCGCTGCCTGGGCCCGGCACGTTCACCCTGCTGACGGCAAGCGGGCGCAGCGGCATCCGCGGCGGTTACACGGCATTGGCAGGCCTGCTGGTCGGCGACCAGGTGCTGATGTGGCTGGCGGTGGCCGGCGTGGCGGCGCTGCTGCAGGCCAACCCGCTGCTGTTCCGGGGCGTGCAGTACCTGGGCGCGCTTTACCTGGTGTGGGTGGGTATTGGCTTGCTGCGTTCGCCGAGGCCGGGCAGCGCCGGCCCGATCACGCTGCGCCCCGGCCACTATTTCCGCCAAGGTGTGCTGATCACCCTGCTCAATCCGAAGGCGATCATCTTCTACATGGCCTTTTTCCCGCTTTTCATCGACCCGGCACGGCACCAGGGCCTGGCGACGTTCGCCACCATGGCCGCGCTGATCGCGCTGCTCGGGGTGGCCTACTGTTCGTTGCTGATCTTCATCGGCCACGCGATGGCGCGACGGCTGGCGCAGCATCCGCGCGCCGGGCTGTGGCTGCGGCGATGCGCGGGCGTGGGCCTGGTGGGCTTTGGCGTGCGGTTGGGCGTGGGCTGAGGATCGCCCAAAAAAGTGGGGGGCCGCCCCCCACGAGCGGCCCCCCGGGTGGTCCGGCTAACGCCGGTCCTGAGTGGTCTGCAGGCCGCTGCCGCGTTGCGACACCCGTGATCCTGCAGTGGGGTCACTCTAGGCCGCGCGCGAATCGCGCGATATGCGACAAATCAAATTCGAGGGCGGATCAGAAGGACGCGATGCCGCGCGGCATACTGGGTGCATGGATATCCGCCCCGGCGACCTTGACCACCCTGCCGTGATCGGCCTGCTCGAAGCGCACCTGCGCGACATGCATGCGATCACCCCGGCCGAAAGCGTGCACGCGCTGGACCTGTCCGGCTTGCGGGCGGCCGACGTGCGGTTCTGGTCGGCGTGGATCGATGGCGAGGCCGTAGGCTGTGGCGCGCTGCGCGACCTCGGGCAGGGCCACGGCGAGCTGAAGTCGATGCGTACCTCCAGCGCACACCGCAACCATGGCATCGGCACGGCGATGCTGGCGCACCTGTTGGCCACGGCTCGGGCGGCCGGCTACCGCCAGCTGTGGCTGGAGACCGGTGCCACCGCGCCGTTCTTCCCGGCCCACCGGCTCTACGAACGCGCCGGCTTCACCGCCTGCGGCCCATTCGGCGACTACACCGACGACCCGCACAGCGTGTTCATGACCCTGCGCCTGTAGGCGTGGGAGTACTTCCGGGCATGGCTTTGCTGCACCGCGTTCGGCGAAACTCGGGGTTTCCTTACGCACCCATGAGGTCCGCATGCAGTCCTGGCTCCGGCGCAAGCCGTTGGATATGGTCACCGTCCACGAGGAAGGGCGGCGACTGGTCCCCACCCTGAGTTGGCCGCATCTGGTCGCACTGGGAATCGGCGCGATCGTCGGTACCGGCATCTACACGCTGATCGGCGTGGGCGCGGACAAGGCCGGCCCGGCCGTGCTGCTTTCCTTCGTCGCCGCCGGCATCGTCTGCGCCTGCGCGGCGCTGGCCTATGCCGAGATGGCCACGATGATGCCGGCCGCCGGCAGCGCCTATACCTACAGCTATGCCGCCTTGGGCGAGACGATCGCCTGGGTGGTGGGCTGGAGCCTGATCCTGGAGTACTCGCTGGTCGTCAGTACGGTGGCGGTGGGCTGGTCCGGCTATTTCGTCGGTTTCCTGCAATGGGTACAGGAGCAGACCGGGTGGAACGTGACCCTGCCCGCGGCACTGGCGGCCGGTCCGCACGCCGGGGGCATCCTCAACCTGCCGGCGGTCGTGATCACCTTCGTGGTGGCCGGCGCGTTGATCGCCGGTACCCGCGAGAGCGCAACCATCAACGCGTTCCTGGTCGTGTTCAAGCTGATCGCGCTGGGCATCTTCATCGCGGTGGCGCTGCCGGCCTTCAACGCCGACAACCTGCATCCGTTCATGCCGTATGGCTTCTCCAAGGCGCTGGGCCCGGATGGCGTCGAACGTGGCGTGATGGCAGCGGCGGCGATCATCTTCTTCGCGTTCTACGGCTTCGATGCGATCTCCACCGCCGCCGAGGAAACCAAGAACCCCGGTCGCGACCTGTCCATCGGCATCGTCGGTTCGATGATCGGCTGCACCATCATCTACGTGCTGGTGGCGCTCGCCGCGGTGGGTGCGATGAGCTACACCGTGTTCGCGCAGAGTGCCGAACCGCTGGCGCTGATCATGCGCGAGCTGGGCCATGGCACGGCGGCGCTGGCGATCGGCATCGTGGCGATCATCGCCCTGCCCACCGTGCTGCTGGCCTTCTTCTACGGGCAGAGCCGCATCTTTTTCGTGATGTCGCGCGATGGCCTGCTGCCGCGCGGGCTCTCGAAGGTGAACCAGCGCACCGGCACGCCGGTGACGATCACGCTGTTCACCGCCGTCCTGGTGGCCGCACTGGCGGGCGTGGCGCGGCTGGACGAGATCGCCGCGCTGGCCAACGCCGGCACGCTGGCTGCGTTCACGGCGGTGGCCGCATGCCTGTTGGTGCTGCGCAAGCGTGAGCCGAACCGCGAGCGCAAGTTCCGCACGCCGCTCGCGTGGGTGGTGGCTCCGCTGGCCATCGCCGGCTGTGCTTACCTGTTCTGGAGCCTGCCGACGCGCACGCAGCTGTGGTTTGCGGCGTGGAACGTGTTCGGGCTGGTGGTGTACGTCCTCTACAGCCGTAGCCGCGCGGTGCTGGCCAAGCAGGGCTGAGGATTCGTCGCGCCACCGGACCGATGCCGGTGGCGCACTTTCTTCCTTTGTAGGAGCGGCTTCAGCCGCGACCGGAAATTTTCCAGGCCGATGCGGTTACCTGCGCTCGAATATGGTCCGTGTCGCGGCTGAAGCCGCTCCTGCAGTGACGCAAAAAGCGATGCCGCAACGGCACCCCGTGGCCATGGGTCAGTGCGCAGCGTCACCCTGCTTCGCCGCATACGCCTCCGCCTGCCGCAGCACGCGCATCACGTTGCCGCCCCAGATATCGGCGATCTGCTTCTCGCTGTAGCCCTTGCGCAGCAGCCATGCGGTGATCTTCGGCAGTTGGCTCACGTCTTCCATGCCCTGCACGCCGCCACCGCCATCCCAATCCATGCCGATGCCGGTGTGTGCCGGACCCACGACATCGAGGATATGGCCCAGGTGGGCGAGGAAGTCATCCAGCGTGGCTTTCTTCACCGGATAGCGTGCATCGAGCTCCTTCAATGCTTCGCCATAGGCCTGTGCTTGCGCCATGCTCATGCCGTCGTACTCGCCGAAACGAGTTTCCAGCGCTTTCTCCGCTTCCAGCCGCTCCGGCGACTTGGTGATGGCGGTGAGATATCCGCCATAGGCGTTGACCTGGATCACCCCGCCCTTGGCCGCCAGCTGGCGCAAGCGTGCGTCGTCGAGGTTGCGCGGGTGGTCGAATACCGCGCGCGAGCCGCTGTGCGACAGTATGAAAGGCACCTTGGATGCCTTGAGCAGGTCGTCGAATACCGCATCGGAGGAGTGTGATTGGTCGATCACGATGCCGAGCCGGTTCGCTTCCAGCACCAGCGCGCGACCAGCCGGGCTCAATCCCTTCCATTCCGCACCCTTCGGATCGGTGGCCGAATCGGCGAATTCGTTGTTCTTGAAGTGCGCCAGGCTGAGCATGCGCAGTCCGGCCTGTTGGTAGAAGCTGATCAGGCTCGGGTCGGCCACCAGCGGGCTGGCGTTCTCCATGCTGATGAACACCACCCGGCGGCCGCTGGCCTTGATGCGATTGGCATCATCGGCGCTGCGGGCGAGCGCGAACTTGTCCGGATGCGCGGCCACCATCTCGCGGATCTCGACCAGTCGTGCCAACCCGGCATCGCGGTCGCGCCGATGCGCGGCGTCGCTGCGATCACCCTGTTCGGTGTAGATCGCCCAGAAGCCGCCATCCAGCGCGCCTTCCAGCATGCGCGGATAGTCCACCTCCGACACCGCGCTGCCACCGTGACGCTGCAAAATGTCGAAACCGTCGCGCGCCAGGTTGGCGGGCGTATCCAGGTGGGTATCGAGGGTGAGCAGGCGCTGCTGCAACGCCTTGGCGCGCGCCAGCTCCTCGGCACTGAAATCGACTGCGGCCGCCGACAGCGGCCAGGAGAGCAACAGGGATACCAGCAACGGCAGGGCATGACGCTTCATTGGATCTCACCTGGACAGGGAGACCGCACCCTAGCGCCCGGAGGCGCACACGAACAGTGACCTCAGTCGAGCACCCGGCAGAACACCGCCTTGAGGTAGCGCGATTCCTGCACATGGGCCATGAAGGGATGGTCCGGACCGGCACCGGCGACCTTGAGGATCTGGATCGTGCGGCCGGAGTAGAACGAGGCACGGCGCAGCATGTCCAGGAACTCCTGCTCGGACACCAGGCCCGTGCACGAGAACGTGGCGAACAGGCCACCGGGCTTGACCACGCCCAGCGCCAGCTTGTTCATGTCCAGGTACTTCTTGAGCGCGGTGATGACCTGGTCACGGTCGCGGGTCATCTTGGCCGGATCGAGGATGACCACGTCGTACTGTTCGCCGCGGTTGGCGGCGTCACGCAGCCACGGGAAGATGTCGGCCTGCACGAACTTGGGGCGCACGTTGTTGAGCTTGGCGTTGCCCTTGGCGATCGCGATGACATCCTGGTCGATGTCCACGCCGAGCACTTCCTCGGCGCCGCGCGCGGCAGCGTACACGGCAAAGCCGCCGGTGTTGCAGCACAGGTCGAGTACGGTCTTGCCTTCGACCTGCTGGCTCAGCCACTGGCGGTTCTCGCGCTGGTCGGCGAAAAAGCCGGTCTTGTGCGCACCCGCCGGGTCGGCGCGGAAGCGGATGCCGTGCTCGGTGATCACCGCCGCCTCGGTGCCGGTGGTGTTGTGGAAGTCGAAGCTTTCCTGCTTCTGCACGTGCTCGTCGGCGAAGCTGTGGAAGCGGCAGCCCGGGAACTGCTCGCGCAGTGCCTCGTAGATCCACTCGCGGTGGCGGAACATGCCGGCGGCGAAGAACTCGACCACCACCAGGTCGCCATAGCGGTCCACGACCAGACCGGACAGGCCGTCGCCTTCGCTGTGGACCACGCGCCAGGCGTCGGAGACCTGGTCCAGCTTCAGCACGTCACGGCGCAGTTCGACCGCCTCGGCGATCTTGCGCGAGAACCAGCCGGCGTCCACCGGCACTTCCTGCCGGGTCTCCAAGATGCGCACGGCGATACGTGAATGGCCGTTGTAGAAACCGCGACCGATCCATTCCCCATCCACGCCGACCACCTCGACGATGCTGCCCGGCTTGGGCCGGGCGGCCGGCTTCTCCACCAGCTTCTGGAAAATCCACGGGTGGCTGGAGCGCCAGGCGTTCTTGAGGCGTACGACGGGGTTGGGGGTATTCATCCGCCTATTGTACCGACGGTTTGACGCCCTCCCCGGCTGCCGGCAGAATGGCAGCCAAGAAGGGGAGTAGCTCCCAAGCGTTGTCGCCGTCAATTCGAGCCCAGGCCATCCGGCCGCCGGCTCCGGTGCAACGGCAGCCGGTCCACCGGCTGTGAGCGAGACCTTCGCCGCGATGGCGAAGGTCTGTATTCCCGGAGAAGCATTCCGCGTGCAGCGCCTCGACCGTCCGGCTCGAGGCGTTTTCACTTTTCCAACGGGATCTTCTCTCATGCAAACCATCGGCAATATCTGGCTCTGGAGCGGCTTTGCGATCGTGGTGATCGTCGCGCTCCTGGCCGACCTGGTGCTCATGCGCCACGGCGGACCGCACAAGGTCACCTTCAAGGAAGCGCTCTGGTGGAGCATCGGCTGGATCGCCCTGGCCCTGGCCTTCAACGCCGGTCTGTGGTGGTACCTGCACGAAACCGCCGGCAGCGTGCTGGCCAACCGCATCGGCCTGGAGTTCCTCACCGGCTACCTGGTGGAGAAGTCGCTGGCGGTGGACAACATCTTCGTCTTCCTGATGGTGATGACCTACTTCGCCGTGCCCGAGGAGCAGCGCCAGCGGGTGCTGGTGATCGGCGTGCTCGGCGCCATCGTGCTGCGCGCCATCATGATCTTTGCCGGCGCGGTGCTGCTGGCCAAGTTCCACTGGCTGCTCTACGTGTTCGGCGCGTTCCTGCTGCTCACCGGCATCAAGATGTGGTTCTCCGCCGGCAAGGAGCCGGACCTGGAAGCCAATCCGGTGCTGCGCTGGATGCGCGGCCATCTGCGCATCAGCCCGCAGTACAACGGCAACCGGCTGGTAACCGAGCAGGACGGCGTGCGCTGGTTCACACCGCTGTTCGTGGTGTTGATCCTGATCGCGGTGACCGACGTGATCTTCGCGGTGGACAGCATCCCGGCGATCTTCGCCATCACCACCGACCCGTTCATCGTGCTGACTTCCAACGTGTTCGCGGTGCTGGGCCTGCGCGCGATGTTCTTCCTGCTCGCCGGCATGGCCGACCGCTTCCACCTGCTGCCGTATGGCTTGGCGGTGGTGCTGGTCTTCATCGGCGTGAAGATGCTGGCGATCGACCTGGTGAAGCTGCCGGTGTGGGTGTCGCTGGCGGCAGTGGCGCTGATCATCGGCACGACCGTGGTGTTGAGCCTGGTGCGTCCGGCCAAGGCCAGGTTGTCTTGAGGCAGGTGGCCCGTCGGGATTGTCCCGCCGGGCCGCTGCATTCTCCCGTGGTCCCGGCCTTGCAATCTCCCGGCGCGACGCCATCCGCTGCTTATGGACACTTTGCTTCCTTCCCATGACCCGGCCACCGATGCACGCGAGCAGCGCGGGCGGGTGATCCGCGCGTTCAACATCAGCCTGGGCGCCGTGCTCGTCATGGTGGCGGTGCTCGCGAGCCAGTCGGGTTTCGACTGGCGCCCGTTCGCGGTGCGACCGCATGAGTGGCAAGGCCTGTGGGGTGTGCTCACCGCGCCCCTGCTGCATGGCTCGCTCGAACACCTCGGGGCCAACGCCTTCGCGCTGCTCATCCTCGGCACGCTGGCTGGAAGCGTGTATCCGAGGGCGACGAAGTGGGGGCTGCCGCTGATGTGGGTAGGCTCCGGGTTGGGTGCGTGGTTTCTTGGCGACCTGGGCACGTTCCACCTCGGTGCCAGCGGCGTGACCCACGGCCTGATGTTCCTGCTGTTCGTGCTGGGCCTGATCCGCCGCGACCGCGCGGCGATCGCCACGAGCATGATTGCGTTCCTGTTCTATGGCGGCATGTTGCTGGCGATCCTGCCGCGCGAGCCCGGCATTTCCTGGCAGTCGCACATGGGCGGCGCAATCGGTGGCGTGATCGCCGCGATCCTGTTCCGCCACCTTGATCCGTTGCTGCCGCGCAAGCGCTACAGCTGGGAAGACGAGGAAGAAGAGGATCTTGCCGTGGCGGAAGATCCCGAAGGGATGGAGCCTGCGCGTCCGCGTGAAGTGCCCGTGTTGTGGGATCGCGAGCCGGACCCCAATGGCGTGGTAATCCGCTTCAGGCCGCGGGGACCGTCGCAGGAGTGAAACGGTTTGCGCAGGCTGCCCAAAGGGAATAGAACTGGATGCCCTGCCCTCCGGGTGCCATAGGGAACATGCCATGGAACCGCAGTTCAGCGTATTCGGCCACGTAGGCCAACCGGTGGCCGAGGTCTACGAGGCCGTCGCCGATCCCGCGCAGCTTTCCCACTATTTCACGACCGGCGGCGCGCGCGGACGACTGGCTACCGGGGCTGTCGTGCATTGGGACTTCCATGACTTCCCTGGCGAGTTTCCGGTACAGGTGGTCGAAGCAACGGCACCCGAGCGCATCGTGCTGGAATGGGATTCGAACGAGCCCGCGCGGGAGGGCGAGCCCCCGCGCCGCACGCAGGTGACGTTCGCGTTCAACGCCACGGATGACGGGCGCACGCGCGTGGAGATTACCGAGCGCGGCTGGTCCGCGACGGATGAAGGGTTCCGTGCGTCCTACGGCAACTGCATGGGCTGGTCGCAGATGCTGTGCGCGCTGAAGGCATGGCTGGAGTACGGCATCAACCTGCGCGAGGGCATGTATCGCTGAGCATCGCGCGGCCGTGAGCCGCGTTACTTGCCGATGCAGAAGCTGGAGAAGATGCGGCCTAGCAGGTCGTCGGCGGTCATTCGGCCGGTCACCTCGCCGAGCGCGTCATGCGCCAGGCGCAACTCCTCGGCAGCCAACTCCAGCTGCTCATGATCCAGCTGCGCCCACGCGCCGGCCAGATGCTCGCCACAGCGGGCCAAGGCATCGACGTGGCGCGCACGCGCGGTGAACTCGCCCTCCACACTCTCGCCGGCATCAGCGCTGGCGATCTGCGCAAGCCGCGCATGCAACGCCGGCAGCCCGGCGCCCGTGGTAGCGGACACCGCGATGGCATTGGACGCGAGCACGGGCGCGTCGTCGAGCAGGTCTGCCTTGTTGTGGATCCACAAGCTGCGGGGTACCTGCGCGACATCGGCGGCAACGGCAGCATGGCCAGCCTCCGGTTCGCGCGCGTCGATCACCACCAGCGCGATGTCGGCGCGCTCCAGCTCGGCGCGGGCACGACGCATGCCTTCGCGCTCGATCGCATCGCCGCTCTCGCGCAAGCCGGCGGTATCGACCAGCGTGAGCTCCAGCCCATCGATGCGGATGGTTTCGCGCAGGGTGTCGCGTGTCGTGCCCGCGACGTCGGTGACGATAGCGCGCTCACTACCGGCCAGCGCATTGAGCAGTGAGCTCTTGCCGGCGTTCGGCGGGCCGATGAGCACGGCATGCACGCCGTCGCGTAGCTTGCGGCCACGTTCGGCGTCGCGCAGCAGCTCGGCCAACGTGGCTTGTGCAGCGGAGAGGCCCGCGCGTACCTGCGCACCGCCCAGCGTCTCGATCGGCTCGTCGGCAAAGTCGATCGCCGCCTCGATATGGATGCGCAACACGGTGACCTGTTCGCCGAGCGCTTCGACGCGACGCGAGAACACGCCATCGAGCGAGCGGCGAGCGGCACGGGCTGCCCGCGTGTCGCCGGCGGCGATGAGGTCGGCGATGGCTTCGGCCTGGGCGAGATCGAGCTTGCCGTTGAGGAAGGCGCGTTCGCTGAATTCGCCCGGGCGCGCCTGGCGCGCGCCGAGCGCGATGCAGTGTGTCAGCAGTTGGCGCAGCACGACCGCACCACCGTGGCCCTGGAGTTCGACGACTTCCTCGCCGGTGAAGCTGTTGGGGGCGGGAAACCAGAGGACGATGCCATCGTCGATGACTTCGCCCGCGTGATCGCGCCATCGTGCGTAGTGAGCGTGGCGTGGCCGAAGACGAGGCGCCCCGAGTGCGGCGGCGATCGTTGCGGCCTTCGGGCCGGAGAGTCGGATCATGCCGACGCCACCGGCGCCGGCGGCCGTGGCAATTGCAACGATGGTGTCAGTCTGCGCCATGCAAGGAAGGTTACAGCGAGGCATGGCAGAAGGCCCGCCGGGAGGCGGGCCTTCTGTCGATTACTGGTTGTGCAGGTTGGACTGGACGATCTTGCTCGGCGATTCGCCGTGCTGCTTGATCATCCACCACTGGATCAGCAGGCCCAGGCCGCCGTTGACCACCCAGTACAGCACCAGGCCGGCCGGCATGAAGGCCATCATGACGCCGAACACCAGCGGCATGAACTGCATCATCTTCGCCTGCACCGGATCCATGCCCGGGGTCGGGGTCAGCTTCTGCGTCAGCCACATGATCACCATGTTGATGATCGGCAGGATGAAGTACGGGTCGCGCGCGGTGAGGTCCTGGATCCAGCCCAGCCAGGGTGCCTGGCGCAGTTCGACCGACTCCACCAGCACCCAGTACAGCGCGAAGAAGATCGGCATCTGGATGAGGATCGGCAGGCAGCCACCCATCGGATTGATCTTTTCCTTCTTGAACAGCTCCATCATCGCCTGCTGGTACTTCTGGCGATCCTCGCCGTAACGCTCCTTGAGCTGGGCCAGGCGCGGCTGGAACTTGCGCATCTTCGCGCCGGACTTGTACTGCGCCGCCGACAGCGGATACAGCGCCAGGCGCAGCAGCACCACCAGGCCGATGATCGCCCAGCCCCAGTTGTGCAGCAGGGTGTACAGGTGGCTCAGCACCCAGAACAGGCCCTGGCCGATGATGGCCATCAGCGAGAAGCGGCTGTAATCGACGACGCGATCCAGGCCCGGCACCTGCTCCTTGGCGATCAGGCTGACCAGCTTCGGACCCACCCACAGGCGCGCTTCGGTGGTGGCCTTCTGGCCCGGGGCGACGGTGAAGCCCGGGCCGCGCAGTTCGAGCACGTCGGCGCCGTTTTCCTGGGAAAGCTTGAGCAGCGAGCTGTTGTCCGGGGTCGGGATCCAGCCGGTGAAGAACTGGTGCTGCAGCATGGCGATCCAGCCGCCCTGCATCACGCGATCGACGCTGCCGTCCTTGAGGTAGTCCTGGAAGGCGCGACGCTCATAGCCGTTCTCGCTGGTGAACCAGGTAGCGCCGTTGAAGCTCAGGCTATCCGGATTCATCATGCTGCGGCTGAGGATGGTCGGCACGCGGCTGAGCTTGCGGTAGACGTAGGCGTTCCAGGTGCCGGTGCCGGCGTTGGTGACTTCGTCGCGCACTTCGATCGCGTAACGGCCGCGCTCGAGGGTGAAGGTGCGGCGGATGGTGATGCCGTCCGGGCTGGTCCACACGAACGGCACGACCAGCTTGTCCTGGCCCTTGGGCAGCACGAACTCGGTGCCCGGCTGTTCCGGACGGAAGCCGCTGATGCCCGGTACCGCGGAACCCTTGTCGCTGGCCCAGCCGCTGACGGCGTTGTACGGGTGCGCCGGGTCCTCGGTGAGCAGGCTCACCGGCGGCGCGCCTGCCTGCTTGGTCTGCGGGAACTGCAGCAGGTCCGCGTCGAGCACGCTGCGGCCATCGAGCTTCAGGCGCAGCACATCGGTGGTCACCGTAACGACCTGCGCCGGGGCGGCCGGGGCGGCGACCTGCGGCTGGCCGGCGGGGGTGCCGGGCACATTGGCTTGCGGCACGCCGTTCGCGCCGGTAGCGGCCGGTACGTTCTGCGTGGCGGCGGCGGTCTGCGCGGGTTCGGGTGCGGCCTTTTCACGGCCCCATTCCATCCACAGGAAGGCGGCTACCATCAGCCAGGCAAGCAACAGGATTACGCGGGTCTGGTTCATCAGGCAGCAACTCGGCTCAGTCGGAACGACGTTCCGGCTCGGTCAATGGAGAGGACGGAGGGTGGGCATCCGGGCGCGGCGGCATTGTGACGCCCGCCGCAGGCACGGGCAATGCGCCCGCACGGCGAAGCACGCGCAGGAAGGCATCACGAATGTCGGGATGGCTGGCGCGTGCGGCCGCCGAACGGGCGACCACGACATAGTCACCGCCCGCCAGGTCCGGCGGCAGGTGACGGAAAGTCTCGCGGAGCACGCGCTTGATGCGGTTGCGTCCGACGGCACGCTTGTCGACCTTGCGCGACACGGCCATGCCCAATCGGGCCGGCCCTTCGTGCGGGCGCCAGTGCAGGCTCATGAGCGGGTCGGAGCAGCGACGGCTGTTGTCGAAGACGACAGCATATTCCGCGCGCGAACGAACCCGCGCAGAGCGAGGAAATCGCCTGCGCGGGTCGGAGTCGATCACGGTCGGGATTGCCTGGGCCGCAGTGAGCGGCGCGGCAATCAAGCGCTCAGGCGCTTGCGGCCCTTGGCGCGGCGACGAGCCAGCACCTTGCGGCCATCGGCCGTCTTCATGCGGGCACGGAAGCCGTGGTCGCGCTTGCGCTTGAGGTTGCTGGGCTGATAGGTGCGCTTGGTGGCCATGGGGGCCTCTGTAGGTAAAGGGGTACGAAAGAACCGGAAATTCTAGGGGGTCATCCCCTGGCGGGTCAAGTCGTTGCTGCGCGTTGGCGGGAGGGGCCTGTGGATGTACCTGTGAATAAATATGGGAAAACCCGCCCCCCGGTGGTAGTCTGGCCCATCCGTTTTCTGCCTCCCGTGCCGATGCATGGCGGATGCCTGCGCGCCCGGAAGGCCCATGATGAATACACTTTGATGGATGCTTGGCCCCGTTGTCTGGAACGTCTCGAAGCGGAATTTCCGCCTGAAGATGTCCACACCTGGTTGAAACCCCTGCAGGCCGACGAGCGTGCCGACAGCGTCGTGCTGTACGCCCCGAACGCCTTCATTGTCGAGCAGGTGCGCGAGCGCTACCTGGCGCGGATCCGCGAGCTGCTGAACTACTACGTCGGCAACGGCGAGGTGGCGCTGGCGGTCGGGTCGCGGCCGAAGCCGATCGAACCGGTCGCGCCGGCCACCCCGCTGGCGGCCGCCGTGGCCCAGGCGGTTGCGCCGCAGGCCGCGCCGGTGCCGTTCGCTGGCAATCTCGACACCCACTACACCTTCGACAACTTCGTGGAAGGGCGCAGCAACCAGCTCGGCCGTGCGGCCGCCCTCCAGGCCGCGCAGAAACCCGGCGACCGCGCCCACAACCCGCTGCTCCTGTACGGGAGCACCGGACTGGGCAAGACCCACCTGATGTTCGCCGCCGGCAATGCAATGCGCCAGGCCAACCCGAATGCCAAGGTGATGTACCTGCGTTCGGAGCAGTTCTTCAGCGCGATGATCCGTGCGTTGCAGGACAAGGCGATGGACCAGTTCAAGCGCCAGTTCCAGCAGATCGACGCGCTGCTGATCGACGACATCCAGTTCTTCGCCGGCAAGGACCGTACGCAGGAAGAGTTCTTCCACACCTTCAACGCGCTGTTCGACGGCCGCCAGCAGATCATCCTGACCTGCGACCGCTACCCGCGCGAAGTCGAAGGGCTGGAGCCGCGGCTGAAGTCGCGCCTGGCGTGGGGCCTGTCGGTGGCGATCGATCCGCCGGACTTTGAGACCCGTGCGGCCATCGTGCTGGCAAAGGCGCGCGAGCGCGGCGCTGAAATTCCCGATGACGTCGCGTTCCTGATCGCCAAGAAGATGCGCTCGAACGTGCGCGACCTGGAAGGCGCGCTCAACACGCTGACGGCACGGGCCAACTTCACTGGCCGCACCATCACCGTGGAGTTCGCCCAGGAGACGCTGCGCGACCTGTTGCGCGCACAGCAGCAGGCCATCGGTATTCCCAACATCCAGAAGACCGTGGCCGATTACTACGGCCTGCAGATGAAGGACCTGCTGTCCAAGCGCCGCACCCGCTCGCTGGCACGCCCGCGGCAGGTGGCCATGGCGCTGGCCAAGGAACTCACCGAGCACAGCCTGCCGGAGATCGGGGATGCCTTCGCCGGCCGGGACCACACCACCGTGCTGCACGCCTGCCGGCAGATCCGCACGTTGATGGAGACCGACGGCAAGCTGCGCGAGGACTGGGACAAGCTGATCCGCAAGCTGAGCGAGTGAGCCGGAACGCGAAGTTCGGCTCTGCGCGCACACGCGGGAAAATTCAGTGCATGATTTGCGCGCAAGGCCGGTAGAAACTGTGGATAAGATTCGCCGGGGACGAGCCTGAAAAACTATCCACAGGTTTTACCCCAGGTGCCGGGCCAGTAGTCCCAAGGGTTTCGGCGCCAATAAGCCTATATAAAACAATGGGTTAAGGTAGTTCTCCGCGAAAAGCGCGCCTACCATCACCACAAAGCTTTTGATTTATTCCACATCTTTAAAAGCATAGGGGCACGGAACCACATGCGTTTCACACTGCAGCGCGAAGCCTTCCTCAAGCCATTGGCCCAGGTGGTCAATGTGGTCGAACGCCGCCAGACACTGCCCGTGCTGGCCAACTTCCTGGTCCAGGTCCAGAACGGCCAGCTCTCGCTGACCGGCACCGACCTGGAGGTGGAGATGATTTCGCGCATCGCAGTGGAGGATGCGCAGGATGGTGAAACCACGATTCCGGCGCGCAAGCTATTCGAGATCGTGCGTGCTCTGCCCGATGGCAGCCGGGTCACCGTGTCGCAGTCCGGCGAAAAGGTCACCGTGCAGGCGGGGCGTAGCCGATTCACGCTGGCTACCCTGCCTGCCAATGATTTCCCGTCGGTCGATGAAGTGGAAGCGACCGAACGCGTCGCGGTGCCGGAAGCCGGGCTGAAGGAACTGATCGAACGCACCGCCTTCGCCATGGCCCAGCAGGATGTGCGTTATTACCTCAATGGCCTGTTGTTCGACCTGCGCGATTCCACCCTGCGCTGCGTGGCCACCGACGGCCATCGCCTGGCGCTGTGTGAAACCGAGTTGGAGGGCAGCAGTGGTACCAAGCGCCAGATCATCGTGCCGCGCAAGGGCGTAACCGAGCTGCAGCGCCTGCTGGAAGGCGGGGATCGTTCGCTGGAGCTGGAGGTGGGCCGCAGCCACGTTCGCGTGAAGCGCGACGATGTCACTTTTACGTCGAAGCTGATCGACGGTCGTTTCCCGGATTACGAGGCCGTGATTCCGATCGGTGCCGACCGCGAGGTCAAGGTCGACCGCGAAGCGCTGCGTGCTTCGCTGCAGCGTGCGGCCATCCTGTCGAACGAGAAGTACCGCGGCGTGCGCGTCGAGGTGTCGCCTGGGCAGCTCAAGATCAGCGCGCACAACCCGGAGCAGGAAGAGGCGCAGGAAGAAGTCGAGGCCGATACCAAGGTTTCCGACCTGGCCATCGGCTTCAACGTGAATTACCTGCTGGACGCGCTTTCCGCGCTTCGCGATGAGCACATCGTGATCCAGCTGCGTGACGCCAACTCTTCGGCGCTCGTGCGTGAGGCGAGCAGCGAGAAGTCGCGTCATGTGGTGATGCCACTTCGCCTCTGATTCGTGTTTCACGTGGAACCGAGAGAAGCCCGAGGGAGACCTCGGGCTTTTTCTTTCTGGGGCTACGGCTGCGGTCCAGTTACAGCTTTTCTAGAAGATATAAATCAAAAGCTATGTGGTGCTTGGTAGAGCAGATTTCGTTGTAAGACGAGCTAACTCTATGTAAATAAAGGGGAAATGGGGCGCGAAACCCCCTTGAAAACAGGGGTTGAAGACTGGGGACGAGCTGTGGACAAGAATTGCCCTACCCCGTAGGGCTGGCCTTATCCATATGTTGACCCCATATCGTTCACCGGGAGTCGACCGGGCCAGCG
>Ga0310344_10000173_pt1 | contig 53396 bp, 50 predicted proteins | sample HC15DNA20200_MG_FD_203801 | JGI IMG/M metagenome (GOLD analysis project Ga0310344, IMG submission 203801) | Marine microbial communities from station ALOHA, North Pacific Subtropical Gyre - HC15-DNA-20-200_MG | ecosystem: Environmental > Aquatic > Marine > Oceanic | place: Pacific Ocean: North... | reverse complement strand
CCATCGGCGCAACGGATCGCCTCATAGGGCGCGTTCATCCGATGCGCCGATCCTAGAGGCTCCGGAACCCCACGACCCGAGAAGTACTGGGTCGCCTCCCACACCGAAAGCGCTACACCGGCGTCGACCAACGAAGTATCTACCCGTTGGCCCCGGCCGGTCCGGTCGCGTGCGAGCAACGCCGCGAGGACTCCGGTAACAGCGAACAACCCCGCGCCTAGGTCGGTGATGGGCACGCCGACCTTCACCGGTGGCTGTCCAGCTTCGCCAGTGACAGACATTAGGCCGGACACCCCCTGGGCCACCAGATCAAAGCCACCTTTGGCGGCGTTCGGTCCGGTCTGCCCGTAGCCAGACACAGAGGCATAAACCAGCTTCGGGTGGCTCGCGCAAAGCTCCTCATACCCAAGGCCACGCTTTGCCAGAGTGCCAGGCCTGTAGTTCTCGACGAACACATCGGCCTTCGTGACGAGACGTCGCACAACATCGATCCCGCCGGGGTGCTTAAGATCGATGACAATGCCGCGCTTTCCCCGGTTCACCGCATTGAAGCTGGGGCTATCGCTCCCAATCGCCCCAGGCATACCGCGGGTAGAATCCCCGCCGGGCGGCTCGACCTTGATTACATCGGCGCCCATGTCGCACAGTAACATTGCGCAGAAGGGACCGGCCATGACCTGAGTCAGGTCGATCACGCGTACCCCGTCAAGTGGTTTCGCCATCGTATCGTTCACCTACGCCCCCGGGTGCCCATCGCCGGCCCGGCCGAGGAGTTGTGCTTCGTGTCCACCTCTCACACGACCTTCGCAGTCGCCGACGCCGTCGCCACGCTGACCTTTACCCGTCCGGAAGCACGCAATGCCATGACCTGGGCGATGTACGACGACCTGATCGCAACTTGTGACACCGTGGACGACGACGAGACCATCCGGGTCCTAGTTCTCCGCGGGATAGACGATCGGGCCTTCATCGCCGGCACCGACATCTCCCAGTTCACCTCGCTCAAGACCCGTGACGACGCGATCGCCTACGAGACCCGGATCGATGAGGTTGTCGGACGCCTCGAAGCAGTCACGGTGCCGACGATCGCCCGTGTCCAGGGGCCCGCGGTCGGTGGCGGCTTCATGATCGCCGTAGCGTGCGACATGCGCCTCTGCGGTCCAGACGCGCGGCTGGGCATCCCGGTCGCCCGCACCCTCGGCAACTGCCTGTCGGCGGCCAACTGTGCACGGCTCCTGGCCCTCGTCGGACCCGCCCGAGTCAAGGACCTCATGTACACCGGCCGTCTACTGGACGCTGATGAGGCGCTCCGCCTCGGTGTCGCAACCCGTGTCGTCCCCGCAGAGGAGCTCGACCAGCTCGTCAGCGAGACTGCGGCGACCCTGGCCAACAACGCTCCGCTCACCTTGCAGGCCACAAAGGAGTTGGTCAGGAGACTCGAACGATCGGGTCGAGATTCTCCGGAACTCGCCTACGACCTCATCACCCAGTGCTACACCAGCCACGACTTCCAACAGGCGGTGCGGTCCTTCGTGGCGAAACAACGGCCTCGATGGACGGGTCACTGACGACCGGCCAGCCCCGCGACGATGAGCGATTCCAACCGGCGCAACCCCTGGTCCACATCCCCTGTCAGCTGAACCCTAAGCAGCCGCCGGCCCCGTGCTTCGAGCACCTGGGCATCGCCCTGAGCCTGCGCCGCTTGCACCACCCCGAATGAATACGGATGGTCCGGAATCGGCACGTCCTCGACCTCCTCGATGGTTACCTGCAAGAACACCCCGCTGTCCGGCCCTCCCTTGAAGAGCTGTCCGATCGAGTGGAGGAACCTCGGTCCGAAGCCGACCACAGTCGCCACCTCACAGCCCTCCCGCACTGCCGTCCGAATCCGCGCGGAGGCCGCCATCGTCTCAGCGTCACGACGCAGGTACAGGAGTAAGGCGAAGTAGTCTCCTGGCCCCAGCAGCGCAAGATGGGCGGAGATCAGTGCTTCGACTGTTGTCCTCCCGGTGTCGGCCTTCTCTGGCCGCTCTGCGGCCCTGATCACCGACACCGCACCATCTCGCGCCCGCTCGTAAGTCGCTGGCAGGTTCCCGTGCTCCTCGTAGCTGCGCATCAGTTTTCGGCTCTCGACCTTACTAGCCTCCACGTCCGGCTGGTCGAAAGGGTTCACGTCCAGGACCGCACCACAAACAGCGGTGGCGATCTCCCAGCGGAAGAACTCAGCGGCCACCCCTACACGCTCAGACATCGTCCAACTTGCTACCGGATGGCCAGCGGCAGCGAGCGCCGCGACCGGCTTATCGAGCGTATCGTCGGCTCCATCACGCACGTACACGAAGACCCGATCCTGAGCGTACACGTCGGGTGTTCCGAGTGACTCGTCCACGATCGGTATCACACCTTGCCCCGCCTTACCGGTGGACTCGGCAACCAACTGTTCGACCCACCAGCCCAGCGGCGCCAATTCTGGAGCCAGCACCAGGGTAACCTTGTCTCGCCCCATCTGCGCCGCTACGCCGAGCAACAGCCCTAGGCGCAAGCCTGGATTCTCAGTGACCGGAACCTCGGGACCACACCCGGCTGCCATCACCTGCGCCTCTGCGACCAGTCGCCTGACATTGAGCCCGGTCACCGCAGCCGGCACTAGACCGAAGTTCGAAAGCGCCGAGAATCTACCGCCGATGGTGGACTCTCCATGCCACACCTGCCTGAAGCGGTAGGCACGAGCAAGCTCCTCCAAAGCCGATCCCGGATCGGTGATCGCCAGACATCGACTGCCTACGCGGCCTTGGCCTACGGTCGTTGCCAGCCGATCGAGTAGGTAGTCAGCCAGCCTCGCCGTCTCCATCGTGGTACCTGACTTGCTCGATACGAGCACCAGCCCACGTTCGAGATCCACCCGAGCGACCGTCCCACGCACTTGATCCGGGTCGGTCGAGTCCAACACGTGGAGTTGCGTCTCCGGTCGGCCGGCCAGCAGCTTCCCCAGAACCTCTGGGGCCAAACTTGACCCTCCCATGCCCAACAAGAGCACGTCCCGGATCCCCTCAGCCGCGGTCTCTTGCCGCAAGCCGTCCAATTCCTCCAGTGGAGCCCGGGTCGGCGCCTCCAGCCACCCCAGCCACTGGTCCTCGCCGCTCCCAGTCCAGAGTTCGGCATCCCGCGCCCACAGCCGCTCCACACCGCGCTCCCGCTCCCACCGCAGGGCCGCTGCTACCATGCCGGTCTGCAGCAGGGGCGGGACCGTCAGCGACATCACGCCCTCAGCCACTCTGGTCTCCTTCTCCCGCCGCGGCCCGATCGAGCCACCAGTGCACCTCTCCCTCACACCGGCGCGCGCCGTGCAAGGGGAATCGGACTGGATCCGACGCCGCTTGCCTGGCCTCACGCACCGCCACCGCCTTCGCTTGTCCGGTCGCCACGATATGCAGCTGTCTCGACCGCCTGAGTAACGTCCACGTCATGGTGACACGCTGAGGCGGCGGCTTAGGGCTGTCCTCCACCGCGACCACCCACGCGCCCGTGTCCACTCGCATCCCCGGGAAAAGTGACGCTGTGTGTCCGTCTTCACCGATCCCTAGTAACACCCAATCTGGCCGACCATCGCTCATCGCCCAGACATCGCGCAGTCGCCGTTCATACTCTTCCGCCGCGGCTCCCGGCGCCGATAGCTCCGTCGGCACGGGGCAGGCCACCTGACGTACATCCAAGCCAAGGGGATTGAACAGTCCCCGCCGAGCCTGGGCGAAGTTCGAGGCCCTGTCCGACGCCGGTACCCACCGCTCGTCGGCCCAGGCGAACAGCACCCTGTCCCAAGGAAGCTCGTGCCGGTAGTCTGAAGCGAGACGATCAAAGAACGGCATCGGCGAGTTCCCCCCTGGTAACACGACAAAGAACGGCCGCTCGATAATGATCCGCTGAGCCGCGTCGACGAAGGCCGCTGCGAGCCTAGCTCCCAGCGCGTCCGCGTCCGCCGCCACATGCACCAGTGGTCTCCGATCCTCGTCGTAGACATCACTCACCATGAGGCGCCGCTCCCGCCCGGCTAGCCCGCACGCTCTCCGCGAGCTGGTCAAGACCCGCACTCCGCGTGACCGGATACACCGCCGGGGATTCTAGGCGACGCACCGCACTCGGGAGTTCGGCCACCGCCGTCCGGCATCGACTGCGGGCCTCCAGCGTCGATACCGGAGCGACGGTCCGCTCACCTCCGCGCATGACCTGTCTCAACAGCGGTTCAGACCCCATCAGACCTGGTTCGTCAAACAGTCCGACCGTGTCGCCGACCGCCCGACCGCCGTCGCGCCGGCGCCAGACCTGTTTCCTGCCAGGCGCCGTTCGCTTACCCGTGCTGAGCTTCATCAGCGGAGTCAGCACTCCACCCTGCTCGATCTCCACGATCTTGTAGACACCACTCAAGAACGGGGCATCGGACGACGTGCTAAGCGCCGTCCCAACACCAAACCCGTCGATCGGTGCCCCCGAGGACGCCAGCGCCGCGACCCGGAACTCGTCGAGATCCCCACTGACAAGGATCCGCGTCTCGGTCAATCCTCCAGCATCCAACCGGCCACGCACCGCCCGGCTGAGCCCTTCGAGGTCTCCGCTATCGAGACGGACCGCTGCCGGCGCCAGTCCCGCCTCGGTGATCGCGTTTGTCGCCACGATCGGATCGTAGGTGTCGATCAGTAGAACCGACTGATCGCCGAAAAGTTCAACATACCGACGGTACGCCGTGATCTCATCGCTCGACGCCATCACCCAGGAATGCGCCATCGTCCCCGCGACCGGAACCCGATAGCGGAAACCGGCCGCGACGCTCGACGTCGCGTCACAGCCCCCCAGCACCGCCGCACGTCCAGCCGCCACGGCGGCATCGACCCCGTGTGCTCGACGTCCTCCGAACTCGGTTACCGCACGGCCGGCCGCAGCCTCGACCACGCGTGCTGCCCGGCTAGCCACTGACGTCTGGAACAGTACCGTCGACAGCAGCGCTGTCTCGACCAGCTGGGCTTCGGCCAGCGCCCCCCTCACCCGGAGCAGCGGTTCTCCAGCGAAGACAGGCGTCCCCTCCGGCATGGCCCAGACGTCACCACTGAATCTCAGCCCTGGCAGATACTCGTCGAAGAACGACGCTGGGGCTCCGGAGAGCGCTGGCACTGACCGCAAGAACTCGATCTCTTCCGGGGCGCATTGCCACGAGGAGAGGAACTCCAGCACTGGCTCCAAACCCGCGGCAACAAGATAGCCACGTGTCGCCGGAAGCTCACGCACAAAGAGCTCGAACGACCCGTGGGCCTTGCCAGCAGTCGCGTAATAGCCCGCCGCCATCGCGAATTCGTAGAGGTCGGTCGAAAGCGCTCCGGCTGGGGCCATGGACAGTCGGCTGAGGGTTGGTGTTGGTTGGCGCGGTGGTAATGTATCACCGATGCCCACGACGGCCGGCCCAGGTGTCCAAGACCCAACCGCACTTCTATTGATCGACCTGCAGCGCGACTTCTGCCCTGGAGGAGCACTCGCCGTACGCGGCGGCGATTTCGTCATTCCGATCGTGAACCGGCTGTTACTCGCCTCCCCCCCCGACTGCCCCCTCTACGCCACGCGCGACTGGCACCCGCACAGTTCCACCCATTTCAAGCCCCATGGTGACTGGCCCCCTCATTGCGTCGCCGAGTCCGACGGCGCCCGCTTCCACCCTAAGCTTGCCCTGCCCCCCAATGCGCGGATCGTGAGCAAGGGAGTCGAGCCGGAAAGCGATGGCTACTCGGCATTCGACGGGGCGCTCGAGAATGGCACCCCACTGGAAGAGGAACTACGTGACAGGGGAGTGACCCACGTAATCGTCGCTGGGCTCGCGACGGACTACTGCGTTCGCCACTCGGTGCTAGACGGGCTCGGATGCGGGTGGGCGGTGACGGTGGTCACCGACGCGATCGCGCCTGTCGACCTACAGGTTGGTGATGGAGAGCGGGCACTACAAGAAATGAAAGCGGCCGGAGCAACGCTCCGGCCGTCTCATGACCTCTTCTCGCGGAGCTGACCCGCGACGCCCCACCGAAGCCCTAGTTTCCGGACATCGGGCTCGGCCCGCCGCGGAACGTCAACAGGTAGTCTCGAATCGACTCAATCTGAGCCACTCCGTCCTGCTCGAACTGCGGATAGAACGACCCTGGATACTCGGTCCAGAACGTCGGCATCCGCGTGCCCGGCTGAATCCCCAGGGGGTTCACCAACCAGTCGACGATCCAGTCCGGTTGCAGGCGCTCTCGCGCCATCCGCAGGTCTGGCGCGAGATTGGACAGTTCCTGGTCTTCAGGAATGGTGTCGAGCACGTGGCACTGCTGGCAACGCAATAGATCGAAGAGTTCCTCACCCGTCTGGATGGTCTCGTTCGAGGGCACCTCCTCGTGAGTGCGGAACTCACCAATAGAGCCAGACACGGCCGCGAAGTAGTCGATCACCCCGTTCCAGTGCTGATCGTCGAGACCGAAGGTTGGCATCCGCACCTCCAGCCACGGGCGAATGGTGATCGGCCCTCGGAAGAATGCGTACATCCAGTCCGGCTTGACCTTCGCACCTTGCGGGGTGAGCATCGGCGGTGCCAGCGAGGGCTCCTCAACCAACGCGACGTAGTCACCACCGTCGGCCTCGATCTCGTGGCATGCCACACAATTTCGACGTCGGACTAGGTTGCGCCCCTCGACGAGCGCATCCTCCTGCGCACCCCGAGGTCGCTGCGCCTCCTTCGGCTGCACGTCCCGCTGAAAACTCAGGACGGCGGTTGTCAGCAAACGCGCTTCGTCTGCCGAGAACCCGAAGTTCGGCATCCGTAACTTTTCGAGCGGCTGCAGGATCCGGTTCGTGTCATAGATCCGCGGGTCGACGAGCTTCTGGTTGATCCAGTCCCGTTTGGTGTGCGGAATATCGTGCACGAACGCAAAGTCGAACTGCGGAAGCAGCTTGCTACCTTCCTCGGTCAACTCAACGCCGATAGGCTGGACATCCTCAAAGCCAGTGATCTGGTGACAGCTGTAGCAGCCGTAACGCCCGATGGCCCGACGTCCGAGATCGTGCTGCTTCTCTTCAGCGCTCATCCCAGCGATAGTGCTCTGGGCTTCCTCGAACGGCACGATGGCACGCATGTAGTCTAGCAACACCGCATCAACATCTGCCTGCTGGTACGTGGCGGCGGCCGACGTCCCGGCACCCCCGGTCAACCCCTCCAGGTACGTGGCCACGTCTGCCACTTCAGCATCAGTGAGCCGCATGTCCGGCATGTAAGTTTCGCTGCTGTAGTGCTTCGGATCTCGGACCCAGTCGAAGATCCACTCGTAGGTGGTCTTGCTTCCCAGGGCCTGGAGCGGCTGTCCGAACGTCCGGCGCGGTCCGGCGGCCTCACGGCCTTCGTCGCCCGTGATGTGACAAGCCAAGCAGCCGACCGATTCAACAATCTGCTGACCGTTCGCCGCGTCGCCACGCGGCGGCGAAGACACCGCAAAGTCGTGGTCCTCGGAATTGGCAAACAGATACGCCACGACCGCGTCGATCTCGACTTCGTTCCGCACCGGGAAACCCTCGTCCTCGGCGCTGTTGTTCGAGTTGTACCAGACCTTCGGCATCCAGGTGCTCGGCTTGACAGCACGCGGATCACGGATCCAGTTAGCCACCCAATCTTCATCGAGCTTGGATGCTACCCTCGTCAGGTCCGGGCCTGGCTTCCTAAGATCGGCAAAACCAGCAGTGTTGTGGCAGGCATAGCAGCCGGCTCGCTCGTACATCCCGTAGGCCACGTTCAGCTTCTCGGCACCCGGCACAAACACCTCGCCCTGGTGGCACTTGCGGCACGACGCCTCAGCCATACCATTGGGCAGCATCGGCAGATCCCAGTAGTGCTGCTCTTCCCAGTCGTACTTCTCTTCCCACTCGGCCATCTGCTCGTCCGACGATGGCGAGTGAGCCGCTTGGACGAAGTTGATCGTCTGCCCCATCCCCTCGTGGCACACGGTGCACCCAGTAGATTCCAGGGAATGGGGTGACGCACTCCCGACATACAGGTCAAGGTTGGGGTGGGTACGGAACGGCTGCGGATAGTCCTCGTAGCCTTCCCGATCGATCGACAAATGGCAGGTCTGACACCGATCCATCTTCGCCACGCGGGTGAAGTTCACGTCGTCGACAACGTTCGGCGTGATGGTCTGTCGCACCGTCAGGGACGGGGCCATAAAGTCGAGCAACGGTGCGTTCAGCAAATAGTCGTTGATCAGGCTCGGCTCGAGATCGTCGACCAGCCCCTGCAACCGTTCCGTCTCTCCGACCAGGCCGCCTAGCTCGACAGTAAGGTCATCTACCTGCGCGGTAATCGCCCCGATCTGGTTCCGGATCTCATCGCGTTCGGCTTCGAGACGCTCCACCTCGAGGCCTTCCTCGACCCAGCGGTCATAGAGGGCGGTGACGTCATCCTCGCCCGCAACCTCGTGGTCCTCGCCAGCGCCATGCGCTTCTTCCCGCTCCACCTCAAACGCGTACCGATCAACGTCGTATTCAGCCTTGGTGAAATTGAAGGCCTGGGTCGCGATAAACAGTTGTCGCTCGACCTCCGCTAGCTGCCCCTCCAGGTCGTCGACCTGCGCCTGACTCGCACCCACCTGCTGCGCCGCCGCGTCCCGTTGGGCCGTGACCTCGGCTACCTGCGCCTGATTGACGTTGGCCTGCTCCGCCGCCAGGCTCGCGCGCGTCACCTCCATCTCAAGGGAACTGAACTGGCGCTGGTAGTTCTTCCACTCCCGGTCATAGTCGTCCCAAACCATCCAGACTGTCGAAAAGAGCACAAACAGACTGGATGCGGCGAAAACCACATTCAGGAAATCGATGTTGTAGGCGTGTCCGACTGCCCGCTTATCTGCCATGGCGCAACATCTCGCCGTCCGAAGACGGCCTCAAAAGCAACGATCGTGAACTCAGCATCTAGATATTGAAAAAGTACTCCGGAATCGACACAACGTACTTCAGATTGAACAGCCACCGGAGCAGCATCTTGACCGGCAACGAAAGCATCGCGAGAAACAGCGTGACAGTCACATAGAACCGGGTCGGACCCAGTTTCTCGTAGTAGCGGCTAAGGCCCTTCTTGGCCAGAGCGACGGGCAGCACAAACACGTATACGAGCGTGAGTAGGATGCCGACACTCTCTCGAACCAAGGGATTCTCAGGTAGGGCCATCCCGAGGCCACGTACCCAGATATAGTCCGAGAGCTGGACGCTGGTCAGCGCCTCAAGCTTGTGTACATCCCAGTATTCGAACGGGCCGAAGAAATTCCAGTTCGGCCCTCGAAGGAACGTGCCCAGCACGATCAGCGAGTTCCAGAGAATGATGAAGCCAAACAGGAAGATAACGATCTCGGCCTTCCGCTCGACGAAGGTGTAGTAGCCGTTTCCCTTCGGGTTCTTGTCGACGTAGGGAATCGCCATCAGGCCCACGATGATCAGTGACGGCAGGACCACCCCGGCCAGCCACGGGTCGTAGTAGACCAGCATCTCTTGCAAGCCGAGGAAATACCACGGTGCCTTGGAGGGGTTCGGCGTGTTGGCGTTGTTGGCCGGCTGCTCAATCGGGGCCTCGAGGCCGATCGACCACACGATCAGAATGACCATGCAGACGACCATCGCGATGAGTTCTGTATAAACCAGGTCGGGCCAGGTCCAGACGCGATCCTCTTCCTCCTTCTCGATGGGTTCCTTCCCAGCGGCGATCCGCTGGTCGTTTCGCACGCCTTCGCGTACCGAGTACCAGGTAAAGAACACGAGCAGGAAGATCAACGCCACAATCGGAACGTTGTCTGGCTTGGTGATGATTTTGTTGAAGTTCTCGTCAGTAAGTCCAAACGCGAAGAAGATGGCCAGGAAGGCCATCATCCCCCAACCCCAACTGTTGCTGGCCCACGCCTCGCGCTTCCAGACGATCAGAACCAGCGCCACCACTGAGATCGTGAAGAACAGCCGCGGATCGGCAAAGAGGTCAATAAAGCCTTTTATCGCGTCCATATCTCGTATCCGTCAGATTCCGTCTTCGCTGTCTGACTCTCGATTCCTGCCGATCCCTAGAGCGGCCCCGAGATCCCGCCGTCCTTCCGCACGCGCCAGAAGTGCACGGCCATGAGGAAGCCAATGACTAGCGGCAATGCCACGCAGTGGAGCACATAGAAGCGCAGCAACGCACCCTCACCTACCAGCGTGCCGCCGAGCAGAGCGAACCGGGCGTCATCGGCCGCGTGCACCAATTGGACGTCACCCAGACGCATCAACTGGAAACCTGGGCCTTCGTGTCCGAGGAACGGTGTCGCCCGGGCCATGTTCGAACCAACGGTAATCGCCCAGATGGCCAGCTGGTCCCAAGGAAGCAGATAGCCGGTAAACGACAACAGCAACGTCAACACCAGCATGATGACGCCGACGTTCCAGTTGAACTCCCGCGGCGGCTTATAGGAACCCGTCATGAAGACGCGGAACATGTGGAGCCACACGGTAATGACCATGGCGTGCGCACCCCAGCGATGCATCTCGCGCATGATGCCCAGCGGCACGTGCTCGCGAAGCCCGACGATATCGGAGTACGCGTACTCCAGCGTCGGCCGGTAGTAGAACATCAACAGCAATCCGGTAAAAGTCAGCACCAGGAAGAGGAAGAAGCTGATGCCGCCCATACACCAGGTGTAGCGCAGACGCACACCAGACTTGCGGAGACGCACCGGGTGCATGTGCAGAAAGACGTTGGACAGCATGACCAGCACGCGATTCCGATCGTTAATCGGAGCAGTGTGCCGGAAGATCGACGTCCAGATCTGGGTCTCGGTGATCCAGTCCCACGCCCGCACGAGCGCCGGAGCCTTCGGTTCGATGGTCTTGGTGTCAGCCATGATCGCCTAACTAACTAGATCTCCAGGAAAGACTCCGGGTCGGTCCACTGACCCAGTTCTTCCTGGAACTTCCGACTCTTGTCGATGAGAATCTGGCCGTCCTCGGCCCGCACGATCCGGGTACGCTCCAGCGGCCTTGGCGCCGGCCCCTCGAAGTGAATACCGGTCGGGCGGAACCCACTCCCGTGACACGGGCACTTGAATTTGTTCTCGGCCGACAGCCAGTTGGGCGTGCAGCCCAGGTGGGTGCAGATCGAGAAAAGCGCGTAGAACCCGGAAGCTTCGTGGGTGTAGTCGTTCTCGGTCCTGACTATCCACACCCCCCTCGTGTCCTTGAACCGCTCGTCGACCCCGTTTCCATAATCCTCAGGGAACCCGATCGTGAACTGCTGCGGCGGTTCGTTGAGCACGTTCGGGAACATGAACCGACCGGTCGCGGCCAGGCACCCGGCGGACGCCGCGGTGAAGGCGCCCCAGGCGAGCCCCATCCAGCCACGTCGCCCCATGAGCGGCGACATATCATTCTCGGGCGCCTTCTTGCCCGCCGAGCGTGCGGCCGGACTAGTCGTCCGCCCCTTGAGCTTGGCGTCGTTGGCGGCCGCCGCTGCCGCAGCGGCAGGTTTCGGCGCAGCCGCAGCGGCAGGTTTCGGCGCAGCCGGCCTCGCCTCGGCGGCGGGCGGGGTGTCTGCTGGCGGCGGGGTCTTGGGTTCGTCAGCCATGCTCGTGTCCTATCTCGTACCCTCGTCGCAGGTCGCTCACCTGCCTCACGACTCTACCGTTCGGCGACGTTGCCCTCAAAGGGCGTGCCGTCGAGCGCTCCCAGCGTCTCCATGGCCGCTTGGCGCACTGTCAGATTCTCATCCGTGTCAGCGAGGCGTTCGACCGGGCCGCGCAGGTCTGCCTCGACGCTGACCGTGCCGAGCGCGGCGACCGCCTTGAGCCCGCTCACCATGACCTCGCTCGTCGGGTCAGCGAGCGTCTCGGACGGCGTCACGTGCTCGCTCACATACTCGCGATCCAGCATCCGCCGCAGCACCGTCAGGCCCCGCCCGTCACCATGGCGCGCCAGCGAGACCGCCGCGTTCCACTGCACGTCCGGTACAGGGTCGCTCAACGCAGACCGAAGCGTCCGGTGCTCGCCTCCATCGTCGTCTGGCAGCACCCCGAGGGCGTAGACCACCATCTTGCGCACACCCGGGTCGGTCGCCTGATACAGCTTGACGATTTCCGGGACAACGGCCTGGTCCCCAAGTGAAGCCAGGGCCCACAGAATGCTGATCAGGGTCTCAGCATCAGGTTCGTCGAGCGCCGTCGTCAGTGAAGCGACAGCCTCACTGGGAGGCGACTCCAAGCGCCCAATGGCTAAGGCCAAATATCGCCGGATCCGCGGGTCGTCGCCATCAGATTGCACGAAGGCGCGCAGGAGCGCCGGCGCGAGGTCCGGATACTCCGCCTGCAGCTCGGGGTTGTCCATCAGCCGCGCCAACTCGTACGCCGCCGGCCACCGCCGGTCGCGGCCACCCGTGCGGACATCATTCAGATACTCCTCCGGCGTCCGCTCGTCGGCAACCATCATTCGGAAGCCACCATAGATGGCTACCACCACAGCAACCACCGCGAGAGGGATCAGGAAGAACTGAACGGCCAGGGACGGTGCAGCCGTGAGACGGCTGTCCGGGCGCGCAGGCTCGCGCTCGCCAAGCTTCTGCATCAGTGCGTCGGGAGTAGGAGGATACGGGGCCTATTCACGATCATCCGCTGTTTGTGCATTTAGGCACAAGCTCTGCCACGCCATTCCTCACACAACGGGCGGATCCTACAATGCGACACGCGACCGGTCAAGGTATGACGAACTCCACTCTCACCCTTCAGATCCGAGGCAGCGTCACCTCAAGTTGCGACTGATACTTGCCCTTCTTGTCGCCATAAGACACCTCGCACGACTCGTCGCTCTGAAAAAACAGCACCTGCGCAATTCCCTCGTTGGCGTAGATCTTCGCCGGTAGCGGCGTGGTGTTTGAGATTTCTAGCGTCGCCGTGCCTTCCCATTCCGGCTCGAACGGGGTGACGTTGACGATAATCCCGCACCGCGCGTAGGTCGATTTACCCAGACAAACTGTCAGCACGTCGCGAGGAATCCGGAAGTACTCGACGGTCCGCGCTAGCGCGAACGAGTTCGGCGGCACAATGCAAAGGTCGGACTGGATATCGATGAACGACCGCGGATCAAACGCCTTCGGGTCAATCACCGTATTGTTGATGTTGGTGAAGACCTTGAACTCGTCGGCCACGCGAATATCGTAGCCGTAGGACGACAGGCCGTAGGACACGACGTCGTCTCGGACCTGGCTCTCGACAAACGGCTCGATCATGCCCTTGGCCGCCATCTTCTTGATCCACCGGTCCGATTTAATCGCCATGTTCCTCCTGTTTGCTACCGGCGCCACCAAGACAACGCCAACGTCAGCGCCACACTGAGCAGCACGCCGGTCGCCAGCGGCATGTAGATGGTGACGTTGCCACGTCGATACACGATGTCTCCGGGCAACCGACCTAACGGGAGTCCCAGCATCAGTAGCGCGCCGACGCTGGCGATGGCCAACCCAACCAACACCAGGAGCTTGCCCACAGGCCCTCAGTCCAACTCAACTCCACGGAAAAAGTAGCCGAGTTCGAACGCCGCGGTCTCGGGTGCGTCTGACCCGTGAGTGGCGTTGTGCTCGATCGACAACCCGAATCGCTTCCGGAGGGTACCGTCTGCGGCCTGTGCAGGGTCGGTCGCCCCCATCAAGGTGCGCCACCTGAGAATGGCATCCGGCGCATCCAACGCCATGACGATCGCGGGGCCGGACGACATAAAGTTGGTCAGGCTATCAAAGAACGGCCGCTCACGATGCACGGCATAGAAACCCTCGGCCTCGACCTTGGTCAGACGCACCAGTCGCATCCCAGACAAGCGGAAGCCAGCATCCTCGACGGCGCTCAGAATCGCCCCGGAGTGCCCTGCCGCAACCGCATCCGGCTTTATGATCGCGAACGTCCGCTCCATGCTGTTCCCTTCGCTCACCCGAGGCTCTCCATAATCTCGTTGAGGACAGTGCGCGGCGGACGCACCCGCTCCTGGGGCAATGTCGCCAGCGGCTCGTCCACCAAATTCAGCGTCGTGATGAAGTCGTCGGCCACCGGCTCGACGTAGATCAGCCCGGTGGCGAACTCCCCTCGGCCGTGCGTCTCGTGCAACACGCGCTGCGCCTGCAGCTTGTCGGTCGGGTTATAGCTCTCGTCGAGCTTCTTGAGATACAACCGAGACCCATCATGAAGTGTCACTTCCTGGGTCGTTCCAGGCTCGTGCTCGATCGAGATGTCCTCGAAGAAGGGCACGAAGTCGATCTCCTCGAGCGGGTCATCGTGGCTCTTGACATAGGCATAGCTCTTGGTTGAGCCTTCGTGGTCATTGAACGTAACGCAAGGCGACAACACATCAATCATCGCCGTACCCCGATGGCTAAGAGCGGCCTTTAAGACAGCAGTTAGCTGCTTCTTGTCGCCCGAGAAAGAACGAGCCACGAACGTGGCGCCGAGCTGAATCGCGAGCGCGCAGGTATCAATAGGCGGCAGATCGTTAACGACGCCGGTCTTGAGCGTGGAACCGACATCCGCGGTGGGAGAGAACTGGCCTTTTGTCAGTCCATAGCATCCGTTGTCTTCAATGATGTAGATAATCGGTAAATTCCGCCGCATCAGATGCACGAACTGCCCGATGCCGATGGCGCCTGTGTCGCCATCTCCGCTGACACCAATGGCCACCAAATGCTTATTGGCCAGCATGGCGCCAGTCCCGACTGAAGGCATCCGGCCGTGCACGGAATTGAAACCGTGGGACGAGCCAAGAAAATACGCCGGGCTTTTACTGGAACAGCCGATCCCAGAGAGTTTCACGACCTGCTGCGGGTCGATGCCCATCTCAAAACACGCATCGATGATTCGCGAGGAAATCGTGTTGTGGCCGCAGCCGGCACAGAGTGTCGACTTCCCGCCGCGGTACACCGAAGGCTCAAGCCCAATCCGATTGGTTTTTGGTCTAGTTGTCGCAGTAGCCACGTGTTTCTGCCTCGATAGCCGGCTCAGCCCCCTGGCCGGATGTCCTCCGTCTGCCAGACGGTCTACTCGCCGCCAACTCCCGCGTCGTGTGGAACCCCTCCTTCGTGAGCGGAGTACTCCACCCGGTACCCTTCCTGAATCAGGATGTCGTCGGTGATCGTCCGGGCATCGATCGGCTCCCCAGCATAGTGCAGCACACTGCGTAGCCGGCCGGCGAGCTCCGCCCGTAACTCGAGACGCATTAGCGTCGACATCTGAGCGTCGCGGTTCTGCTCGACCACGTAGACACGGTCGTGACGCTCGATGAACGAAGCCAGCGCGGACCGGAACGGATACGCCCGAAGCCGGTAGTACGATGTCTGAAGGTCCGCCTCCACAACGAGCTGGTCGCGCGACTCGGTGATCGCCCAGTGGGTAGTACCAAAGGCCACGATCCCAATCCGAGCCCGCCGGTTGATAGTCACCTCGGGTGCTGGCATCCAATTCCGCGCCGTCTCAAACTTGCGGGTCAACCGGTCAAGGTTCTTCTTGTAGTCGTCTGACCGCTCGCTGTACTGCCCCCATTCGTTGTGCCCAGACCCGCGGGCGAAGTAGGCGGGCAGCCCGTTCCCCGGCACCGTGCGATAGGGAATGCCGTCTCCGTCGACATCGCGATATCGACCGAACTTCCCAATACGCTCCAGGGTGTCCTCATCGAGAACCTTGCCTCGGTCCAGAGCCTTGGCCGGGTAATCGAACTTATCCGACATCCACGTATTCATCCCGAGGTCAAGATCACTCAGGACAAACACCGGCGTCTGGAATCGTTCGGCCAAATCGAACGCATTCATCGCCATTGTGTAGCACTCGTCAGGCGAACTCGGAAAGAGCATTGGGTGTCGAGTGTCGCCGTGCGACAAAAACGCCGTCGACAGCACATCACCCTGGGCTGTCCGCGTAGGGAGTCCAGTAGACGGCCCAACCCGCTGCACGTCAAAGATCACGGCCGGCACCTCGGCGTAGTAGCCAAGTCCGGCAAACTCTCCCATTAGCGAGATGCCAGGCCCCGAGGTCGCCGTCATCGAACGAGCTCCTGCCCACCCGCCCCCAAGAGCCATCCCCAACGCCGCGATCTCGTCCTCGGCCTGCACCACCGCAAAGGTAGCCTTACCCGACTTCTTGTCGACCCGGTACTTACGGAGATAACTGATCAGCGTCTCACAGAGCGATGACGAGGGCGTGATCGGGTACCACGCCACCACCGTCACGCCGGCCATCATGCACCCGATCGCAGCCGCCGCGTTTCCGTCGATCAGGATCCGCCCTTCGGTCGCATCCATCGGGGTGACGCTGTAGGGATCCTGCTTCTCGAGCTGCTCGTCAGCGAATGTGAAACCGACGTCGAGCGCCTCCTTGTTGATCGAAACGACCTTCGGCTTGCTGCCGAACTGCTTCTTGAGGGCGACCTCCATCTGACCGAGTTCGATCCCAAAGAGGCGAGACAACACGCCGTCATAAATCATGTTACGGACGCGACGGCGGAGTTTGACGTCTCGTGACACCTCAGCCACGAGCTTGTCGAACGGTACCGGATAGAAAACGAGATCGCTGCGTAGCTCGCTCAGCCCCAGCGGCTCGTCGTACACGACGGCGGCACCCGCCTGCAGACTCAGAACGTCTTCACGCGCCGTTTCTGGATTCATCGCCACCAGCACGTCGATCTCTTTCTTTCGGGCGATATAGCCATCCTTGTTCGCACGGATCGTGAACCACGTCGGCAATCCTGCGATATTGGACGGAAACAGGTTCTTCCCAGAGACCGGAACGCCCATCTGGAAGATGGCGCGCAACAGCACCAAGTTCGCCGTCTGGCTCCCAGAACCGTTGACAGTCGCAACCTGAATACTGAAATCGTTAACGACAGACTCGGAGGACTTTTTGGATAGACGTTCTTCGACGGCAACGTCGGACGGGGGCATTCAGATCCTCAAGGCGGCAGAAGGGGTTGGCGGGGTGGTAGACTCGCTAGTGTCCTCACACGGAAGACGGGTAAAACTTTTCCATTCTAGCAGAACAATGCGGGGTTATGTCGGATGCCCGCATGACGGCGTCATCCCGAAAGCCTCTTGGCCACCGCTTCACCGATCTCGGCCGGACTCCGCACCACGTCGACCCCAGCGGCCGAGAGCGCAACCATCTTGCTATCCGCCGTTCCCTGGCCCCCGGAAATAATTGCACCGGCATGCCCCATGCGTCGCCCCGGGGGCGCGCTCTGACCGGCGACGAATCCTACGACCGGCTTCTGAACCTGTTGCTTGATGTAGGCAGCCGCATCCTCTTCGGCGTGGCCGCCGATCTCACCGATTAGGACGACCGCCTCCGTCTCGTCGTCCGCCTCGAACAACTCGAGTGCGTCAATGAAGCTCGTCCCGATCAGCGGGTCGCCCCCGATGCCGATACACGTGGTCTGACCGAGCCCCAGTTGAGTCAGCTGGTGGATAGCCTCGTAGGTCAGCGTGCCGCTCTTGGAAACGACGCCGACCCGCCCCTCCTGGCAGATATGTCCAGGAATGATGCCGGCCTTGCCCTGCCCTGCCGTGATCAGGCCCGGGCAGTTCGGACCTATGAGCCGGCTCTGCCGGCCGCGCAGGAATTCGAGCGCCCGCATCATATCAAGCGTCGGAATACCCTCGGTAATACAAACAATTAGCGCCACTTCGGCATCCGCCGCCTCCATCACCGCGTCGGCCGCCACGGGCGGCGGGACAAAGACCACCGAGGCATTCGCCCCCGTCTCACGCACCGCCTCGGCGACCGTGTTAAAGATCGGCACGCCGTCCTGAGCACCGCCTCCCCTGCCCGGCGTCACCCCGGCAACCACCTGGGTTCCATACTCGGCTGCCTGCAGCGCATGGAAGCTTCCCTCACGGCCGGTGATGCCCTGTACGAGCAACCGGGTGTTCCGGGTCAGCAACACGGCCATCGTTAGCGCCCCGCCTCCTTGCCAGACAGGCGAACGGCATGCTGGGCAGCCTCACCCATGCTGTCAGCGGTCGTAAAGTTAAGCCCGCTCTCCCGCAACATACGCTTCCCTTCGTCGACGTTAGTCCCCTCCATGCGGATCACCACCGGCACCTCGATCCCGAGATCAGTCACCGCCGAGATCACACCCTCGGCCAATACGTCGCAACGCAGGATGCCACCGAAGATGTTAATGAGCACGGCACGCACCTTGTCGTCGGACAGCAGGATACGGAAGGCGTTCCGGATCTGTTCGGCGTTGGCGCCACCACCGACATCTAGGAAGTTAGCCGGCTCCCCGCCAGACAGCTTGATGATGTCCATCGTGGCCATCGCTAGACCAGCGCCGTTGACCATGCAGCCGATGGATCCGTCGAGCCTGATGTAACTGAGCGAATACTTGGAAGCCTCAATCTCGAGAGCATCCTCTTCGTCGAGGTCCCGCAACTCGCGCAGACCAGGGTTCCGGAACGAGGCGTTGTCGTCCAGCGTCACCTTTGCATCAAGCGCCAGAACCTCCTCATCAACCGTGACGACGAGCGGATTGATCTCGACAAGTGACGCATCCCGCGCAACAAACGCCTGCCAGACCCTCAACATGAGTGCCGCAGCCTGGGCAGCTGGCTTTCCTCGAAGCCCCACCGCAGCGGCGAGCTGACGGGCTTGGAACGGAGCGAGCCCCAGACCGGGCGCGATCGAGATCCGATGAATCTGGTCCGGTGTTTCTTCGGCGACCTGCTCGATGTCCATGCCGCCCGCCGCGCTCATCATGAGCACGGGCCGCTGGCTGGCACGATCGATCAGCAACCCGAGGTAGAGCTCCGACGCAATGTCGAGACCTTCCTCGATGAGTAGCCGGGAAACAACGCGCCCGTTCGGTCCGGTTTGCGGCGTGACCAGGGTCATGCCGAGGATCTGGTCGGCTGTCGCGGCCGCCGTCAGTGCATCGTCGGCCAGCCTGACTCCGCCGCCCTTGCCCCGGCCGCCCGCGTGAATCTGCGCCTTGACGACAACCCGCCCCCCGAGACGCTCGGCGGCCCCCTTCGCCTCGGCGACCGAGAACACCGGCTCACTCCGCGGCACGGGCACCCCATACTCGGCGAGCAGCGCCTTGGCCTGGTACTCGTGGATCTTCAAGATGTCATCCCGCGTCAGACGCCGGCCAGGCCTCAGAGGCCGAGTACATCGACCAGTTCCTTGACCGCAGCCGCGGACTTATCGAGGGCCGCGCGCTCGTCTGGCTCGAGCGCAATCTCGATTACCTCCTCCGCCCCGCCGGAGCCGAGCTTAACCGGCACCCCTACGTACAGGTCGTTGATGCCGTACTCTCCCTGCAGAAACACGGCACAGGGCAGGATCTTCTTCTTGTCCTTCAGGATGGCCTCGACCATCTCGACGGCCGCCGACCCCGGCGCGTAATAGGCGCTGCCCGTGCCAAGCAGCTTGACGATTTCTGCACCGCCTTTAGCGGTCCGGTCAACGATCGCGTCGATCGTCGCCTGATCCATCAACTGGGTAATCGGTATCCCGGCCACAGTGCTGTACCGCGGCAGCGGAACCATCGTGTCGCCGTGCCCTCCGAGCACGAACGCATGCGTGTTTTCGACCGACACGCTGAGCTCCGCGGCGATGAACGAACGCATACGCGCAGAATCCAGCACTCCAGCCATTCCCACGACCCGTTCGCGCGGAAAACCGCTCTCACGGTAGACGACCTGACACATGGCATCGAGGGGGTTAGTAACCGGCACGATGATGCAATCTGGCGAGTGCCTCACCACCTCGGCCGTCACCGACTTCATGATCCCAGCATTTTTGTTCAAGAGGTCGTCCCGACTCATACCCGGCTTGCGCGCAAGACCAGCAGTGATGACCACCACGTCCGAGCCAGCGGTGTCGGCATAGTCGTTAGAGCCAAGCACGCGGGAATCGGACCCTTCGATAGGACAGGCCTCCAGCATATCGAGCCCCTTCCCCTGGGGAACGCCTTCGAGAATGTCGAGCACGACGACGTCGGCCAGTTCCTTGTCCGCGATGCAGCGTGCCGCCGTCGCTCCCACGTTGCCGGAACCGATAACGCTGACTTTTCGATTCATGGTGATCTAGTAGCTCCCTTCCACCGAGTAGCTGACAGCAGCGTCGCGAAACGAACTTCGACGCAGAGTGTCCAATTACCGATCCTGCAAGTGAGATGAGTTGGGTCCGGCTAACCGCATGTCCCGCGGTTGAAACCTGAGGGTTTAGGGCACGTCCCCGTGCCGCGTCAGAAGATCTTCACAGAAACTGTGGAAAACCTTGTGGAAAAATGCGCCCCGAGTTGCACCTGAGCCGCATCAACCGGGAACTTCTAGCGATTTGCACCATCGTGGTGCGGCCGGACTGGCAAGTGATGGTGACCCGCCTGCCAGCGAGCGCTAGGCGATTATACTGTACTGCCCGTTCGGCTCTCCTTAGAGGTACGGGATACACGAAGGCTCTCAACAACGCACCCTCCTTCCCTCACTGAGGAACTTACCTTGAAGATCGTGATTGCTGATCCACTGCCCAGTTCGGCCGCCGACCTCTTCCGCGAACGCGGCTGGGAAGTCGACGCGGAAACCGGACGCGACCCCGACGTGCTTTACGAAGCGCTGGCTGACGCCGACGCCATCGTGGTTCGCAGCGCCACCCAGGTCGACGCCGCGCTCATCGCCCGCGCGCCGAAGCTGCGGGTCATCGCCCGGGCCGGCACCGGCGTAGACAACGTCGATCTGGATGCGGCCAGTGCCGGCGGAATCCTGGTGGTCAACGCCCCAGGGGCCAATAGCATCAGTGTCGCCGAACACGCCTTCGCTCTCATCCTCGCCTCGGCCCGAAACATTACCCAGGCGGACCATCACATGAAAGAGGGGCGTTGGGAGAAGAAGCGCCTCACTGGGACCGAGCTGCGCGGCAAGACCCTCGGAGTGGTCGGTCTGGGCAGGATCGGCCGTGCGGTTGTCCAGCGAGGACATGCGTTCGGGATGCGTGCTGTCGCCCACGACCCGTTCATCACCGAGCAGGCAGCCGACGACATCGGCGTCACCTTGCTCGAGCTCGACGACCTGTGCACCGAGGCCGACTTCATCACTCTCCACATGCCCGCCGCCGGAGACCGCCCGCTGTTTGACGCCCCCCGACTGGCGCGCTGCAAGCCAACCGCCTGTATCGTAAACACGGCGCGGGGCAGCCTCATCGACGAGGACGCACTTGTCGCCGCCATCGAAGAAGGCCGCCTGGGAGGCGCCGGGCTGGACGTCTTCGCAACCGAGCCGGTGACCGACCGGCCGATCACGCGCTTGCCCCAGGTCGTTGCCACCCCGCATATCGCCGGTTCGACGCGTGAGGCGCAGGAACTTGTTGGTATCGAGACCGCTGGCTGCGTGCGTGACTACCTGGAATCCGGGCTCGTCCGAAATGCGGTCAACTACGCGTCGCTTCCACCGGATGAATTAAAACGGATCCAACCATTCGCCACTCTCGCGGAGCGGCTCGGCACCTTCCTCGCTCAGGTCGCCAAAGGGCGCACCGAGACCGTCGCTCTTCGCTATTACGGCGAACTCGCCGAAGGAAACAATGAACTGCTCGTCGGCGCGACCCTGGTGGGATTCTTCGGCACAACCCTTTCGTCCCAGGTGACGCCGATCAATGCGCGAGCACTCGCTCGGGAACGAGGGATCGATATTGTCGAGACCCGCAGCACGCGGCCGCGAAACTTTACGAGCCTGATCTCGGTCAAGCTGCATACCAACGAGGGCGAGCACTGGGTCGAGGGCGCCATCTTCGAGCAAGCCGGGCCACGCCTGGTCCTGCTCGACGGGGTGACGGTCGAAGCTCCCCTCGAGGGCTCGCTTGTGGTGATCCGCAACGATGACCGTCCCGGCGTAATCGGCGAGGTCGGCACGATCCTCGGGCGGCACGGAATCAACATCGCTACGCTGGCGCTGGGACGCGGCACCGACGGTGCGGTCTCTATCTATCGGATTGATCGGGTCCCGGACGTGAAGAATGCGGTCACGGACACGGTCCTCTCGGACCTCGACGGAATCGACGCAGTCACCAGCGCCGGGCTCGTTGTGCTGCCTTAGTGTCCCAACCGGGCGTCGCCCCAACTGCAGTTTTGCTACGTAGGCTTGGCAAGCTACCTAACAGGCTCGTCCTTCCGCCGTCTACTAGCGGCGAACAGCTAGGTCAGGGAAGGGTGAGATGCACGGTGGCGTCGCCCTGTCGATCCCGGAGCTCGACGGCGTCGTTCGACACGGCGCGCACCTGATATCGGCCAATGACGTCGTCCCCAACGTTCACAAGGAGGACTCGACCGGACACTGACAGGACCGCCGTGTAGCGCACCCCAGTGGCCGTCGGCTCGCTCCCGACACCGGCCAAGGTCACGCTGGGGTGTCCCGAGGGAGCGTCCGCCAACTCACGCAGACGCCGCTCCAGAGGCCCGCGCATCGAGACCGTCGGTGGCCCGGTCGGAGCGACGACCGGATCGTGGGGACGAAACGCAAACGGGTTTCTCGCCGGAACGCGTGGGCGCGGCGCGTGCCCCAGCCGGGCCGTCAGCCGGGTCACTTCATGTGCGAGATCGACCTGAGCTGGGATTGGCCCCGCCTGCTGCGCTGCGACGGCCGCCGTTGGCATTGCGGTTGGCAGAGATGGGACGGTCGTGGCAGACGAAAACCATGCCGCAGCCAGTGCCGTCCCCGCCGCCATCAACACCACTTTCGATCGCGTCATATCGGTAATCCCAATGATCGTACCACGTACCCCCTCTTTTCGAGGTTTAAGGCACGCAAACTTCAAGCGATAAGCCCCGGTGACCTGCCATTCTGTAAAGCCGTGTAACATTTCGTGTTAGCATTCGACGTGCACCCTCAAGCACGCTCCTCTCAGTCGCCTTCGTTCGCTTCCTCGTCTCAAGTTGTCGCCATCATCCCCGCACGCTACGCCTCGACGCGATTGCCTGGCAAACCGCTTGCCGACATCGGAGGGCGCTCGATGGTCGAACATGTGCACCGACGAGTGAGCGCCGCCAGGAGCGTCGACGAGGTCCTCGTCGCCACCGACGACGAGCGCATTGCGGACGCCGTCCGCGCCTTTGGCGGTGGCGTTCGGCTGACTCGCTCCGACCACCTCAACGGCACCGACCGCCTAGCCGAGGTCGCGGAAACCCTCGACTGCGATCTTGTTGTGAATGTGCAGGCGGATGAACCGCTGATCGAGCCATCGATGATCGACAGTGCGGTGGCTGCCTGTGCGAATCAGGACAACGTGCAGATGTCGACCTTGCGTTGCCAGCTCCAAGGCCCAGACGACCTCGACGATCCCCACGTCGTGAAGGTTGCCGTGGACCACGCCGGCTACGCGCTATTCTTCTCCCGCGCCGCCATCGGACGGGATCGCTCGGGTGCGCCGCCGGCAGATGCCGTCGGCAAGCACATCGGGCTGTATGTCTATCGTCGTGATTTCCTCCTCGACCTTAGCCGGCTGCCGGCCACCGCCTTGGAGCAATCCGAACGACTGGAACAGCTCAGGGTGCTCGAGTACGGCCATCGGATTCTGACCACCGAAACCCCACACGACCCGGTCGGCGTCGACACGCCGGCCGACCTCGAGCTCGTCCGACGTCTCGTGGCTACCGGAGCCTCTGCATGAGCGAACCGATTCTCAACCGTGACGGCCGCCCCGTGAAGTTCATTTTTGTGACCGGCGGCGTCGTGTCCTCGTTGGGCAAAGGGCTTGCGGCCGCATCGATCGGCTGTCTGCTCGAAGGGCACGGCTATCGCGTAACGCTCCAGAAGCTCGACCCCTACGTGAATGTCGACCCCGGAACGATGAGCCCCTACCAGCACGGTGAGGTCTATGTCACCGATGACGGGACCGAGACCGATCTCGATCTGGGACACTACGAGCGCTTCACTAACTCCGTGACGACCAGCAAGCACAACTGGACCACGGGTAAGATCTACCTCTCGGTGATCCAGAAGGAACGCCGGGGCGACTACCTGGGCGGCACGGTGCAGGTCATTCCGCACATCACCAACGAGATCAAGAGCTGCATACGAGTCGTCGCTGAGGACGTGGATATCGTCCTCGTGGAGATCGGCGGCACCGTCGGCGACATCGAGAGCCAGCCGTTCCTCGAGGCCATCCGGCAATTCCGCCAAGACGTCGGACGAGAACACACCCTCTATGTGCACCTGACTCTCGTGCCGTTCATCGGCGCGGCGGGCGAACTTAAGACTAAGCCGACCCAGCACAGCGTGCGCGACCTGCGATCTGTCGGTATTCAGCCGGATCTTCTACTTTGCCGAACGGATCGCGTTCTGCCGGCAGACATCCGGCGAAAGATCGCGCTGTTCTGCGACGTTGATGAGGATGCCGTGATCACGGCCAAGGACGTCTCGTCCATCTACGAGGTGCCACTGGTGCTCGGCGACGAAGGGCTCGACCGCCAGGTGCTCAGCCGCCTGCAACTCCCCGACTCATCTCGCACGATGGACGATTGGCAATCGCTGGTGGATGGTATCAAGCACCCCACCGATCGACTTACCATCCACGTCGTCGGCAAATACGTGGGCTACGAAGACTCATACAAGAGTCTCAACGAGGCGCTCTATCACGGGGGCTTCCCGCACCGACTGGCCGTCGATATCGCATGGGTCGAGGCCGAAGCGCTCGAAAATAAGGAAGGGGCCCACCTGCTCGAAGGCGCCGACGGGATCCTCGTACCCGGGGGATTCGGCGACCGAGGCAGTCGGGGGATGATGCGGGCCGCTCAGATCGCGCGCGAACAAGGCATCCCGTATTTCGGTATCTGTTACGGCTTCCAATGGGCGGCAGTCGAGTACGCGCGAAACGTCTGCGGGCTTTCAGGCGCCGACTCCACTGAGTGCGAGCCTGACGCCGAGCACAAAGTGATCTACAAGCTCCGCGACCTGTTGGGGGTGGACGAAATGGGGGGCACCATGCGACTCGGCCAATACCCGTGTCAGCTGACACCGGGCTCCCTAACACAGCGGATCTACGGCCGAGACGAGGTCACCGAGAGGCACCGGCACAGGTACGAATTCAACCGTGCCTACGAACAGAAACTGACCGAAGCTGGCTTGGTACTCTCCGGACATTCTCCCGACGGCAAATTCGTCGAGGTCATCGAGATTCCAGAACACCCGTGGTTCGTAGCGGTGCAGTTCCATCCGGAATTCCAGTCGAAACCGCTCAGCCCGCACCCGCTCTTCGCCCATTTCGTCGAGGCTAGCTATCAGCACAAGGTCGCGGCCGCACCGCAGTCGACCTCCGTGATGAGCTAGCCCAACGCATCGTACTTATAATTGAGCGGTGTCCGAGATAAGGATCGGCGGCCTCAGGGTGGGCAATGGCGCTCCTCTCGTAGTCATCGGTGGCCCCTGCGTCATCGAAAGCGAGACGCATGCGCTGACGCTCAGTGGCGCGATCGCGGCGATCACAACCCGCTTGGGCGTGCCCTTTGTCTTCAAGGCGTCGTTCGATAAGGCGAACCGGACCTCACATCGATCATTTCGCGGGCCTGGTCTCGATCAAGGACTTAAGATTCTGGCGGCGGTCAAATCGACCCATCAGGTGCCGATTCTCACCGACATCCATGAACCTGCTCAGGCACGCCCGACGGCCGAGGTCGCCGACGTACTGCAGATCCCGGCCTTCCTCGCGCGCCAAACCGACCTACTCACGGCTGCCGCCGACACAGGCCGTGCCGTGAACATCAAGAAGGCCCAGTTCATGGCGCCGGACGACATGCGGCACGCGATCGAGAAAGTGCGAGCGCAGGGCAACGAGCAGGTTCTCGTCACCGAGCGGGGCGTTAGTTTTGGCTATCACACTCTGGTAGTCGACATGCGCTCCCTCCCACAGCTGCGCGCGCTGGGAACACCGGTCATCTTCGACGTCACACATAGCCTGCAGCAGCCGGGCGCAGGGGACGGAGTGACCCTGGGGCAGGCGGAATACATCACGCCTCTCGCCTCGGCCGGCGTCGCGGTCGGTATCGACGCGCTGTTTCTCGAAATTCATGACGACCCGAGCCAGGCTCGGAGCGATGCGCAGAACGCGCTGGCTCTCGACCTGCTCGAACCGCTGCTCCAGCGCCTCCTGCGGATCGACGCAGCCACCCGTTCCCCCTTGAGCGCGCCGTGACCGACCGGCCCCCTCGCTCCCACACTGGCGTCGACCTCGGACTGGCCCGTCAGGTCTTGCAGACGGAAGCAGATGCAATCGTTGGACTAATCGATCGACTCGACGAGCGCTTCGAGCGCGCGGTGACGCTGCTGGCCGACTGCCAAGGCCGCGTCATCGTGACCGGCATGGGAAAATCCGGCATCATCAGCCGGAAGCTCGCTGCGACGCTCGCCAGCACCGGCACACCGGCGTTCTTCCTGCACCCGGCCGAAGCGGTACACGGCGACCTCGGGGTCGTACAAGGTGACGACATCGTACTGGCCCTCTCACACAGCGGAGAAACCAGTGAGATCCTCCGGCTCCTGGAGACGATCCGCCGGGTAGGCGCGAAAGTCATCTGCCTAACCGGCGCCCCTAGATCGTCTCTGGCGGAGACGGCCGACATCGCCCTGGACTGCAGCGTGACCAGCGAGGCCTGTCCGATGAACCTCGTGCCGACGGCTAGCACGACCGCGACTCTGGCACTCGGAGATGCACTGGCGATGACGCTTCTCGAACGGAAGGGGTTCCGAAGAGAGGATTTCGTGACCCTGCACCCTGGCGGCGGGCTCGGCAAGCGGTTTCTGCGCGTCGACCACCTTATGAGTAGCGGTCCCGCCCTGCCTCTGGTCCGGCAGGAAGCACCAGTGGCTGCGGTGCTGGCGGAAATGTCCGCCAAGGGTCTCGGAATGACGTGTGTCATCGATGCCGACGCCCGGATCGCGGGTGTCATCACCGACGGTGATCTCCGTCGCCGGATGGCCTCCCGCGCCGGCGCACTCGAAGGAGCCGCCGGCGCTCTGATGACCGACACTCCGCGCACGATTGGCCCGGACATGCTGGCTGCCGAGGCGCTTCAACTAATGGAAACATATCGGATCACCTCGCTAGTGGTCGTCGATCCAGACAAGCGACCGCTCGGGGTGCTCCACCTGCACGATCTCTGGCGCACCGAGCTCTTCTGATGGACGATAGCCTGACGCTCCTCGCCGTGTTTGTGGCGCTACTGGCTGGACTCACCGCCGGCAAGGCCTGGGAGCGATACAAGCTACGAGAGGGCCGCTGGATCGACCGACGTAAGGCACGCGAATCCCCGCACTACATCCTGGGCCTCAACTTTCTGGTGTCGAACCAGCTGGATCTGGCGATCGAAGAGCTGACGACGGCTGCAGCCATCGACGCCGATGCCCTGGAAATTCACCTAATTCTGGGCAACTTGTACCGCGAGAAGGGGCAGGTTAATCGCGCCATAAAGATGCACCAGCAACTGCTGCAGCGCCCAAAGCTGACGAAGCTTGAGCAGGCCTACGTCCTTCTGTGTCTGGGCCTCGATTTTCGTCGAGGCGGTTTCGTGGATCGGTCGCTCGAAGCCTTTACCGAGGTTCTTCGCTTTGACGGCAACAATCAGTACGCCCTCCTCAACCTGCAGAAGCTGTACGAGGAACAGCACCAATGGGCGGAGGCCCATGCAATCCGCGAGCGGCTCGCCGCACTGACCGAAGACCAACAGCAGCCCATGCACCAGGCGACTCTGGCCTACCTGGAAACTCAAATCGGTCTCGACGCCATGAGCCGCGACGAGGCTGACACGGCGGTCAGCCGCTTCGAGTCGGCGATCGCGCTCGACGAAGCTGCGCTTCCCGCCTATCTCAACCTTGGCGACCTCCAGCGCCAGCGTGGGAGGGTCGCCGAAGCGATTGATTTGTGGGAACGCGTGATCGAGATCGCGCCTGAAAGAGCGTATCTCGTTTTCGACCGGATTGACGCCGCTACCCGCCAGCAGGGCGACGACCGGAGATTCCCGGCCCTGTGCCGGCGCCTCATCCAGGCCAATCCGCAGGACTGGCGCGCACGGCTCGCGCTGGGACGCCATTTCACCGACCATGCGCAACCGGCCGAGGCGCTAACCCACCTCTTTGACTCCCTGGTGCACAATCCGCACGCGCTCTCGATCCACCAGGCCGTCTGGCGGGCGCTCGCCGAGGTAAAGTTTGAAGCCGACCGGGTACAGCGCTACATGGAGCTCACGCGAGAGGCTGTGTTCTACCTCGACCCTCACATCTGCATACGGTGCCGCTATCGCAGCACCGAGTTGCTCTGGCAGTGCCCCCAATGCCACGAGTGGAGCACCTTCGTCGAGGAACGCATGACCCCAGCGGAGGATCGTGAAAACGCGCCCCGCTGAGACGCCCGCCCGGGTGCGACGCGTCGTATTGACCGGAGGCATCGCGACCGGCAAAAGTTACACGCTGCAACGGTTCGCCATGCTTGGCGCACCGACCTGCGACGCCGACGACGTCGCCCGAACCGTGCAGGCACCGAACGGGGCCGCCTGGAGCGGGCTACGCGACCGCTTTGGCCCCGACGTGTTCGACGCCAGCGGACACCTGAACCGGCGAGTGCTCGGCGCGGTGGTATTCAGCGACCCACAAGCCCTGGCCGACCTTAATGCCCTCGTCCACCCCCACGTCCGGCAGGCTATCGAGCATTGGCTCGCCGAGCTCGATCCAGCCTCGGGGCCAGCCCTGGTCGCAATCCCGTTGTACTTCGAAGGGGATCGTGTCCAGACCTTCGAACGGGTCGTCGTAACGGCCTGCGATCTTTCGACGCAGGTGGCGCGCGTGGTCAAGCGGGGATTCACCGAAGAGGAGGCCCGCCAGCGGATCGCGGCGCAACTTCCAACGGAAGAGAAGGCCCGTCAGGCTGACCATGTCGTCTGGACCGACCGCAGGTTCGCCGACACGGACCGGCAGGTTGAAAAGGTCTGGGCCGTGCTCACTCAGCCCTGACGGCTCCTCGGTCGCCGACGTCAGGCCGAGCCCGCCGCAGCTCGGCGGCCCGCACGGTGTTCGATAAAAGCATCGAGATGGTCAGGGGACCAACGCCGCCCGGCACCGGCGTGAGCGCACCGGCGATCTCCTCCACCTCGGGATGTACATCGCCGACCACGGTGCGACCTCGCCGCTCAAGCACCTCGAGACGCGGAGAATCGGCTCCAAAGAGCGCGACAACCTCGTCGCGGTCGCTGACGTAGGTTGTACCAACGTCGATTACCGTCGCCCCCGGCTTGACGAAGTCCCGACTCACGAATCCCGGACGCCCGATCGCGGCCACGAGGATGTCCGCGGCCGCGGCCACTCCTGGCAGATCCACCGTGCGGGAATGACAGATCGTCACGGTCGCGCTGCGATGGAGCAGCAACATGGCCATCGGCTTACCGACGATGTCGCTGCGGCCGATCACGACGGCGTGGCGGCCTTCGATCGGGATTTCGTATTGATCGAGCATCTCGACGATACCTGATGGCGTGCACGGAGCCAGCCCCGGCTCCCGCTGCACCAGCCGGCCGACGTTGACGGCATGGAACCCGTCCACGTCCTTGTCTGGATCGATGGTACCGAATACACGGGGTTCAGCGTCGCGACCCATGCCCGAAGGGAGCGGCGATTGCACGAGAATACCGTCGATCTCGTCGGCCTCATTGAAGCGGCGCACGCAGTCCAGCACCTCGTCTACGCTGGCGGCCTCGGAGAAGCGTCGCAAGTCAGCCATCATCCCGAGTTCATCGCACGCCTTCACCTTGTTGCGGACGTAGATCTCTGAACCGCCGTCGTTGCCAGCGAGGACGATCCCCAGCCCTGGAGGGCGACCGGTCGCGCCTCTGAACGCTGCGATCCGCGGCCCCAGTGCTTCTCGAATCGATGCCCCCACCACCTTGCCATCCAAGCGTCGCGCCACCGTCTCTTCTCCCGTCATGAACTAGATTGGCCCAGGCTGCCCAAGCCGACGCGATCTTAGCAGGGGGCGGGGCATTGGTTTCGTGTAGACTTCCCCGACCCCATCCACCGGGGAACTCCGCCATGGCAACGAGCAGCAATCGGGGCACCTGGGGCTCGAAGACAGGCTTCATCCTGGCTGCCGCCGGCTCGGCCGTCGGGCTCGGCAACATCTGGGGGTTTCCCACTCAAGTCGGACAAGGCGGAGGCGCGGTCTTTGTCCTGGTCTACCTCGCCTGCGTTATCCTGATTTGTCTGCCGATCATGCTGGCCGAGATGACCATCGGCCGGCGCGCTCAACTCGACCCGGTCGGCTCATACGCCGCGCTGCGGCCGGGGTCGGCCTGGTGGCTCGTCGGCGGCCTCGGCGTGCTCGCCGGAGCAGGTATCCTCTCGTTCTACTCCGTCATTGCAGGCTGGTCGGTAGCCTACATCTGGTTCATGGCCTCGGGGGCCGTCAGCGGTGACGCCGAGGCGATCGGTGGCTTTTTTCGAACGTTCACCGCCAACGGCCCTCTGAGTGTGGCGCTGACTCTGGCGGTGCTCGGCGCCACCGCCACGGTTCTGATCGGCGGGGTGCAAGCCGGCATCGAGCGAGTCGCCAAGCTACTGATGCCACTGTTGATCGGACTGCTGCTGGTGCTAGCGATCCGCGCCTTTACGCTGCCTGGCGCCTCAGAAGGTTTGCGCTACTACCTGCGGCCGGACTTCTCCCGCATCACTGACCCGGCGGTGCTGAACGCGGCCCTCGGCCAGGCGTTCTTCTCGCTCAGCCTGGGCATGGGCGCCATCCTTACCTACGGCAGCTATCTCAGCAAACGCGAGAGCCTTGTCAGTGCAGCGGGCTGGGTGGTGGTCCTCGACACCTCGATGGCCCTACTCGCCGGGTTCGTGATCTTCCCAGCCGGCTTCTCGATTGACGGCTTCAACCCAAACGCGAGCGGCCCCGGACTGATCTTCGCCGTCCTCCCCAGACTCTTCTCCACCCTGCCCGGAGGGGAGCTCTTCGGCGCCGCGTTCTTCATCCTCCTGACCATGGCGGCGCTCACCTCAGCCATCTCGCTTCTCGAGGTGCCAGTCGCGCACTGCATCGATGCTCGGGGCTGGAGTCGTCCCAAGGCGGTCGCGGTGATCACGACGGTCATCTTCGTCCTAGCCGTCCCGTCTGCGCTCTCGAACGGCGCCAATGCATTCTTTAGCGGACTCCCAGGCGTCGGCATGAACTTCCTTGATCTCATGGGGGTGGTCTGGAACAACTTCGCGCTCCCGATCGGCGGCTTCCTCACCGCCATCTTCGTCGGCTGGGTCTGGCGCGTGGATCAGGCTATCGACGAGCTGGAACAGCACGGCGCGCGCTTCGCGGCGGCGGGATTGTGGAGCGTCCTCATCAAATGGGTGTGTCCAGTGGCGATCGGCATCATCATCGTCTACACCTTCATCACGATGTAGCCCGGAGCCAGGATGGACGTCATCGAGCTGATCATCCAGCAGGTCAAACACTACGTCGATGACTTCGGCGTGCCGGTGGGCGATCAGGTCATCCCGCTCAAGGTCATCGCCCTCCTGGGCACCGGCTTGTTCCTGACGCTGCGACTAGGCTTTGTCCAGGTCCGCCACCTGTCGCACGGGTTCGCCGTCGCAAGCGGTCGCTATGACGAACCCGACGAACCGGGCGACGTGTCGCACTTTCAGGCCCTGACGACCGCGCTCTCAGCGACGGTAGGCATCGGCAACATCGCCGGCGCGGCCTGGGCTATCCACTACGGCGGACCGGGTGCGTTGTTCTGGATGTGGATGACAGCGCTCCTGGGCGCGGCGACGAAGTTCTCCGAGGTCACGCTGGCACAGCAGTACCGCGACGTCACCCCTGAAACCCACAAGCACGAGGGCACGATCGCCGGCGGTCCGATGTACTACATAGAACGCGGGATGGGTCCGCAGTGGCGCTGGATGGCGATCTTCTTCGCCGTGGCGCTCGGCTTCACCGCCTTCATTACCGGAAACGCCGTACAGGCGAACACGCTAGCCGACACCATGGAGTCCAATTTCGGGGTCCCCAACGTGATCACAGGGCTGGTGGCAGCCACCGTCGTAGCCGCGGTAATCCTGGGCGGCATCACTCGGATCGGCCGGGTCACCGGTATCCTCGCTCCGGCCATGGCCAGCGTCTATGTTCTCGGGGCGCTGGTCATCATCCTGATGAACGCCAGCGAGGTCTTACCCGCCTTCGCGCTAATCCTCAGGGAGGCGTTCAACCCGAGCGCTGGTGTGGCAGGTACGGGCATCGGTGCACTCTTGGTCACGCTGAACTGGGGTGTAAATCGCGGCCTCTTCTCGAACGAGGCCGGACAAGGCTCGGCCCCCATCGCCCACGCCGCCGCCAAGACCGATGAGCCGGTTTCCGAAGGAGCAGTTGGCCTCGTGGAGCCGTTCATCGACACCATCGTGATCGTCACCATGACCTGCCTGGTGATCATAATCACTGGGGTGTACGACGACCGCGTGCCGTCGCAACTCACGCTCGCCGGCGGGGATTTGACCTATGTGATCGAGGGCGCAGACGGGAGCCTCCTCGAGACCGATGCCCCGGACGAGATCCGGGTGGAAGACGGACGGCAACCCACCGGAGCTAGTGTCGCCGCCTTCGCCTGGCACGACGTGTCGGTCGAGCGCTTCTTCGTCGACCCCGCCCAGACCGAACCCTTCGACGGCGTCATCGATCCGGCAAACGGTCTGGCCCGAAGTAACAACGGCACGAGCTACACAGTGCTCTATGGCAATGCCCCGGAAGGTGGTGCCCCGCTGACCCAGCTCGCCTTCCAACGCGGCCTGTCGCCTCTTGGCGGATGGGGCGGGTGGATCGTCGTGCTGTCGGTGATCCTCTTTGCCGTCTCCACCGCAATCGCCTGGAGCTACTACGGCGACCGCTGTGCGGCCTATCTCTTCGGTGGCGGAGCGGTGCTCCCCTACCGCCTGGTCTACGTCGGGATGGTGTTCCTGGGCACGATCCTCGCTCCAGCAGCAGCCTGGGATCTCGGCGACATCGCGCTGGGGATCGTCATCCTCCCCAACCTGCTTGCCCTAGTGGTGTTGTCTGGAGAGACGCGGGCGCTGATGAAGAGCTACTTCGAACGCCGTCCATGGTCTACCGGGCGTCGCGGCTAAGCGCACGCAGGCTGCGAGCCCCTAGCCGGCCCGACTGAGGAGATCGACGTAATCCCGCACGCGCGATGCTGGATCACCATTTCCCATCAGGTCGGAGATAACTGCCACCGACGACGCCCCTGCGGCGATCACATCTGGCGCCTTGTCAAGGCTGATGCCGCCGATCGCAACGATCGGAGTAGTCCCCACCTGCGCACGGGTACGCCGCACGGCATCCAAGCCGACCGGCTCGTAGCCAGTATCCTTGGTGTTCGTCGTGAAGATCGGCCCGATGGCTACATAGTCGACCGAGTCTTCGAGCGCCTGAGCGACCTGTGCCTCGTCGTGGGTCGAACGCCCGATCAGACGGTCCGGACCAAGTAAGCGGCGGGCAGCGTCCACCGGCAGATCGTCCTGCCCCAGGTGCACTCCGGCCGCATCAGCCATGAGGGTGAGGTCAGACCGATCGTTGATGATCACCCTGGCTGCGGTGCGTTCGGCCGCCGCGACGATCGTACGACTCCATTCGAGGAGCTGTCCCAACTCGACGCCCGGTGCTCTAAGCTGCAGGCAGCGGGCCCCGCCGGCGAGGTAGGCATGCGCGAGGGACACTGGATCACGACCATGGGTCGCAGCCACCGCCACATCGACGACCGCATAGAGACGAGGCAATACCCCCATCCTTATCCGACCTCCCGTAGGTCGAGCGACACATTTGTCAGCAACCGGTAGCCGTCGGTCGTCACCACTACATCATCCTCAAGGCGAACGCCTCCGTGCTCCGGCAGATATACACCCGGCTCGACGGTGAACACCATGCCGGCCTCCAGGGGCACATCCTCAGGATCCGGCACACCGTCAGGGCCCCGGCGGCGACCGATCCGTGGCGCCTCGTGCACTTCGATCCCGAGGCCGTGTCCAGTTCCGTGGCCGAAAGTCTCACCTAGTCCTTTCGACTCGAGCGTGCTCCGCGCCGCGTGGTCGATAGCCGCGGTAGTGGCCCCCACGCGGACGGTACCGAGCGCGGACTGATGTGCCTCCCTAACCGCACCATGCCAAGAGCGTGCTTCGTCGGACGGCGCCCCGAGACTCGCGACCCGGGTCAGATCGACACAGTAGCCCCGGTAGACTCCACCGAAGTCCAGGAGAACCAGATCCCCTTTCTTCAACACCCGGGTACCGGGCCGAGCATGCGGCAGGGCGGTGTGCGGGCCAGACGCCACAATCGTGTCGAACGCGGGCCGTTCGAATCCTGCCGTGCGGATCGCATGGTCGATATTGGCAGCCACCTCGAGTTCGGTCGTCCCGGACCTTAGACGGGTAATCTGGGCCTCCATCACCGCCGAGATACGGGCTCCGGCCTCTGTCAGGATCTGCAATTCAGATGCATCCTTCACCAGTCGTCCCGCCTCCACCAGATCGCGCGACGACACGATCTCCGGCCCCTGCTCGGCCAGCGCCGTCTGGAGCCACTCGTGTTGGGCCAGGCTAATATGCGCCGCTTCAACACCCACCCTGGAGACGCCGCTGGCCCGCAGCAAGTCTCGATACGTCGCCTCATAGGACGACTCGACGTCCACGACGGAGATCGCCTCAGACTCGATCGCGGCGGCGGCCGCCCGAGCCACGGTCGCGTAACGGTTGTCCACAATGAACCGAACGGCGTCAACTGTCACCAGCAGAGCACCCGCGCTCCCGGCAAAGCCGCTCAGATAGAAGACGTTCGGTAGATGGGTAACCAGCAGCGCAGGGAGCTCGGCCTCGCCGAGACGACGCCGGAGATCAGCCTGACGGCGATCGTGCCGGCTCCGAAATCCAGCCGATCTCTCCACCGCGCTAACTGATGGCAATGGCCACCGACTCGACCGTGAGAAAATCTCTCGCGTTGTCGGTGACGACCAAGGTCGACTGGTAGGTTCCGGCCGAAGCGATAAGCCGACGTCGGACGGTAATCTGGCGCAGTTCCACTGTCTTCACGGCACTCAAGCCGATATCGAGCCCGTCCAGCGATTTGGTCCTGCGCACCAACACGTTATCGTCTCCCAAGCGTCAGCCCGTCCGTAGCCGACCACTTTGCATCATGGAAGTCGCACACCTGCGAGGATCCGCTAGAGATTCGCGGCAGCGGTCACCCGTCGCCTCGCGCACTTCGGTCTATCGGTCACGGCACGCCCGGGCTGCACCCTGCCTAGCGACACAGTGGCGATGGGCACACCAAACGGCCCCAGGCGGCCGTCCAGCCCCCACCAGTTATTGACAGCCCCTCTAATTGCCCGTATCATTGGAGTTTACGTCTGTGGCCTAGGGGGCCACTGGAGAGGGAATGTCAACATTTGTTCCAACCCCGTCCAGCGTCGACAGGCGGTGGCATGTGATCGACGCTGGGGACCAGATCCTTGGACGGGTCGCCACCATGGCCGCACGCCTACTACAGGGGAAGCACAAACCCCAGTACGCACCATTTCTCGACACGGGCGACTTCGTCATCATCACTAATGCGGCCAGCATAAAGCTCACCGGCGCCAAGGAAGACCAGAAGCTCTACCGCTACCACAGCGGCTACCCAGGCGGACTCCGGGAGGAGCGCGCCAAAGTGCTGCGGGACCGGATCCCGTCGCGCATAATGGAACAGGCCGTGCGCGGCATGCTCCCGAAGACCAAGCTCGGGAATCAGATGTATCGCAAGCTGAAGGTGTACGCTGGGGCTTCGCACCCGCACGCGGCCCAGCAGCCAAACCCACTTGAGGTGTCCTGACGTGGCGGCAACGAGTTTTTACGGCACCGGCCGGCGGAAGTCGTCGACCGCGCGTGTGTTCCTGAAGCCCGGCAGCGGCGAGTTCGAACTGCGCGGGTCGACGCTTGAGAAGCGTTTTCCGTCCGATTCGGTCAGGACCCGGATCCAAACTCCACTCGAAGTGGCCGAGGCCGTCGACAAAGTCGACATCCTCGCCACCGCCAAGGGTGGCGGAGTCACGGGACAGGCTGACGCCTTGCGGCTCGGCATCGCGCGGGCGCTCGTTGCCTTCGACCCCGAACTGCGACCCGTACTGAAGAAGGCTGGTCTCCTGACCCGTGACGCACGGATCAAGGAGCGGAAGAAGTACGGACTGGCCGGCGCCCGTAAGCGCTTCCAGTTCAGTAAGAGATAGACGGAGGCAGCTTGAGTTCGATCGCCATCACAGACTTACTCGAAGCCGGCGCACACTTCGGCCACCAGACCAAGCGGTGGAATCCGAAGATGAAGCCATACATCCTTGGCGCACGCAACGGCATCTATATCATCGACCTCGCCAAGACGGCCGAGTTATTTGAGAAAGCGGAGACCTACGTCCGTGATCTCGCCTCGGACGGCAAGACGGTCCTCTTCGTCGGCACCAAACGCCAGGCGCAGGATATTGTGGTCGAAGAAGCCCAGCGGTGCGGGATGTACTTCGTGAACCAGCGCTGGCTCGGCGGTTTGCTGACGAACTTCGTCACTATCCAGCGAAGCCTCGCTCGACTCAAAGACCTGGAAGCGATGGCGGAGGACGGTCGCTACGACACCTTCTCGAAGAAAGAAATCGCCAGAATCGAGAAAGAGAAACGTAAGCTGCACAAGAACCTCGACGGCATTCGACACATGGCGAAGCTTCCAGACGCGGTATTCGTGGTTGACACCCGCAAGGAGAAGATCGCGGTCGACGAGGCGCGCAAGCTCAAGATTCCAGTGATCGGCATCGTCGACAGCAACTGCGACCCAGACGACGTTGACTATGTGATTCCTGGCAACGACGACGCATTGCGATCAATCCGGCTTTTTCTCTCGAAGATTGCGGATGCAGCCATCGCGGGCCGCGGCCTGCGAAACGAAGGTGGCCAGAGCGCGCCGGGCGGCGACGAGACTCCCGCCGCGCCTGCCGAAGCGCCCGAAAATCCGAAACCGGCCGCCTCACCGGCCTGACCCAGTCGCACGCCCGCCGAGGCGCAGGCCGTTATTCGCCTGCGCTTCTGCTGCGCACCGCACCTTCTCACCTACTCCAACGACCGCGCCTCTGGCGCGCTGAGGACTCTGACATATGGGTATTTCCGCCACCGAGGTCAAACAGCTCCGCGACAAGACCGGAGCTGGGTTCATGGATTGCAAATCGGCCCTGGCCGAAGCTAACGGCGACGTTGAGCAGGCGATTACTGTCCTGCGCAAGCGCGGAATTGCCAAGGCCGAAAAGCGGTCGGGCCGAAGCACCAGCGAGGGCGTCGTCGGCAGCTACATCCACATGGGCGGCAAGGTCGGCGTGCTGGTCGAGGTGGGCTGCGAATCGGATTTCGTCGCACGCACTGACGAGTTCCAGCAACTTGTGCGCGAGGTTGCCATGCACATCGCGGCCGCCAATCCCCAGGTCGTAACGCGAGACGAAGTGCCCGAAGCGGACGTCGAACGTGAAAAGGTCATCTTCCGCGCCCAATTCGAGAGCTCGAACAAGCCAGCCGAGGTGGTCGATAAAATCGTCGACGGTAAGATGAACAGTTACTACCAGCAGGTAGTGCTCCTCGACCAGCCGTCGATTCGCGACCCGAAGACCTCCGTGCAGGATCTAGTCACTGCCGCCATCGCGAAGATGGGTGAGAACATCACCATCTCGCGGTTCGCCCGCTTCAAGATCGGCGAATCGGACAACTAGCCGGGGCCCGGGTCGACCACCGGGTATAATCCCTCCACTCGATGGCTGACCCGGCCTACCGTCGCGTTCTCCTGAAACTGTCTGGCGAAGCGCTCATGGGTGAGCGCTCGTTCGGCATCGATCCTGCCGTCGCGGATCAGATCGCCGACGAGGTGGTCGAAGTGCGTCAGCGGGGCGTGGAACTGGCCATCGTGATCGGGGGCGGTAACATCTTTCGAGGCCTTGCTGGAAGCGCTAAGGGGATGGACCGGACGACAGCAGACAACATGGGGATGCTGGCTACGGTCATGAACGCGCTCGCTCTCAGTGACGCGCTCGAACGACACGGTGCTAACACTCGGGTCCTGACCGCGATCGAGATGCGAACTGTCGCCGAACCGTTCATCCGGCGCCGGGCGATTCGTCATCTCGAAAAAGGGCGAGTGGTTCTGTTCGCGGCCGGCACGGGTAACCCCTACTTCACGACTGACACCGCTGCGGCACTGCGGGCTATGGAGATCCACGCGGACGTGATCATGAAGGCCACCAAGGTCGATGGGATCTACACCGCTGACCCGCTGACCGACCCAACTGCCACTCGTCTACCGTCGCTTTCTCACCTCGAGGTTCTGGAACGGCGACTGCACGTGATGGACGCCACAGCGATCTCTCTGTGCATGGACAATCAGCTGCCGATCGTGGTCTTCGATCTCACGACTCCCGGTAACGTGCGGCGCGCGATCATGGGTGAGCCGGTCGGCTCGGTTGTCACGGCGTAGCATGCCGCGAGACGGATCAGAAAGGCACAACATGGACATCAGCAACGGCGCCAGCGCGGTCAATGCGGCGCACAACGGGATGAAAGGGCAGGTAGAGCACGTCCGGCACGAGTTGACTGGCGTCCGGACCGGCCGTGCCTCCGTCGGAATCCTCGACTCAGTGCGGGTCGAGGCCTACGGCACACAGATGCCCCTCAATCAGGTAGCAACACTGTCGGTCCCAGAACCAACCCTGATCGTGGCCAACCCGTTCGACCCCACCCAGATCGCCGCTATCGAACGCGCCATCCAGGGTGCGAACCTGGGACTAAACCCGGCCAACGATGGCAAGGTCGTGCGGATCCCGGTGCCACCGCTGACCGATGAAAGGCGAAAAGAGCTCTCGCGCATCGTCCACAACCTCGCGGAGGACGGCCGCAACGGTATCCGAGGCGTCCGACGTACTGTCAACGAAGCGCTCAAAAAGCTCCTCAAGGACCACCAGCTCTCGGAGGACGACGAGCGTCGGGCGCTCGACGACGTACAGAAGGTCACCGACGAGCATATCGCCCAGATAGACGAACTACAGAAGGCCAAGGATTCGGAGCTTCTGGATCACTAAACATTGGGCTCTCGGCGACGCGAGTCGCGCCAGCTCGATGCAGCTCTCCTAGCGCGTGACTCTCCACTTTCGGCTCGAGTGCTCGGTGCCGTGCGGCGCCGGACCGTTCGATGCGAACGAAATTCACCATCTGTGTAGCTGCGGCCGTCCACTACTGGCTCGCTACAACTGGGAATATATCGAGCGACAGTGGTCGAAGAACGCACCCGCGCATGGCGTGCGCTCGATGTGGCGCTACGCGCCGGCGCTACCGATTGCCGAGGGCGTGCCCCCCGTCACTCTCGGGGAAGGCTGGACCCCGCTCTTTCACGCCCGGCGCCTGGGGGCGGACCTCGGGCTATCACGCCTCTATGTGAAAGATGAGGCTCTGAACCCCACCAACTCGTTCAAGGCTCGGGGCATGTCAGCCGCCGTCACGCGAGCTCGTGATCTTGGCGCTACAACGCTATCTGCGCCGTCGGCCGGCAACGCCGCCTGCGCCCTAGCCGCCTACACCGCGGCCGCCGGTCTCACCAGTAAGGTTTTCATGCCACGCGACGTGAAATTGCCTTTCATCCGTGAATGCCGGCTCCACGGGGCGGAGGTGACGCTTGTGGACGGTCTTATCACCGACGCTGGACGGATCGCGGCCGAGCAGGGCCGACCGCTCGGCTGGTATGACGTCTCTACGCTCAAAGAACCCTTCCGGACCGAAGGCAAGAAAACGATGGGCTACGAGATCGCCGAACAGCTCGGCTGGACTTGGCCCCACTGGATTATTTATCCCACCGGCGGTGGCACCGGCATCGTAGGCATCTGGAAGGCCTGTGAAGAGCTGGAGCGTTTGGGTTGGGTCAGCGGTCCACGCCCCCGGCTGGTCTCGGTACAGGCCACCGGATGCGCGCCCATCGTCCGCGCGTTCGATCGGGGCGCTGAGACAGCAGAGCCTTGGGCGGATGCCACCACTGTCGCCGACGGCCTCCGTGTACCCGCCGCAATCGGCGACATGCTCGTGCTTAGGGCACTGCGTGAGAGTGGCGGCAGCGCGCTCGCGGTTACCGACGAGGAGATGGTGACCGGAATGCGTGCCCTCGGACAACGCGAGGGCATCGGAGCCGCGCCTGAGGGAGGCGCTACGATCGCCGCCCTTCGACACCTGCGAGACGCCGGCACCATTCGAGATGACGACCGCGTCGTGCTGCTCAACACCGGTGGTTCGCTGAAGTACCTCGACGTCCTGGAAGCACCGTCGTCCTAGCGAGCCTGGCACTCTCCATCCCCACTCGATTGCGGCCTCCGCCCGGTGGCGTGTAGAATCGGGGATTGCGTGCCCGGCCCAGAACGTGGGCCCTGCACACCCTTCCCCGGGGGCCGCTAGCTCAGCTGGGAGAGCGCCGCGTTCGCAACGCGGAGGTCGTGGGTTCGAATCCCATGCGGTCCACCATCCATCGATCTGCCCCCCGTCACCAGGCATGCTCGGTCGTTGCCACCAGCCCCAATCGTCTGAGCCGAAACCTTGCCATCATCCGGATACCGTGGCGCGTCCGCCCATGGGCCTGCCCGAGCAATCTACCCCTACGCTCTTAAGTGGACCAGTCTCACCTGACGGCTTCATTCATGGCCCTCACTGAGAAGCGCTGACAGGCGAACGGTGACAGGATGCAGGCCCAGACCGCATGCCTGCCTCATTCCAGTGTGCTCGAACGGATTCATCGTCGAATCCGTCCATAAAACACTCCCCCGCAACCGCCTCTCAGTACATCGAACTGGCCGGCGGCACCCACCGCAGACAATCCCTTCAGCCCAGGTCAACGATCCGGTTAACGGGACAGAAGCCTCTGTCAACCAGCAGCGATCCGATCAACTCCGACCGCCGAGAGGAACGCTACTAGCGGAACCGTCGGCTCGACTGCGGTATAAAGGGGAATGGCTTATCGTGCGGTGTTTCAATGTATCGCCGGGTGCCCTGGCGAACACTCCCTCTGGACTCCAATCTACCGCTGTCCGACCTGTGGCGATCTGCTCGAGGTGTGTCACGACCTCGGCGCCCTGAAGGATCGCTCCGCCATTGCCTGGATGCGGCTGTTCGACGAGCGCTACAAGCGCACCACCTGGCCCTACGGCTCGTCGGTTTGGGGCAAGAAGGAATGGGTCTGCCCCGATGTCCGAGACGAGGCAGTGGTGTCGATGGATGAGGGTGGTTCCAACCTCTTCTGGGCAGAGCGGTTCGGGCGCGAGCTCGGGATGCAAGACCTGTGGGTCAAGCTGTGTGGGAACTCTCACACCGGCTCGTTCAAGGATCTCGGGATGACCGTCCTGGTATCGGTTGTGCGTCAGGTCATCCAGGACGGCGGAAACATTCGCGCCGTTGCCTGTGCCTCAACCGGCGACACGTCGGCTTCACTCGCCGCCTACGCGGCCGCCGGCGACATCCCGGCCATCGTACTGCTCCCCCGCGGGAAGGTATCGACCGCCCAGTTGCTCCAGCCAGTCGCCAACGGAGCGCTCGTTCTCGCACTCGACACGGACTTCGATGGGTGCATGGCGATCGTGCAGCGGTTGAGCCAGGACGACGGGATCTATCTGGCCAACTCGATGAACAGCCTAAGACTCGAGGGCCAGAAGACGGTGGCCGTCGAAATCGTACAGCAGCTCGACTGGCAAATTCCGGACGTGGTGATCATCCCGGGCGGCAATCTCGGAAACGTTAGTGCACTCGGCGCGGGGTTCGAGCTGATGGCCGAGCTGGGATTGATCGACAAGCAGCCCCAGATCGTCGTAGCGCAGGCTGCAGCCGCTAACCCGCTGTATCTCGCCTACACCCAAGGCTGGGAGTTCGAGCCAGTGGCGGCCCAACCGACCCAAGCCTCCGCCATCCAGATCGGGAACCCGGTGTCGGTCCAGAAGGCGATCCGCACCCTCAAGCGACATCGCGGCATCGTGGAGCAGGCTACCGAGTCCGAGCTTGCCGAAGCCTCGGCGCGAGCCGACCGCACCGGGATGTACAACTGCCCTCATACAGGGGTCGCACTAGCGGCATTGATCAAGTTGCGTGAACGGGGCTTGATTGACGCCTCGTCACGCGTGGTCGTGGTCTCGACGGCCAGTGGGCTGAAGTTCACTGACTTCAAGCTGGGCTATCACGAAGACGGCCTACCCGGCGTGACGCCCGAGCACGCGAACACCCCAGTCGAGCTTCCCAATGACTACGACTCGGTGCGAAAGGCCATTGACCAGCACGCCGGCGCGCACTAGCCGAGGAACATCTCGTAGGCGGGATTTCTGTCTTGCAACTCGAAGCGGTAGCCCAGCTGATCGAGGAAGACCTGGAATGCATCCTCGTCCTGGTTGGGCACCTCAAACGCGGCCAGCACGCGGCCGAAGTCGGCCCCATGGTTGCGGTAATGGAACAGACTAATGTTCCAGCGACCACTCAGCGCGTCCAGGAACTCCATCAAGGCCCCCGGCCGCTCAGGGAACTCAAATCGACAGGCTCGCTCCTGCCGAGCCTCCGAGGCTCGGCCCCCGACCATGTGGCGGACGTGAAGCTTGGCCATCTCATCGCCCGAGAGGTCGATCGTAGCGTAGCCCGCTTCGATGAGGTCGCGTCGTACGCCCCCGGCATCATCCCGCGATGCGATGCTGATCCCGACGAAGATATGCGCCTCTCGCCGACTGCTGAGCCGGTAATTAAACTCTGTGATGACCCGTGGCCCGATGGCAGCGCAGAATGCCCGGAAGGCGCCAGGACGCTCCGGAATGGTCACCCCGAAGACCGCCTCTCGCGCCTCTCCTAACTCAGCCCGCTCGGCCACGAACCGCAGCCGGTCGAAGTTCATGTTGGCGCCACTCAGCACAGCCACCAGCCGCTCGACCGGCGTCTCCAAGGCGGCCGCCCAGCGCTTCATCCCGGCGACCGAGAGCGCCCCAGCAGGTTCCATGACAGCGCGGGTGTCGTCGTAGATATCTTTGATGGCGGCACAAATCTCATCATTGGTCACCCGCACCACTAAATCGACCTTATCGCGCGCCACCTCAAACGCGGTGGCGCCCACCTGGCGCACCGCTGTGCCATCGGCGAAGATCCCAATCTGCTCGAGCTCGACGCGCCGCCCTTCCGCCAGAGAACGGTAGAGGGCGTCCGCCTCCATCGATTCCACACCAATCACGAGTACTTCCGGCATCAACGCCTTGACGTAGGCAGCGATCCCCGCGATTAGTCCTCCCCCACCGACTGGCACAAACACCGCGTCGAGGCGCCCGTGGCACTGACGTCGAATCTCGTCCGCGATGGTCCCCTGCCCTGCCATGACCAAGGGATCGTCGAAGGGATGCACCGGGACCCGACCCTCCTCGGCCGCCCGCTGGTCGGCGCGACGCTCGGCCGCGGCATAGTCGTCGCCAGCCAACTCTACCGTGGCACCGTAAGCTCTCACCGCCTCCACCTTGATATCTGGGGTCGTTCGAGGCATCACGACCACGGCCGACACCCTCAGGGCCCGCGCCGAGAAAGCAACTCCTTGGGCATGATTACCCGCGCTCGCACAGATCACGCCACGGGCACGTTCGGCATCCGTCAAATGGGCGATCCGGTTGTAGGCGCCCCGAAGCTTAAAGCTGAAGACTGGCTGGAAATCCTCACGCTTGAGCAGGACCTCCGCTCTCAGACGGGACGAGAGCCCCGGTGCGACATCGAGCGGCGTCTCCCGTGCAACATCGTAGACCCGGCTACGTAGGATGTCGCGAAGAAGCCGTTCGGCAGGGTCTTCTGACGACGGGAACGGCATCGGACCTTCATGCTATCATCGTCCCGAAACGGTCTAATGCCGATCTACGAGTATCAGTGTCGCGACTGCGACCACGACTTTGAGGCCCTGGTGCAAGGCCGCCGGGTGCCAGTGTGTCCAGCCTGCGACGGCGACGCCTTGGATAGGCGCCAGTCGGCATTCGCCGTCGGCCGGACCTCGATTACCGTACCGGCCCACACGGCCGGATCCTGTGGCACCTGCGGGGACCCGCGGGGCCCGGGTGCCTGTTCGATCAACTGACGGAACCGGACTCGTTGTACCCGCCGTTCCGAGAGGATATCCACTAGATGTCGGTGCCGCGGATCTCCAAGGAAGACCTCAAGGACCTACTCGAGGGGGACACCCCCAATGCCCCGGTCATCCTCGATGCCCGGCTCAAGTACCCCTACGAGCACAGCACTGTGACCCTGCCCGGAGCCGTTCGTATCGACCCCGACGCGCTGGATACCTCTGGGCTGTCGACCGATCGCGATATCGTGGCCTACGATTCCGACCCGGAAGAGTTGGTCAGCGCCCGTGTCGCCTCGGCTCTGATCCGGCAGGGCTATCGAGCCAGCGCGCTGGCCGGTGGCCTCCCCGAGTGGATTACGGCCAAGTTCCCGATCGATGAGAAGGACGCGCCCAAGCAGGCCCCGCCGAAGGCTGGCGGCCTGAAAGGCTGACCAAGACAGAGGCCGCCCCATCCCACCAAGACCAGCGCCGGACGAGGCGCCGTAATGTCTACCGCGACCGCTCCTTGGTCGATCTCACTCGCGCTGCTCCTCGGGTGGATGACGCCTGCCTTCGTAACTGCCCAGGCTGGCGACCGAACGGCCGCTCAGGTCCAAGCCGATCTCGAAACCCGAAACGCCCTGGTCGTGGACTTCACCGCCGACTTCGTCCAGACCTATGAAGGCGGCATGCTTCGAAGCCGGCTCGTCGAACGCGGATCGGTGCGAATCAAAAGACCAGGATTGATGCGATGGGACTACATTGACCCCGAACCCAAGGTCTATCTAGCCGACGGCGAACAGTTCTACTCCTATCTGGAGCTCGATGCGCAGGTCATCGTAGGCGCCATGCCGTCACTCGACGAAGCTGCCACGGCAATGCAGTTCCTGGCCGGTGCCGGCAGCATAGTGGACGACTTCACCGCCGCCTTCGACGCCGTGGACAACCAGCCAGTGAATACGATCGCACTCCGGCTTGATCCAATCCGGAGCGAGCGCGACTTCGAATTTCTCGTGGTCGTTCTCGACCAGGACACGCTAGCGATCCGCCAGCTCGTGGCCCACGACTTCGGAGGCGGCGTTTCGATTTATCAGTTCGCGAATCTGCAGGAGAACACCGGACTGACCGATAGTCCGTTCAGGCTTGACATCCCGGCTGGAACTAATGTCATTGCAATTGATGAGACAAGCGACGCGCGCTAGCGCTCTCCTAGCGTGCCTCCTGATCGGCGCATGCGCCTCTGGGGCCCGCGACCGGGCCCAGCTGGCCGAGCGGGCTGAAGATTTCGACCGAGCCGTGGCCGAATATACCCGCGCGCTGCAAGAACGCCCAGACGATCCGTCCCTCCGCCGCGACCTCGAACGGGCGAAGCTCCGCGCGGCGCAGCAACACTACGCCGAGGGGAGACGGCACGCCGGTCTCGGGAACTATGACGAAGCGCTCGTCGAGTATCAGATCGCGGCGGAGATGAACCCGCTAAGCGGTGAGATCCAGGACGCCGTGCGCGACACCCGTCGCGCTGTGCAAACAAGACTGGAAGCCCGAGCAGACGGCCAGACCGAGCTCGAAGCCCTAGTAGAACGTACCCGCGCACTTCCACCAAGTGGACTGGAGCTACCCGAGGACACGCTCCCGGAGTCGCTGGTCTTTCGCGATGCGAGCAGTCGAGATGTTTTCTCGGCTCTGGGACAATTTGCCGGAGTCAACGTCGTCTTCGATCCGACATTTAGTAACGAGGCGCTCTCAATCGACCTCCGCGGAAGCACCCTGACGGCGGCACTGACCGCGGTAGCCGCCTCCACAAGGAATTTCTACCGGGTCACCGCCCCACAGACTGTGACGGTGATCCCAGACACGCCGGCGAAGCGGCGAGAATACGAAGAAGAAGTCGTCCAGACTTTCTACCTCAGTAACGCCGACGTCGCGGAGACGATTGACATGCTACGGCTGGTCATTGACCTGCGGCGCCTCGCGCCCATGACCGCCACCCGCGCCATCTCGATCAAGGACACCCCACAGCGGCTGGCAGCCGCGGGGCGTCTGATCGCCGCGATCGACAAGGCGCGTCCAGAGGTGGTCATCGACGTTGAGCTGCTTGAGGTCGACCGCCAACGCCTCCGCGAGTACGGGCTGCAGTTCGCCAGCCCGGGCTCGCCAGGTATCGATGGCTTCGCCACATTGGACCAGACCAACCTCACGCTCGATGCTCTCGGGTCGCTAACCAGAGCCGATGTGTTCGTCGCGAACCTGCCTGGGCTTTTCTACCGACTGCTGAAACGTGACGCCAACACGCGAACGCTGGCGAATCCACACCTACGCACCTCTGAGGGCACGGCGGCGACCGCCCGATTCGGACAGCGCGTCCCGGTACCCGTCACCACCTTCGCCCCGTTCGCGACCGGGGGAATCCAGCAGCAGCCGATCACGTCGTTCAACTACGAGAATATCGGCGTCAACATCGACATCACGCCCTTCACGCACCACAACGATGACGTGTCGCTCGACTTGGCCATCGAGGTGCAAAGCGTGTCGGGGACCGGCTTTGGCGACCTGCCGACGTTCGGTAATCGCTCGATCACCACCTCGATCAGACTACGAGACGGCGAGACGAACATCCTGGCCGGCCTAATTCGAGACGATGAACGCGAGGTAATGGAAGGGATACCTGGACTGAGCGACCTTCCGATCATCGGCCGGCTCTTCGCCCGCAGTCAGCAAGAAATTCAAGAAACGGACATCATCGTCACCCTCACGCCCCGCATCATCCGCGTGCTTGACCTCGACGAGTCTGATCTGCGCGCCTTCCGGGTCGAGCGGGACAGTGGGGCGGGGCTCGACATCAACGCTCCCCTACCCACTTCGGCCGTGCCTGGCGCCATGCGGCCTGGCACCTCAGCCGCACCCCCGGGCGCGGACGGCGCCGGACCCATCCGCGCCCTTCCGCTCCCCTCCGCTCCCCCGCCAGACCGGCGATAGGGGTCAGTCCTTTTTCACCTCGATCTGAGCGCCAAGCTGCCCCAGCCGCTCCACTAGCTGGGCATAGCCTCGCTCCACCGTTTCGAGCGGGTAGATCCTGCTAACGCCGTCGGCGGCCAAAGCCGCGGCGATCAGCGCCATCCCTGACCGCAGGTCCCGACTATCGAGGGTGCGGCCGGTTAAAGACGAGGGACCGTCGACGATCATGCGGTGAGGATCGCACAAAAACAGGTTGGCTCCCATGCCGCTCAACTGCTCGAGCGCGAACAGCCGCAGCTCATACATCCAGTCGTGCACCAGGGTACGCCCCTCAGCCTGGGTCGCCAACACGCTGATCAGGCTCACCATGTCGCTGGGAAACCCGGGCCATGGCGCGGTGGTAACCTGGCGAACGGCGACGGGTCTGGACGCTGCTGACCGCATCACGTCGTCCTCGACCTCGCAGTCGACCTGCATTCGCTTCAGCACGGCCGTGATCGGCTCCAGGTGCCGTTGTCGCACCCCTCGCACTTCGATCTCACCGCCGCTAACCGCGGCCGCCACCACCCAGCTCCCCGCCTCGATATAGTCGCCCTCAAGGCGGTGCTCCGCGGCGCCCAGCAGGCCGCCACCGGCAATCCGTATCGTCGGTGTACCGGCCCCCTCGACCTGCGCTCCCATTGCGGACAGGAACTCACACAGCTCGATCACGTGCGGCTCGCAGGCCGCGTGCCGGATCTCACTCTCGCCATCGGCCGCTGCAGCTGCAAGGAGCGCGGTCTCGGTCCCGGTAACCGAGGCCTCCTCCAGATACACCGACGTCGGCCGAAGCCCGTCTGGAGCCTCCAACACATAGTCAGGGCCGGTGCCCGGTCGGCGTCGGACCCCCATCGCCTCCAAGGCCTGCAGATGAGCGGCTAGCGTCCGCCGGGCTGGAAAGTCACCACCCGGCGGCGCCAGTATGACTTGGCCTCGCCGTGCCAGCAGCGGCCCGCACAACAAGACCGACCCGCGAAGTCGACCCACCAGGCGTCGGTCTGGTTCGTTACTGCTTAGCCCGCCGCAGTTCACGCGAACAGTAGTGGTTCCTATCCCATCAACCTCCGCCCCGAGACCCACCAGCAGATGGGCCATAACCTGGACATCCTTGATCCGAGGCATGTTGGTTAGGGTGCACTGATGCTCGGTCAGCAGGCACGCGGCCAGCAGCGGAAGCGCCGAGTTCTTGTTACCTTCGACCGCAACCTTACCGACCAGCGGATGTCCCCCCTCCACGGCCAGCGTCGTCAGTCCTTCGCCCCCCGACTTCACCATGTCGTCTTCCGCTCCTCGCCCCAGAACGCTCATGATCCAGGGTCAGAACTCACCCAAATACACGAGCTCCAGCCGCAGCTGGATCCCAAACCGCAGCGCCACCTCTCGCCGACAGCGCTCTAGCAACGCACGGATGTCAGCCGCCCGAGCAGTGCCTTCATTAACGATAAAGTTCCCATGCACGGTGGATACCACCGCTCCACCCTGCCTACTCCCTTTGAGTCCGGCTCGGTCTATCAGCGCTCCAGCCGAGTGGGGCACATCGTCCGGTAGCGGACCATCGTCCGCACGGGGATTCTGGAATACGCATCCCGCCGAGGCCCGACCGAGAGGCTGCGTCCGTTTTCGGAACGCCAACGAGTCGCGCGCCGCCAGGCGGAGGACCTCCGGTTCACCTGGCCTCACCGCAAACTCCACCCAGGACACCACCTCGCGAGTGTGCTGGACCCGGCTCTCGTCGTAGTCGAAAGCCATCTCGTCAGCGGGGACCTCGATGCGGGTGCCCGCCTCGTCGACGAGCCCGACCGCGGTCACCATATCACCCACCAGCCGACCATCGAAGTGCGCGTTGCCATGGATCGCGCCCCCCACCGTTCCTGGCGTACCGGCCCAGCTCTCCAATCCGGCCATGCCACGTTGAATCGTCCAGCGGACGAGACCGTTGATGGTGACACCGGCGTCCGCCCGAACTCGATCGGGCCCGGTCGCATGGAGACGACCGTGCCTCAGACGCACGACAAGCCCCCGAACCCCCCCGTCCCCAACGAGGACATTCGAACCACCCCCGAGGATGGTCAGCGGGATGCCCAGCACAGCCGTCTCCCGAATCGCCGTGACCAGCTCGTCGGGGCGGTCGGTCTGAAGCAGCCAGTCAGCTGGCCCACCCGTACGAAAGGTGTTGAAAGGAACCAGTGACGCCCCGTCCCTCACCCGTGTCCCGAAAAGCTCCTTCAGGCGAACGTCGACAAGTTTTTGGGATTCCATCAGCTCACGCCATCCCACCCGCCTGCGACCGCAGCGCGTCCTCACGCGATGCGAGCGCGGCGTGCGCAGACGAATAGCTACATGGCCTGAACTCGACCCAGTCGCCGGGGGCCAGCTGTGCAGCCACCCCAACGTCAGCCGAGATAACCGTCGCCGGGGCTCGATACCCCCCTGTCGTCTGCCGGTCGGCCATCAGTAGAATCGGTTCTCCGGAGGGAGGCACCTGGATCGTGCCGACGGGCGTGGCCGCCGACAACCCACTGGCAGCTCTACCAGGCGAAACCGACGGTCCAGACAGCCTATATCCCATGCGATTCGATGTCGGGCCGAGACGAAAACGCGGACCGAAGAGCAGCTCAGGCCGGCCGCCGCCGTCATCCCGCACGAGAACCCGCAGCACCGCACCACCGCGCGGCAGTGGAAAGGGCGGCCGTAGCTTCTTTCCCGGTCGAGCTCCACCGTGGGGATCGCCCACGTCCAGACAGTCTTCTGCTCTGAGCGGGCGACCGTCCAATCCGCCGAACCGGCTCACCAGATCGGTACTCCGGCTGCCAAACACCATCGGGAGCTCGAAGCCCCCGGCTACCGCGAGGTAGGCCCGTGCACCGGCGGTCCGTAGTCCGAACGACAGCCGACCACCGGCTGAGAGCGAGAAGGTGCATCCGCTCGGTGCCGTCCGGCCGTCGATCTCAAGCCAGAACCGAGCTCCAACGACCGCGACCGTCGCGTCTTCGCTGAACTCCAGCTTGGGCCCGGCAAGCGTAACCTCGAGGGTAGCTGCCTCGGGTAGGTTACCCACCAAGTGATTCGCGACGCGATGCGACCACGTGTCCATCGCCCCTGAAACAGGAATCCCCCATGCCTGATGACCCCAGCGTCCAAGGTCCTGCACCGTGGTCAACGGTCCCGGTGCAATGACACGGACCCCCATTACCTCTCCACCACTCTGGGCTCGAATCGCACCAGATCGCCCGCACGAAACATACACGCCGGCTCAGCCTGGAGGGTAAAAGGCGCGATATCGGCGGTCCCGATCAATTGCCAGCCCCCTGGCGCTGCCGACGGATAGACTCCGGTTTGCCGACCCGCAATCCCGACCGATCGCGCCGGCACCGCCAGTCGGGGCGTCGCACGTCGAGGCATAGCGATGCGACTGTCGACGACCCCCATATATGCAAACCCGGGCAAGAAACCCAGCATGAACACACGATAGTGTCCAGCCGCGTGCCGGCGCACCACCTCGTCGATCGAGCAGCCGGCAAACGCGGCGACCGCCTCGAGGTCTGGACCACCCGGTCCGCCGTACCGAACGCCTACCGTGATCTCCCGCTGGACTTCAGCCGCCGGGTCAGACGACTCGACCCAGTTAAGTAGCCTCCGTGACAGAACCTCGGCATCGCCCGCGACCGGATCGAAATACACGGTCACGGCGCTGTGGGTCGGTACGACATCTCGGACCCCCTCCACCCGCGCCAGCCGCACCTGTCTCGCAATCTCGACCGCTCTCGCATTCACACGTGGATCGAAGTCGGCGTTACACTCGACCACAAGAGCCGCGTCGCCACACCACCGCACGCGCCACCCGGCTCTCCCGGACCACTCGCTGTCGGTCTGCCGCTCGGTCGCGCTCACCCGTCCGCCGCCAACCTGTCGAGAAGTTTCTGGTGAATGCCGTCGAACGCGCCGTTGGACATCACGACGACGAGATCGCCGGATTTCGCTTCCGTCGCCACCGTGGCCACGATCGCCTCCACCTCTGGCAGATGCCTGGCCCGAGGCCCGTCACGGCGGATCGCGTCGACCAGCTTGGTCTCAGACAGTCGCTCCTCGTCGGGCAAGGACGCACGAAACACCCGACCGACGATCACCTCGTCAGCCGCATTGAAGGCTCGTCCAAACGGACCCTGGAAAACGCGACGACAGGCAGTGGCCGACCGAGGCTCAAAGAGTGCCCAGATCCGTCGATCCGGGTGGGCCGCTCGCACCCCGGCCAGCGTCTCCCGTACCGCCGTGGGGTGGTGGGCGAAGTCATCATAGACGGTCACGCCCCGTTCGACTCCCCTCACCTCGAGCCGGCGGCGCACGCCCTTGAAGCGGGAGAGCGCGTCGGCGATCACGGAGGCGTCGAGACCGACATGTCGAGCCACGGCGAACGTGGCCAACGCATTTCGTACGTTGAACGCGCCGATGAGTGGAAGAGTCACTGTCGCCTCCGGTCGCCCGCCGTGGGTCACGGTAAAGCGGGTCGCGTCAACATCAGCTACCACCTCCGTCGCCCTCCATTCGGCGTGCGCCCCGAGACCGAACGACTCGACCTGACACGGAGCCGCTCTCCCGATTGCCAGCGCTTCGACGTCGTCGGCGCCCACGATCAATCGGCCTCGGACGGGAAGGAGCGCGACCAGACTAGCCATCGCCTGACGGATGCCGTCGACGTCGGAATAAATGTCAGCGTGATCGAATTCCAGATTTCCGAGCACCACCACGTCCGGGACGTACTTCAGGAACTTTGCAGTCTTGTCGAAGAAGGCGCTGTCGTACTCATCGCCTTCGATGATGAACTCGGACCCTGAACCCAGACGGTAGCTGGATCCGAAATTACCGGTCACTCCGCCGACCAAAAAGCTGGGATCACGCCCCCCGGCGGTCAGCACCCAGGCCAGCAGCGACGTGGTGGTTGTTTTCCCGTGGGTTCCAGCCACAACCAACGACCGGCGCTCCCAAAGAAAGGTCTCCCGCACCATCTCCGGCAGAGAGCGATATCGCACCTTCCGGTTGAGCGTCGCTTCGACCTCAGGATTCCCTCGCGACACGGCGTTGCCTATAACCACCAGGTCCAACCCGTCGGTTATCCGATCCGCATCAAAGCCGTCGTGAACGGCGATATCGCGGGCGGCGAGGAAATCGCACATCGGGGGATAAACGTGCTGGTCCGATCCCTGCACCGAATAGCCCCGATCCTGAAGCATCGCGGCCAGCGTCGCCATAGCCGTACCACAGATACCGATGAGGTGTACGGTCATCGCGCCTCCACGGCCGCTTCGAGCACCTCGACCTCGGCGCCTGCGCCGCCTGACACCCTCACCTCCACCCCGAGAGGCACGGTCAGGGCGGGACCACGCGTATGGCCGGTCGCGAGCCCGAACAGCACCGGTCCATCGACCGACCCAAGCAGTCGGGAAATCACTTCTCTGGCCGTCGGCGTCCCGCGTTCCTCATCGCATCCGGGAAACTCCCCACACACGACGGCTGACGCCTTGGTAAGGAGTCCACTTGCCGCGAGCTGAGTGATCATGCGGTCAAGTCGATACGGCCTCTCCCCGACGTCTTCCAGTAGCAGCACGTAGCCCTCGGGAGGGTCGAAGGCGTACGGCGTTCCGAGCGATGCGACCAGCTGCGTCAGCGTCCCCCCAAAAAGCGGTCCGGTGGACTCACCTCGCCTGACGACTTCAACCCCCTTTGTCGAAAGTGCTCCCATCGGGGTCTCCCCAGACACCGCAGCCAGCAGCGAGTCTCGGTCGTAGCCGGGTATCTCCGCGCCCAGGTTCACGACCAAGGGTCCGTGGAAACTGACCAAGCCGCACACTCGGCCCAGATAGATCAGCAAGGCGGTCAGATCACTGTGACCGATGAACGGCTTGCGGACAGCACGGAGCAGCTTGGGATCGAGCAGGGGCAGCACCTGCGCGCTCCCGTAGCCACCGCGTATCGCCATGATTCCGGCAATGTCCGGATCTCTCCACGACTCGAGTAGCGATCGGGCACGAGTGGCCGGAGAGCCGGCGGTGTAGCCCCGTCGCGCGAACGCATCGCGGGCCGGCACCGGCACAAAGCCAAGCTGCCGAATCTCGGCGACACCAGCCTCATACGTGGCCTGATCGAAGGGGCTGGCCAAGGCCACAAGTGCCACCCGGTCTCCAGGAACGAGCGGCTGTGGTTTGAGCATGAGATTCGAGGCGCTCAGGCCCGCGCCAG
>Ga0310344_10000172_pt1 | contig 53402 bp, 76 predicted proteins | sample HC15DNA20200_MG_FD_203801 | JGI IMG/M metagenome (GOLD analysis project Ga0310344, IMG submission 203801) | Marine microbial communities from station ALOHA, North Pacific Subtropical Gyre - HC15-DNA-20-200_MG | ecosystem: Environmental > Aquatic > Marine > Oceanic | place: Pacific Ocean: North... | reverse complement strand
TTTGGAAGCCATAAAAACGGTTTTATTCGAATTGATTTGATTTCTGGTATGCCGAGGTAGCTCAGCCTGGGAGAGCACCACGCTGAAGACGTGGCTGTCGCGCGTTCAAATCTCGCCCTCGGCATTTTATCATATTTTTGGAAAGAACAGAATGTTTTAATATATGAACAACCTGTTTTTTTCGATTTAATTGGTAAAAAAGAAGGTGGTAGCAAAAAAAACATCAACAGCAAAAAAATCTAAAAAAACTACCAAGAAACGTAAACCTAAGTCAGATAATGATGATAGTTTAGATTCAGGAATTGTTGTCGTCGATGATGACTTTGACGTTGATAAAGATAGGGTAAATGAGGAAAGACGTGCGTATTTAGAAGAAGCTAGATCACAGGAAGCTGGAGAGTAGTAAAGCAGATATCCTTGCATGTATAATACATAGGATGAAAGCATTATGTATGATTAGGGTACACCCCGGTCAAGTAGATAAAGTTCTTGGAGTTCTAAAAAGAAAAAGGCGTGTTTCAAAAGATGTAATGGTTGTGTCAGGCAGAGCTGATATTTGTGTAATATTAAACACTTCAATAACTGATATTAATAAAATTGTTATTGATTTAAAAAATATTAAAGAGATTGTTTCAACTGAGACACTGATTGAAGTAGAGGTTGATTTGGGTTGGTAAGAGCAATAATCTTAGTTAAATCACCTAAAAAATTAATTGCCGCAAGATTACGCAAAATTAGTTTAATTTCGGATTCTTTTCCTGTGAGTGGTCAATTTGATGCGGTTGCAGTAATTAATGTAAAATTATTATCTGAAATAAAAGACATTACAACTGAAATTCAATTAATTTCAGGGGTGGAACGTACTGAGACAATGATTGAAGTTCAGTAAAAGATTTAACGTTTGATTAAGAAGGGTTGATATGAATATTAAGAGAATTGGTAATGTTATTTTAGCCGTGAAAGACTTGGAACTTTCCATCAAATTCTACAATGAAACTCTTGGTATGCCAATAAAAAATGAAAGAAGGAATTGGGTTGATTTAGGAACTACAGGTGCTGTATTAAGTCTCCATCCAGCATCAATTACTGCACCTCATACAGGTACTTCTATTGATAATGGTGTACTAATTGGACTAACAGTAGGTGATCTTAATTCTGCTGTAGAAGAATTAAAATCAAAAAATGTTAAGATTTATCGTGATATACAAGAGCGTGATGCTGGGAAAAATGCAATTGTTTTAGATCCTGACGACTATATGATTTCACTTTTTGAACCTAATTTTTCAAATGAAAAGGATAAACAAACTGGTGGATATGTAGGATTTACTCCTCAATAGAGATCTTTCTAATTTTTTCAATTATTGATTTACTTGGATTTGATTTTGGTCCAAATGTAATGTAGTATGCTATATCTTTATTTTGGCATAGTAATATGATGACCTTTTTATGATTAAAAATCATATAGTTTGTTTCACCAATTGCAGATACCGATTTTTTTCTAAGTTTAAGTGATGTGGCAATAGCAAAAAATTCTTCACGAACTTGATTTGCTGATAATAATGGTTTTATTCCATGATTTATCTTTCCTGCTAATGTTCTACCATGTGAATTTATTACTCCAACATAACGAATTGATTTAGAAACTTTACAAATTTTTTTACATTTATTCCTATATTTGCTTATTTGCGTATTCCATTTGCTAATACCTGATTTTTGCATATTTTAAGGCAAAATTATCAATTAATAAACAAGTCGACAAATTCTAGTGTACAAGGATAATTAATTAATTATGGAAAATACCAAAATTTTAGATAATATACGCAAAATACAAGAATCAAGTGCACGAAATTATTTTGAAAGTAAAGAACGGTTTTTTTTGATCAATATATCAGGAAAAATTCAAAATGATTTATCTATAGATCTGAATAAAGTTGAAATATTATTTTTGGAGACAATTTTCAAAAAATATCTGAAATTTGTTGTTTGAATAGGTTATTTTTTATTAGATTTTACATCTAATTGTTTTTTTAGTTCTAAATTCTCTTTTAACAGTTTATCATTTTCTTCTTTTAGTGTATGAAGTGAATTTTCTCTTGAAAATAGTGGGTGGCCTGGAGGAAGAACATTTGTATTCATTTCAATTAACGAGTTTGCTTTATCTCGAAACATTTGATTAAAATCTTGTAATTTTGGTAACATTGATGCACCCTTAGCTGAAAAATTACCTCTAATTTTTTGTGAATGGTTAATTCCTGATGGGGGTACACTATTTGGAGGATATCTAATTCCATCAGCTGAAATATTGTGAGGTAATTCCTTTTCTCTCCTAATTCTCAAATCTTCCATGCTGATTTTAATTAATCAACTATATTTTTACTTTATTCAGGATTATTAGCATTAATTTGACCAAGTTACTCTATTTTTTATCAACTTGTTCTGATCGTTAATCAACTTGTTCTGATCGCTGATCATTATAGCGATCTAAATATTTGGATCTGACATGAAAATCAACAGTGAAAAAATGTGTATAAAATGTAACAAACGTATTCATGATAATGAATTACATAAAATAGTAATGTATGTTATTGAGGAACAGTTTACTGAACATCATTATGAACATGTTGAATGCCCTGAAAATTTCACCGTTTAGTTTTTGATGCATATACAGGATATAATTTACCAGTATGTCTATTACGATAATTCCAACTATCTTTATCCCAAACTTTTAGTTCAAAGTTTTTCTGAGTTGTTGGATGTATTTTATTGAAAACGTCTTCCCCAATCATAATTTGTTGTGGCCTTGCTTTATTTTGGACCTTTGCTGCAATATTCATAACAGGCCCTAAAAGATCTACATGTGCTCTATCTTTATCTTTACCATAACGCATAACCATACTTTCACCATAATCTATACCAATTTTAATAAAAAGATCTGGATAATCATAGTTGTTTAAGATTGGGTTTATTCCCTCTTCAATTATTTTTATCATATTTTGTGCACAACTAATTGCATTATCAGATGCCATCAATGCACTTTTATGAATAAAATAACCAATAACAGCGTCTCCTACAAATTTTAATGTGAACCCATTATGCTGTTTTACTGCTATTGCCATTTCTTGGGCAAACGAACTTACAATCATTGCAACTTTTTCTTCTGGCAAAGATAATGACATGTCTGTAGAACCCACCAAATCCACAAACATTACGGCCATTGGAATTTTTTCATTAACATGTGCTCTCAAAAATTCGTCTGATTCTGAGATAATTCCATAGTATTCTGCACCACCTTGTTTAACTGCCCTCCAAATTCGTTTTTGTGTTTCTAGAATCATTGTTTCTGAATCAAGTGTTTTTGCTGAACTTTTACCTAACATCATATCAACAATATTAATGGTTGATGGTTTTTGATTTTCAGATTCTGATTCAGTTATTTCATCGGTTTCTATTTCTAAATTATTAGTATCATTTCCTGTTGCAGCAGCTAATAATTTTTCATATTTCTCATCAATCTCAGCTCTAGCCTTATCCATCTCAGCCTTATCTTCGTCATCACTCATATGATCACATTTATTCTAATGGGAAATCTGTATTACAACTTTTGCATTTACCTCGTTTCCCATTGTATTCGGAGCTAAAATAGGTGATAATTTTACCCCCACAATGCTGGCAAATTATAGATTCAGACTCCATATAATCAAGACTGTTTCGTGAAAATATAAGGAGTTACAAATGGTTGATCCATAGTCCAATACGTAGGTAAATTTATCGTCTTAATCATTTTCAGATTAAATTTTTTAGTTGTTGTGCCCCAACCAAAATCTAACTGTTTTTTATCAAATTTTCGTTTTGCCAAACTACCAGTTAATACAAAACATGAAGTTTTTTGTAGTTTAGATGAATTTAATATGTTCTTGATTATTGAATCAGCTAATATTTCACCATTTTCAGGTAGTCCGCCAATAAAAAAAACTGGAGTGTTAAGATTTAATTTGTTATAATCAATAATTGTCGCATCATCATTAATTATTTCAACATCAATTGGGATACTTTTTGTAATATCATTTTGTAAATTTGAAAGTTGCTCATCAATTTCTATTGAATGTGACTTCAAACCAAAAATTTTTCCACAAAATGCAATTCTTCCATCGCCCGAACCAACATCAATCAATTCGGAAAAACCAATATTTCTTGATTCCAATGCAAGAAAATAAGCAGAGAGTAACCAAGTTGGATAAAATGGTGCATAGCTAGTGTCATGCTTGATACTATCAATCCAAAATTGATTCAGGTCACCCTCAAATACTCTACATTGAATGCCGCATATTTCAACATCAGTAGTATCATAGTAGATTTGATTATTTTCCATAAATTGATGTAAAAGTGTTAAATGTTTCTGTTCTATTGGTAAAAAATTAGTTTTATTTATGGGAAGTATTTCTTGGATGTGACTTTTTCCAGTATATGATTCAACAAATGCTTCTTTTATTTTTATAATATTTTCTGAAATTAAACTCATACTTACATAAAATTTAAAGGAGTATATGAAAGAAGATTATGCGTATAGGTTCAAAGTCAGAAAATGAATTTTTCTTGAAACTAAACAAAAGAAATGAAATAATTCAAGAAAATTTTCTTAAATTAATTAATAATGCAACTCAAACTGTTGGAATAAAAGTAATGTTGGGAGACAGTACTGTAAAAGAGGTAAATACATTTGATCCAAAAAATGTTGAGAGTTTTTTTAATAGAATAGTTAATTCTTTAAATGAGTGGAAATCTCAAGGAATTTCGTATTCATATAATGATGATGTCAGACGAATTTTTCTAAAATTAGAAATCAGAGAAGGAGACTATGTTGTTTCTGTTCATGCTTCTTTACAATTTCATGTTTTGCTATATTACAAACCAGTTCAAAGAGTGTTGGAACTTCAAAAAGAATTATCTGAAATAATTGATAAAACCAACATCTCAGATTCACAAATTTCTGACGAAGGGAATAAAATAATTCTTCAAAAATTACAAGATCTTGGCTATGACAAAATTAATGAGCAAAATCTTTTTGAACTATTTTATAACGATGAAAATTTATCTAAAATACTTTCAGAGAAAATTGAAGGTAGTCAAGAAAATGAAACAATAGAATTTAACAATAAAAAAAAGGAATTACTAAACCAATTAGATGACTTACTTTTGGAAACTTTTCAAACCAGTTCAGTGCTTATTGATGAACAAAAATTAGTTAATGGTGAAGAAGGATGTCTCTGTAATATTGACTTGGAATATATTGATAATAATTCAAAACAAGGTCTTTTTAATCTTGATTTACTGGATGAAAAATCACAAGAAAAAATTGAGGCTAGAATAAATCAGATTTTTGTTACTTTAGATGCCTAAGCCTACTTTTTCAAATACATTTAAAACAGAAATAAAAATTGACACATTTTATGACCATTTCATATGCAGATATAGAAAAAGCTGAGAATGCACAAAGTGATGTTATAAGAAAAACATCACTTGAATTTTCACAGACATTTAGTAATATGACAGGTTCCCAAGTTTATCTCAAAAATGAATATGAGCAAAAAACTGGCTCATTTAAGATACGTGGTGCGTATTACAAAATTAGTTCATTAAGTGATGACGAAAAGAAACAAGGTGTTGTCGCTGCATCAGCAGGAAACCATTCACAAGGTGTTGCTTTTGCATCATCACTAGAAAATATATCATGTACAATTGTAATGCCAAAAAACGCATCACCTGCAAAAATTGCTGCTACACGTGGGTATGGTGCAAATGTAGTTTTAGACGGATTAACATACGATGAGTCATGGGCTAAAGCACAAAAAATTTCAGAGGAGACAGGAGCCACAATTATTCATGCATTTGATGATCCAAATATAATATCTGGGCAAGGTGTAATAGGATTAGAAATTTTAGAGCAGCTTCCTGATGTAGATGAAATTTATGTTCCAATTGGTGGTGGTGGACTTGCAGCTGGTATAATCACAGCAGTAAAAGAGAAAAACCCAAATGTACGAATTATTGGAGTTGAATCAAAAGCTTTTCCAGCAATGAAACATTCAGTTGAATCTGGTCATGTGGAAACAATAGAAGGCGGATTAACTATTGCAGATGGTATATCAGTTAAAACACCAGGGGAAATAACTTTTGATATAATCAGTAAAGGAATTGATGAGATTGTAACAGTAGATGACTCTGATATCATTAAAACAATGTTTCTTTTAATGGAAAGAACCAAGGCAGTAGTAGAACCTGCGGGTGTTGTAGGATTAGCATATTTATTAAGTAAAAAACCTGCACCAAACAAAAAGGTTGTTCCTATTTTGTGTGGTGGAAATATTGACATGTATCTTTTAGGACAAATTGTTGCTAAAGGATTAACAAATATGGGAAGAATGGTAAGAATTTTAATTACATTAAAAGATAAACCTGGTGCATTAAAAGAAATTGTGGACGAAATATCATCATTAAGTGTAAACATAGTTGAGGTTATTCATGATAGACTAAGTTCTGGTATTAATGCAGGTACTGTAGGCGTAACATTAAGCCTAGAAACTGAAAATCAAGAGCAAGCTGATAGATTGATTTCACATCTAAACGAAAAAAACATACAATTCAAACTACTTGAATAGTTTATTTGAATTTCTTTTTTACAAACTTTGCCAAGCCAAGCTTTTTCAACTCATCAGATTCTTTAAGCACAGAGGAATGCTGATCAAATTTATGTTTCTTTAATTTACGTTTTATTGTAGAATTATCATTTGCTAGAATTTTTAATGCGTATATAGCAGCATTTGCAGATTTATTAATTCCTACTGTAACAACCGGGGAACCAGTAGGCATTTCTGAAATAGATAACAATGAATCTAATCCACCAAATGCTGAAAATTTACTACTATCTGATTTTTTCACCTGTTTATCGTTGTAAACTAATATTGGAACACCAATCACAGGAATTACTGTATGTGATGCAATCATTCCTGGTAAATGTGCTGCACCACCTGCTCCTGCAATAATTACCTTAAATCCAGAGTCTTCTGCATGCTTCGCATATGTATCAAGTCTCGATGGTGTTCTATGTGCAGAAATTATTTGATCTTCATGCGAGACATTGAATTGGTCTAATATTTCTGCAGCACTATGCATGATTCTACTATCTGAACTTGAGCCCATTATAATCCCAACATTGCTTTTTTTAGCCATACACACTAAATACAAATGGCATTTTTAATAGTTTCAATTTTTCCGAAACTATTTGTAATTGATATGTTTTTTTTCATTATGGGTAAAATACTTGGAGTAATTGGTGGGGGTCAATTAGGCATGATGCTAACAGAGGCAGCTAGTAATATGAAATCTGAAATTTCAAATGTCATAGTTTTGGATCCAACAATAAATTGTCCTGCATCAAAAGTTGGTGCTGAGCAAATAGTTGCTGATTTTAAAGATGCATCTGCCATTAAGGAACTTGCAGAGAAATGTGATGTAATTACATATGAAATTGAATCTGGCGACAGTCAAGTCTTAAAAAGTTTAGAAGAAACATGTGAGATTAATCCATCACCAGAAACACTTGAAACAATTCAAGATAAATTAATTCAAAAAAAATTCCTCACCAAAAATTGTATTCCAGTAGCAGAATTTAGAGAGATTACATCAAGAGAGGAGTTAGAATCAAAAATTAATGAATTTGGACTTCCAGTTTTACTAAAAACAAGAACTGGAGCATATGATGGTAGAGGAAATTTCAAAATTAGTGCTTTAGACCAAGTACCTGAGGCATTACAAGTTTTTGAGGGGCAATCCCTTATGGTTGAAAAATTTGTTGATTTCAAAATGGAAGTATCGGTAATTGCATCAAGAAGTACATCAGGGGAAATCAGAACATATCCACTGGTTGAAAATATTCATAAAGATAATATCCTTAATATGACAATTGCCCCAGCAAGAGTTAACGAAACAATTTCTAAAAATGCTGAAGAGATAGCTCATAAAACCATGGAGGTCTTACATGGAGCAGGTGTTTTTGGAATTGAAATGTTTGTTACAATTAATGATCAAATTTTAATCAATGAGATTGCACCAAGAGTTCACAATTCAGGTCATCATACATTACAATCTAGCAAAACTTCACAATTTGAGCAACATCTTAGAGCAATTCTAGGATTAGAATTGGGAAGTACTGAATTAGTCCATAATACCATAATGTACAATATTTTGGGCCCGAAGGATTTTACTGGCATATACAAACCACCATCAATAGATTTGGAAAATACATTTTTGAAAATGTATGGTAAGATGGAATCAAAGCCACAAAGGAAAATTGGTCATGTTAATTTAGTTGATAAGAATAATTTAGGAATGGAGAATCTACTAGAACGTGTGAACATTCTATCTGATTCAATTAAAATTATACCAGCATGATTTATTCTACAGAATACATCTAATACTTTATTAATACTTAATTTCTCATTTCAAACATGGCTCTAAAAGCAGCATTAATTATAACAGGAATTGCAATAGTATTGTTAGTTGCTTATGGTGCTGATGTTGCAGTGTCAATGGGTAATGACGCAAAAGAAGGGTTCCTTCCATTGAATGAAATGCAACGTGGTATTGGATTAGGTGGGCCTGCATTGATTTTACCAATAATTGCATTTTTCATTTCACTAAAGGAGCCATCAAAAGGATTAGGAATAATGATAATTATTGCCGGAATTTTGATCATAATTGGTGGAATTGCAGTAATTGCAAATCCATCTCCAGAAGGAATAGATAGAGATCCTGTTGGTTCTGCTGTAATGCTTTTTGCTCCAGCAATTATACAATTAGCAATAGGTGCCATTAAGATTAAAAAATCCTAATTCAATTCAATTTATGACTATTTGCAAAAAATGTGGAATGGAAATTAAAAACGGTTATGACTGTGAACATACAGATTTTGAAGAATATTGCAAAGAATGCTATACTGAACTACATTACTATATGACCGAGAAGGGAAATATTGAGTGAATTACAGGTAATTATACAGTGGATTTCTGAGTTACTATCTGACTATCTTTATCTAGGTGTATTTTTGGCTGCATTAATTGAAACAATTATTCCACCGATTCCAACAATGGCAGTTTTTCCAACTGCAGGATATATTGCGTCACAAAATGGTTTAGGTCTTGGTGAAGTTTTTTTACTTGGAATCGTAGGTGGGATTGGCGCTTCAATAGGTTCTAGTGTGATATACTTTATTGCACTAAAACTTGGCAGAGCTGCATTACTAAAATATCTTGAAAGAGTCAAAGTATCAGAAAAAAAACTTGAGCGTGTTGAAAAATGGTTTCAAAAATATGGGGATAAAGCAGTACTTTTTGGAAGAATGGTACCAGTATTTAGGGAAATGATCTCAGTTCCCGCTGGATTACTAAAAATGAGAATTCAAAAATTTCTAATTTATACATTTGTAGGCTCGTGTGCATGGAGTATTACAATGATCATTATTGGATATTACTTTGGTATAGCAACATTTGATATAATATGAAATGATCAAATAAGTTTTAAAACAGAAACAAAAACTGACACATATGAAGGCATTAATTTTAGCAGGTGGAAGAGGTAAAAGGTTAAGACCCATCACTGATAAAATTCCAAAACCATTAATCTTAATTAACAAGATGCCATTGATTGAGCGTAATATCAAATATCTCAAGAAATTTGGAATTAATGATATCATAGTTTGTAGTGGATACAAATCAAAACAAATAGAAAATTTTCTGAAAAAAAAGAAGTATTTTAACTGTAAGATAGAATTTTCTATAGAAAAAACACCATTAGGGACAGGCGGTGCAATTAAAAAAGCAATAAAAAATATTTCAGATGATTCATTTATTGTAATAAATGGAGATATTATTACAAACATAAATTTAAGAAAAATCCTAAAAAACCCTAATACAATTGCTGCCAATGAATTAAAAACAAAATTTGGAACAATGGAAATTAGAAATTCAAAAATTATTGCATTTAATGAGAAAACTGATGTTGAAGATGTCTGGATGAATCCTGGTGTGTATCATCTCAGTTCAAACATTAGAAGAATTCTTCCAACAAAAGGTAGTTTAGAAAGTTTGGTTTTTCCTAAACTTGCAAAAAATAATCTACTACATACAGTGAAATTCAAGAATGTCCTTTGGCATTCAATTGATTCACATAAAGATATAGAATTATGTTCAAATGATATAAAATCAAAAAAATATTCAAAATTTTTTAAGTATTGATTATGATGAGACTATCATACAGTTTGGGTTCACTTTTAACCGTTAAACAAATTATTCAGTTTTCAAAAAAATTAGATTCTGTTAGACCTGATGTAATTTGGATCCCCGAAACATGGGGAATGGAAAATTTTTCTATGTTATCTTCAGTTAGTTTAGAAAATAATTTTTCAAATATAGGTTCATCAATTATTAATATCTATTCTAGAAGTCCTACTCAAATTGCAATGGGCACCGCTACAGTGGATACAATTTCCAACCAAAGATTAATTCTTGGTTTAGGAACTAGTAGCAAACCTATAGTGGAACAATTTCATGGTAAAAAATTTGTTGACCCTATACAAAGAATGAGAGAATATGTAGAAATTATTAGATTAGCATTAACTGGGAACAAGATCAATTATTCTGGGAAAATATTTTCACTTGAAAATTTTTCATTATTAATAAAACCACCCAGAGCAAATGTTCCAATTTATCTTGCAGCAGTAAATCAAAAAATGATTAATTTAACATGGGAAATTGGAGATGGTGTGATTCTTTATTTACGCCCAAAAAATGAAATTAAATCCACATTAGGAATTATGCAAAAACAAAGGAAAATTGATTCAACATTACAGATAATCACATGTGTGCATGAAGATTCTGATAAAGCAGTTGAACGTGCCAAGAAAACACTTGCCTTTTATATTTCAGTTGGCGAGATATATAGAAAATTCCTTGCAAGTAATGGATACAAAAATGACATAATGAATATTTATGACGAATACAAATCCACAGGATTGCAAAATAATTTCATGTTTGTAACTGACAAAATGGTAAAAGATCTATGTATTTGTGGAACTCCATCTGAATCACAACAACAATTGAAAGAGTTTAAAGAGACAGGAATAGATTTACCAATATTACAATTTAATCCGATAGATAATACTGAATCATCATTTGATATATTATTACAAACATTTGGGGATGTATAATTGAAGAAAATTGGGGTTGCAGGTTATGGGAGTACTAAATTTTCTAAGCATGAAACTCCTATTGAGGAATTATTAGTAGAATCCACAAAACAACTGTTTGAAACAACACCTAACCTATCACAAGATCTTATTGATGGTGTACTGGTTTCAACTAATGACAATTCCAAATATCTTGCTGCAATTCTATCAGAAATGAATGGAATAAAACCAAAAATCTCACATACAATTGAACATCTTTGTAGCTCTGGTACAAATGCTGTCATTTCTGCGTTTTCATACATTCGTTCAGGATTAGCCGATGTAATTTTAGTTACTGGTGGCGATGTAATAGGTAATCCTGGTCAAGTTTTAGAGTGGGACAACTCTCGCGGTCAGTTTAATCATCCAATTTACTGGGGGTCCATGTTTACTAAGGCATATAAAAGAAAGTTCAATACAACCGAAGAAGAGTTAGCAATAGTATCAGCAAAAAATCATCGTCAAGCTATTGATAATCCTAATTCCTATTCACATGAACCATATACTATTTCACAAATTCTTAATTCAAAAATAATTACTGATGATTTACGAATGCTGGATTGTTCATATCCATGTTCTGGAGGCTCATCAATTTTGTTAGCATCGGAGGATGTTATAAAAAAATTCACTGACACTCCAATATGGATTTCAGGTATTGGACAAAAAACAAACTCAGCAAGTTTCACAAAAAACGATCTTACCATGCTTTCTAGTACAGTATATGCATCAAATGATGCATACAAAATGTCTAATATTACACCTAGTCAGATAGATGTAGCTGAAATCCATGATGCGTTTTCTGTTTGTGAATTAATGGCAGTTAATGATTTAGGTTTATCTGATAAAGATTCTGCTACAGAATTTGTTAGGAATCTCTTCAATACAGAAAATAGAAAAATTAATCCAAGAGGAGGTTTAATTGGTGCTGGTCATCCATTAGGCGCAACTGGAATTTCACAAATTATTGAAGTTACACAACAATTGCAAAACTGTGCACAAAAAAGGCAAATTGATAATACACAAAAAGGACTAGTTCATAATATGTCTGCTGCAGCAACATCAAGTACTGTATTAATTTTAGAATCATGAATAAATTTCAACAAGAATTGAAAAATGGTAATTTTGTCATAAGTGAGTGCATTAATTGTGAACAAGTTGTATGGCCAACATCAAATTATTGTAATTTATGTCATAATAGGACAACATGGCGAAATGCAAAAAAAACTGGGAAAATTATTGAATTTTCTAAAAAAAATGAAGAGTATTTTGGATTGGTGGAAATTGAGGAAAATCTAAGAATTATGGGTAAGATATTAGGAAATGACACACCGGTAATTGAACAGGTGGTTCATGTAGAAAATTGCTCATTTGTCAAAACTCCCGAATTCACCTTCAAACTAATTTCTAATTAAACTAGACATATGGTCATTTCATTATAACCTGCTCTTCTATATCGTCTAAGAATAATTCTTAACATGCGATCAAAAACTGTTTCAAAAAATATTTACGCATTACAAAAGCAGAATCTGACCGTCAAAAAGATAGAAAACCGTAGAATCGCAAAAACCCGCCGTCAGCGTGGATACCAATGGGAGGATACATTAGTAAAACGATTCAACTCTATGAATTCATGGAAGGCATTTAGACTTGGTTCACCTAGTGTTGCATTACCAGACATACTGTGTGTGAACAATCATCAAAGTAAAATTTTTACAATTGAGGCTAAATCAGGTACTGGAACCTCATTAATGGTTCCATTCGATCAGATTGAACGTTGTATGAGTTGGACTAATAATTTTACACTTTACAAGACTCGAAAAGTAATTTTTGCTTTCAAATTCATGTCAAAAAAAAGAGTTGGTAAAGGAGAATATGTAAATCGCGAGCTTAGAGAATATTATAAAGTCTGGAATGAAAAAAAAATGCCAACTAATATTGTGTGTAGATATGATGGAACTGTTTATGGGCTAAATAATGGTAAAAAATTAAAACTGAATCTAAAGGATTTTCAAATGCCATTTAATTCCAGGCATCAAAAATTTCTATAAATATAAAAAACTCTACACATGCTTTATTACTGATTAAAAATTAATTATTTTCATGAGTTTTGAGAACTTTATAGATGAACGCATGCTCATTAGTCGTGATGCCCTAGGGAAAAAGGAGATGAAGATAAAGGTTCTTGAAGTTTCTGATGAAACAGCACCTTCACAGTGGAAGTTTGGTGATAGAGTTAAAATAAATAAAATCTTGATTACAATAAAACACCTTGAAACACAAGAAGTTGAAGAGGGAGAATTAGATATAGAATCTGTTGAAAAAGAGTTAGTTGAAAAAAGGCATTACACATCAACAAATAGATGGGTTCCAACAAAAGATATTAAAAATGGATATATTGTAAATTCAAGACATACTCCATTAATTAGTGATGCAGCTGCATTAGATCTTATTATTTTCTAAAAATAAATCTGTATATCAAACTTATAAGAATGAAATATTGACACATGAATATGATAACAAAAGAAATTGTTGTAAATAATACAAAATTCAAAGTTATGTTGACCGATCAAGTGATTAATCAGGTAGATAATTTAAAATCACTATATGCAACAGTGTCAGACGATCCAGAAAATTTTGAACAGGTTAGTTCACAAATATCAACCGTAATTAATGAAATTGCTACAGCGGTTGAACCTGAGGTATCTGATGGATACTTAGATGGCGTAATTCAGGAAGTTTTTAAGGCTGTAGAAGACAAAAAGTCAGAAGTCGATAAGCAAATTAAAGAGAAAGATGCCAAAATTTCTAAAAAAAGTAAGAAGAAATAGTCAGTTCCTTTTAGAGTTTCTTTGAAATATCATACATTTTTTCTATTAGTTTATTGTCGTTTAATGATTTTAAAATAGAAATTCGGATATTTTTAACTCTAGAAATATCTTCTGAGTATGTTTTTAACAATAAATCAATTTCACGCGAAAAATCATAATTTTTTATATATTCAGCGACAATTTTTTCTAGCGTGGAAAATTCAGATGATTTGTTGTCCATGATTCTAAGTTTTCTATGAATTATTGTGAAGAAACCCATAGTTTTAGCCATTTCAATCTTCAAAACTTGAAGATCAGTAGAATTGTCGGTTAGATTTTCAAGAATTGCATAAGAATCAAGAATTTTGATTAAAATGCCTTTGAAGTAATCATTTGTCTCACGCATAATTTTCTAATAATATTTTTCAGTTGTAAATCTTTGGTTAAAATATTAACGAGAATTAAGTAAAAAACACCAATCTGGCAGTTGGTTAAGTTAAACATAACTCGATAAAATTTCTGATAATTATTGCTTTAAATTACTTACAACTATAAAAAATCTAAATGAAACAAAGTGCATACCTTCTATGTATAAATCCAAAATGTGGAGAAACACTCCCTATTGTTTCTACACAAATTAGATGTGAAAAATGTGGTCACCTTCTAGATGTTGAATATAAAGAAAAACCTCCAGTAAAACTAAAAGAAATTTTTTATCAAAGACGATCCAGAGATAGTATCTATAACGAAAGTGGTGTGTGGAGATTTAGAGAATTACTAAATTTTGCCGAAATTGAAACTGAGGACCTAGATCAGTGTTCAAAATTTTTAGTTTCATTAGATGGTGCAGAAGGCAGACAGTCAAAACCATATCATATGTCAAAGGTATCAGATTTTGTTGGAATTAGTAATGATAGTTTTATGCTACAGCCAGAAGGTTACAATCCTAGTGGCTCATTCAAAGATAATGGAATGGCATCAGCAGTAACTCATGCTAAAATGACTGGTGCAAAAAAAATTATTTGTGCATCTACTGGAAATACATCTGCATCTGCAGGTATGTTTGCTGCTAATGAAAATATGGAATGTGATGTCTATATTCCAGATGGTCAAATAGCCCCAGGAAAATTAAGTCAGGCATATCAATTTGGAACACAAATGATTAAGGTTAGTGGAAATTTTGATGATGCATTTACAAAATCACTTGATGCAGCTAATGAAGAAGGAAGTTATACTGTTAATTCTGTTAATCCATTTAGAATTGAAGGTCAAAAAACAATTCCGTTTAGAGCTCTTGAATTTTTAGAATGGGAAGTTCCAGACTGGATAGTTTATCCTGGTGGTGCATTAGGTAATACATCTAGCTGCGGTAAAAGCTTAATTGAATTATACAATTGGGGATGGATCAAAAAAATTCCAAAAATTGCAGTGGTTAATGCGGAAGGTGCAAATACATTATACAATTTGTATAATGGTAAATTTGAAAACGAAGAATTGCGCTGGAATGCAGGTTCTCCCAATTTAGATTTAGTAGATAAATATTACAATTACATGACTGAAAATAATCTAGGACCAAAAACTAAGGCTACTGCAATACAGATAGGAAAACCAGCAAATATTGCGAAAGGTTTACGAGCGTTAGAACTTACCAATGGATGTGTAATTCAAGTTTCAGATAAAGAAATGCTTGATGGAATGTCAGTTGTTGGTTTGAATGGGTTTGACTGTGAGATGGCATCAGGAGCAACAGTGGCAGGAATAAAGAAACTTGTTGATGATGAAATTATAAAAAGTGATGATACTGTTATGGGTGTATTAACAGGGAGACAAAAGGAGCCATTACTTCCAATTGATTATCATAATAATCCAGATAACAAATTTGCCAAGCCGCCAAGAAGCTAAAATTACGCACAAAATTGATAAACTCAATTTTTACAAATCTTAAACCTTAATAGACTCTATCTTTTGTTGTTGGTATACAGAAATGAGGTTGTTTCTAGTCTAAATGAATGCAGTTAGCTGTTTCACAAATTTAATTTCAAGAGGTTCTAAAAATTGCAATTAGAATATGAGATTGCAGCACTAATTGCAATGATAGGTCTTTCTGGATATTTCAGTGGTTTAGAAGTTGCTTTAGTTAGTATTAGACGCTCAAAAATTGAGCAGATGTTAAAGGACAAAGTAAAAGGTGCAGCATCACTTCATAAACTAAAATCTAATCCAAGCCGAATGATGTCTAGTGTTAATTTAGGAAATAACTTGGCTAGTATAGCGGCAACTGCTTTAGCAACTGATATTTCATTAAAATTATTTGGTAATGATGGATTAGCAATTGCAATAGGAGTTATGACATTTTTAATTCTAATATTTGGTGAGATTACTCCAAAAACATATTGTAACGCAAATGCAGTAAAAGTTGCAATCAAAAACAGTAGAATTTTATTGATTTTTGGTTATACATTCTTTCCAATTGTGTGGATTTTTGAAATAATCACAAAAGGAATGATAAAACTAACAGGTAGTAGTGATATTCCACCTGGATTAACAGAGGATGAAATTAAGGAGGTTGTTGAACAAGGTTACAAAGATAAAGCTATAGAAAAACAAGAAAGTGAACTAGTTCACGGTGCATTAAATTTTGATGATATAGTGATCAGAACTGTTATGACCCCTAGAACAAAAATGTTTAAACTAAATTCAAAAATGATGCTTTTTGAAGCATTACCAGAAATTAATAAAAGTGGTTTTTCACGAATACCAGTTTTTGCTGACAACACAGATCAAATAGTAGGAATAGTACATGTTAGAGATGTTCTAAAAAAACTTGAAGATGATGAAAAAGTTATTTCACTTAAACAAATTATGCGAGAGCCAGTATTTGTATCACAAGAAAAAAGAGTAAGTGATTTATTAAAAGAAATGCAGGGTAGAAGGACCCATATGGCAATTGTCTTAGATGAATTTGGTGGAGTGGAAGGATGTGTTACATTAGAAGACCTTTTGGAAGAAATTGTGGGTGAAATACAGGATGAAACAGACACTGAAAAACCCAGTTTTCAAAGAGATGGTCAAAATGCAATTGTAACTGATGGTGATATAGAAATTGATACAATTAACGAAATTTTCAAATCAAATATCCCACCTGGAGATGATTATTCAACATTAAATGGATTGCTACACGAACAATTGCATGATATGCCCAAAGAGGATGATAAAATTGAGATTGGTTCGATAAGAATTATTATAGAAAAAGTTTCAAAAAATAAACCTGAAAAAATTAGAATAGAAAAAATAGATTAATCTTCTTTCTTTGCAAAATGTTTTTCTAATAGATATTTTTTTTCTTTCATATTAAACAGTTTTTCAGTATGATTAAATGCTTCATTGTATGATTTTTCAAACAACATTGCTTGCATTAACATATGATTTTCTGGAATTACAATTCCAGTTTGATCATCTGAATACATAATTTGTACAGTGTCATCAATTGATATTGTCATGTTAGCGTGTATGTGTATCATGTTTGTATCTTTAAAACTAAAATTCATATTATTAGCAAAATCTCTTACGTCTTTAGTTCCTTTAGCAGTCCAAATTGTTGCTACTCCATATTCATCTTTAAACACATCATGAAACTCAGATGGTGTAGGCGCATTAGTATTAAATCTAATATCCATTATGTGTAAATGCATCTGTCTTGTAGGAACTTTAATTGCACGAACAAAAAGTGGTGCGTCTTTTCCAAAATATGATTTAACATCGTCACCGTGGTGTGGATGTTGTGTTAGTTCAATTGTATCAGGTACCAGTTTGTCATTTTGTTCAATATCAGCCCACCTGCGAATTAATGTTACATCAAATCGACGTACTATTTCACCATATTTACTACGTAATGGTTCAAGAATTCTTCCCATACCGGTAACATTACAGCTTCCTTGCATTACATGTTTTTTTTCAAATGCATCTGAATAATTTACACGTGAATTAAACAATAAATCTGAAACTGCATTTTCACCAAGTACTGATTCCCCACCTTGATATATGACTGATAAATTTTTTTGTTCATATAGATTTTTTTTGTTCTGAAACCCAATTCCACCTGGAGATGCATCAATAACAAGATCACAATCATTTAAAGCAGTCTCAATATTCCCACTGATTTCAAAATTCTTAAATTCACTTTCTTTAGATTTAGGCACGTATACGTTATATCCACTGGACAATGCATCATTGACTTTAGAATCAGGTGAGTATTTGCCTACACCAATTACCTGTATTTCTGGATCGTCTTTGATAAATTGTAGAATCCTACTTCCAATTGAACCAAAGCCATTTACAAATACTTTCTTCAATATTTTTACCACAATGTACACTTTATTAAATTAAATTAGGAACAACTAAATCCTATTACCATGAAAAATTCTCTATGCCAGACGAAAATAGAGACGAAGGTCAGTCATCTGATGAAAATACAAACTATGAAGAAAATGAAATTATTGAAGATCATAAAATTGAAAAAAAATCAAATGCTAGTTCAAAAATACATGGACCATCAATTGTTTATGGCGCATCAATAACAGCTGTAATTGTATTAATTTTTGTATTCGGGGGGGAGTTTTTTCAACCAGTAGAAAAGGAAATTAATGAAGAACCAATATCAACACAAGAAAACAACAACGAGCTTACTTTAGATACATTCTTTGGAAATTCATCTCCAGTATTAGGAAATCCAAATGCACCTCTAATATTAGTTGAATTTGGGGACTATCAATGCCATTTTTGTAATGTATATTTTCAAGATACAGAACATAAAATTATAAAAAATTATGTTAATACAGGAAAAGTAAAAATTTTGTTTAAGGATTTTATAATAATTGGTCCTGACTCATTATCTGCAGCTCACATGGCACATTGTGCTGGTGAACAGGGAAAATTTTGGGAATATCATGACATACTTTACAATAATTGGAATGGTGAAAACAATGGATGGGCATCAAAACAAAACTTACTAAAATTTGCCAATGAAATAGATTTGGATATGGAAAAATTGGTGGACTGTGACCGTAATAATAAATACAAATCAATTATAGAATCTAGTAATAATGATGCAAGAATGTTAGGAATTACTGGAACACCTGCATTTTTTGTTTTATCAAATACTGATATTCAGAAACTTACCGGCGCACAAAAATATGAGGTTTTTGAAAAAGTTTTTGAAACCATGCTAGAAAACTAGAAAATTTACAGATTTTCACTAATGATCGCAAAAAAAGTTCTCTAATAATGGTGACATTTTTACGTTAGAAACGTTATATACTCACTGAGAAAGGCATAGCTATGGCAGCAGGAATTGATGATATTTCAGTATACATACCAAAATTGTATGTAGATGCTTCTGATTTTGCAGAGGCTAGAGGTCTTGACCCACAAAAACTTGAGCGTGGATTGGGAATTGTAAAAATGGCTATTGTTGACGCAAATCAAGATCCTGCATGTTTAGCAGCAAATGCATGTTTACAAATAATGCAAAAAAACAAACTTTCACCAGAAGATATAGGGAGATTATATGTTGCAACTGAATCATCTTTAGATGAATCAAAAGCAATGAACTCGTATGTTATTGGAATGTTAGAGCAAATCTATGGTTCTGGTTCATTTCAACATTGCGGTGGAATTGAATGTAAATTTGCATGTGTAAGTGGGTCTTATGCATTATATGATAATTCAAACTGGATTAGAGCTGGTGAGTCTGAAGACAAACATGCACTGGTAGTTGTTTCAGATATCGCAAAATATGATTTAGGTTCTAGTGGAGAGATGACCCAAGGTGGTGGAGCAATTGCAATGTTACTAAATGACAAACCAAGATTATTAGAATTTGATCCAAAAGTTACATCGACATCTATTAAAAATGAATATGACTTTTACAGACCATTTGGTAAAGAGACTCCTGTTGTACATGGTCAATATTCAAATCTTCTCTATCTAATTCAAGTAAAGAATGCATTAGTTGATTATACAAAAAAAGCAATCAAAACTGGATTAATTACATTATCTGAAGGTGAAAGTATGTTAGACCATATGAGTTACATAAACATGCATTTGCCATACAGCAATATGGGTAAAAAAGCCCTGGCATATTTGGTTCGCCATGAATGGCGAAGCACTCCAAGATGGGCAAAAATCATAGAGCAGATTGGAATGGAAGAACCAGTACCTAAAGATCCACGTGGAACTATTGAATCTATTCTTGCAGATTCTGATTTTATGACAAAAGATCATGAATTTACAAAACGTTTTGCAAAGACTGATGAATATCAAGAAGTATATGAAAACAAAGTTGCAAGTTCATTAATTGCATCAAAAATGATTGGTAACTTATACACTGCATCACTTTATTTAGGATTTAGAAGTTGCCTAGAGTTTGAATACCAAAAGGGTATTGATCTAAATCAAAAGAGATTTGGATTTGCATCATATGGAAGTGGTAGTAGTGCAATGGTATTCAGTGGAGTAATTCAACCAGAATATGAAGCAATTGTAAAGGATATGAATCTTGAAGCAGAAATTGGTTACAGACAAAAATTAAGTCTAGATCAATATGAGCAACTACATGAAAACAAACTAACACCTGAGCAATCATTACTTAATACCAAAAGGGAGTTTGTTCTTGAGTTTGTTGAAAGTAAATCCTCTGAAAGTAGAGGAGAGAGAAGATATACATTCACAGAATAGTCAATATGGAAAAAATTTCTTCGATTAAGGAAATTTTATACAGTGAAATTAAGAAAATCCCAGAAAAACAAATACATCAGTTACTTCAAAACAATGAATTTTCACAGTTTATTCAGCACATTTTAGAAAAAACAATACCCAGAATAAAGAACTTGGAAATTGAAACTGAAGAACAATTAGGAGTGTTAGCTGAAAGTTTATCCCATTACATTCTAACTGAAATGCTTATTCCTAGTCAACGAAAAATCATACACCAGAATATAGAAATTGATATTGTCGTTCCTAATCTAAATTATTTAAAAAATGATCCTAATAATGCAGTTATAATTCATTTTGATAAATCAAATGAAAGTAATAAAACTAGGGGGAAAATTGAGCAGTTAAAATCAATTCAAAAAAATAACAACAACATATGGGTTGTAACAAATAAGGAGTCTAGTAACATGTGTAAAATGTATAGGATAGATCAAAACAAAGAATCATTTTCAAATTTATTTATCGATATAAAAAATTTTGTTAGTAATAAAAATCTAGATAGATTAAAGATTTTCAAGACCTAATTTTGATAAGCTTGTATTTTTTTCAAATTCTACAAAATATTTTTCAAACGAAAAATCTTCAATTTTATTAATTGTTGCTAACACAGATTTAGAAGTTAATTGTTCAATCTGTTTTGTTAAATTTTCTAACGAATAACCGTCTTTTGAAATTTCATTAATAATAAATCCATTAATTGGTATTTCCATTCTAGTACATGCATCATATGTAAGTAATGTATGATTTACAGTTCCAGTTTTAGAGTTTGTGACAATAAAAGTTTCTAAATTTAATTTTCTGATTAAATCAACAAGAAAGAAATGATTTAAAATTGGAGTGAGAACACCTCCTATACCTTCTACTAAAACAATTTCATGGTTTGATGACAATTGATTAAATGAATCATAAATCAATTCTAAATCAATTTCAATATTGAGTTGTTTTGCAGCATCAAAAGGTGATGATGGTATTTCAAAAAAATATGGGTTTACAAGTTTCACTGGATCTGATACACCTGAGTATTCCATTAGTACTCTAACATCATCAGAAATACCGTTGGAACTGTTATCTACTCCACTTGCAAACGGCTTCATAACTCCAACATCGATATCTTTTTCATGTAATAATCGTGCAATTGATGCTGTAACACATGTTTTCCCAACGTCAGTGTCAGTACCAGTAATGAATATAGATTTCATTTTAGATGAGATGAGATTCCTTTAATCGTTTTAATTGTACCATCTATTAAGAAATTAAGTTCATTTGTAGAAATTGCTAATGGAGGAACTAGCATAACAATATTTCCTAATGTTCTAAAATATACATTGTGCTTTCTTCCCTCTTCAAAGACTATTTTATTAATTGATTTTTTAGTCTTAATTGGAATTTTTTCTTTTTTATTAGAAACTAACTCTATACCCATTACCATTCCTTTAGTTCTGACATCGCCAACTGACTCTAATGCATAAAATTCGTCTGCACGTTTCTGGAAAATAGTTGACTTACTTTGAATTTTTTTTATTAGACTAAATTTTTCATAAAGTTGCAAGTTTGTTAATGAAAGTGATGCTGCAATTGGATTTCCTGTGTATGTATGGCCATGAAAAAGATGCTTCATTGCAGAAAATTTGTCTAGAAATGCATCATAGATTTTATTTGTAGTAAGTGTAGCTGCAAATGTCATATAACCGCCAGTAAGCATTTTTCCAAAAGATACTATATCAGGTTTGCAATTCTGACTATCATATTCAATCATTGACCCTAATCTACCGAATCCAGTTGCAATTTCATCTAATACAAACAACACATCACAATCTTTACAAATTTTATTTATTTTTCTTTGAAAGTTTTTTGGATAAATGATTACACCGCCTGCCATTTGTGCTCCACTTTCCATAACAAAAGTAGCAATTTTATCATCATTAGATAATTTTTTCTCTATTTTGTCCAAACAAATATTCTGATAATCAGAAAAAGTGTAATTTCTGGGGGTTCTGTATTTATTTGGAACTGGAAATCTAGTTGTTGGAAATAATTTGGATTTAAAATTTAGAAAAAATTCAGGTACATAGCCAACAGACATTGAACCAAATGTATCACCATGGTATCCATTCTCTAATGTTGCAATTTTTGTTTTTTTTACTCCCAAATTTATCCAATACTGTAATGCAATCTTAATTGCTACTTCCATAGCAGTTGAGCCATTGTCTGAAAAGAATACATGTTTCATTCCTGGAGATAAACTGATCAATTTTCTAGCTAATCTCTCAGAAGGTTGATTTGTGAGATTAAACATTGAAGAATGCTGAAGTTTTTTTGTCTGATTTACAATAGAACTAATTAATTCAGGCTTTGAGTGACCCCAAACATTAGACCACATGCTTGCAACACCATCAAGAAGTTTTTCTCCATTTGTATCAAATAGCCAAACTCCTTTTGCACTGGAAATTTCTGGAAAGTTCTTCCATTCAGACATCTGTGTATTAGGATGCCAAACGTTACTTTTCATGAACTAACTCATTTTATATTATTAATTAAGCGTTAACTTATAAAAAATTACTAGTTAACGCTTAATTATAGAAAGAATCAAAAAATGATTAATGTATTTTGAGCAAAGTATCATTGAAAAATGTAAAAAAAATGTTATCAAAAGTGGATCTATTAGTAAATCTGACGCAATAATGTTATTTCAAACGGAAGATAAATTTCTAAAAAACTTATCTGATGCAGCGAATGAAATTACTAGATTTTTTCAAGGAAAGAAAATTGATGTTGAGCAATTAGCAAATATTAAAAAAAATTACTGTAGTGAAGATTGTTCATTTTGTAGCCAATCAGCATTTTTTAATACAAAAATTGATGATTACAAATTACAACCATCTGACGAAATTGTTAAACAGGCAAAAACGGCAAAAGATAATGGTGCTAGCTCATTTTGTCTTGTTGCTGCGTGGCGTGAACCATCTGATAGTGATTTTCAAAACATCTGTAATATTATAGAGGAGATTAATTCCAAAGTTGGAATAAGTTTAGAATGTAGCCTTGGATTTCTGACAATTGAGCAAGCAAAAAAATTAAAATTATTAAATGTCAAACGATATAATCATAATCTAGAAACCTCGAGAACAAAATTTCCAGAAATTTGTACCACACATACATTTGATGATAGAGTAAAAACACTGAAAATTGCTAGGCAGGCAGGTTTAGAGCTTTGTACCGGTGGGATTATTGGAATGGGTGAAACAAAAAAACAACGAGAGGAATTTATTCTAGAAATTGCAGAACTAGATCCTGAGGAAGTAACAATAAATCTATTAGTTCCATTTCCTGGAACACCACTTGAATTTCAGAAACAATTAGAATTGGAGGAAATTCTAAGAGTTTTTGCGGTTTTGAGATTTCTTCTCCCAAAGTCAATAATTAAAATTTCAGGAGGTAGAGAAGTAAATCTAAATGATGATGGAAAGGAATTACTTCTTAGTGGTGCAAATGGAATTATCAGTGCTGGATATCTTACCTTAAGTGGTAATTCTATGAACAAAGACGATAACATGATAAAAGAGATAGGCCTTGAAACATAAACTTGAATTCATTAATGCCGAATTAAATAAATTAAAACACAAAGATCTGCTTAGGAAACTAGAGAACACAGTAGTAAAAAAACAATATATCCATGTTAAAAATAAAAAATTACTAAATTTATCATCAAATGATTATCTAGGAATAAGTGTAGGAAATTTAAATAATAAACAATTTCAGTCTAGTTCACGCTCAGTAACAGGTAATGATAAAAAATTTCAAGAATTAGAAAAAAAAATTTCAGCCCATAAATCTCAAGAAAAAACTCTTGTTTATCCAACAGGGTACATGGCAAATTTAGGTGGAATAACAGCAATTATTGAAAAACATGATACAATTTTTAGTGATGAACTAAATCATGCAAGTATAATTGAGGCATGCAAATTAACATCGGCCAAAATAAAAATTTACAAACATAATAATTTACATGATCTAGAATCCAAAATAAAAAAATCAAAAGGCAGGAAATTCATAATTACTGAAGGGGTTTTTAGTATGGATGGAGATTTAGCGAAAATAAAAGAAATTACTGAAACATCCTCAAAATATGATGTTATAACAATCTTAGATGATGCACATGGTGATTTTGTATTTGGGTCTGATGGTAAAGGTATCGCAGAGCAATTTGGAGTTAGTAAAAAAATTGATTTGTACATTAGCAGTCTTAGTAAGGGGTTAGGTAGTTTTGGGGGGTATATCTCATCTCAAAAAAATATAATTGAATTGTGCATTAATCGTTCAAAATCATTTATTTACACATCAGCATTGCCAGCATCAATTATTGAATTTACTTTAAAAAGATTCAATTCAAATCGGGAGGAAAGGAGATTAAAACTTTGGACTAATATCAAATTATTTCATAAAGGTATAGAAGAAATTGGATTTGAAACAAAGTCATCTAGCCAGATAATACCAATAATTATTGGGAATGAAAAAAAAGTACTTGAAATTGGAAAATATTTATTTAAAAATGGTATTTATGCACAGCCAATTCGCTATCCAACCGTAAAAAAAAATAGTGCGAGAATAAGATTTTCAGTTACAGCATGGCATACTAAAAAGCAAATTAATGAAACATTAACAGTAATAGAAAAATGTGCTAAAAAATTTAAAATAATCTAATTATCTCATTGCGTCTATTCCAACTGGCCCTGCAGGTGAACCCACAATAGCAGCAACTGTAACAATAATTGCTAAAGCAATACCAACAGCCAGGAATCTCTTGTTCATAATATACGCCAGTTACATCTTGAATAAAAAGTAAGTGTTAACGTAAACAATATTATTAATTCAAAAAAGAAAAACATACTATGGATGAAATTACGATTTTTGTTGCTATAATCGCAGGTGTTGGATCATTTTTTGCGCCATGTATCTTACCGATAGTTCCAGCATTTTTAGCATATATTTCTGGGACAACAATTTCTGATCTAACTCAATCAAATCAATCATCAAAAATCTTTATCAACAAAACTAATGTTATACTGAATACAATATTTTTTGTCTTAGGATTTTCTATTGTATTTTCTGTAATTGGTGTTACAATCAATTCAACATTTGCATCAAATACATTAAGTTTAATTTCAAATTTTAGTCAAATAGGAGGAATAATTATTATTGGATTTGGTGTTTTTATGATACTAAGCTCAAAAATTAATAAACTAAATTTTGAAAAAAAAATTTTCCCAACTAAATCTGGTGCTAGTTTTCCACTATCATTTCTTTTTGGGCTTGCCTTTGCAGGAGGATGGACTCCATGTGTAGGACCAATTTTAGGTTCAATTCTAACACTTGCTGCTACAAACCCAAGTATCTCGTTCAATTTGCTGCTTGCATATTCTTTGGGGCTAGGAATTCCATTCATTATAATGGGATGTTTGATAACACAAGCAAACAGATTTGTTTCACGTGTGAGTCGACATTTAAAATATGCCACTCTTATCTTAGGCACATTAATAATATTTTTAGGGGTTCTTGTTTTTACAAATCAATTAGCAGTAATTGCAAGCTTTCCACTTCTAAATAATATCTTTATAACTTGATAAAAATGAAAACAGAAATAAAAACCGGTTTGATACTTGGAATAATAATTCTCATTGGAGTAACATCATTATATTTATTTTACACTGAAATTGATCTTAAAAAAAATACAACGAATCAATTAGATACTAAAGAAAAAATATTACTAAAAAACTCACCAACCTTAAGAGGAATTACAGGATTCATTAATACAACAGAAAATGAACTTGAACAATTAATTCAAGGTAATGTGGTATTATATGACTTTTGGACATATAGTTGTATTAATTGTATACGAACACTTCCATACATCACAGCTTGGGATGAAAAATATAACGAGCAAGGTTTGGTGATTATCGGTGTACATACACCAGAATTTGAATTTGAAAAAAATCAAGATAATGTACTGAATGCTGTAACAAAATTTGGAATCAAGTATCCTGTTATCCTAGATAATAATAAAGAAATTTGGAATTCGTTTGAAAATAATTACTGGCCACGAAAGTATATTGCAGACCATGAGGGCTATATCAGATTTGATCATATTGGAGAAGGTGCATATAAAGAAACAGAAATGGTAATACAAGTATTACTACAAGAACGTTTACAACAAAATAATAAAGAATTCAATATTAGTGAAACTCTAGAAATTGAAGAGTATAAACACTCATCTCTAAGAACACCTGAATTGTATTTTGGATATAAATTTGCAAATGGACGAAATCAACTTGGAAATACTGAAGGTTTTCAAGCTGGTTCAATAGTTAATTACCAATTACCAAAAGAATTTGCTAAACATTATTTCTATTTAGAAGGAGACTGGAAAAATAATTCGGATGGAATGGAGTTAATTTCAAATTCTGGAAAAATTGTTTTGGAATATAATGCAAAACAAGTTAACATAGTTGCTGCAGGTAATGGTGAATTAGAAATTTTAATTGATGGTAAAAAAGTGCCAAAACAAATTGCTGGAACAGATGTTATAGAGAACAAAATCAAGATTAATGAGCCACGTCTATACAATATGATAGAAACGTTAGAGGGTGAAACCCATACAATAACAATTAAGGCTACTGGGGCAAATCTAGAGATTTTTACACTAACATTTGGTTAAAATTCATTAATTGTGAATGAATTTTGTAATCTTGTAACAAAATTTAGGTAATTAGATCATTTTTTTTTAGTTTTAATAAGAAAAATCAACTTACTAATTATAATTCGATGGTATCATTATCTGGTAAATGGAATGTATTGAAAAATGGAGATGCATTATCCCAAAAATTCATGGGAAAAGTAAAACCAGAAGCCCCATTAAAAAATAGACTTGATACAGCACAAAAAAAATTACAACTTCAAATAACTAGGTTAGCAGACATTGATAATAAATTAAAGACTAAACAAGATACAATTTTTGCAAAGATTGTTGATGCAAAAAAATCAAATAATGAAACATATGCCAAAGTTTTTGCAAATGAACTAGCTGAAATACGAAAAATGAAAAATATGGTTAGTGGAGCAAAACTATCAATGGAGCAAGTTCAATTAAGATTAAACACAGTTTCAGAATTAGGAGACGTGGTAGTTACATTAAGCCCATGTATGTCATTGATTAAAGGTCTAAGTACATCATTAGGAGATATGATGCCAAGTGTTGCAACATCAATGCAAGATCTAAATACTATGTTAGGTGACATTGTTACAGGTTCATCAGTTACACATGATGGTTCAATCGCAATCACAGAAACATCAAATTCTGATGCATTATCAATATTAGAAGAAGCACAAGCTGTTGTTGAAGGTAACATAAGGAGTAATATGCCTGAACCACCAGTTACAACTATTGATACGATTCTTGCAGAAAAAGAAAATCCTATTTAGACTTCTTTTTACTTATTTGAACTAGAATTTTTTTTATTCGTGATATTGTAGGATAGCTATAACCTCGTCTGCGATAATTTGCAATCATCATTTTCCAATTATTTAATCTCCAGGCAGCCTGTTCAGAAGTCACTGAATGAATTTCTTTTTGTATTATACTCTTCCTGCCCACCTTTAACGTTCCAGCATCTTTTGCACTCCAACGATTTTTTGCAAATTTTAGACCGATCAAAATCTCTTTAATTGGTATTTCATTAAAATAACTTCTAATCTCTGTAATTTCTGATTCAGTAAACTCACCAATTATAGAAAATGATTTTTTTGAAGACATAAAAAATATTAAAAAATCATGAAATAATAGAAATATGCTAAATTAGATTCAACAATTCACATTGCGAATTAACAGCCAAAGAAACTAAAAAAAGAGTGTTTACATGCAGTGTTATAGATCCCAAACCCAAATATGAGAATAGCACATAATGCAAGAGGAATGATTACAGCCTTTTCCTTATATCCCATTACTAAAACTAATAGCAAAATGTTAAATTAACCATTCGAATCTTTTTCATTACAATGATGCCATCTCAGCAAGGTTATGACCGGGCTATCACCGTTTTTTCTCCAGATGGTCGATTGTATCAAGTAGAATATGCTATTGAGACGGTAAAAAGAGGTGCACTTGCAATAGGAATTAAAACAAAAGAGGGTGTGATAATTGCAGTTGAAGAGAAACCAAGAAGATTACAAATATCAACTACCCCACAAAAAATATTCCAAGTAGATTATCATGTTGGAGCAGCTGCAGCAGGATATATTCCAGATGCACGTGCACAAGTTGATAATGCAAGATTTTTTTCTCAGAGTAATAAACTAGTTTATGATGAACCAGTAGAAGTTCAAACAGTTGCTAAACATCTAGCAGATCAATGTCAACAGTATACACAATATGCAGGAGCCAGACCATTAGGTGTATCATTAATAATCGGTGGTGTAGATAGTTCTGGTAGTTCACTATATCTAACAGACCCAAGTGGTGCATACATAATGTACAATGCAGTAGCAATTGGTGCAAACTCCGATACTGCAACAGAATTTCTTGAAAAAAATTATTCACCTGATTTAACACTTGATGATGCAAAAATATTAGCAACCGCAGTGATTAATGTAGGAAGTAATTACAAAGATAGTGCAGAAAATATTAAAATGTCGCAAATAAGTTTAAAAAATAAATTATTTGAATTCGTAACCGAAGAGGAAATTAAAAAAATTGCTGAAAATGCAGAGACAAAATATCCACGACAAGATAAATAACATTACAATTTTATATTTTAAAAAATTTAAAATATTATGAAACTTGCAATAGCGATACCTGATTCATCATTAGACGATGAAAAAACACTAGAAAATAAAACTAGGAAAATTGCAATTATTGCTAGAGCTTGTGGAATATTCAAAGTAGATGAAATTATAATCTATAAAGATGGGAAAGAAAACGAGCAAGATTCAAAATTACTTCTTACAATTTTGAAATATTTGTCAACACCACAATACTTCAGAAAGAGAATTTTTCCAAAATCAAACTTATTAAAATTTGCAGGACTGCTACCTCCCTTAAAGACACCAAATCAAACTGGTACGTCGAATATTGATGAAATTAAGAGTGGGGATTTTCGGGAGGGTTTAGTAATAGGCATGAAAGGAAAAAAAGTAGTAGATTTAGGAATTAATAAATTAATTCCATATAATGGAAAACAAAATATCGGCAAAAAAATTATTGTGTTAATTAAAAAAGTCAATCCAGAATTCATGATTAAAGAAATTTCAAAGGATGAAATTCCATATTATTGGTGTTTTCATGCAAAGCAAAGTGGAAATTTATTTACGGTGTTGACAAATTGGAATGGAATGAAAATATTAACTAGCAGGAAATCGAAAAATCTAACCATACAAAAGATTGACAGTTTAAAGAAATCAAATCAACCAATTTTGCTCGTTTTTGGTTCAACAAAAAAAGGAATTCATGATATTTTAGGTAATAGGATTAATAATTTGAATAATACAAAAAGTGCAAATTTCTTTCCTAAACAAGGAACTGAAACAGTAAGGCTGGAAGAAGCAATTTTGGGTTGTCTGGCAATATTAAATCCTAAATCAAATTTCGAATAAAATAAATTCAAAAAATAAATACATAAAATTGATGAAGAAACAGAAAAATTTTCTAATTTTAGCTATTTTGTTAGGTTTAGCTGGAATTGTAATCGGTTCTGCAAGTATTTTTTCACTACTCTCACAATTTACAGGTACATAGGAAATTTTTCAGAAAATACTGGAATTTATTGGAAATTCTCTTAATTTATTAAACGGTTAACGACTTTTTTCGATTATCGATGGGACATAGAAAACATAGTCAACCAAGAAGAGGAAGTATGGCATATTCCCCTAGGGGACGTGCCAAAAACATGGAAGCTAGAATTCGCGGATGGCCAGAAATTAACTCAGATGAACCAAGATTATTGGCTCATGCTGGCTTCAAAGCAGGATGTGTTCAAATTGTTAGTATTGATGACCAAGCACAAACACCAAATCACGGAAAGCAATTAGTAACACTCGGAACAGTAATTGCAACACCCCCATATGTTGTGATTGGAATTAGAGGCTATACAAAGAATACAAGTGGTTTTCAAGCAGCCTTTGATGTTTATACAAAAGATACCCCAAAAAATATTGAAAAAGCGTTCAAGGTGAAAGTTGATGATGACGATATTGAAAATGCAGAAAAATCACTCGGAAAGATTAAACAGATTTTTGCAATAGTTGCAGTTACACCAAAATTAGTAGGATTAGAACAAAAAAAACCATACATATTTGAAATTGCGGTTAAAGGTGGAGATGTGTTAAAACAATTTGCATTTGTAAAGGACTTACTTGGAAAAGAAGTAAAAATTGATCAAGTGTTTGAAAGTGGTTCAATAGTAGATGCTGCTGCAATTACAAAAGGTAAGGGATGGCAAGGTGTGATTTACAGATGGGGCGCAAAAAGAAAGCAACATAAGTCAAGAAAGACTGTAAGAGAACTTGGTTCATTAGGACCAATATCTCCACAAAACGTAATGTATACAGTTCCAAGAGCAGGACAAACAGGGTTCCATCAAAGAGTAGAATATGATAAACGAATAATGATTTTGAGTAGTACTGAAAAAAATGAATTTGAGATTAATCCTGATGGTGGCTACAAACATTTTGGAAACGTAAATGGAGATTATATTATTGTAAAAGGTTCAGTTCCTGGAACATATAGAAGACTAATCAAATTACGAAAACAAATTCGTAATGAACCAAAAAAAATTCTTAAACCAAATATTCTTGAGGTTGTGCTACCATAATGAAAATAAATACATTATCACTTACTGGAAAAAAGAGTGGAGAAATAGAATTACCAAATATTTTTGAAACACCAATTAGAAAAGATATCATACATAAGGCATACATTAATTTAGAATCACACGGTTTTCAAAAACATTCAACACATCCAACTGCAGGACAAGATGTTGTTGCAGATTCTAATGATCCGCCAACAGGAAGAGGTATTTCTAGAATTGCTAGAATGAAAGGTGGTGGTGGTGGAAGACAAGGTCAAGCTGGTGAAGTTGCCTCAACTAGAGGTGGTAGACAAGCACACCCACCAAAAGCAGAAAAAGTAATTTATAAAAAAATTAACAAGCAAGAAAATAAGCTTGCATTATGTTCTGCTATTGCTGCAACTAAATCCAAAGAATTAATTCTACAAAGAGGACATAAAATTGAAAAGATTGAATCATTCCCACTAGTTGTAACAGATGAAATTGAAACAGTGAATCAAACTAAAAAAATGATAAAGATTTTAGGAGATATGAATCTGATTCAAGATGTAGAACGCTTACAAAATAGAAAAAGACGTTCAGGCAAAGTAGTATTACGAGGAAGAACAAAAAAAATAGGCAAAAGTGTATTATTCGTCTTGCTAGATTCAAAAAATGTCAAAAAATCATGTGATTCAATACCTGGTGTTGATGCATGTTCGGTAAAAGATCTAAGCGTTTTAGATTTAGCACCGGGTTCTGATTTAATTAGACTTGTAGTATATTCAAAAAAAGCAATTGAAGAAATTTCAAAAATAAAATCAAGACATCTGGAACTAATGGTGACGTTAAATTGAATGTAGAAGAAGCAAACAAAATTGTAATTCGGCCATATATTACCGAGAAAACATTTGCAATGGTAGAAAATGAGCAAAAAATATGTTTTCTAGTAAATAGGGAATCATCAAAACCAAAAATCATTGATGCAATAAAGACTCTATATAATGAAAATGCTATACAAGTAGATACTGCACGTACAGTTTATGGTAAAAAAGCATTTGTAAAATTTGATTCTTCAGATAAAGCAAGAGATTTAGCCACAAAAATAGGAATGCTATAAATTGGTTCTAAAAAACAAAAAAATACTAATGGAGAAAAAAATTGGCTAAAAAATTTGATTATAGAGGAATGTCACTGGAAGAACTACAGAAAATACCTAATGAAAAATTATTTGAAATATTAAATTCAAGGCAAAGGCGTTCGTTAAAACGAGGTCTATCAGATAACAAGAAAAAACTCATAGGTGAAATAAAAGCGGCAAAAGAAGGTACTAATAAAAATCCAATAAAAACACACCAACGAGACATTATAATTTTACCATATATGGTTGGAGTAACAATCAATGTATTTTCAGGAAAAGAATTCACCCCAGTTACATTAACTACAGAAATGATTGGTCATTATCTTGGTGAATATGTCATTACCAATAAGAGAGTAAGTCATGGTGCGCCGGGAGTAGGTTCATCAAGATCAAGTTTGTACGTACCACTAAAGTGATTAAAATGGGAAAATACGATTATGCATTTCAAAATTATGATACAACAAAACACGTTAGAGCATCTATGAGAGAGAAAAAAATTTCACATAAACATGCACGAGAGATTACTGTTGCGATAAAAGGTTTAACAATTGAAAAAGCAAGAGACTATCTTCAAAGTGTTGTAGAACATAAAAGATGCATTCCTTTTGGAAGATTTAAGAATCAAGTTGGTCATAGAAGTGATCCTGGAGTAATGTCAGGTAGATACCCTGAAAAAGCAGCCACAGAAGTTTTAAAACTGCTTGATAATTTAGAGTCTAATGCTGAGTATAAAGGAATGGACTTGGATAGATTAAAAATTATTAATGCTACTATGCAGAAAGGAGTTTCAATAAAACGATTTATTCCAAGGGCACAAGGGCGCGCAACTCCAAAAAATGACATTATGACACATATAGAAATTGTCGCACAGGAGGTTTAATTTTGTCTGCAGTAAAAAATGTAATCAAAGATAATTATAATGCAATGCTGATAAATGATTTTCTACGTGAAAAAATTAAGGATGCAGGTTTTTCGAACGTAGAAATATCAAAAGGCCCTACTGGTACACGAGTTACATTATACGTTACACGACCAGGAATAGTAATAGGAAGAAAGGGAACTGGAATAAAAGAACTAACAGATCTTTTAGAAAAAAAATTCGGTTTAAAAAATCCACAAGTTGCAGTAGAAGAAATTCAGAAACCAGAGCTATCACCTAACGTTATGTGTAATAGAATGGCATCACATCTTGAACGTGGTACCGCATTTAGAAGAGCCACTATGTGGACTATGCAACAAATTATGGAAAACGGTGCAATGGGAACACAGATAACAATTTCAGGGAAGCTTAGGGGTGACAGATCTGCTTTTGAAAAACACAGCGCTGGAATATTGCCAAGAGCAGGTCATCATGCAGATGTTATCGTGTCCGAAGATATTGTACATGTTGAAACACCTATGGGTCTAATTGGTGTAAGAATTAGAATTGCTAGAAAAGAAAAACTTATTCCAGAATTTGAAATTAAAGGAAAAAGTAAGGAGATGCAAGAAAAAGAAGCACAGATAAAACGAGAAGCAGATGAACTAGCTGCAAAGGCAGAAACAGAATCAGAATTAATAGAATTAGAAGAACAGAAAATGAAAGAAATGCCTGATACCATGGAAGAACGAGAGGAGGAATTAAAATAATGTCAAAGTTACGAATGAAGGCAATAAGAGAGCTAAGTGAGAATGATTTAAAAGGTAGAATTATTGAAATGAGAACTGAATTATCAAAACTTGAAGTAGAAAATGCCAAAGGTACTCTAAGAAAAGAAACAGGTAGAATTAAACCATTAAAAAGAGATATTGCAAGACTTCTTACAAGATTAAATGAGATGAACAAAAAATGACAGAATTAGAGATGCCAGTATGTGAACTTATTGGGTTAGAAACCAAAATTTCTAACTCTGAAAATAAGCAATTAGTTGGACTAAGTGGTAAAACTATTCTTGAAACTAAGAACACGTTAATAATGAAAACCGAAAAAGGGGATAAACAGATCCCAAAATCAATATGTGAATTTGTTTTTACATTAAATAAGAAAGAAATCAAAATAAACGGTACTAGTTTACTAAAAAAACCATATGAAAGATTGGAGAGTTTGTCATGACACAAGATATAGGACTAAAAGTTCCTGCCCCAAAATCTAAAGCTGACGATGATGACAAAAAGAATCCATTTAATGGAACATTATCTGTTCGTGGAAAATTATTTCAAGGTAAAGTAGTAAAAGCAAAGGCAAAAAATACAGTTGTGTTACAAAAAGAACTGCCAACATATTTCAAGAAATTTAAAAGATATGCAAGAGGTAAAAATTCCATTCACGCACACGTTCCATCTAATATTGAGGTAAAGGAAGGTGACACCGTTATTGCGGCAGAATGCAGACCGTTATCAAAATCAGTTTCATTTGTTGTAGTGGAGGTTAAAGCATAATGGGTGGTGCACGTGCAAAAGCATCAAAAGGTGTAGTTGATTTTAGACCTTATGTCACAAGATCTATTCCAGTAGGCGCACAAATTGTCTGTGCAGATAATACAGGTGCAAAAATTATTGAGATTGTAAATGTACATAAATACAAAACAAGAGTTTCTAGATTGCCTGCTGCAGCAGTAGGAGATTTCTGTAATGTTGTGGTTAAAAAAGGACCAGCTGAATTAAGAAAACAGATTTTTGGTGCGGTAATTATAAGACAAAAATATGCAATTAATCGTCTTAATGGTGTTCGTGTTCAATTTGAAGACAATGCAGGAGTTCTAATCACACCTGAAGGAGAAGTGAAAGGGACAGACATCAAAGGACCTGTAGCAGCTGAAGCAACTGAAAAATGGCCTAGAGTAGCAAACCTAGCTTCAATGGTGGTATAACATGAATGGTACAAAAATGAGAAATCGACAAATCTATTATGCAACACATCAAACTGAAAGTTCTCAACTTTCAGGTTCATTATCAAAAGAACTTCGGAAAAAGTATGGAAAAAGAAGTGTTAGAATAGTTGAGGGTGACACAGTCAAAGTTGTTCGTGGTGAATTCAGTGGAGTTGATGGAAAAGTCACCAAGATCTCATTATCAGATAACGGTGTAAATATTGAAGGTGTAAAAAAAGATAAAATCAAAGGAGACAAATTTGATGTATTTATTCATTCAACAAATATTGTGATTACTTCAATTAATAGTGATGATAAATGGAGAATGAACAAATTAGAAGGTAAAAAACCAAGAACTGAAAGAGTTGTTGAAGAAAAACCAGAAGTTATCAAAGAAGAAGGAAATACTAAAGAATCAAAAGTAAAAACATCACAAACCAAAAAAGTGGCTGATGGTAATAAAACAAAAAAGAAGGAGGAAAGATAATTGGTGAAAATTGCTGGCAGTAAAAAATTAAAAAGACAGATGGCTCCAACTTTTTGGGGAATTACTCGTAAAGATAAAAGATTCGCTGTAACAGTAAAACCTGGACCACATAAAAAAGATAAATCTATACCAATAGCAATTTTTCTTCGAGATATGTTAAAAATTGTCTCTGATCTTAGAGAGGCAAAATTTGCAATATACGGAGGTAAAGTTTCCATAGATGGTGTAAAAATAAAATCACTACATCATGGAATTGGGCTAATGGATATAATACAATTAGATGGAATAAAAGAGATTTACAGATTGGTGCCACAAAATGGGACAATATTAAGACCAATTGTGATTCCAGAAACTGAAAAAACAAAAAAACTAGTTATTGTTGCATCTAAAACTACAATCAAAAATGGAAAAACACAAATTGGATTCAATGATGGACGTTCCTTAATTGATGAAAGCGATGTGAAATTAGGTGATTCATGTGTAATACAAGTTCCTGAACAAAAGATACTAGAAATAATAAAAATGGAAAAAGACTCAGAAGGACTAATAATGCAAGGAATTAATGCAGGACAAATTGGAAAAATTATAGATATTAAAGAAGGTACATTTGTGCTTCCAAAAAGAGTTGTTATTAAATTAGGAGAAAGACAAATTGAAATTCCTGCAAATTTAGTAATGAGTTTAGGTAAAGAAAAACCACCAATACAAATTAGATGATAAAATGAGTGAACAGATAGAAAATAAAATGAAGGAAATTAGACTTGAAAAGATCGTGCTAAATATGGGTGTTGGTAAATCAGGAGATGCCATAGAAGTTGCAAAAAAAGCATTGGATCAGATATCTGGTGAGAAATCTAATGCTAGGAATGCAAAAAAAGCACAGAGAGATTGGGGAGTTAGAAAAAATGAGCCAATTGGTGTGGCAGTTACTGTTAGAAACGACGGTGCTAAAGATCTCTTAAAAAAATTATTTGAAGCAAAAGGAAATAAAATAAAAGAAAAATCAATCGACAGAGAAGGTAATTTGTCATTTGGTATTTTAGAACATATAGACATTCCAGGAATAAAATATGACCCAAAAATTGGAATTTTAGGACTAAATGTTACAGTGAATTTAACACGTCCAGGCTATCGAATAAAAGTAAGAAGTAAACATAAGGCAAAAGTAGGAAATACACATAAAATAAAACCAGTTGAGGCAAAAGATTATCTAACTAAAGAATTTGGAGTGAGCATTAACTAATGAAAGATAGATCGTGGGGAGACCGTGGGACTGGATTTACAGAAAGGAAAATGAAAAGTTTTGGGCGTGGCTCAAGATGGTGTAAACGGTGTGGTTGTTATACATCATGTATCAAAAAATATGATTTACAATTATGTAGACAATGTTTCAGAGAAGTAGCAAATTCATTAGGATTCAAAAAATTTAGGTGATAAAAATGCCAGCAATGAATGTATTAGCAAATCTATTTGTCACTATAGATAACACCGAATCTAGAAGAAAAGATGAGTGTATTGTTGTACCGACATCAAAACTTGCTATTCAAGTTCTAGACACATTAAAAAAAGATGGTTACATTAATGATTTTGAGCATATAGAAGACAACAGGGGTGGTAAGTTCAAAATTAAATTATTTGCAAAAATTTCAAAGTGTGGTTCAATCTCACCAAGATTTAAAGTAAAAAAGACAGAATACACAAAATGGGAACAACAATTTTTACCATCATATTCAAGAGGGGTGTTGCTTGTTACCACAAATCAGGGTGTAATGACACATCACGATGCAATAAATAAAGGTCTAGGAGGATTTTTAATAGGATATGTCTACTGAGCAGATAAATAAATTTCAAGAGGAATTAGATATTCCAGAAAATGTTGAAGTAACATACAAATCAAAAATGATACAAGTAACTGGACCGTTAGGTAAAACATACAAATCATTCAAAAAAATACCTGTTGATATTTCACTGGATGGAAAAAAAATTTTTCTAAAGGCAGTAGGAACTAGAAACAAGAACATTGCAATTATGCGTACCGCAAAATCAATTATCCGAAATCTTTGTGAGGGTGTAATTGATGGATATACAATTAAAATGAAAATAGTTTTTTCACATTTCCCCATCACAGTGAAAGTTAATGAAAAAAATGTTCTAATAGAAAATTTTCAAGGTGAACGAGCCCCACGAATTACAAAAATTTGGGGAGATACAAAAGTAGTACCAAAAGGAGATGATGTAATTATAACAGGACATGTTCTAACAGATGTAACACAAACAGCCGCAGAAATTGAAAATAATTCTAGAGTAAAAAATAAAGACCATCGTGTATTTTTAGATGGAATTTACAAATTTGAAAAAACTAAAGGAATTGAAAAATAATTTTCTTGATTTTCCTTGCCAATAGATCCTGAATTTAAAGAACAAACAGAAAAATTAATTGTGGATACATTATTACTTTACAAAAATGCTGGTGCTTCACCCAGAATAAATGATGTCTGGAAATGCGAAAATACGGGTGATTTTCTGTGTGGATTCTTTGTAGGTGAAATGGTAGGTTCTGCCCTAAGTGCATTTCAAATATTTCATAAAAGAGAGCCTACCCCAGAAGAACATATGGAAATTGTAGAAATTGTTGAAAATCATACGAATGAGATAATAGATTTTTTTTCTCAATTTAACTAAAACTTTGAAATAAAACAAATGGGAAGGATTAAATCATATTTTACTAGGTTTTAATTTGAGCCGCCCTAGCTCAGCGTGGTAGAGCGTTCGACTGTTAATCGATTGGTCATCAGTTCAAGTCTGATGGGCGGCGCCTTTCTATTATCTAAAATAAAGATGATTTCATGTAACCAATTAGTGCATAAGGTTAGACAGTTGCGATCTAATACCTGATCGATTAATTGTAATAATGCAGGAGGTCTACATTGGCCAGAACTAGAAGGGCAAATCGATACTGTGTTGATTGTGGTGCCAGGTTAGTATATTATCCAAGATTGTCAAATCCTAAAGCTCCAAATGAACATAGAGTCTTAGTTTATGCATGTCCAGATTGCACTGATGATTTTGAAAAACCAAAAATGTTTTCTATTAGACGAAATATTGTCGATGAACCACTAGAAACTGTAGAAATTGAAATTAATCAGATTAGAAAAAAGATTGGAAAAAGTAAATAACAAAAAAGGCGGAGTTTAAACAATTGGAACGAGATTACAATCAGAATATTAGAAGTAGATGGTGGTATTTAGTGCCAATCTTGTTTGGTTTAGTAGGAGGTGTTATTGGATACTTTGCATTAAGAAAAGATGATCCAAAAAAAGCAAAAAATTGCCTTATAATTGGTGGAATTCTAACAATAATCAATATTGTTGTGTCAATTTCATTATCTGCGGTATTTCCATTTGAACAAAATTTTAATCCAGGATATTAAATATTTCTAAATTCGAATTTAGAAATATTGTTAATCTAAACGTGTTAAACATCTTATACTCTAATGCACTCAACAAAGTATGACACGATTACATGATAGTGTTGAACGATGGTTAATACATGAAAATTATCCTATGAAAAAAATACAATCTGATGATGACACATTCAAATTTATTATAAAAAATGGTGACGGCTTAGGAAATAATATTGAAATTTTTGAACCAAAACAACAAGAAGGGATACTAGTTGTTGGTGTAAAAGTTGAACTAAAAACCAAACTCATCACACGGTTTTTAGAATTAAATGAAACCGAGCAAGAAAAAATTAAAACAAAAATTGCAGATTTCTGCTATTCAATAAAAGCAATTCACAAATTTCTTGATGAAGATGGCAAAAAAAAGGCTGGAATTTATATTGTTTTAGACAAACAAAAGCAACTAAACCAGGAATTTTTTATGAAAACTTTAGAAAATATTATTGAAATGAGTGAACAAACAAATCGTTTTTTGATCAAGGCATTTTAGGCAAATTCACACATTTATTCATAAAAGCTAAACCCCCTTAATGTCAAATTGATTTTACGAATAAACCATTTTTTTAGAAATGGCAAAAAACAGGGGGGGTTTAACATTTGTTCGTATATACAATAAACAAAGGTCAAACTAGGGTGATCAGTGATAAAATGAACATATTTTATTATTACTTACGAATAAACGCTCAACCCCTCTTTTTTACCTATTTTACAACAGCCAAAGAAAAAATTCCATTCTTATTTGCGTCTGGATTCATGCCATAGTTATTCACAAACTCTCTTTAAGGAATGTGTTAATCTAGGCTGTTAGATATTATATATTTCTAAATTCGAATTTAGAAATATTGATTTTGGTTAGTCGGTAGACATTCTCAATTCAGGAAGAACAAAAACTCTTTCAGGTTCAATTTTGAGTGTAATTCTTTTTTCTCCTGGACGTTTGAATGGGTATGTTTCTTTTCCCGTGTATTGTTTTGTAAGAAAATCAGCATGTTTGTATTCATAGTCAGGTAATATTTCAATAACTTTTCCACGAATTGACGTCATTTCAAGGGGGTTTTTTGCATCAACTACAGAAATTGCAACACGAGGATCTCGAAGTATGTTTTTGTGTTTTAGTCTACCTTCTGCAGTATTTATCAAAATGCATGGTTCCACAAAATTTCCCCAAACTGGAGTAACTTGAGGTGACCCATCAGCCATGATAGTAGCCAAAAAAACTAGATTTTTCCCATTAAGCAGTTTTTCTACTTTAGAATCCATGTTAAATTAAATAAAATCTAATATTTATTTCTCTTATATCAACAAAAACTATGAAAATTACTGTGCCATTTTTGGGCCATAAGAACATACTTTCCCTTCATGAAAAAACAATAGAAATCACAAAAGATTCAGAATTAACAACAAATGGTGACTGTATAGTAGGTGTCGGTGCAGATATTTCATGCATAGATTTGCCTGAAAAAATGAAGAAAAAAATACAAAACCCAAAAACAAAAATTTTGTTTTCCATTGAGGCAAATGATAAAAAGTTCATAATTAATGGGTATGGGTCAGAGAAATTGTCACTAAAACATACCAAAGATATCGTTTTAAGAAAAAGTGCCTTTACGTGCTCTAGAACAATTGCAATAAAATGTGACAGGGCATCTAGTGATATGCCAAGGGATTTTGTTAAAATACTTCAGGACCCAAAGACAAAAGGAAATATGATTATAGAGGTCTCCTAAGTTTTGATTCTAAAACACTAGTCATAGCACGATTGACTATCTCCATCATCAAATACTGATTAAACTCACGTTTAGTTTCAGATTTAGTATTTTTGGAAGTTTTTTTAGACATTGAATTAACAATTTTTTCTAATTTGGTTGATGTAGATTTGATCAATCCAGAATATTTTTCATCAAAATCTTTGGGAGTTTCATAATCCAGTAATTTAGTTGAGGTGCCATAAAATTTTATTATTGCGCCTCGACTTTCTTCAATTCTGACAATCTCAATTAAACCAGATTCTTTCAAGATGTCTAAATGATGCCTTATTGTTGTAAGTGCTTTTTTATGCCCATATTTCTTTAATTGAAGTGTGATTTGTTCTGCGTTTAGATTTCTGTTATATAGCATCTGTATAATTTTTGCCCTGGCAGGGTCTTCTATTGCTTTAGCATGGTCAATACTTGTAAGCAATATTCGGTTTACTGAAATTGGTTTTTCCAATAGTGTTGACATACACAATATTATTTAGATCTAAGCTAAAAGTTGATAATATCATATTTTTTTGTCCTATCGCATTAATTTTTTTATACTACTAATTATTTGATAGCATAATGATATAATATTGTATTGTTACTAGAATATTGATAGCAATACAAAAAAATTAAAAAATCAAAGATTTCTGTAATTCTTCTGGAAATGTTAGTAAAACACCTACAATACCATGCAAAATAGGGAATGTTAGACTTTAACACAAATGAAAAATCGAGTTATAGTAATTTACCAGTCGTACGTTCGTATGCAGTGACATAACGTTTAGTCATTTTATCTATAATTTCTTCAGGAATACTAGGTGCTGTTGGTTTTTCATTACGTTTACGTGCATCATCAAATTGTTTTTGGTATCCATTAGCAGTTAACCAGTCACGAAGTAATTGCTTATCATAGGCTTCCTGAATCTTTCCGACCTTATAGGAATCTTTAGGCCATAATCGATATTCATCTGGTCCAATTGAATCACCTAAAGTAATGTTACCGTCTAATTTTCCAAATTCAAGTTTTAAATCAGCAAGAATGAACCCTGCTTTTTCAGAAACATCTGCCATCTTATTATAAATTTCAATGGATTTTTGAGATAACCAATCAAATTCTGCTGAAGTGACTAGATTTTGTGATATAGATTGCTGGCGGTTTATTGGTAAGTCGTGTGTAGATTTTGTTGTAGGATCAAAAATTGGTTCTGATAATTTTGTTGCCAATTCAGTAGATACACCATCAGGCAACGATATTTCACCGTTCTTCCATCTTGAAACCATACTCCCATAAAAATAACCTCTTACAATACATTCAATTGGTAACATTTCCATTTTTTTTACAATTATTTCTGTATCAGATTTTGTTTTAACAAAATGATTTGGGATGCCTAAAGTTTGAAACCAGAATTCTGCAAATTTTGACAACACCTCACCTTTTTTTGGAATTTCATCATTGAATTTCACATCATATGCTGATACACGATTACTAAATTTGAAAAGTAATGTATCACTATCTATCTCATAGACATCTTTTACTTTACCAGAAGTAAGAAATTTCATTTAGGATCCCATCATACCAGGCATAGCTATTGGTTCTCTGTAAACTTTACTTACGTAGATATCTTCATCGGAAGTAACTATAACATATTGTAATGAATTTCCTGCTGGTGGTGAAACAATAATGTCTTGGCCAGGTTTTAATGTTCCAAGTGCAAGTATTTCACCATCACCAAAATTTACACGAACATTAGTTAGAGGTAATGTTCCAGTATTTTCAATTGAAACTCGTGCCATAATGAAAAGACTTTGTTTTTCCTTTGTTGGATCAACCATTATTCCGTATTCACCAGATGTTGTATTAGTGGGAAAAAGAAGAAAGACTGCAGCTAAAATCCCAGCTGCCCCTGCAGAAATAGCTATAATAACGATAAATTTTGAATTACTCATTAAATAAATAACTAAGACTTAGTTTAAGAGATTTTCTTATTCAAATTTCATCATGGAGTTAAGAAGGCTTGTGTGCCAACCAAGGTCCATTTTTTTTGTGGGAGTTATGTTCTGTTTTAATAATCCATCCATCACATTTGATAGATATTGATTTGATCTATTGAAGGATTTTTTATGGCATGAACATGAACATTTCTTGTCATCACAGCAATATTTTGCACATGAAGTACATCTTAGATTCATTTTTTATGCTTGCAAATTTAGTATTTAACCTAATTACCTTGGATTAGTGGCTTATCGCAGAAGGTTAGATAGAGTCACACATAATCCAGGTAAAACATACTAACAAAATTTGTATAAAAGATAGATCATCAACTTGATTTTTTAATAATCAAGTTTTGTTATTTCATAAATCTTTTGTCTAGAGTCGCGAATTGAAATCTTTCTTTTGACGTACCCCTTTTCTAAGAGATGACTCATAGCAAGACGTACTGTTCTGTCTGGAAGCATAGTTTTGCTTGTTAATTCTTTTTGTGTCATTGAACCTTCATATTCCAGGATTTTTAGTAACAGTTTTGAGCTTGGGGGCATATTATGCAGATCTTCAGCCAACTGAACTTTTTTTGCTAATGCAGAAATTGCAGTTGAATCTTTTTTTAATCTAATAATTTTTGCAGATGGAATAAATTTTGTTGCCTCAACTTTATTTTTAACCTTATACCTATCTATACCATCTAAAACAACTTCACATTGTAAACGAGCAGATATTTCATCAATTTCAATAACACTTTCATTTGAGACAATTAATGGTCTTCTAATAATATCTAATGAGTTAACAGAAATTATCCCAAACACTGGTGAGTCTTGAAAAATTACAGGCCCTCCTGCAGACATTGAATATGCAGACGAGCCAATTGGTGTGGAAACAATTATGCCATCACTACTATCATGCCATACTTCATCACCATTAACACGCAAAGTGTGTTCCATTAACATTGCACTTCTAGAAGAAAATACCGCAACATCATTTAGAACGGGATAAACATTTTTTCCATCAATTTTTACACCGAGTCTAGTAACTTCTTCAATTTTGAAATTTAACTTTTTTAATTTTTTTACATACGTTGCAAATTCTTTGAGATCAATTTGTGCTAAAAATCCATTTGACTCAGATTCATTTATTCCTAAAACTGGGATAGTTGCATCAAATGTTCGATGAAAGTAATTTCGAACCCCTCTATCTCCTCCCAACACAATTACACAGTCAGGTTTACGAGTTTTGGATTTTGAACCAATTTGAGAATATTCAATTCCAGAATCATCCAAGATTTTTTTAAGATTATTCTGTGATGATGGGGTTAAACCTGTTCCAGCAATTCCAACATTCATAGATGAATTATCTTCTAACGCACAATATATTTTAGACTTGTAAATTTCAAGGCTAAAATCATTCGTAAAAAATCAAAATTTCTTTAATTTTTCTAAAACAATCTTGAATATTTCGTTATTATCAAGTAAGATACATGGTAAATCATTTTCAGCACATGCCTGACCACTTTCAGTGTCACGTGTGACAAGTATCATTTCATTTTCCTTTGCATAATTAATAATAGAATAATCGGTATGTAATTTTTCACCTTCAGAGCGTAGTTTCTTTACACTAAATGCAACAAATCCTAAATCAGATAATTTTTCATCCATCCCGTCGTCCATTTCGTCAATAAGTATTTTTTTTGTTGACATGATGTTACTACGACCGATATTATTTTAATGTTGAAATAATTTTTTTGATTTTTATTGCAATTCTTGATTTCACATCACTAGTAATTTCAGGTTCAATTGTAATAAAAAATGAATGTTTTTTTGAATAAATAACCAACTGGGTAATATTTTCGCGTTCGACATGTACATAGTTTACTTTACCTAATTTCTTATCAAATTCTTGTCTCATTTTTCTCCTAAGAGCAACATGTTTAGAAAATTTTACTTTGTTAGATTTTTTCAAAAGTGATTGTAAGTCAGGTTTCATTTCAGACGCAGTGATTTTTCCGTTTAAATCAATAATTGACACATAGCGAATTTTGGAATTAATTTTAAATATATCTCCGATCACTTGCTCAAATTTTTGATTTTTAATCATTTGAATAGATTGATTTTGAATGTCAATATAATCATTTTTTAGAAAAATTATTCATGATTAAAAATATAATAATAAATAATCAAATTAAAATTAGGTGAATGAGTTGGTTTGGAAAAAAGTAGCCGAAAAAGGCACAATACAGATTGGAAAAAGTAAAGAATTTGAAATCGAAGGAAAAAAAATTGCTATTTTCAATCAAGATGGGTATCATGCACTAGATTCAGTATGTGTTCATCAAGATGGTTCAATTGCACCTGAAGGGAAGATTGAAGGTGATGTTGTAGAATGCCCTCTACACTTTTGGCACTACAATATCAAAACAGGTGAATTGATGGATTACCTGAAAGGTGTTAAACTAAAAAAATACGAAGTAGATATCCGTGATGATGGAATTTATCTTGATGTAGATTAATACAGTTTTTATGATAATAATATAAACCTCCTCTGTGAATCAAGAAATTCTAGATGAGATAACAAATCGACCATATTCTTCAATTAAAGAAAGAATACAGGATAAAATGCAAAAAAGAATTATTGAAATTGGTTCTAAAGGTGTAATTTTTGGTCTTAGTGGAGGAATCGATTCTGCAGTTATTGCCTCACTATCTAAAGGTGTCGAAACATCAAATCCATCTATTTACCAAGCAACTGCAATCATAATGCCTGATTCTAAAATCTCTCCAGAAGATGAAACAAATGATGCACTAAAAATTGTTGACAGTTTAAACCTAAATTATAAATTAGTTGATATTAATCAGATACACAAAGAATACTACAAAGTTTTAGAACCAGAAGACAGGGCATTGGGTAATCTTAGAGCAAGGATAAGAAAAAATATTTTGTACTACTATGCAAATTCAAAAAACCTAACTGTGTTAGGTTCTAGTGATAAAAGTGAACATCTTATAGGATATTTTACAAAATTTGGTGACGGTGCTGCAGATATTTTACCAATTGCATCACTCTATAAAACACAGGTGCGTGAATTGGCAAGGTTCCTTGGCGTTCCGGACCATATTATCTCAAAAAAGAGTAGCCCAAACCTTTGGCCAAACCATATTGCAGAATCTGAAATTGGTGCATCGTATGAGGAAATTGATGCAATTTTGTATTGTATTAATGACAAACATATGACGCATGATGAAACATCTAGTAAAACACAGATTGCGCCCGAATTGGTAGATAAAATCTACCAATTATACAAAAAAAGCGAACATAAACGGATAACAGCTGAAATCCTTTAGATAATAATATGGATAAAATTAAAATTTTTGACACATTATCCAACTCAGAAAAGCATCTAGAATTTCAAGATAAAGTTAGGATCTACCTTTGTGGTGTTACAGTTTATGACGATTCTCATATCGGGCATGCAAGAACAATTATAGTTTTTGACGTCTTACGACGATTCATTGAATCTAAAGGAATCAAGGTAGACTTGATTCAAAATTTTACAGATGTTGACGACAAAATAATAAAAAAAGCAAATGATGAAAATGTTGATTCAAATATAATTAGTGATAAATTCATAAAAAAATATTTTGATGACTTTAGTAGGTTAAATATCAAAAATGCTACACAGTATCCAAAGGCAACTGAGCATATCCCAGATATGATCAATCTTATTCAGAATCTGATTGAGAAAGAATTTGCATATGTTACAAAAAATGGTGTGTACTTTAAAGTTGCAAAATTCACTGAGTATGGTAAACTATCGAAAAAGAAAACTGAAGATCTTGAGAGTGGTGCAAGAATAGAAGTGGATAAAACAAAAGATAGCCCGTTGGATTTTGCACTATGGAAGTTTTCAGATACTGCACCATTTTGGGATAGCCCATGGGGAACTGGAAGACCTGGATGGCACATAGAGTGCTCTGCAATGAGTGTAAAATATCTTGGTGAAAATTTTGATATTCATGGAGGTGGGTGAGACTTAATTTTCCCACATCATGAAAATGAAATTGCACAGTCAGAGTCATTTACTGGAAAACAATTTGCAAAAATTTGGATGCATGCAGGAATGATTACAATAAATGGTGAAAAAATGTCAAAGTCACTTAGAAATATAAAATCTGTTAGCCATGTATTAAATAATTGGGGACCAAATGTGATTCGACTTTTCTGTATGTCAGGTCACTATTCAAAACCAATTGATTATACTGAAGATTTGTTAAAAGAGAATTTAGTAAGATGGAGACAAATTGAAACATGTTACTATGAATTGATGCTTGGTAATGGCCAAGGAGATACAAAATCTACTAAAGAAATGATTGAAAAGCACAGTCAAAAATTCGAAGATGCAATGAATGATGATTTTAACACACCATTAGCACTAACCGCATTTTTTGATATGATAAAAGAACTTAATTCTCTCGCATCTAATGAAAAAATTTCAAGTGAGGTATCTGATATTGGCATTCCCATATTGGAGAAAATATTGAATGTCTTAGGTTTGAAAGTAACTAAAGTCACAGATGACGAGAAAAAAGCAATTGCTGGTTTAATCAAAAATAGAGATGAATTGAGAACAAAAAAACAATTTGATAAGGCAGATGAAATTCGTGATAAAATTTACTCTATGGGAATAACTCTCATAGATCATAAATCAGATACACTTTGGATGAAAAAAGAAAATATTAAAGCCGATTTCTAGATTGTTCTAAACTGTACCATATTGTAAAAATATGACCCATTATTTTCAATTAATCCTTTTGGTGGAATTTTTTCTACACCGAATTGTTTACTTTCTAATGCAGCTTGTGCTGCTCCTCCTGCAAAACATAATGCCCAAAGAAAATCTTTTTCCTTTAACATTGTGCAACAAAATGTTGCACAAAAAATATCACCAATTCCTGTGGTATCATGCAAACGAATATTTGGTAAATTAATTGAATAAATTTTATCTTTTACAAGAAGCGAAATTTTCTGTTTGTTAGTAAGTATAACATTTTCTATTCCTTGGTTTTGTAATAATTTCATTCCATCATCACCATCACTTCCTGTAAGCGATTTCAATTCATCAGAATTTGTTTTAATTGCAGTTATTCTAGATAGATCAAGTGAAGTTTTCTCTAAAAAAATTTCATTCTGATCATTTTTTCTTCGTAAAAATCCTTGTGGATCAAGTAATATGAAATTTGACATATTTTTAATTTTAGAAAATACATCTAATGAGATTTCGTCAAATACAGGACTAATTACTAACCCATCATTTTTGCCATCAATAAAATCAATTGGTTGACACTTTTCTTGTAAAAATAATCTTCTCTCTGAACCATTAATGTCTATTTTGAATCGGGTTGTTTTCTGCTCAGAAAGTGAATTATGTGTAGAAATTTTTAGTTCCAATAATTTTTGCTGTAATGGAAAATCAGAACCATATTTAGTGAAAAGATCTACATCAAATTTTAAATTTTTAGCAGTAAATGCACAATAACATGCCGGGCCTCCTGGGACATCAACTTGTGAATTTTCAACGGTTATACTATCAATTGTACAATGTGAGATAACTCCAACGTTCATGATTTACCACTAAACTATATTGATTTAGCACTTTGTATCTCATCCCTACAGGATTTACAAATTATTTTCCCTGAAACTAGAAACACTTCAACATTAGACCTGAAGCACTTATGACATAAACCATTCATATCCCGTAATACATATTGCACTTTAAATTCTTTCAATTTTATTCATTCAATTTTTATTATCGCATTTATATAGAGAACATCTAGATTAGATTTATGCCATTAAAACGAGCTAGTAGAGGTAGACGAAAAGGTGGTAAAGGTTCATCAGGTGTTATTCAATGTGTTAACTGTGGTGGAACTGTACCAAAAGATAAAGCAAAAAAAGTTACATCACGACTTAGTCTAGTTGAACATCAATTAGCTAAAGAACTTCGAGCCCAAGGTGCATATATTGCAGCACCAAAAGTTACAAAATGGTATTGCATATCATGTGCAATTCATTTTAAAGTTCTAAAAATTAGGTCTGCAGAACAACGAAGACAGCATACAAAACTTCGCTAAAGTTTTTTAATGTTTTTTGACATAACAACTAATCGTTGAATTAATGTTATAGAGGCAATTATTACAACAATTATAACTGCAATTTCCATAAATCCTATCATTCCAACTATTGCAATAACTAAAAGTCTTTCAGCTCTTTCACCAATTCCAATTCCTTGTAACTTTATTTGTGCAGCATCAGCTTTAGCTCTAGTATAACTTACAAGTAATGAAAGTGTAATTGCAAGGAATACAAGATATGGTTCAGCATAACCACCTACTAGAATACCAAAAAATATTGCCACTTCTGCAATTTTATCAAATACAGAGTCAAGGAATCCACCAGTTTTCGTAATTTTATTTGTATATCTAGCAACCTGACCGTCAACAATATCAAAAAAACCAGAAACCAATAATATGATTCCTCCTAAAATCAACGAATATTCAAAATTTATCCCATAAACTAGTGACGATGCAAATGCAAACACTAACCCAACAACAGTCCAAACATTAGGCGAAATTCCAGTAGATGCAAATGCACGACCAATACTTTGTAAATATGGTTTTAATGAATCACGTAAATTATTTAGCAAGATATTACCTCATTTTGTATTGTAACTAGAGACAAAGAAAGAACTCTCATTTAATATTCATTGCAATAATAGTTGAAATCATTTTTGCAGCTAATGATGCTGTGGAACCGTTATCAAATGAAGGATTAAGCTCAACTACATCAGAACCAATAATTTTTTTATTGTCTAGTGAAGTAACTAAATCGTACAGTTCTCTAGATGTGATGCCTACTGCCTCAGGATTTCCAACTCCTGGTGCAAATGCTGGATCTAGTACATCTAGATCAATACTAACATACAATTCATCAAAAGTAGATATAGAGTCTTTTAATTGTCTGCCAGCATTACCTAGCCTAACCTCTTTGTCAGAAATTGAATTAATTTTATTTTTTGTTAAAAACTCCAATTCCTCTTTTACAAATGAACGTGCACCAACATGTACAACATTCTCTGCCCCACGTTGTTCAACAATACGTCTTAGATATGCGGCATGGCTTAGTTTTGTATTGGCATACTCATTACGTAGATCATAATGTGCATCAAAAACAACATAACCAATGTTTTTGGGAAAACTCATGTAAGATCCTAATGTAAGTAAATGTTCTCCACCAAGTATCACTAACGGTTTATTATCTTTTCTCAATTCACTTGTTATTTTTTCTACCATGTCTAACATTTCAGTTGCAACAACAGTATGCTGTATATTACCAAAATCTTTGATGTTAACAGTTTCTAAATCAACTTGAAGATTAGGATGAAAAATTTCTATGTTGTTAAATGCGTCACGAATCACATCAGGACCAAAACGACATCCAGGTTTGTATGAGTGAGTTGAGTCAAAAGGAACACCAAAAATATTTGCTACTGGATCAGATTTTTCATCTGGACTCACAATCAATGGAGATTGTGTTAGATACAATTCTTTGTAACTCATATCACTCATCTGAAAATGAAAGTGTACCCAGAAATAAACTCATACCTGTATAATTGGTCGTTTTGATAATAATAGAGGCATGTTTAGTTTAGAAAATGGCTTATTGTTTGTTAATTCATCTATTTCAGAAATAAATTCATCAAATGACAAATTTCTAACGTTACTTGAATTTCTGTCTCGTACGCTTAGATTTGTTGAACCTGCTTCTTTTTCACCAATTACAAGAATGTATCTAATCCATTCTTTTTCCGCCTCACGAATTCTTTTTCCTATACTATCATTACGATCATCAATATCCACACGTATGTTTTTTTGAGACAATTTTTCAGATAGATCTTTACTAAATTCAAGAAATTCATCTTTAAGTGGAATGATTCTCACTTGAGTAGGTGCTAACCACAAAGGCAAAGAAGGTTTTCTGCCTTCTTTTGCATCTCTAGCTGATTTTTCTAAAAGAACATACATTATTCGCTCAATTGCTCCACTAGGAGAATTATGTAGTATAATTGGATTCTTTGTTTGGTTTTTCTCATCTACAAATTCTATTCCATACCTATCTCCATTTTCTACATCAATTTGATCAGTAGATAATGCCGATGCCTTTCCTAAATTATCAATATAGTTAAACTCCCATTTTAAAACAAAATAAAAAAATCTCTCTTTCCACATTTCAATAAGGACTGGTTTTCCAATTTTTTTGACCATTTCACCAATCAAATCTTTATTTTCATTGTAGAATTCTTCTGTAAAACGTATTGCCATTTCATAATCATCTGGTGGTATACCAACCCCATTTAGAACATCTCGTGACAGATCAAATCTAGTTCTGAATTCTTCTACCGCTTGCGGCATATCAGCACAAAATGCATGACAATCAGGCATCGTAAAGGCACGAAGTCTTCTTAGCCCAACTAACTCACCAGATTGCTCCCGTCTGAAACTATAGCGTGTTAACTCATACAACCGATATGGAAGATTCTTGTATGACATTTGGAAATCATGTGCCATGAGAAACTGTCCAAAGCAAGCTGCAAATCGCAAGAAAAGATGCTTACCTTCTGAATCGATGCTATATTGCCTAGCAGGAAATCTGTTAAAGTAACTTTCCATACTTGGATGATGTGAATCATACATAATTGGGGTTTCAACTTCATAGCCCCCATATTCTTTCACTTTATTTGTGACATATTGTTCTAATTGTGATTTGATGAGCCGTCCATTTGGAAAATAACGCATGTTTCCTTGGTCAGATGCAGATTCATAATCAGCGATTGCAAGTTTCTTCATTAATGCAACATGTGGTGGAGGTTCATCCACAGACCTTTTTTTGACTGATTCATACTTTGCTAGAACTTCTAACTTTTTGTGATTTGAAAAATTAAATTTGTCAAACTCTGACATTTCACCATCTGGAGTCATAATATACCAATATGACTTGATCTTAGATTCTGATTCTAATGCTGTGGAAGTTTGTTCCGTCTTTGAATCAGATGTTATGACTTTTGAACTCTCTGCTAGTGGATGGCCTTTCACTTTGATGTTGTATGATTTTGTCCAACCAAATGGTGCTCTGCTGACCTCTAATCCATCTGCACTATCTTCCATAATTTTCAGTAGTGATAATGCGGTTGATGGTGCAGCGAGATTTGAGCTCAAATGTGCATATGGATATAGCAATAATTTGGAACACCCAATTTTTTTCATTGATTCTTGGACTTGTGATATGGCATCTTTAGCAATGTCCTCACTATCGTCTTTTTCAACTGCCACAAAGCATACAACGACCTCATCAATTGAGATGGTTTTTGGATCGATTTCTTCAGCAGATTGTATTTCTTTTTTTGTTGGCTCATATGATATGTTGTCACAGTGTAATTGTAAGATTCTCATTAATTCATGCCCCTCTAATTTTGATTAAAGTGTTCTGATGTAATTGAATGGTCTGGTGATATCATCAACCCCCATTGTTGAGGTGAGGGAATCTTTTGTGGGTATTGACCAGAGTGCTCAGTTGGATAAGTCATAACCGTATTCCCATCAAAGACCTGCATGAAAAATCCATACTCATTTTCAAATCCAATCTGCTCTATTGGAATTTTGAACTCATACACTGCATGAGGTGTTTGAATATACCTGTCATTTGGTCCTGACGTGCCTCCAATTGCTATAAAATCAGGATGATTCTTTTGTATGTTAAAATGGGAGGTTTGGTATATTGGAGAACCACCATTCAGCGTATGGCCATTTTTAGACCCTCTTGTGGCTACATAACACCAGTCAGACTCATCTGCCATCTTTGACGTCTCGTTACCATCAAAACATACAATTGCCCTATCTGCCATGTGATCATCTCTCACATCGCCTAAAACGTTAATCATTATGTACATGTAATTGTCTTGATGTGCAGTTCGCAAAATCAAGTCATCATTATCAAATCTAAATTCGTC
>Ga0310344_10000171_pt1 | contig 53620 bp, 52 predicted proteins | sample HC15DNA20200_MG_FD_203801 | JGI IMG/M metagenome (GOLD analysis project Ga0310344, IMG submission 203801) | Marine microbial communities from station ALOHA, North Pacific Subtropical Gyre - HC15-DNA-20-200_MG | ecosystem: Environmental > Aquatic > Marine > Oceanic | place: Pacific Ocean: North... | reverse complement strand
ATTAAGACGATAAACCAATGGCAGGCCTTGGGTATTCGTAAAATAGACGGCTCAAACCTTCCGGCTCGCAATATAAAAGCCTCTATTGTTTATCCAAGTAAGAATGGGAATCGATGCTTCATGGTTTATGACAACTATCGGGCTTTACTTCGTTGGAACAGATCAAATTATTTTGCCACAGCCGTTGGCATACTCTCTGACATGATAGTTAATTAGCAATTATAATTTTTCAAAGATGAAATATCCTTTAGGCAAAAATAAATGAAATTAGGATTTAAAAATTTTTACATTTTGATCCTCCTTAACACGTTAATTATACTTTCTGGCTGTACTGAGACTGAATTGATAGTTCATACAGCAAAAAAAGTTCAAAGTGATATTATAACTGCATCACCAAAAGGTAAGGGAGTGTATAAGGTTGGCAAGCCATATCAAATATTCGGAAAATGGTATTACCCAGCAGAAGAATTAGATTATTCTGAAACTGGAATAGCATCTTGGTATGGCCCAAAGTTCCACGGAAAATTAACTGCAAATGGTGAACTGTTTGATCAAAATCTTATAACTGCTGCACATAGAACTTTACCAATGCCTAGTGCCGTAAGAATTACGAATCTAGAAAATGGTCGTGCTCTGAATATTAGAGTTAATGACAGAGGGCCGTTCGCCAGAGGAAGAATTATAGATGTATCAAGACGAGGAGCTCAACTTTTGGGTTTTGAAAGAAAAGGAACTACAAAAGTAAAAGTTGAGTTTCTTAGCAAGGAAAGTAGAAATTTAAAAATTGAAGCTCTTAACAATAAAATAATGAAGGGCAACCAACCAAAAATTAATCCTTCACCGCGGTTAACTGTTGTTTCTAAGTCTGTAAACTCAAAGGAAATCACTAACAGTTTATCAAAAGATGTTTTGGATAATATAAAAACTAGAAAAAAATACTCAGCCCCGCCTTTATCTAAAACGGTGAATGTACTGCCTGTTATACCCTCTGAAATTTATGTCCAAACTGGGACTTTTTCAAAACTACAATATGCTTTGAGAATGAGAGATAAAGTTTATAAAATTGGCCCCACACAAATTAGCAGGCATACCATAGGAGGTAATGAGCTTTTTCGGGTCCGAATAGGCCCTATGGATAATATTGATGCCGCCGATAAAACTCTATTACAGTTGGCAAAATCTGGAGTAGTTGATGCCCGTCTTGTAGTAGAATGATTAGAGAAATTACCCCTGCTTCTAATTTTTGCAATTTTACAGACAATAAAGTTGAATGAAAATGACTTTAAAAGTATTCCTGAGTATAAAACTGATAATAGTATTTGTAATCGTAATAACTTTCACTAATTCTACTTTTGCCTCGTCTTTTGTTACTAACGCCAAATACGCCATACTTATGGATTACAACACAGGCACAGTTCTTTACGAGAAACAAGCAGACGAACAAATGTTTCCTGCGTCAATGAGTAAAATCATGACAGCTCTTCTTGTGTTCGACAGATTGCAAGAAGGTGTTTTAAAATTGGACACCAGACTTCTAGTTTCAAAAAAGGCATGGAGGATGGGCGGATCAAAAATGTTTGTTCGTGTTGGAGATGAAGTTTCTGTTCGTGACCTACTGAGAGGAGTAATAGTTCAATCTGGAAATGATGCTTCGATTGTTTTTGCTGAAGCGATAGCTGGAAGCGAAGATGCCTTTGCCGAAATAATGACGGAGCGTGGCAAACAAATTGGACTGGAAAATACTGTATTCAAAAACGCAACTGGTTGGCCAGATCCTCAACACGTTACAACAGCCCGGGATCTCGCTCTTTTGGCTAAATATGTCATTAAAGAATATCCGCAGTTCTATAAATATTACTCAGAAAAGAAATTCAGTTACGGCAAAAGCATTGATGGAAAATTGATAACACAGAACAATCGTAATCCTCTACTTTATCAAAACTTAGGAGCAGACGGTTTAAAGACTGGCCACATAAAATCTGCTGGATATGGATTAACGGCATCAGGCATTCGTAATGACAGGCGTTTGATAATGGTCGTGCATGGACTAAAGAGCGCAAGAATACGAAGTCAAGAATCTAGAAGGTTATTTGATTGGGGTTTTCGTGAGTTCACCAATATAAAACTTTTTTCTGAATCTGAGACTGTAGATGAAGCAAAGTTATGGCTCGGTAAGAAAAACACAGTTTCTTTAAAGCTTAAAAATGATTTAGTTATAACTCTCCCTAAAGACTCCTTAAAACAAATGAAGGTAAACGTTAAATATATGGGGCCAGTTCCTACCCCTGTCAAAAAAAATCAAGAGCTTGGTTTACTAGAGGTAACTGGTAAAGGTTTCGAAAATATACGCAGACCACTATATGCCGGAGAAAGCGTTGAAAAATTAGGATTGGTCTCTCGTTTATTTAGCGCGCTTAAGTTTATAATCCTAGGAGCTTCTGATAATTAACAGGAATATTAAGCAACTATAATGAAAACAATAGTTAAACGAGGAAAATTTATAACCATAGAAGGTGGGGAGGGATCAGGTAAATCCACTCAAGCTTCAATTTTATTAGATCGGTTCCAGAAAGAAGGAATTAGCGCCATAAAAACTCGTGAACCAGGAGGGGCTCCTACCTCTGATGCTATTCGTTCATTATTGGTGTCAGGTGAAACTTCATTTTGGGAACCAATATCAGAAACAATGTTACACTTTGCAGCAAGGCATGAACATATTGTCAAAACCATTAATCCTGCTCTAGATGAAGGTCAATGGGTGGTTTCAGATCGTTTTTCTGATTCAACCATGGCATACCAGGGTTATGGGCAAGGTGTTAATAAGAGTATTATTGATTCTTTATATAGTTTAACCGCTGATAATATTGAGCCAGATTTAACACTCATTTTTGATTTAGAACCAGAAGTTGGACTGAAAAGGGCTATAGACAGGAATAGATCACTTTCATTAGATGAAGACAGATATGAGCGCATGAATATTGAGTTTCATAGAAAACTACGTGAGGGTTTTTTAGATATAGCCAAAAACAATCCCAAGAGGTGCCGTATAGTCAATGCACAAGGTTCATTAGAAAATGTTGCAAGCCGTGTCTGGGAAGAGGTCTCGAAAAAGTTTTCTTTTGGTCAATGAAATTTGAATTTTTATGACAATTAATTTAGAGATAATTGAGAAAATAGAGGCGCCTCGTTCAACTTCCTCATTAATAGGACATCAGGATGCGATAGAACATTTGGAAAGGGCAATTAATAAAAACAAATTACCTCATGGCTGTATTCTCTATGGCCCAAAAGGAATTGGAAAATCTACACTTGCCTGGCATTTTATAAAATCAATTCATTCAAGAGACATGCTTAAGTCTGGGACATTGGAAAATGAAAGACGAAATAATAAAATCACAAGTCAAATAGTGGCTGGTTCACACCCAGACTGTCGTCTTATTCGACGTAACAAAAACACCAAACCGCCATATCGAATAAGAAAAGATATATCAGTCGACGACATAAGATTGATGACACGTTTCTTTAATTTAACACCCACACTTAGCAAATGGCGTACGGTAGTCATAGACTCTACTGATGATATGAATCAAAATGCACAAAATGCACTTCTCAAAATCTTGGAAGAACCTCCAGCAAACACTCTAATTATATTAATTTGCCATTCAATACATAGTCTACTACCCACAGTTTCATCTAGATGTTTAACGCTCAAGCTTCGACCTCTATCTATTAAACAGGTAAATCAGATATTACAGGAACAGGATTTAAACATTCCAAACGTAGATCTACAATTATTATCGTTTTTGTCAGATGGCTCTCCCGGCAATGCAATTAATCTATTAGAAACAAACGGCCTAGACCTGTATAAAACATTAGTAGAAATAGTTTGTAATTTGCCATCAATGAACGAATCCCTTTTACATAAAACTGCTGATTCACTATCAGGAGCTTCCGAAGAGTTATCATATAGAACGTTCATAGATTTAATTTTATGGTGGCTAAGTAGGATTATCAGATATTCTGCAGGAAAAAGCGGTGATGAAGAAGTGGAAATAGCCCCTGGTGAAATGAAAATTATTGATCATATATCGGGTAATGATCTAGACAGATTGTTAAATGCTTGGAATAGAATAAATATTCTTATTAAAAGATCCGATTCAGTAAACTTGGATCGTAAGCAGGTGATCTTGAATATATTTTTTGAACTATCCAAGGCTGCAAGATAAATGCAATTATATTTTTAATTAGTAAAGTAGAATAAATGTCTAAAATATTTGATCGTTATCTTGATTTATTAACTTACTGTATGTGGGGAATAATATTATTAGGGGCAATAGATCATTTTTTCGTTAAGTTCTTGCCCAAGGAGATTTCAGATTTAAGTATTTATATAATGTGGCCTTTATTGCTTTGTGTTTGGTATGGGCACAAACATAAAGCAAGAATAAAAGCTCAAAATAAAAAAGAAAATAACTAATGTTTAACTATCAGATATTGTGGACAGAGCTTTGACAAAACAAGAATTTTATTTAACCACGCCAATATATTATGTAAATGATAAACCTCATATTGGACATGCATATACAACATTAGCATGTGATGTACTTGCTCGATTTCATAGACTGGATGGCAAAAACGTATTTTTCCTAACAGGGACGGATGAGCACGGTCAAAAAGTTCAAAAATCAGCACAGGCGGCAGGTAAAGAGCCACAAGAATTCACCAATCAATTAAGTCAAAACTTTCGTCGCTTAGCAGAAGAAATGAATTATTCCCACGATGATTTCATAAGAACGACTGAAAGCAGACATATTAAAGCAACACAAGATCTTTGGACGAAAATAAGAGATAATGGACATATATATTTAGGTAGTTATTCGGGTTGGTATGCGGTTCGAGATGAAGCATTTTATGGAGAAAAAGAACTATCAATTAATGATAAGGGACAAAAGGTAGCCCCATCAGGAGCTGAGGTTGAATGGGTTGAGGAACCCAGTTACTTCTTTGATTTATCAAAATGGCAAGAGCCATTACTAGATCTTTATGATAAAAATCCGAATTTTATAGGACCAAAAAGCAGAAAAAATGAGGTTGTTAGCTTTGTAAGAGGGGGGCTAAATGATCTTTCAGTAAGCAGAACTAGCTTTAAATGGGGGATACCAGTACCGGGCGATCCAGACCATATAATGTACGTTTGGTTAGATGCTTTGAACAATTATCAAACAGGCGTTGGGTACCCAGAAACCGAACAGGGAGCATACAAGAGCTTTTGGCCTGCTGATCTTCATATGGTTGGCAAAGATATTCTGAGGTTTCATGCTGTTTATTGGCCGGCATTTTTAATGGCGGCTGGACTAAGCCCTCCAAAAAGAATATTTGCACATGGCTGGCTTCTTAATCGAGGTGAAAAGATGTCTAAATCGCTAGGGAATGTGGTCACGGCAGCAGATTTAACAGAAAATTATGGGCTTGACGCTGTTCGCTATTACCTTCTCAGAGAAGTACCCTTTGGGCAAGATGGTTACATAAGTCACGAAAGTATGGTGGGCAGGATAAATGGGGATTTGGCTAATGATTTGGGTAATCTTGTACAAAGAGTTTTATCCATGGTTAACAAAAATTGTGATAGTAAGATACCCATTCCAGGAGAACTAACCGAAGAAGATATCACACTCCTCAAGGCATCGGAGGAACTTCATCTTCTAGTAAGAGCCGAATTTGATGAACAGGCGTTTAATAAAGGCCTAGAATTAATCTGGAAAATAATAGGTAATGCTAACCGGTATATCGATAAGCAAGCACCATGGGTGCTGCGTAAATCTGATCAGTTGAGAATGCAAACAGTCTTATTTGTTCTTATCGAGGTTATTCGAAAAGTCTCTATTTTAATTCAGCCAATTATGCCTGATTCAGCATCTAACATATTAGATCAAATCGCTTCCCCAATTGATGAGCGTCAATTTTCAAACTTGAATGATAAATTTTCTGTAAATCCGGGAACTAATCTTCCTAACCCATATCCAGTTTTTCCAAGATACGTGGAAGAAGAAAGCCAAAACGGTAACACATGATTGTAGACAGTCATTGTCATTTAGACTTCGAGGATTTTAGTGTTGACCTAGATGAAGTGATAGACCGCGCCATGGAAAATGGAGTGGGGGAGATGCTGACTATATGCACCCATCTTAGCCGATTTCAAAATATATTAGATATTGCAGAAAGATATTCTAATGTATGGTGTACGGTAGGTGTTCACCCTCATGAATCAGAATCCGAGGGACAAAAAACTGCTGAACGTCTCATTGAATTATCAAGACATCCTAAGGTTATAGGTGTAGGTGAGACTGGTCTCGACTATCACTACAACCACAGCTCGTCAGAGAAACAATGTCAAAACTTTTTATCCCATATATCCGCTGCTCAACAAACTGGACTACCATTAATCATACATTCAAGAAACGCAGATAAAAATATGATTGAAATACTAGAAAGTGAGTATAAGTCTTGTCCCTTCACTGGCGTTATGCATTGTTTTAGTAGTGGCCTGGAGTTAGCACTAAAAGCCGTTGAGATTGGATTGTACATTAGTTTTTCAGGTATAATAACTTTCAATAAAGCGCAAGAAGTAAGGGATATCGCTAAACAACTGCCACATAACAGATTGCTTGTTGAGACAGATTCTCCATTTTTAGCACCAGTACCTAATAGAGGTAAAAGAAACGAACCTTCATACGTGGTGCATACGGTTAGTCAACTAGCGGATATAATTAACATAAATCAAACAGATCTTATCAATATAACCACAGCTAACTTTCATACACTTTTCGACACGAGATAACTTTTTAACTTATTTTATTAAATAATTAGTTCAATAAATAGTCCTAAGCCATTGTTATAAAATATAAACATAAGAGATTATAAGATTTAACATAATATATATTATACGCATTATAGTTAACTCACCCTATTAACTTAAGTTTTTTAAATTAGTAGAAATTAAGCAGATGATAAAAAATGAACTTGAAAACCTAGTACAAGTAATGAAAGAGCTACGAGATCCTGCAGTAGGATGTGAATGGGACAAGAGACAGACATTTGAATCTATTGTTCCCTATACTATTGAGGAAGCCTATGAGGTTGCAGATGCAATAGACAATAAAGACTATGTTGCCCTAAAAGAAGAACTTGGTGATTTACTTTTACAAGTTGTATTCCATTCTCAAATGGCTGAAGAGATAAACGAATTTAATATAAATGACGTAATTAATACGGTTATATCTAAATTAAGAAATCGTCACCCTCATATATATAATACAAAAGAAGTTGAAAACTTAAGCGACCTGGAGACTAACTGGGAAAAAATCAAAGCTAGAGAAAGAGAAGTAAAAGCATTAAGCCAAGGGAAAGATATAAGTGTGCTTGACAACATACCAAACAATTTACCTTCAATTATACGAGCAGAAAAACTACAAAAAAGAGCTGCTACAATCGGGTTTGACTGGGATGATATAGATCTCGTCTTTGCAAAAGTTCTAGAAGAAATAGAAGAGTTAAAAGATGAAATTAACGCAGCCAATGATTCTGAGAGAATTTTAGATGAGTCAGGTGATTTGCTTTTCGCCTGTGTTAACGTGCTTCGTCACCTTAATATAAATCCAGAAGTAGCCTTAAGAGCCGCAAACCATAAATTTGAGAGAAGATTTCGTATTCTTGAAAGTTTACTCGGCTCGAACGGGACTCAAAAGAATATACATCCGCAAGAGCTTAATATTTTATGGGAAAAGGCAAAAACAATTATCAGACAATCACATGATACTAATGAAAGTCAAAACTGAATTTACTTCAGTCACTTTTCTCCTATATGTTATGAGTTATCGTTCTGATAATTCATGGGGTTATGGTTCTGTTCCATCCCTGGTGCCGTAGATCTCATCTAGTAATTCAATTGTTTCTTCATCCATATGTGGATCAATACTATGGTACATGCTATCACGCACTTCAGAGCGTGGGGCGTTTCTCATTCTAGTAAGCTCTATGTAACCGCCTGTTATAAACAGATGTCTGATCCACTCTTCAAAACTATATAGGCTAGCACCTTCCGAAAATTCTTTTTTCTGATTTTCATATTCGGTTTTAAACCACTGAACACTTTCTTCATCTATAAAAATACGCGTAATATTTAGGTTAATGTTCATCTTAATTTACCTTGTCCCAATTTTAGATAATAAAATATCTGCCGGTACAACAAAATGAAAATTCTAACTTATCTTATCAGTAAGTTTATAATTGTCCCCTCGCCTATCCTACTATTTAATGATCAGTTATTTTTTTCTATTAATGAGACTATGTGATTCCAAATATCATAATCCAGAGCACTCAACAGATTTCCTTCAGTAGTCATAGAATTGTACTCCCTTCTATCAACCAAAGCACTTACTCCTCCAGACTCGGAAATTAAGAAACTTCCAGCAACATGGTCCCATGGCCTTAGCCTAGTATAAGCAGTAAAACTTATAATAGATTCCAATAACTGAATATATTCATGACCGGCACAGGTGGGTTTATTTACTTCTCCAATTTGAAGTTCATCTTGTTTAACTATGTCATACAGATAATTGGCTGCAGTCCCATCGTATTTATGAGCGCTTTTATTAATAACCAATTCAACCTTTTTATGATTTATATAAGCTCCAGACCCTTGTTCACCATGGGCAATCTTTTTTGAAATAGGCTCATATATCCAGCCAGCTAGTGTATTTCCTGATATAACTAACGCTATAATTACAGCAAATATATCACTACCTTTAGTAAAATTATGCGTACCATCGATAGGATCAATAATCCATACAGGACTATCATTATTCAATAGATTAAATAGATCGTTTCTTTTGTAAGAAGCCTCTTCACCGATAACGTGGCTACCTGGAAGGAGATCACATAATCTTTGAGACAGAAAAGATTCAGATTCCATATCGGCAACAGTCGTTAATTCTCCAAAATCTTTTTCTTTTATATCGGATAAATCAAGTTTTTTATGACGAGGTAATATAATTTCATCAGAAACCTCTATTAATAATTGGCTAACCTTTTCAACATCAATTTTTAAAAGGGACATAACTAATTTATTCTTTATTTTTACTATTTTCTGACAGTCGATTTATATATCGAATGTGATTTTTTGGACTTAAGCAAACTGATATATGAAAATACTGATCGGTATCTCTTCTTTCTATTATGTCACCATTTTGATAAAGCCAAGCCAACATAGAACCGTCATTGAGAGGAACATCTACATCTAAAACTACATATTCTGACAAAACATAGTCAGATATCTTTTTCAGCAGCCCTAAACAACCCTCTCCAGTTAATGCCGATAAATTTATTACATTTTGACTCCTTGAAGCTATGTTTTGAAAATAGTCATAACGCTCTTTCTCTAGCAAATCAGTTTTATTGAACACTTCAATTATTGGAGGAATATTATCTGCACCTATCGATGAGTTATCAAACAAGTCAGTTAAAATTAAATTAACATCTTTTTGCTGTTGCTCAGTTTCATCGTGTGAGACATCCCTTACATGAAGCACCAAATCTGATGAGACAACCTCTTCTAGAGTTGATCTAAATGCAGCTATTAAATGAGTAGGTAAATCTTGTATAAACCCTACGGTATCAGAGAGAATTACGTTTTGCCCACTTGGAAGAGACAAAGAACGCATTGTGGGATCTAATGTAGCAAACAACATATCTTCAGCTAGTACTTTTGATTTTGTGAGTCTGTTAAATAGAGTCGATTTACCTGCATTTGTATACCCGATCAAAGAAACTATTGGATAGGGAACTCGTTTGCGCGCTGTTCGATGCAAACCCCGAGTCCTAACAACTTTACGTAATTGTTTTTTAATTTTAGCAAGACGTTGATCAATTAATCTTCTATCAAGTTCTAATTGACGCTCACCCGGTCCACCTAGAAATCCCGCCCCGCCCCTTTGACGTTCCAAATGAGTCCAAGATCTAACTAATCTACTCCTCTGATATGTTAGAGCAGCGAGTTCAACCTGCAACGAACCCTCTTTTGTTCTCGCACGATCACCAAAGATTTCAATTATAAGTCCTGTCCGATCAATAACTTTTAACTTCCATTTACGTTCCAAGTTTCTTTGTTGAACTGGCGTTATAGGAGCTCCTATAATAACAAGACTCACTTTTTTTTCCATAAATTGAGATTGGAATTCAGAGATATTTCCTGGGCCAAAAAGAGTAGCAGGATGTGTTTTTTTTACATTAACTACTCTTGAATCGACTATCTCTAAGCCAATTGCATTCGCCAACCCAATGGTTTCAAACAACATGGAGTCAGGGTTTCTTTTGCCAACAGCAGGAGACCCTAGAGCGGGTTGCAATACAATTGCTCGTTCCGGCCAATCCTGATTAGTCTCTGTATTATCTTTGCCGTTATATGAAACCAAAACTTATATATTACTCTTCAGTATCTAATTCTTCTGTTGATGGTTCAAATAACTGTATAGGGGTTGAAGGCATAATTGTTGAAATAGCGTGTTTATAAACAAGCTGCGAATGAGTATCCCTTCTTAAAAATACACAAAAATTATCAAACCAGGTGACTATACCTTGTAATTTGACACCATTTACCAAAAAAACAGTTACTGGGACTTTACCTTTACGTATATGATTTAAAAATACATCTTGAACGTTTTGCGATTTCTCCCCAGCCATTTTCAAACCCCGGACTTTATTTATTGTTGTTTTGGGACAGCAGTCTAACTGTACAAATTTATCCCTAGGTTTACATTATATAATAGCTCTTCATCTTACATGAATTTTCAGTTTTGTTTAATTGGATCATTAGTCTAACCCATAATTCAATCGAATAGAAAGAACTCAATTATTGTATTAATTCTCGTAGTCAACTACTATACTTAAAAAAACTTATATATTATGTATTATTTACAATATATTGAAAGACTATATTAATCCTATAAATTAATGATCTATTTAGACTTGTTTGTGTTTAAAAGAACTCTAATCGAACAGCAAACAATTTTTCAACCTTCCTAATTGCCTCTTTAGTAGCAAACAGAATAACTCTGTCCCCAGAATGTATTTGAGTGTTTTTATCAACTCTAATTATATTCTCACTCCGAAGAACTGCTGCAACAATCACTCCAGAAGGTAGCCGAGAGTCAAGTATTGTCTGACCAACTAAACTAGAGGTTTCTAGTGCCTCCACTTCGATAACCTCACCAAAATTTTCTCCAATAGAGTGAACCGATCTAATACTTCCCCTACGAACATGTTGTAATATTGTAGAAGCGGTAATCGCCCTAGGACTAACCACTACATCAATCCCTAGTGGAGCAAGAAGAGGATTGTATGTCATAGTATTTACCAAAGTTACGGCGCGTTCAGCTCCATACCTCTTCGCCAATAATGAAGCCAGTATATTAACCTCATCATCATTAGAGACTGCTACAACTGTTGCTGAGTTCCCTATATTAGCTTCTACTAAGATTTCTGGATCTAAAGCATCACCATTAATGACTGTTGTTTTTGCAAGTACTTTAGCAGCATTCATCGCAACTTCTTTATCAATTTCAATTAAGCTCGCACTTACACCTGTGAATTGTTCTTCAACATTAGACGCTAAACTCTGTCCAATATTTCCTCCCCCAATAATTACCACTCGGCGTGCCTCAGGCTCATCATGGCCAAATGCAGACATTGCACGCTCTATTTGCTGTGCATCCACTACAAGATACACCTCGTCTCCAATTTCTAGGTGATCATCTCCTCTAGGAACCATGGATTTGTTTTCTCTAATAATCCCAACTATAGTAATGTTTAGATCTGGAAATAGAGACGTGAGCTGTCGCAATGGGGTGTTTGTTATTGGACATTCCTCTTCACACCTAACCCCAATTAAACGCAATTTGTTATCTGCTAATGGAATTATCTCGAATGACCCAGGAACAGTAAACCTACGACTGATAGCCTTCGCCACCTCTATCTCAGGTGAGATAATGACATCAATTGGCATGTTGTCGTGACTAAAAAGATCTGACCAGATCTGCTTTCTATAACTCTGCTCACGTATACGAGCTATCTTAGTAGGAACATTAAAAAGTGAATGCGCGACTTGGCATGCAATCATATTAACTTCATCTGCAAATGTTACTGCTATCAACATATCTGCATCTGCTGCCCCAGCTGCTTCAAGAACATCAGGCAAAGAAGCATGTCCAACCATAGCACGAACATCTAGAGTATCTCTAATACGAGCTATGAGCTCAACACTCTGATCAACGACAGTAACATCAACTCTTTCACTCGCTAATTCTCTAGCGATATTTGACCCTACCTGACCGGCTCCACATATAATAGTTTTCATTTTTTATGATTACCTTGTCGACACTTTCAAGCACTCTTTTGCATTTAACGACTAACTACTTGAGCTAGGAATATCCTCAGCTGATCCATTTCCAGGCTGACCAGATCCAACAACACCACCCTGCACACCCAAAGACTTTAATTTCCTATGTAAAGCTGATCTTTCCATGCCTACAAAATTTGCTGTTCTCGATATATTGCCACCGAAACGAGTGATCTGTGCTCCCAGATATTGTCTTTCAAATTCCTCTCGAGCGTTGCGTAGAGATAGGCTTAAAAGTTCGATACTAGTATCTTGTCTAAGTATAGAGGGAGATATACCTCTAATTTCAGGTGGCAACATATCAACTTGAACAGGCTTGTCATGTTCTGCTGGTGTCATTATTAGTAGCCATTCAATGACATTTCGAAGTTGTCGAACATTACCGGGCCAGGTATATCCTTGAAGAGATGCCATTGCGTCAGTGCCTATTTTTTTCGGAGCAAGACCAGAAGCTTGAGATGATTGATCCATAAAATGCTCAGCTAACAAGGGTACGTCATCTCGTCTATGTGAAAGATTCGGCACTTCAAGTGGAACGACATTCAGTCTATAGTATAAATCCTCCCGGAAATTGCCAGCCGCAATCTCAGCGGTCATATCTTTAGTTGTTGTGGCGACGACCCGAACATCAACTCTTACTTTCTGTGTTCCCCCAATGCGAACAAATGTTTGCTCTTGAAGAGCTCTTACAATTTTTCCTTGTGTTTCAATCGGCATGTCTGCCACTTCGTCCAAAAGCAGAGTGCCTGTATGCGCCTGTTCAAACAATCCTATTCTTGCGGATCCATTCTCATTAATGCTTGTCTCAGATTCAGATCCAAATAGCTCTAATTCCATTCTTTCAGGGGCCATCGTGGCACAATTTATAACGACAAATGGTTGTTCTGAGCGTGAGGAAAAACGATGCAACATGCGAGCAGCTACTTCCTTACCCGAACCAGCCGGCCCATATATTAAAACTCTACTTCCTGTAGGTGCAGCTTTTTCTATCGCCTGCCTTAATTGGTTTATAGATGTAGAATTTCCTATCAACTCAGCCTCTACACCCGCCCTTAATCGAAGCTCTTCATTTTCTCGTCTTAATCGTGCAGATTCAATCGCCCGAGCTACTATAAGCAGAAGACGATCTGATTTAAAAGGTTTCTCTATAAAGTCATAAGCGCCCATTTTAATAGCCTGAACCGCCATTTCTATAGATCCATGTCCACTAATCATAACTACTGGTATTTCAGGATATTCAACATTAATTTTCTCAAGCAATTGTATGCCGTCGAGACTACTATTCTCAAGCCAGATGTCTAGTATTATAAGGCTTGGGCGTCTTATGCCTAATTCTTCGATCGCTTGCTGACTGTTACTAGCGTCTCGAGTTTCATAGCCCTCATCATCCAAGACGCCTGATATCAACAAGCGTATATCATCTTCGTCGTCGACTATCAAAATATCGTTTGCCATTAAAACCCTACTAACCAGACTATTCTTTTGATTCTTTAGTGGTCATATTTTACCACTCTTAGAAGATTCGGATCTAACAGGAAAAATAATACTAATTTTTGCCCCCTTACTTTTTTTAGTAGATTTATTTGTTGAGTAATCTATTTGATTTATATCTTCTAACCGCAGATGTCCCTCGTGCTGTTCAATAATACGTTTAACAATGGCCAACCCTAACCCAGTACCTTTGGATCGTGTGGTAATATAAGGCTCGGTTAATCTATCACGTTGTGTCTCGGGTAATCCTTTACCATTATCTATAACAGTAATTACAACTGACTCTTCTTCCTTATGAAGCAGTAATGTTATCTCACCCTTAAAGAGTTTATCACTATTTTTATCAGGAATTCGTCCTTCTATAGCCTCTATTGAATTACGTAATAGATTTGTTAACGCCTGCGTGATAAGGCCTTCATCGCATGATGCATAGAGATCATCTTGGTTGAACACATAATGAAAAGATATCTCTGGATGGGCATTTTTCTGAAGAATAAATGAGCGCTTACAAACCTCTACAAGATTTGTATCCAAAAATATAGGATTGGGCATCCTTGCAAAGGCGGAGAACTCATCAACCATTCTACCTATATCTGTAACCTGCCTTACTATTGTATCAGTGCATTGCTCAAATGTTTCTCGATCTGATATTATCTCTTCTGCATATTTACGTTTCAATCTCTCAGCTGATAGTTGTATAGGAGTAAGAGGATTTTTGATCTCATGCGCTATACGTCTAGCAACGTCCGCCCAAGCTGCTTTTCGTTGGGCAGAAAGTAACTCGGTCATGTCATCAAAAGTTACAACATAACCAATAACTGTGTCAGAGTTATCATATTCGGCAGCTATTCGCACGTGAAGAGTCCTACTTTCCTCACCTATGGTTAGAGTAACGTCATCTTCGACTAATCGATCTGTGTTAGCTAAAGCCAACTTAATACATCCTGCCATCTCAGGAACAACAGCAGCTAGTGGCTGTCCTGCTAATTCACCTACACCAGCACCAAGTAAGGCTGACGCTGATCTATTCGGCAAATTAACTCTAGCCTCTTTATCAAGCCCTATTACACCTGCTGACACCCCAGCCAAAACAGCTTCTGTGAATCTTCTCCGATCTTCTAATTGTCTATTTGCTTCAACCAGTTCACTGCGTTGTTCATCTAATTGTCTTGTCATTCGATTAAATGCCCGAGTCAATGTGCCGAGTTCATCTTTCGCATCATCACCATCTATACGAACACCAAGATTTCCTGAACGAACCAGCTCCGTTCCTCTTACTAGCTTAGTAATAGGCCCAGTCATTCGATTAGCAAAACCTAAACCAACCCCTACTGCAACAAGTAAAAGCAGTAGTGTCACTATTACAAAAATGGTTGCGAATTGTAGTTGTAATCCAGTGCGGCGTGATTCAAGTTGAGCATACTTTTGAGCTGCTTCTTGGGTTCTTTCGACATAGCCAATGACGTTAGAATCAACCCATCTACCTACATAGAGATAGGCCTGTGGTACAGTATTCAGACCAATAAGAGCTCGAACTCTATCGTCTGCATTACTTGTTAATATTACTATTTCACCTCTATTGGCTTGTTCAAAAGCATCTTTAGATGGCCATTCTAGCTCTAAAGAAGCTGTTAATCCTGCTCTTGCAATAATCTGTCCTTTTTCATCAAAAACCATTGCTTCAGGTAAATTTCTGAGGGCTGCTTGGATATTTACAGTCCTTTCAACTCGGGAAAGATTAGTACTGAACCGAGGCCAACTACGATTTAAATCTTTCCCCATAGCTACTGCATCAGCTGCAATTACACGCTTATGTTCTGCTAGATATGCATCAGCCACAACTACCGAGTTTTCTACTGCAGTACGAACTCTTTCATTAAACCAAGCTTGAACTTGTGTATTAAAAATAAGAGCAGCAAGAACGACGACAATGATAGCAGGTAGAACTGCAACCAGGGAAAAGAGAGAGACAAGCTTGATATGAAGCCTAGCCCCAATAGACCCAGCTCTTCTTCTTGTTAATAACCGAACCAGAATCCAGGTAATCGTAACCCCGAGCAATAAAACAAGGGCCAAGTCAACAACAATGAGAATGAGTACCGTTTCTTGAGTTATACCAAATCGAGAAACATTTGTTATAGCTATAAACGTTGCCGCTACAGCAAAGGCAGCGAGGATCATCAACAAAATAGAAAACCGACGGCCTAAGTTTCCATCACTTACCCTTCTACCAAGTAATCGAATCATTAATGGCTCTACATCAACTTCAGATGTCTGATTTTTATCTTTGACATTAGCGCTCAACTTCTTATTGACCTCCTGATGTCTAATTAGGCAAGCATACAAACCTTATCTTTAATATAATCACAGCATCAGTAACTAGAGTTAATTCTTAATAGTTAGTGAGTATTAATTCACTTTATTCCACGTACTACTTCAATATCTAGTTCTCTTATTTTTTTACGTAAAGTATTACGGTTTAAACCTAGTAATTCAGCAGCTTTAATTTGATTGCCATTAGTCATTTCTAACGTAACTGCTATTAATGGCCTTTCAAACTCTCTAATTGACCTTGAATATAGTCCACGTTTAGTGGACTTAGACCCTTCAGAAAATGCGTTGTATCGTATATATTCTTCTACAAATTCTTCTAATGACTGATTACTTTTCTTTAGATCTAGTTCTGCATTTACTGAGGTGTCAGAAAGTTCAGCTTCTATCATACCGACGTCAACAATTTGCTGACTATAAAGAACCGAAAGTCTTTGAATAAGATTTTCTAGTTCTCTTACGTTGCCTGGCCACCTATAGTCTTTAAGTCGGTCATAGGCTGTTTTCTCAATGGACTTAACTCTGGAACCATCAACCTTCGTTTTTTCAAGAAAATGAGATACCAGTTCAGGAATATCTTCAGTTCTTTCACGTAAAGGTGGTATTCTTAGTGGTACAACATTTAGACGATAAAACAAATCTTCACGAAACATCCCTTGACGCACGGCGGTTCTCAAATCTCTCTGAGTAGCGGCTATTATTCGAACATTTGAACTTATAGGAGACTGGCCACCAACCGTTGTATATTCACCTTCTTGCAAAACTCTTAATAATCTAGTCTGTGCTTCTATAGGCATATCACCAATTTCGTCGAGAAAAAGCGTTCCACCATCCGCTTGTTCGAAACGCCCGACCTTTTTTGAGGTTGCGCCGGTGAAGGCTCCTTTTTCATGCCCAAATAATTCACTCTCAACAAGTTCTCTCGGAATAGCAGCCATATTCACTGCAACAAATTCACCAAAATTTCTTTTTCCATAGTCATGCAAAGCTTTTGCAACCAGTTCTTTTCCAGTACCAGATTCACCGGTTATCAAAACAGTAAGATCCGTTCCCATTAATCGTGCAACAACTCTATATATTTCCTGCATAGCAGGAGACCTTCCAATTAAAGGTAATTTATCATCAGTAGTAGAACTTGGTTCTGTTTCTTGATTTATCGAAGACCAATCATCATGGGAATTCAAAGCCCTTTGAACTATCTCTATTAAATCTTTCAGATCGAATGGCTTGGGTATGTATTCAAAAGCACCCCTTTCAGTGGCCCGAATAGCAGTTAATAAAGTACTTTGTGCACTCATGACAATTATTCTTAGGTCCGGTCTAAGTTTTCGTATTCTAGGTATTAAGTCCAATCCATTTTCATCTGGCATAATTACATCGGTAATAACTAAATCACCATCACCGTCAGACACCCAGCGCCAGAGATTTGCTGCATTGCTAGTTGTACGTACATCATGACCCATTCTACCTAGGGCCTGGCTAAGTACAGTTCTTATTCCCTGATCATCATCAGCGATTAGTATAGAAGCATAACTCATGATTTGTTCATTAATAATGTATGGTTTATTGGAAGAAGAACACGAAATTCTGTTTTTCTATTTTTAGTAACTAGTTCTACGACACCACCATGTGCGTCAATAATCTTTGCTACTAGAGCTAAACCTAATCCACTTCCATTTTGTTTTGTTGTTACAAATGGATCAAATAAACACGTTTTTAAATCGTCAGGTACCCCATCACCATTATCACGAATAATAATTTCCATAGGAAGATCAATATATTCATTACTAGAAGAAACAGAAATTCTAGTTCCATGTCGATACCGAGTCATCAATTCTATTTGCCCGCCATTGTTTGGTACAGCTTCTGTAGCATTTTTTAATAAATTAAGGAAAACTTGTACTAACTGATCTCGGTTTGCATGTATATTAGGTAAAGATGGATCATACTCTTCAATAATATTAACGTGACGGCCAAACCCATTATGAACGAGTTGACAAACGTGGTTTAGCACTTCGTGTATATTTATATGGTCTCTTTCAGGAGGCTGAGTATCAGAAAAAAAGCTCATGCGATCTAGTAACAGAACGATCCTATCTGTCTCATCGCAAATTAATTTTGTAAGGCCTAAACTTTCTTGACTAACCTCATCTTCCAATAACTGAGCAGCTCCTCTTATTCCGGATAATGGATTTTTAACCTCATGAGCAAGCATAGAAGCCATAGCGGTTACTGACCTCACTGATCCCCTATTAGTAATATTTTTCCCCATTTGACGTGATATTAAATGTGTTTGAAGCATTAAAACTATATAATCACTACCTTCCATGTAAATGGTAGCCCTGACATCAATGTCGTGTGACCCTATTTTGGGGCTTTCTAAATGAACATCAGACTCTACAACTGAAGAATTAGATCTACGACATTGTTCAATAATAGAGAAAAGAGGTGAATCTAACGGAATAAGAACTTTCAGTTCTAAACCAGTTAATAAAGAAGCACTAATACCTAATAACTTCTCTGCTGCATGATTAACAAAACATATAACATTTTCGCTATCCACTAAAATAACAGCATCAAATAAAGAATTTATGAGTGATTCAGCGTCAATTGCCCCCCCTGGTAAAGTTAATTGAGAAGAGTTCTTTATATTAATCATATTCGAAAAATCCGCTCGTTAGATTGAAAGAATTTTTCAATTGCTGATCTGACAACAAATGGATCCATTGTATTATTTATTATATTCCTAAAAACATTGGCTCCAGAGATCCCTCTAGAATACCAAGCCATATGTTTCCTTGAGTTACGAATGCCGCTCTCAATACCGTAATGATGCAGCATTTCATGAAAGTGGTTTATAGCCAAAGATTTACGTTCAACCATCGTAGGCAATGGAACTATAACTCCATTTTTTAAAAACTGTGATATATGACCTAACAACCAAGGCCTCCCCTGAGACGCACGGCCAATCATTATTCCATCGGCACCAGATTCAGTGAGACAATTAACAGCATCCTCACAGTTTTTTATATCTCCGTTTGCTATAACCGGAATACCAACAGACTTTTTTACTTCTCTAATAAATTTCCAATTAGCCTGATCTTTAAAAAACTGACATCTAGTTCTTCCATGAACAGTAATCATTTGAATGCCTACTTCTTCTGCCAAGATAGAAAGTTCTGGAGCATTAAGAGTTTCGTTATCCCAACCCATTCGCATTTTGACAGTGACTGGAATGCTTACACTTTTTACAACTGAATCCATAATTTTTGTAGCTAATGTTAAATCTCGCATTAGTGCAGAACCAGATAACTTTTTAACAACACTTTTAGCAGGGCACCCAAAGTTTATATCAATTATACTTGCCCCGCGATCTTCCAATATCTTTGCTGCTTCACCCATTAAATAAGGCTCTGTACCTGCTAGTTGAACAGCTATTGGCCCCTCCTCTCCTAACAATGTTGATTTACGTTTTGATTGCTTGGTGCATCTAATTATTTCTGCGCTTGCAATCATTTCCGAATAAGTAAGATTGGTCGAATATTTATTTACTGTTTTTCGAAATGGCTGATCACTGATACCAGATAATGGAGCTAAAAAAACTCTACTAGGAATTGTGACATTACCGACAGTAATACTATTATTGACGCTCATAAAATAGGCACCGATATCATTTGCATAAATTATAGGCACCTTACACTTTATTTATAAGATCTTACAACATATAGAAAAAATATATTAATGTTGGCAAAGTTTTACGTCATGTTTAATTTAAATCAAAACAATATGATAGAAAAACAATTGATTAATAACATTGCCCTAATTTTAGCCGCAGGTGTAAGTAATCGACTGCCAGGTAAACTTCCTAAGCAATATCTAGATGTTGGTGGCCGTTCATTACTTCGAATGACTATCGACGCATTTCGATGTCATCCTAATATAAATAACGTAAAAGTTGTAATAAATAAAAATCATCAAGACCTTTATAAAAATACCGTTAAAGATTTAAAGATATTGCCACCAACTTTAGGAGGCGATACTCGACAAAAGTCTGTAAAACTCGGATTGGATTCTATCGAAGAAATAAATCCTTCCCACGTGTTGATTCATGATGGAGCCAGGCCTTTAGTTTCATCAGAAATTATTAATCGAGTATTAGAAAAACTTCATGTAGCAAATGGAGTTATACCAGTTCTTCCCGTTAATGATACGATTAAGAAAGGAATTAATGAAGCTTCACCATCACCTATTGATCGATCTGACTTGTGGAGAATACAAACACCGCAGGGTTTTAATTTTAGAATGATTCTAGATGCTCACCGTTCAAACGAACTCGTAGAAATTACCGATGATTCAATACTTTTTGAAAAGTTTGGAAAGAGTTGTACTCCAATAACCGGTTCTGAGGAAAATATAAAAATCACAAATCAAAATGATCTAATTTGGTTGAAGCGCATTTTATCCAGTAATAAATTACTAAAGGTTGCTACCGGATACGACGTTCATCGGCTTGGAGCAGGCAAAGGAATACGTTTGTCAGGAATAACAATACCATCAGAAAAAAGCTTGATTGCTACATCTGATGGCGATGTAGTTTTACACGCGATTACTGATGCTATTCTTGGGGCTCTAAGCGCTGGAGACATAGGTCATTATTTTCCTCCTGATGACGAGACATGGAAAAATGTTGATTCAACTGTGTTTTTAGAAAAATCACTGGAGATAATGAGAGCCAGACAAGGTTATATAAGCCATATAGATGTAACAATAGTATGCGAAGAACCCAGAATTTCTCCCTATAGAAAAGAAATGATTGATAGATTATCATCCCTGTTGGATATTTCGCTTGATTGTGTGAGCATTAAAGCAACTACAACAGACGGACTGGGCTTAAGTTTTAAAGATCAGGGAATTGGCGCTATAGCAACAGTTTCCATTTCTATTGCAGATATACATCCACAATTATAATTTTATGAACAATCCCAAAAGAAAACCTGAATTCCATTTAATATTAGCTTCTTTAATAGCGACTGGTGCGGGAGTAGGAAAACTACCTATAGCTCCAGGCACTTGGGCTTCCATTGTTGCAATCCCCGTAGCTTCATTACTTTATATATTAGGGGGAACATGGCTTCTGTCGGTTACTATATTTCTTGGGTTTGTTATTGGAATATTTGTTAGCAGTTATCAAGCACAAAAATTAGATGATAATGATCCATCTGAGGTTGTAATAGATGAATTTATAGGTATGTGGCTATCTATTTTGCCAATTGCTAGCGACTGGCGGTACTATATTATTGCTTTACTACTGTTCAGGTTTGCAGACATCTTTAAACCATGGCCATGCAAAGCTGTTGAACGTTTGCCTGGTGGATTAGGTATTATGATGGATGATATAATAGCTGGATTATACGCAGGAATATTAGTGTCTGTTATAGCAGTTTGGTTTGGAACTAGTCCGAACATACCTATTTTGGAATCAATTTTGGAATAACTAATGATGTTTGATGACCAATTACTCTATGATGCCGATCAGATACTCAAACTATGCAAAAAATTCGATATCAAGTTATCTACAGCAGAATCTTGTACAGGAGGACTGATTATTTCATGTTTAACAGAAATTTCGGGATCATCAGACGTTATTGATAGAGGGTTTATTACATATTCAAATGAGGCAAAAATTGAACTTCTAGGAGTGCCTAATTTACTAATTGCACTTCATGGTGCAGTAAGTGAAGAAGTAGCCATCGCCATGTCAGAAGGCGCATTATCTCGATCAATGTCTGATATAACGATAGCAGTAACCGGAGTCGCTGGACCAGGAGGTGGTACAGAAGACAAACCAGTTGGGTTGGTACACTTTGCTTGTTCTGGTAGAGGAAGGACAACCCAGTCTTTGAAACAGATTTTTCCTGGATCACGTTCTGCTATAAGAGATGCTACGGTACAAACCGCTTTTACAGTTATTCGAAAGTTTTTAGAAGATAATTAAATCGTTGGATTTATAAAATTATCAATCATTATCTCCATACAATTCTTTTGCCCTCACCTCAAACGCGAACACCATTTTCTTAACGGCCTGGTGAAATAAAGCCCCTATTAATTGTTGGAATAATATTGATTTAAATTCAAATTCAACAAAAAAGTCTAACTCGCAACTTTTCACTTCTATGGGTCTAAACTGCCAATGATTATTTAAGTACCTTAGAGGGCCCTTGATATACTCTACTTTTATACTTCCTCCATTTCCACTTTCATCTGGACGCAGTAAACGTACCCTTGTTCTTATTTTTTCTCGAAAAAACTGAAAACCAATTTCCATATCAGCTATAATTATTTCACTATCAGAGTCTTTTTCAGAGCTAATTCGATTAACTGACAAGCACCATGGCAAAAACTCTGGATATTTTTCGATATCAGAAACCAGATCGAACAATTGCGACGAGCTATGCGGTAATAATTTGATTTCTTTATGAGAAGGCACGTATAAATCTATTCTTGGTCGATTAATTCTTCATATCAAGCTGATTTTCCTGACGAGCCATTTTAAGCTTCTTAAAATCTGTATCTGCATGATAACTAGAACGTGTTAATGGACTAGCTGACACCATCAGAAATCCTTTTCCACGAGCAAGGGAAGCATATGCCTCAAATTCATTTGGAGTAATAAATTTACTAATTGGTGCATGCTTAGTTGTGGGCTGCAGATACTGACCTATAGTCAAAAAGTCCACATTAGCAGAACGTAAATCATCCATAACCTGTAATATCTCTTCACGTGTTTCACCAATACCAACCATCAGGCCTGATTTTGTGAAAATATTAGGATCAATTATCTTTATATCACTAAGCAACTTCAAACTAGTAAAATATCGAGCTCCAGGTCTAATTGTAGGGTAAAGCCTTGGTACAGTTTCTAGGTTATGATTAAAAACATCAGGTGGATCCAATTTAAGAATATTTATAGCGTCTGGTTTATTCTTAAAATCTGGCGTTAAAATCTCTATTGTCGTATTTGGACATGATGTGCGTATTGCTCTTATTACTTTCGCAAAATGTTGTGCACCACCATCTTCAAGATCATCTCGATCAACAGATGTGATTACAACGTGTTGGAGTTCTAAAGACATTACAGAAATTGCTACATTACCTGGCTCATTTATATCAAGTGGCTTTGGAATTCCAGTTTTCACATTACAAAAAGAACAAGCCCTGGTACAGGTGTCACCCATTATCATGAAAGTAGCATGTTTGTTTTCCCAGCACTCACCTATGTTTGGACAAGACGCCTCCTCACAGACAGTTTTAAGATTCAGCTTTTTTATTAAGTTTTTAGTCTCAGTGTATGTTTTACCTATAGGCGCTTTTACCCTAATCCATTCAGGTTTACGAAGTATTGGGTTACTTGCCTTATTACGTTTTTCGGGGTGCCTTAGGATTGTTCTATCTTCGACCAATTTTTTATCCTACTAAATGTGGATGCCTCTATTATAGGCATCAAGAACAGATTCATACATTGATTCACTAAGTGTGGGGTGAGGAAACACTGTATGTATTAGTTCTTCTTCTGTTGTTTCCAGTGCTTTAGCGATACCATAACCTTGTATTAATTCAGTTACTTCATTCCCTATCATATGAGCTCCTAATAATTCACCTGATTTAACATCAAATATAGTCTTCACCATTCCCTCGGATTCCCCAAGTGCTAGAGCTTTACCATTTGCTTTAAAAGGAAATCGACCGACCTTAATTTCATACCCTAACTCATTTGCCTTATTTTCTGTCAAGCCAATAGAAGCAATCTGTGGTATTGAGTATGTACAGCTAGGTATCTGCGTTACATCTAGTGGTAATAAACCATCTATACCTGCAATTTTTTCAACGGCTATTACCCCCTCATGCTCCGCCTTGTGTGCGAGCCATGGGGGTCCAACCAGATCTCCAATTGCCCAAATACCTTTTTCTTTCGTCTGACACCATTCATCTGTAACAACATGAGACTTTTCTACTTCTACATTGGTTTCTTCTAGTCCTAGGCCTTCTACATTTCCAACAATGCCGATCGCAACAATAGCTCGATCAAATTTTTGGTTGTTTTTAATTCCATTTATTTCAATCTCTAAATCAACTCTCTTTTTATCTGTATTCAGGCCTTTAATATTGGCATTAGTATGTATCTCTATCCCTTGTTTTTCCAACAAACTACGAGCCATTTCGGATATTTCAGAATCTTCCTGAGGCAATATCCGATCTAGGATCTCTACAACAGTAACCTTTGAGCCCAATGTGCTATAAAATGATGCAAACTCAATCCCGATCGCTCCTGATCCAATGACAAGAAGAGATTTAGGTAAGAGTTTAGGAGTCATTGCTTCTCGATAAGTCCATATTAAATTCCCATCTGCATGACAATCAGGCAATTGACGAGCTCTTGCCCCCGTTGCCAATATTATATTATTGGATTTCAATAACCTTTGCCCCTCAGACTTTCCCTCAACTAAAACTCCTATACTACCGTCAGATTCTTTTTCAATTTTTGCCCAACCTTTAATTATTTCTACCTTATTCTTTTTCAGTAAATAGTTTACACCTTGGTTTAGTTGTTTAGATATTTCACGAGATCTTTCAATGACTCTTTTAATATCAACCTTTACCTCTGAGACAGACAACCCAAATTGATCAGCGTTTTTTATATTTTTATATATTTCTGCAGTTCTCAGCAGAGCCTTAGTTGGTATACATCCCCAATTAAGACAAACACCCCCAAGCTCATCTGCTTCAACTATTACCGTTTTCAAACCCAATTGAGCTGAACGGATAGCAGCAACGTACCCACCAGGACCAGCTCCAACGACCACTATATCAAATTCACTACTTATCAATTTACTTATCCTCGAGAATTAATTTCTTTAAAGTAACATCCCCATTGGGTTCTCAATAAGTGATTTTAGTGTTTCTAAAAACTGTGCTCCAACAGCACCATCTATAGCCCTATGATCTAATGACATTGTACAGGTAATTACTGTTGCCACATCTAAAACGTTATTTTTAACTACGGGACGTTTTTCAGCAGCTCCTATTGCAACAATGCCACCCTGAGGGGGATTTATAACAGCGTTAAATTCCTTTACTCCAAACATACCCAAGTTAGAAATTGTGAAAGAACCCCCGTTATACTCTTCAGGAGTAAGCTGACCATTTCTTGCTTTATTAATGAGCAACTTGGTTTCTTCAGAAATCATCCGAAGACCTTTTTCATTGGCATCTCTTATAACGGGAGTGATTAACCCATTATCCAAGGCAACTGCTATAGAAATATCTACTGTTTTATAGAGTTTAATTCCATCCCCATCCCAGGATACATTAGCGTTGGGAACCTCCATTAATGCCACAGCACACGCCTTAATCATCATATCATTAATAGAAATTTTGTACGCCTCATTATTAGAACGAGCATTCAATTGATCTCTGACGGTGATTAACTCATCTATCAAGCAGTCTGCCTTCAGATAAAAGTGTGGAACATCCCTTTTGGATTCAGTTAATCTCTTAGCTATAGTTTTCCGCATATTATCTGCAGGAACATAATCATAGCTGTCCTCATCTACATTAGACTTAAAAGACAAATTTCTATTAGAAAAAGCTTCAATATCGGATTTAATTATACGTCCATTAGGGCCAGTCCCTCTAATTAACGACAAGTCTAATGATTGTTTTTCTGCCAGACGACGAGCTAAAGGACTAACAAATACCCTACCTTCATCAACAACAGGTAAGTTTGTTTCCCCTTCTCCATTAGCTAAATAAGATTCATCCTCAGCTAACCCAGCATTTACGACCTCTTTTGATTTTTCTTCATGTTCAACACCCGTATTCACGTTAGTAGTTTTCATGGATATCTCTGGTGTTTTAAAGTTTTCAAGTGTTTCCTCGTCTTCGCCTTCCTCTATTATAATCGCAATTGGTGAATTAACTGGAATTTCGTCACTACCTTCTGGGACTAAAATTTTTCCTAATTTTCCTTCATCGATAGCTTCAATTTCCATTGTTGCTTTGTCTGTTTCGATCTCTGCGATAATGTCACCAGGTGACACATTTTCACCTTCTTTTTTTAACCATTTGGCTAAACTACCCTCAGTCATAGTTGGTGACAGTGATGGCATTAAAATAGTTATAGGCATACTCTTATCCTCGAGAACAAATTAACTACCCAATATAAGTAGACTTTTTTACAGCTGAAATTATTTGATTCACCTGTGGAATCGCCAATTTTTCTAAATTGGCCGCGTATGGCATTGGAACATCAGCTCCATGAACCCTCAATACAGGAGCATCTAACCAGTCAAAGGCTTGGTCCATTACTAAAGCCGAAATTTCTGATCCAATCCCCGCGTATGGCCAACCTTCTTCTACCGTAACTAGTCGATTAGTTTTCTTTACGGAATTAATAATACAATCCGCATCTAAGGGACGAAGAGTTCTTAAATCAATAACTTCTGCAGATATACCTTCTTTTTGGAGCTGGCCTGAAGCCTCAAGGCATCGTTCAACCATAATAGAAAATGCGGTTATGGTTACATCAGTTCCTTCTTTTAAAACTTTTGCCTTCCCAATTGGTACAGTAAAATTATCTGAAACAGGAATATCAAATGACTGCCCATATAAAAGTTCATTTTCAAGAAAAACAATAGGGTTAGGATCTCTAATAGCTGTCTTTAGCAGACCTTTTGCATCAGCTCCTGAATAAGGAGCCACGACTTTTAAACCAGGACAATGGGAATACCAACTGGCAAAGCACTGAGAATGCTGTGCTGCGACCCTAGATGCTGCTCCATTAGGGCCACGAAAAACAATAGGAGTTTTCATTTGCCCTCCAGACATATAAAGAGTTTTAGCAGCCGAATTAATTATTTGGTCAATAGCCTGCATAGCAAAATTAAAAGTCATAAATTCGATAATAGGGACCAACCCCTTTAAAGCAGCTCCAATACCTATCCCAGCAAAACCCTGTTCAGTGATAGGTGTATCAATTACTCGTTGATCCCCAAATTCATCCAGTAACCCCTGACTTACTTTATAGGCACCTTGATATTGACCGACCTCTTCACCCATCAAAAAAACAGATTTTTCTCTTCGCATTTCTTCTGCCATTGCATCTCTTAGTGCCTCTCTCACTGTCTGTTTTTTTGTTTCTTTATCGTTATTATCCTCATTTATTAACGACCTCACTTCCGAAGACTCAGCGATAGTGTTAGGTGCGTTTTCTGTGTTTTGTGATGTATCCGCTTGAATTTGCTCTTTAAGTATAGAGCTCGATAACAACTCTGCGTCATCAAGATTTTCTCCTTCTTCGAGAATAACCGCTAACATGGTATTAACTTTGACACTCTCTGTTCCAGCAGAAACTAATATTTTCCCGATTATTCCCTTATCAGTTGATTCTATTTCCATAGTTGCCTTATCAGTTTCTATCTCTGCAAGGACTTCTCCCGGCTCTACATCATCTCCTTCAGATTTAAACCACTTAACAAGATTACCTTCAGTCATAGTGGGAGAAAGAGTTGGCATTACTACGAATATACTCATGAATTTAACCCTTAATTCACTTTTGATCTTTGAATAACACTAAAATATTCATTCAGACAAAACATCGGTATATAGTTCCGAAGGACTAGGCTCTGGACTTTCTTGAGCAAAATCAGCTGCTTCATTAATCATTTCACGAATTTCTTTATCATAATCTTTAAGGTTTGACTCTGTGTCATAACCATTCTTAACCAAAATTAGTTTAAGACTATCTAATGGATCTTTCTCGGTGCGTATTTTTTGAACCTCTGTTTTAGACCTATAGGCTGCAGGGTCAGACATAGAGTGACCACGATATCTATAAGTTTGCATCTCAAGAATATAAGGCCCTCCTCCTGATCTAACATAATCCAATGCAGTCACAGCAGCATTATTAACAGCACAAACATCCATCCCATCTAACTGCTCGCCTGGAATCTCATAGGCTTGACCTCTTTGCCATAATTCTTTTCCTGCTGAAGCTCTTTCTACTGATGTACCCATACCATATCGATTATTCTCGATGACATATATAACGGGCAGTTTCCATAAAGCAGCCATATTAAAAGCTTCATAAACTTGTCCTTGGTTCACAGCGCCGTCACCGAAGTAAGTAAGGCATACACCATTATCTTTCTGATATTTATGGGCAAAAGCTATGCCTGTTCCAAGCGGAACATTAGCGCCAACGATACCATGCCCACCATAAAAGTTTTTTTCTGCGGAGAACATATGCATGGAACCACCTTTTCCAGCAGAATAGCCACCTGCTCTACCCGTGAGTTCAGCCATAACTCCCCGGGGTTCCATACCACATGCCAGCATATGGCCATGATCTCTGTAGGTGGTTATTACAGTGTCTTGCGATTTAAGGGCTGCTTGAATACCTGTCACTACTGCTTCTTGGCCAATATATAGATGACAAAACCCACCTATCAAACCCAAGCCATACATTTGTCCGGCTTTCTCTTCAAATCGCCGAATTTTGAGCATGTCTTTATAAAATTTTATAAGCTCATCCGGACTATGTGTTTTAACAATACTAGACTTTCGTCTCCTAGCTCTAGTGGGACGCTTTGTATTCTTTACGCTTGAACTTTTTGTCGATGACGACATCAAAGCTCTCCCTTAACAAAAACCACTGATAATGATCAGAAGTAGGGTAACTATGACAAATCAGCAAGCTAAAATTAAGAAAAACCCAATAAAAACTGATAAATAGAAATAATTAACCTATTCTCGGTTAATCGTATATTTCAACACGAAACATAAGTTCAAAGATACGGTTAAGTTCATAGCGAATATTTCACTACCAAATTTTAAATATATCAATAAAAAAAGAATTTCGAGAGATTATTTATCAGAATATAGAATCACAGCATCACTAGAATGGCCATAATTCAACATCGAACGAATCCTCTCATCAAGCATATCCAGATCCAGATTATCCCTACTCATGAGCGATACTTTCTCCTGCCATAGAGAATAATTATCTTTAGTCTCATCAAGAAATTCCTGCGCATTTGCTACTTTATATTTAAGTTCTAACAACGCTATTATACCATGATTGCCTTGAAACATATGGTATGAAAAATAGGCAAGAACCAAGGCTCCAAAAATAGTAATCCACAGATGGTGAGCCCTTGCTCTTATATCATCAAATATTGACATAAAGACATGGCATCATAATGCGTTTCGCGTCGTCAAGTATTAAATCTCAAATAACAAAGAACTAATTTGGTAAAATAGCTTTCCCTGCATACACGGCGGAGCTACCCAAATCATCTTCTATTCTAATCAACTGATTATATTTGGATAATCTATCAGAACGACTAAGAGATCCCGTTTTAATCTGACCACAATTGGTCCCAACGGCTAAATCGGCAATTGTATTGTCTTCAGTTTCGCCCGATCTATGAGATATAACAGCCTTATAATTTGATTTATGGGCGAGTTCTATAGATTCAAGAGTTTCTGTTAGAGTTCCAATTTGATTAACTTTAACAAGGATAGCATTTGCAACATTTTTATTTATTCCTAGTTGTAAACGTTTCGGATTTGTCACAAATAGATCGTCACCTACCAACTGAATATTTTTCCCGACTAATTCAGTCAGTATTTCCCACCCTTCCCAATCATCTTCATTCATACCGTCTTCAATAGATATAATAGGATAATCATCACACAAACCTTCCAGATACATAGCCATCTGTGAAGAGCTCAACTTTTTACCCTCACCCTTTAAGTGATAAATACCATCCGAATAAAACTCTGAGGCTGCTGCATCGAGAGCTAAAACAACATCTTCACCTGGCATATAACCTGCTTGCTCAATAGACTTAATTATAAAATCCAATGCCTCCTCAGAACTTCGTAAATTCGGTGCGAACCCCCCCTCATCTCCAACATTAGTATTTAATCCAGCCTTAGAAAGTATGTCCCGAAGTGTATGAAAAATTTCTGCTCCAGTTCTCACCGCATCCGAGAGGCTATTAGCACCTACAGGCATAATCATAAATTCCTGAATATCTATTGGATTATCAGCATGGGCTCCCCCATTCAGTATATTCATCATTGGTACCGGCAGTGTGTTTACTTCACTATTGCCGATATATTTATATAACGGTATTCCCTGATCTGCCGCTGCAGCTTTTGAGACCGCGAGTGACACTCCAAGTATAGAGTTAGCTCCCAGTCTCGATTTGTTTTCGGTTCCATCGAGACTTATTAATAATTCGTCAATTACCTTTTGGTTACCTGCATCTTGCCCCAATAAATTGGATCTAATTTCACCATTAACAGAACCAACAGCTTTAAGGACCCCTTTACCCCTGTAACGTTCACTACCTTGGTCTCTCAACTCAACAGCTTCATGAATCCCTGTTGAAGCACCCGATGGAACTGCAGCACGTCCAAAAACACCACTTTCCACAAAAACATCAACCTCAACAGTTGGATTACCTCTACTATCAAGTATTTCTCGGCCTAAAATATCTACTATTTTACTCATTACTCATATTACCCTAATCAAAACTTTATTTTTGATTGATATCAATAAGATTTCTTTTTGCTACATCATCAATCTCAATAAGTGTTTCAATAATTCCTGGCAGTTCTTTCAATCTCACCATATTAGGTCCATCACTGGGAGCCTTATCAGGATCTTCATGTGTCTCGAGAAAAACAGCAGCTACACCCACAGCTACCGCAGCTCTAGCTAACACTGGGGCAAATTCTCTCTGGCCTCCGCTAGTTCTTCCCTGTCCTCCTGGTTGTTGTACAGAATGAGTAGCGTCGAAAACGATAGGACAATTAGTTTGATTAGCCATAATAGGAATAGATCTCATATCAGATACGAGAGTATTGTAACCAAAACTCGAACCCCGCTCACACACTAAAATATTTTCATTACCAGATTCTGTTGCCTTCGAAACAACATTTACCATATCCCAAGGAGCAAGAAATTGACCTTTTTTTATGTTAAGAACACAACCAGTATTAGCGGCGGCAACAATAAGGTCTGTTTGTCGACACAAAAAAGCGGGTATTTGTATAACATCAACTATATCAGACAATTCTATGCAGTGGTCAGTTTCATGAACATCAGTCATTACAGGCAGACCTGTTTTTTCACGGATCTCAGAAAAAATCGGAATGCATTGCTCAATACCAAGTCCTCTAGCCCCGTTTAATGATGTTCTATTCGCTTTATCAAAGCTACTTTTATATACAATTTCGACACCACATTTTTTACTTATTTCTAATAAGGCAGAACTAGTTTCAAGTGCATGGGATCGGGATTCAACCTGGCACGGACCCGCAATTATCTTTAAAGGCAAATCATTACCTAAAACATAATTACCAATTTTTACTCGCTTATGATTAGTCATCATTAAACCAAACGCGACTGGGCAAGAGCCGCTGCGATAAATGATCTGAAAAGCGGGTGAGGAGAAAAGGGTCTTGATTTTAACTCAGGATGATATTGAACTCCGATAAACCATGGATGATCCAATAGTTCTATTGTTTCCGGCAAAGTTCCATCTGGTGATAATCCTGAGAACTTAAGGCCAGCTAATTCTAGTTTCTCTCGATAATTAATATTAACCTCATATCTATGTCTATGGCGTTCATCTATAGATGTACCGCCATAAATATCAGATATAAGAGTTCCTTTCTCGAGTAATGCTGGATAGGAACCTAATCTCATTGTTCCTCCCATATTATCTCCTGCCCCCCTTGTTTCAACAGAATCTCCTCTATGCCATTCTGTCATTAACCCAATAACAGGATCATCGCAGGCACCAAATTCTGTGGATCCGGCATTTTTTATACCAGCTAAATTTCTAGCAGCTTCTATCACAGCCATCTGCATTCCAAAACAAATTCCCAAATATGGCAAAACTTGCTCTCGAGCAAATCTAGCTGCCATCATTTTTCCCTCTGCACCTCGGACACCAAATCCACCAGGAACCAAAATCCCATCAACGTTACCCAGCTTCTTAATCCCCTCATTGGTTTCAAAAACCTCCGATGATATCCAATCAAGATTCACACGTGCATTATTTGCTATTCCTCCATGATTCAGAGCTTCAGATAAGGATTTATACGCGTCCGGTAAATCAATGTACTTTCCTACCACAGCTATCTTAACTTCCCCTTCTGGCTCTTGAATGCGGCTTACAATTCTTTTCCAAGAGTCTAGATTTGGTTCAATTTTCTGTTCTATACCGAAATGCTTTAGAACCTGGCCATCAAAACCATCTTTATGATAATTAATTGGAACTTGATATATAGTATCCACATCAATTGCTGGAACTACAGATTCTGGGCCAATGTTACAAAATAATGCTATTTTATTCCTCTGAGATTCTGGTATCGGTCTATCACAGCGACAAACAACCATATCTGGACGAATACCAACACTCTGAAGCTCTTTAACAGAATGTTGAGTTGGTTTAGTTTTTAACTCTCCGGCTGCTTGAAGGTAGGGAACCAGAGTTAAATGAATGAACATAGTATCCTGATCAGGCAATTCATTTCCTAATTGACGTATTGCTTCTAGAAAGGGCAAGCTTTCTATATCACCAACAGTGCCTCCGATCTCGCAAATAATAAAATCTTCATCGTTAATATCGGCCGTAACAAACTTTTTAATAGCGTCTGTAACATGAGGAATAACCTGTACAGTTCCGCCCAGATAATCTCCACGGCGTTCTTTTCCTAACACCTCAGAATATATCCTACCTGTAGTTACATTGTCCGATTTTGTAGCTGAGACACCCGTGAAACGTTCATAGTGACCCAAGTCAAGATCCGTTTCGGCGCCATCATCGGTTACGTAAACCTCACCGTGCTCAATTGGACTCATTGTACCTGGATCAACATTTAGATAAGGATCAAGCTTTCGAACCCGCACCTGGTAACCACGTGCTTGTAGTAATGACCCTAAAGCAGCTGAAGCAAGCCCCTTACCCAATGAGGATACAACGCCACCCGTTATAAAAATAAACCTAGTCATTATCGATATATATTCTACCCAATTAGCTAGTACCTGGACATAGGTAAATCAGTGGAAAATGCATGTAGAGCAGTTTTTATCTCAATAGACAAACCATAAAGTGTTGAAAATCTATTATTCACCAGTAGGAACTGTAGGCTTCTCTGACTTAACAGGATTTTGGCTAGTTAAAGGAGGAGTTTGTTCAGTAATAGATTTGGAGCTATTCCCACCTCCAGCCAGAATTGCTAAGCCAATACTAGTCAAGAAAAACGTTCCTGCCAAAATTCCTGTTGCCCTAGTTAATAGATTCGCTGCAGCTCGACCACCGAGCAAACTACCCATACTGCCGCCGCTAGAACCACCCAAACCCCCAAGACCCCCCTCAGACTTTTGCATGAGGACAACCCCGACTAACGCCAGTGCAATGAGAAGATGGGCTACTAATATTATTGTTTCCATGTTTTATGTTTTACCGCTCATTAGAGTGATTTCCAAGCTATTAAAACATCATCTCGTGCTATTTAATGGTTTCTGGCCAGTAATTCTAGTGCCTAAACAAAATCTTATTCACTTGCTATATCTATTATTTTACAAAATTCATCTTCAATAAGACTTGCCCCACCTATCAAGCCTCCATCCACATTGTCTATATTCAGTATAGATAAAGCATTTTTAGCGTTCATCGAGCCTCCGTAAAGAAGCCTTAACCTCGAAGCTTCAGGCCCAATCTCTTTGATCAGAAAATTACGCAATTGTCCGTGAACTTCAGTAATTTCAGTGAGAGTTGGTGTTTTTCCAGTCCCTATTGCCCATACTGGTTCGTAGGCAAATATAGTATTTGAAGACTTTATTTTATCTTTTGCTTCGGGAAGTGATCCATTTATTTGTGACTCCAGAATGTTAAGTGTTTCTCCATTTTCTTTTTGAATATCAGTCTCACCAACACAAATAATAGTGATTAATGATTCTTTATGGGCAGCTTTTACTTTCGCGCGAACAACATTATCAGTTTCGAACAAACCATGACGCCTTTCAGAATGTCCAAGTAATACATAGGAAGCTCCAACATCAACCAACATTTTTGCACTAATTTCTCCTGTAAAAGCGCCCTTTTCTTCAAAATGGCAATCTTGTGCTCCAATCATAATAGGTGAATTTACAAGTTGCTTTGAAATCATCTGTAGAAGATTAGCGCTCGGACAAATCAATAAGTCACACTTGTTGTTTATGATCGATTTTGAATGATTATCAATAGCCTGCACTAGCTGCTCAGCTCTGGCAGCAAGATTATTCATTTTCCAATTTCCAGCAATTAATCTTCTCATATTTTCCATTAGTACCACCAGTTTTTAAAACGAAACTAAAGATTTAACTGTTTATTTCTATAATTTATTAACAAGATCTTTAAGATAAGAGTTTGTATTACCTAAAATTATAAGCTAGTTGACTGCTTGCCCGCTTCTTTAGGCGGCACTATTATGCGCCAAACAATAATTTATACAATTCTATTAAGCATAAAACCTAACATAACTAAAAAAGGCCGATAGAAGGAAAAATTAAAATGCTCGAAGCTCTTCGTCAAATGACTAAAAGCTGGATAATGAAGGTGGTACTTGGCCTTTTAGCGCTGACATTTGTTGTTTTCTTCGGTGCATCTGATTTTGGCGGTGGTGGACGTCAGGTCAATACGGTAGTTGAGGTCGATGATGTTAACTATTCTTTAGATCAAGTTAGTAAAGAATTTAATAAACAAATTCAGTATTTAATGAGAGCAAGCGGAGGACAAATTAATCTTCAGTCACCAATTGCAACATCAGTTCTAGAGGAAACCGTTTCAAATATAGTTACACGTTCTCTTTTTGATGCGGCCGCACAAGAATTGGGGGTTTCCGCATCAGATGTTTCTGTTCAAGAAACCGTGCATAATCTTAAACTATTCCAAAATAAAGACGGCATATTTGATTCAGTTAAGTTCTCTTCTTATCTTCAACAAAGAGGACTCACAGAAGAAGAGTTTATTTCTGGAGCAAAAGAAGACTTGAAAAGAGCTCAATATCTGGGGACATTACAAGACTCACTAACTATATCAAAACCTATTCTAGAGGCTATATATAATCATCGTTATGAAAAAAGAATTGCAGAAATAACTTCAATTGAAGCTAAAGACATAAAAGCAATTCTTAAACCAACTGAAAGTCAACTAAGGACCTTCTATAATGAGTTTAAAGACGATTTTCGTTCTCCAGAGTTCAGGAAAGTGAAAATCGCAACACTCACATTAGAAGGCTTGTCAAAAAAATTCTCAGTGAGCGAGGAAGAAATAAGAGAAAACTATCAAGATCAAATTGATAACTTTAGAATCCAAGAAAAGCGTGAAATTATTCAAAGCATTTTTCTTACTGAGTCTGATGCTAACAAAGCAAAATCTTTGATTAGTAATGGGACAACATTTTCTGAGGCTTCGAAACAAATTAATGGATTACCTCCAGTTTCAATTGGCAAAGTTAACAAGGGAGATATTTCAGAAAAAAAATTGGCAGAAACGTCGTTTTCTTTAGATCTGAACGCGGTCTCTAGTCCGATAGAATCTGCATTAGGTTGGCACCTTGTATCAGTAAAATCCATAGAACCAGAAAAAACACAAACATTTTCAGAGGTGAGAGAACCGCTTCGTAAACTCATATCAATGATGAAAGCAAGAGATGAAATTTACGATCTTCAAAATTTAGTAGAGGATGATCTAGCTGCAGGGTTAAGCATTGAAGAAGTTTCCAAACAAAACGGAATGACCTTAATTGAAATGGAACCCTTCAATTCAATGGGGCTTACAAAAGATGATCAACTAATAAAAATAAATCAAACAAGACAAGTAGTTGAAACAGCTTTTGACACTGAAAAAGACGAGATAAGTGGTATAAAAGAAATGGCTGATGGAGGGTTTTTCATCATAAAAACTCAATCCATAGTTCCACCAAAGATAGAACCATTTAATATAATTCAACATAAAGTATCCTATCGATGGTTAAAAAAAGAAAAACAACGAGGAGCTTTAAAGAAAGCAAAAGAAATATCCGACATTGTAAATAAAGGAAAAACCCTAAAAGAAGTTTCTATTAAACAAGGGTTTAAGTATGAAGCAAAAAATGTGATTGATAGAATTGGCTCAAAAACACCAGTTCCCAAGCCCTTCATATCCGCTATTTTTAAAGCAAATGTAGGAGAAACTGTATACGTAGAGACCTACGATGGAGCAAAAGTGGGCAAATTAATCCAGATTGAAAAAGCTGGAAAAAACTTGGAAGATATAAAAAAGCGCGAGGACCTAAATACAGCTTTGTTGGACTCAATGAATAGAGATCTAACCAATCAATTAGCATCCGCATTAAAAAAACGTTACACCATTGATGTTAACCATGAATTGATTGAAAATTCACTGATTCCACAATGACGATATATCCAGCTAAAAATAATTTTGATAAAACTTACAATTCCAAACAATCACAAGTGGTCTGGACAGAACTCGTAGCTGACCTTGAAACTCCGGTCTCAGCAATGATTAAACTCTCCAAAAACCAAAGTTATAGCTTCCTATTGGAATCAGTAGAGGGCGGAGATGTTAGAGGTCGCTATTCTGTGCTTGGCATAGATCCAGACTTAATATGGAGATGTTTCGGTGATAATTATGAGCTCGGAAGGATAACAAAAAACAACAAATATAAATACCAAAAAAGCAAACAAGGTAGTTTAGATTCATTAGCATCACTCATAAAAAACTCGGAAATTGATTTGCCAAACGAAGTACCACCCTCTGCAGTTGGATTGTTTGGATATATGGGGTACGACATGGTCCGGTTAATGGAAAATATCCCAGATAAGAATCCTGACGTAATCGGAATACCAGACTCAATATTTATTCGTCCAAAAGTAACAGCTGTATTTGATAATGTGACCGATAAAATGACAGTTGTCACCCCAGTATGGTATTCGGAGAAATGTAATAGTGAAGATGCATATAGCGATGCCAAAAATAGGTTAGAGAATATTGTTAATAAATTAAAAGCCTCTATCACTGGCCAACTATTCAAAAGTGAGTTCTTACCAGATCAAATTTCACCTACCTCGAACACTTCTCAGGAAGAATATTGCTCAATGGTCGAAAAAGCGAAAGAATATATAAGGGCAGGCGAAATCTTCCAAGTTGTGCCATCTCAGAGATTTACAGTACCTCTAAACTCATCCCCAATGTCCTTATATCGCTCCCTGAGGAGACTAAATCCTTCACCTTTTTTGTTTATAGTAAACATGGATGATTTTTCATTGGTTGGCTCTAGTCCAGAAATTTTGGTTAGATTAAGGGAAAATGAAGTAACTATACGACCAATTGCTGGCACTAGACCAAGAGGAAAGAACAAGGAAGAGGATAATGCACTTGCTGAAGACTTGCTTGCAGATCCAAAAGAAAGAGCAGAGCACTTGATGTTATTAGATTTAGGACGGAACGATGTAGGTCGTGTATCAGAGATTGGTTCTGTAAAAGTTACTGAAAGTTACAGTATAGAAAAGTACTCTCATGTCATGCATATTGTTTCGAATGTAAAGGGCCATGCAAAATCAACAGTAAATAGCCTAAAAGCACTTGTTGCTGGATTTCCAGCTGGCACTGTTACGGGTGCTCCAAAAATACGCGCAATGGAAATTATAGATGAGTTAGAAAATGAAAGAAGGAGTTTCTATGCTGGTGCAATAGGCTACTTTGGGGCAAATGGAGAAATGGATACCTGCATTACGTTGAGAACCGCTTTAATACAAGAAGGACAAATGTATGTTCAGGCAGGTGGAGGTGTAGTGGCAGATTCTAACCCTGAATCAGAATACCAGGAAAGCAACAATAAGGCGAAAGCGTTATTGCATGCTGCGGCTGATTCCTTACGTTATTCATCGATTACAGATTAAAAATATTTTTTTAATAAAATTCTAATATTTATTTAGATAAACTGAAATTGATTTGAAAACATAACAGTGATACGACAAATGTGTAGTGAAGAGAATCTAATAAGATGTTCAAATGTTTGTGTTAATTGATAACTACGATAGCTTTACTTACAACTTGGTTCATTATATCGGCGAACTCGGAAAAGAAGTTAAAGTTATCCGGAATGATGTAATGAGTACGAAAGAAGTGCTATTGCTTTCACCAGAAGCTTTAGTTATATCACCCGGCCCCGGAATACCAGATAATTCAGGTATTTGCATAGATCTGGTACAAGAGGCCTCTGAAAATAAAATCCCAGTATTGGGAGTTTGTTTGGGTCATCAGATTATAGGACAAGCACTTGGGGCAAATATTATTCGAGCCCCACATCCTATTCACGGTATGGTTGATAAGATATTACACGAAGAAAAACATATTTTTAAAAACATTCCCTCCCCTCTTTCCGCAACCAGATACCATTCCCTAGTTATTGAACCAAATTCAGTCCCAGATTCATTAGTTGTGAACGCTAAAACAAAAGACAACCTTATAATGGGAATAAGTCATAAAGACCTTCCTATACATGGTGTCCAGTTTCATCCTGAAAGTATAGCCACCCTTGAAGGTTATAATTTAATAGCTAATTTTATTGAAATCGCCACAGGTAAATCTGTTGATATAAACATTTTAAATCGTCTGATTGAAAAACTGGTGCCCCATGGATGATAAATCAAACAATATTAAAGAACTAATTAATCTTGTAGCTGAAGGCCAGAGTTTAAACCAAAAGCAGTCAGAAAACGCATTTGATATCATTATGTCAGGTGAGGCTACCCCCTCACAAATTGGTGCATTTCTCATCGCATTAAGAGTGCGCGGAGAAACGGTTGATGAAATTACCGGGGCAGCTCGTATTATGAGAGCAAAAGCCCTTTTGATTAATGCACCTGATAACGCGATTGATATTGTTGGAACAGGTGGAGATGCTAAAGGGACACTTAATGTATCAACTGCAGCAAGTTTTGTTGTCGCCGCTTGTGGGGTCCCCATAGCTAAACACGGAAATCGAGCATTAAGTTCAAAAACCGGTGCTGCTGACGTGCTTTCTGCATTGGGGGTCAATATTGAAGCAAGTTTCGAATTAGTTAAAGAGTCAATATGGGAAAACAACATAGGTTTTCTTATGGCGCCTCGTCATCACAGTGCGATGAGAAATGTCGGAGATGTGAGAGTTGAACTCGCTACCAGGACAATTTTTAATATTCTTGGGCCGTTATCTAACCCTTCACAAGTTAGTAGACAAATGGTTGGGGTCTTTTCTAAAAGATGGGTAGAGCCTCTAGCAAATGTACTAGGAAATCTAGGCTTAAAACATGCATGGGTAGTTCACGGAGCCGATGGTCTAGATGAGATATCAATAAGTGGTTTATCACACGTGGCCGAACTCAAAAACGGTCAGGTAAACACATTTAATATAAGCCCTGAAGATGTAGGTTTAAAAAAATCAGGATTAAAAAGCATCCAAGGGGGAGCACCAGATTACAATGCAAGAATAATGAAAGAAATGCTGACTGGGAAAAGAAGTGCTTTTCGGGATATAGTTCTATTTAACGCTGCAGCTTCATTAATAGTTGGCGGAAAAGTAGATAATTTGAAGGACGGTATAAAGATGGCAGTTGAAGCAATTGACAGCGGAGCAGCAATGGCAACTTTGAATAAATTGATTGAAATAACAAATCGATCTTAAACAACGTAAATTGAGATAAAGAAATGACAGACGTGCTTACCAAAATATGCGATGACAAGCACATACATATAAACAAGCAGAAAGCTGTTTTCTCTCAGGCAAATCAAGAAGAATTTGCTAGCAAAGCGGATAAAACACGTGGATTTGCAAAACGGCTTTCGGAGATATCAAAATCTAGTAAGTATGGAGTGATTGCAGAAATTAAAAAAGCTAGTCCAAGTAGAGGATTAATTAGAAAAAACTTTGATGCAGCTAAAATAGCGTTCGAGTACCAATCAGGTGGAGCAGCATGTGTATCCGTCCTAACTGATGAGCCCTACTTTAAGGGTAAGGATTCAGATCTAGTTAACGCTAAGAAGGCAGTGACATTGCCTGTGCTTAGAAAGGATTTTATAATTGATAGCTATCAAATTCCCGAATCAAGAGCACTAGGTGCCGATTGTATATTATTGATTGTCGCTGCACTTGATAGCCTTCTGGCAAAGGAGTTGGCTATCCAAGCACACGAATGGGATATGGATGTTTTAATAGAAGTGCACAACATAGAAGAATTAGAGAAAGCACTATTAATAGAGTCAGATTTGATAGGGATTAATAACCGAAATCTAAAATCACTTGAGGTGGACATTTCTACGACTGAAAATTTAGCCCCCCTCGTTCCTAAAGAAAGAATTACTGTCTCGGAAAGTGGTTTATTCACGGCTGATGATTTGAAAAGAATGTCTAATAAAGGCGTTAATTGCTTTCTCATAGGAGAAGCACTTATGCGGCAAAAAAACATATCAAGCTCTCTAAAACAATTGCTTGAAAGTTAAATTTTCTATTGGAAATTATATAAAATGAATCAAAAAGATAGATTTGAGCTTAGTCATATTGATTCAGATGGATCTGCTAAAATGGTAGACATCTCCGATAAGGCTATTACTGATAGGACAGCCACCGCTAGTTGCAGGGTTATTGTTGGACCTAGTACACTCTCCCTAATAAAGGAAAAAAGCCTTAAAAAGGGTGATGTTCTCTCCATAGCTCGACTAGCTGGAATTATGGGAGCAAAAAAAACATCAGATTTAATTCCTTTGTGTCATCCATTAAACCTGACTTCAATTGAAGTCGAATTAAACCTTGATCTCACTGGAAGCTCCATCGAAGTATTAGCAACTGCAAAAATAAGTGGGAAAACAGGTGTTGAGATGGAAGCACTTACTGCTGTCACAATAGCGGCCCTAACCATTTATGATATGGTTAAGGCTGTAGATAAAGCAACCTCAATAACAGACATCCGTCTCTTACACAAAGCAGGCGGAAAATCTACGGATTATATTTCTAACTAAGAGAATTAAATGATTAGTGTTGCTAACGCGCGTAAAAATATACTGTCCGATCAAGAGATAATGCCTTCGGAATTGATATCTTTAAATGAGGCATTAGGAAGAGTTTTGGCAGAAGACATATCTGCCAGAAGACCTCAACCACCCCTATCGGTATCAGCTATGGACGGCTACGCTGTAATAGCAAAGGACGTAAAAAATGTCCCTGTAACACTAGAAGTTATTGACACTATAGCGGCTGGTAAAACACCATCTAAAAAAATAAAAACAGGTGAGGCAATTAGAATCTTTACTGGTGCCCCCATGCCCCTAGGATCCGACGCTGTTGTTATACAAGAAAACACTGAAAAAAGTGGTAGCAAAATTATTGTAAAAGAGAACGTAACCTCCGGGAAATACATTCGTCCTGAAGGCCTGGATTTTAAACAAGGAAATACATTACTTACCGCTGGCAAAGTCTTATCAGCAAGGGATGTAGGCCTTATAGCTGCTATGAATGTGTCTTGGCTTAAGGTGATGCGCCGCCCAACAGTTGCTATTATAGCGACAGGAGACGAAATAGTTTTACCCGGAGACAATCAAAAATCATCGGATATTGTTAGCTCTAATACATTTGCCTTAGCTGGTCTTATCGAAGCGTCTGGAGGAATACCCCTAACATTAGGGATAGCTAAAGATGAAATTGAATCTATTAGAAAGATATCAGAGGGTGCTAAAGGTGCTGATATATTAGTTACGACGGGCGGAGCATCTGTCGGTGAACACGACCTTGTTCAGTCAGCGCTTACGGAAATTGGTTTAAAAATTAAATTTTGGAAAATTGCTATGCGTCCTGGAAAGCCATTGATATATGGACACCTAAACAATATTCCTATGCTCGGGTTCCCAGGAAACCCTGTGTCATCGATGGTCTGTGCTGTACTCTTTTTAAAGCCGGTCCTAGCATCCATGCTAGGACTTAGAGAAGTAGAGCCAAAATTAGAAAATGGTCTACTTGGAAAAGACTTAGATGAAAATGATCATCGTGAAGAGTATTTGAGGGCAACTATATCAATAGATGATGGAGGAAACAAAGTAGTAACTCCATTTCCGGTTCAAGATAGCTCTATGTTTTCTCGCTTAGCAATGTCTGATTGTCTGATAGTTAGAGCGCCGTATGCAGAAAAAGCATGTATCAATGATACAGTATCTTACATTGATCTAAGTACTGGGATGATAAAAGTATAAATATTATCATTAATATAAGACTACATTTTTCTTAAATATATTAATTTTAAGCTTGACGCAAAAAAAGAACATCACTAGAACATAGCTGAATGTTTTATGTTTGTTCTCAATTTTAGTTAATTTTATGGCCATAATAGAGGCTTTGATGAAATGTTAACCCGCAAGCAGCATGAATTGTTGTTATTCATTAATAAAAAATTGTTAGAAACTGGCGTAGCTCCTTCGTTTGATGAAATGAAAGAAGCTTTATCACTAAAATCTAAATCTGGAATTCACAGACTAATATCAGGATTAGAAGAAAGAAGGTTTATAGCCAGACTACCACACCGGGCAAGAGCTCTAGAAGTTCTGCGCTTACCAGATGATGTATCTATTACCTCTGATCAAAAGTTTTCTCCTAGGGTCATTCAAGGAGGTATTGACTTAAATAATAGAAAAACGGCAAGAAAATTAAAAACTCCAATTCAAGTACCTATGCTAGGCCGAATAGCTGCAGGCACACCAATAGAAGCTCTATCAGATCCTACCCGGTTCATTAGTGTTCCATCAGATTTGCTCGGACGAGGAGAGTATTACTGCTTGGAAGTAGATGGCGATTCGATGATAGAAGCAGGTATTCTTGATGGGGATACAGTTCTTATAGAAAGAACTGATATAGCTGAGAATGGTACTATAGTCGTTGCACTCGTTGAGGGTAGCGAAGTTACGCTTAAAAGGTTACGAAAAAGGCATAATTCTGTTGCGCTTGAGCCTGCCAATACTAATTACGAAACCCGAATATTTGGACCTGATCAAGTCGAAATTCAGGGAAAATTAAAAGGATTAGTCCGCAGCTATTGAAGAGTTAAAAATAACATCATTAAAAGTATCTCAAATACATCGAATTACGAATCCATGCTATAATAGCTTGTTGATTTATAAGGTGCTAAATCCGTAATTTTTTAGAATCATTCTTAATACAAAAAAAATTGGTTTTTGTTCAATTTCGAACGAAAGGTTAATTAGTTAAATGAAAGTAGTAACTCGATTTGCTCCTTCTCCTACTGGCTATCTACATATAGGAGGTGCAAGAACAGCCTTGTTTAACTGGCTTTTTGCGAAACACCATGAAGGTCAGTTCCTTTTGCGAATAGAAGACACTGACAGAAGACGATCAACAAGTGACGCTGTTGATAAGATATTCTCAGGACTAAAATGGCTTGGTATTGAATGTGATGAACCACCAGTATTTCAGTCAAGTAACTCAACACGTCATATAGAAATAGCGCAAAAACTTCTTAATCAGGGCAAAGCTTATAGATGTTTTTGCACTCAAGATGATTTAACAGAAATGAGAAAAAAGGCTAGGTCAGAAGGGAAAACACGGCTATATGATAGACGTTGTAGAGATTATAAACCAACAGAATCAGAACTAAATAACTCTTCATCAATTCGAATAAAAATGCCAACAGAAGGCAAAACTCTTATTAATGATATAGTTCAGGGTGATGTAAAGGTATCAAACGATAACTTAGATGACTTTATAATTATACGACCCGACGGAACGCCAACATACATGTTGGCCGTCGTAGTAGATGACCATGATATGGGGATTACTCATATCATACGCGGTGACGACCATTTAAATAACGCATTTCGACAATTACATTTGTTTCATGCTTGTGATTGGACTGTTCCTAAACTTGCACATATTCCATTAATACACGGCAGTGATGGAGCAAAGCTCTCAAAACGTGATGGTTCACTGGGTGTTGAATCATATGAAAAAATGGGAATTCTTAAAGATGCAATGAATAATTATTTACTTCGTTTAGGTTGGTCTCATGGAAACGAAGAAATTATTTCTAGAGATAAAGCCATTGAATGGTTCAATTTAAACTCTATTGGTCGATCTCCCTCGAGATTTGACACGGAAAAATTATTAAATTTGAATACACATTACATTCGTAATAGCTCTAATAAAGAACTAATTAGTTATATACTTCCAATAATTTTCCAATTAATGGGTTCAGAAATAAGCTCAATTGCAATCGACCGCATTGAGAGAGGAATGCCTGGTTTAAAACAGAGATCTAAAAGTCTTATCGAATTAGCGCGAAGTTCATTAATATATAATACGGAAATGCCTATTTTAATTCAAAAAGATGCTGCTGAACATTTGAATCCCAAAAACATAAGCCTCTTATCATGTCTTCATCAAAATATGAAAAAAATGGGCAAATGGGATCATGATTCCCTTGAAGAGATAGTTCGAGAAACAGCAGAGGACAACAATATTAAACTAAGGCAAATGGCACAACCACTAAGAGTAGCTCTAACAGGCTCCACTGTATCACCCAGCATTTTTGAAGTTATGGAGGTTTTTGGCAAAGATGAGACGTTAAATAGGTTAAAAACTGTAACAAAAGTCTAACCAATTTCCTATTAAAGTTGTTTAATCTAGATTGCTCTTATGCATATCTGCAATTAGAGTGCGCTAAAGTGAAATTTAATCTACTACTGGGAGCCTTAATCCACTATATTTCTGGTAATTAGGGGTAATAGAGATATGAATGATAGCAATACCAAAGAAACTGTTTCAATAACAATAAACAGCACCGGTGAAACTATTGAACTACCGATTCTTGATGGAACTCAGGGTCCTCAGGTAATAGATGTACGACAATTATATTCAAAGACAGGTATGTTCACGTATGATCCTAGTTACACAAGCACTGCGAGTTGTGATTCTTCTATGACGTATATAGATGGTGAGGAAGGCATTCTTCGTCACGCAGGATACACTATAGAGGAACTTACTGAAAAAAGCTCATTCCTAGAAGTTTGCTATTTATTACTTCACGGCGAATTACCAAATTTATCAGAAATGCAGGACTTTGAAAGAACTATAACCAATCACACTATGGTTCATGATCAATTACAGTTTCTATATCGTGGTTTCAGAAGAGACGCTCATCCTATGGCAGTAATGATTGGTGTCGTAGGTGCTATGTCTGCATTCTACCATGACTCAACCGACATATCTAATCCACAACAGCGCCTAATAGCCAGTCATAGATTAATTGCTAAAATGCCTACCATGGCGGCAATGGCATATAAATATTCTATTGGACAACCGTTTGTATACCCACGTAATGAATTAAGCTATGCCGAGAATTTTTTACATATGACTTTTGGAGTACCAGCTGAAGAATACAGTTGCAGTCCAGTAATTTCACGAGCACTTGATCGTATATTTATACTACACGCCGATCACGAACAGAACGCATCTACCTCAACAGTTAGACTAGCTGGTTCATCAGGTGCAAATCCTTTTGCTTGTATAGCGGCAGGAATTGCGACTCTATGGGGGCCAGCACATGGCGGAGCAAATGAAGCAGTCTTAGAAATGCTATCAGAAATAGGTAGCAAGGAAAGAATACCAGAGTTTTTAGAAAAAGCTAAGAACAAGGATGATCCTTTCAGACTAATGGGGTTTGGTCATCGAGTATATAAAAATTACGATCCACGAGCCGGCGTTCTAAAGCCTGCAGCATATGAAGTTCTAGAAGAAGTTGGTATACAAAATCCATTAATGGAACTTGCTTTGGAACTAGAGAGGTTAGCGTTGGAAGATGACTACTTCGTTGAACGCAAATTATTTCCTAACGTCGACTTCTACTCAGGAATAATTCTGAGTGCAATAGGATTCCCCACAAGTATGTTCACTGTCTTATTTACCTTAGCTCGGGCAGTTGGATGGATTGCCCAATGGAAAGAAATGATAGAGGATCCTGGACAAAGAATTGGGAGACCAAGACAATTGTATTTAGGTCATGCTGAACGAAAATTTGTTCCTATTGACGAAAGAAATTAAACACAAAACAATGATATGAATATAGATTCCAAGAATAACGAATCAGAATATAAAACCCTAAACTTTAAACAGGTCACTCTATCTGATCGTTGGTCGCCTCTTGTAAAAGGTCCAAATGAAAATATTTATCAACCAGAAAATCGTATTCAACGTACACTAATTTGTGCACTTTGTTTATTACTAGTAGGTATTATTCTATGGTCTTTACAAGTTCTTTAGTTTTATTTTTTACTAAAAGAGCCACCGTCTTTATGAGTAAAAACCGGTTTTCCGTTTACAACAGTATTTAACATATCTATGTCAGGATACGTAACCACTTCGTTTTTTGGCCGATCGCCTATTTCTATATACCACGCATCAGAGTTGGAAAAATTTGCAACTTGATGCCCATTTGGTAGTCCTGCAGGAAATCCTGCAGACATTCCTTCAGTCATTTCTGTATGACCTTCATCACTTATAAGTGTAAGTGTTCCCGACAGAACATATATAAATTCATCTTGTTTTGTATGCCAATGTCTTGCCGATGAAAATGCACCTGACTCCAAACAAACTACGTTAACTCCAAACTTTGTTAATCCAAGTGCATTGGACACTCTATGTCGATGTCTTCCTCTAACAATTCGATCAAATGGTTTTGGGTAAAGTGATGAACTATCCGGTGCAATAGAAAGGGTATCTGTTAAAAGAATTTTGTTATCTTTATTTTTAGTCATTTTATTTTTTCACTTAACTCAATCAATTCAATTTTATAACCGTCTGGGTCCTCTAAAAATGCAATAATGGTTGAGCCATGTTTCATAGGACCAGGAGATCGTGTAATAGTAACTCCTTCTATTTCCATGTTTTTACAAATGTCATAGATATCAAAAACTCCAATAGCAATGTGGCCAAACCCTGTGCCGTGAGTATAAGGTTCCTTTGGATCCCAATTATACGTTAGTTCAATTACCGTATCTTCTGATTCTTCACCATAACCTACGAAGACATTGGTAAATTCACCATCTTTATAATCTTTTCTGCGAATAACCTTCATTCCAAGAATACGAGTATAGAAATCAATAGAACGATCTAGGTTTTGAACACGTATCATAGTATGCAACAGCCGATACTCACTACTTATCTTATTCATTGTTTATCATCCATGATAATCCATTTCTAACCTCGGAGCTCTTGTTCAATTAATGAAGGTGTATCATCTAAATTCTCGTTTAATACGCATCACTTCTAAAGCAGCTTTCCTACTGGGACTAACATCAGATATTTGGAGTTTCTTTATAACAGCATTTTCATCACTTATAATTGCATGTCTTAGATCTCTATCAACAATTAATCGATTGACTTCATTAAAAATCTTAGTCGAATTACAATTTTCTTGAATAAATTCTGGTAAAACTTCTTTTTGAGCTATCAGGTTTACAATAGAAACATGCTTAACCTTCAACAAAAAACGAGCGAACAAACCTGTTAACCAGGATACTTTGTAAATAACAACTGATGGTACCGAGGCACATGCTAGCTCAAGGGTTGCAGTCCCAGATGCTGTTATAGCTATATCGCTTGCAGCATATGCATCATATTTATCTTTCGAATTATCAATTATAGTGACCGGAACACCTGATATTTTAGTTTTTTCTACAAGGCCTTTAACAGTTGAAACCGTAGGAATAATAACGTGCAAGTCTTTATGATTAAGAGCTAGTTTTTCTATCACTCTTATCATGATCGGTAACAATTTTTTTACTTCGGTTAGTCGACTCCCTGGTAAGGCACATAGAACAATACTATTTTGGTTAATAGACAATTTCTTACGAAATTCCCTCCCGGCATAGGTAGCTGATCTCGTTTCTATAGCTGGATGACTTACAAAACTGCAGGGCATCTTAAATTTCTTAAAAAAATCAGTTTCAAAAGGAAATAATGCCAAAACATGATCTACATATAACTTAAATTTATAAATTCGTTTGGGACGCCATGCCCAAAATTGTGGGGCAACATAGTGAATTCTTGGCTGGGAGTGTCGTTTTAACTTCTTCAAAACCCTTAAAGAAAAGCTTGGGGAGTCTATTGTCACGATTATATCAGGACGAACTCTATCAATTTCTTTGGAAACTTGTCTAATTCTCATTAATATTCTTGGCAAACTAGGTAAAACCTCAGCAAAACCCATCACGGCCAACTGTCGATAGTCAAAAAGGCTTCTAAGTCCAGCACTAGTCATTAGTGGCCCACCAACACCACTAAAATAAATCTCAGATTTATTTATATTTTTTAACTCTTTGATTAAATAAGATCCAAGTGCATCACCAGAGGGCTCGCCTGCAATCATAAAAACATGAATTCTTTTTCTGTCGTCAGTCATAATTAATTATTAAACATCAATCAATTACGTAATCAGCTTTATAATCATTAGGGTTTAATCCAACAATAAATATCCCTTCCTTATTAGCCAATTCTATCGTTTTTTCTGCTTCAATTACCAAAGTCAGATTTGCTGCTATAGCGATGCCTGATAAACCAGATTCTTTTGCCTTTTGTACAGTTCTAGGACCAATAGCTGGCATATCAACTCTTTTCTCTTGTCCAGGTTTGGGTAGTTTAATAAGAACTCCACCATTACCTCCATTAGAAATAGATTTACATCTTATTAGCATTTCCTCTGTACCTTCTGCAGCCTCGACAGCTAAGACCACTTCCTGTGATACAACTACTGACTGTCCAATATCCAGTGACCCGGTTTTATAAAGCACCTCAATACCACGGACTATATCTAGTTCCTGGTCATTATTAGGAAAATGAACTCCCAGAATACCGGGTCCAGCAATTAATTCGCTCAGAAGTGAATCCACACCGACCACCTTGAAACCTTCTTCCTCTTCTAAAGACTTTATAATACCGCTCAAAAGTCCATCATCACCTTTAGAAAAAAAGCCTTTAGAAATAAATTTTGCAGCCCTTCTATCGGGTCTCAGATTAGATAGACTAGGACGTTTTATAGGCCCAGCAAGGACTAATTCTTTACAACATTCCTCTCTTAAACGTTTCAGAGCCTCTCCTGCCGCACCTAACCGAACCCAAGAATGAGGGGCTTCACCTATCATTTTAGGGTCAGCTTGATCTTCAAATGCTATTACAAAATATTCACGATCTGTCTGCTTACAAAAATCAATCAATTTTGCTGGTAACGACCCACTTCCTGCTAATATGCCAAGTTTAACTGCCATTAGATATTTTTGGTTGTAAAACAGCACGTGAAGTCTCAGTTCTGATAAATTCTACGATCTCCATAACACCGCTATTGTCACCATAAAGAGTTATTACATCGTCAATTCGTTCAGAAAGAGTTCCTTCGTGTGCAAACATTAGTCTGTACGCAGTCCTTAATATATTTATATCCTCTCTAGAAAAATCTCGTCTTTGTAAGCCTATCAAATTTAAACCTCTCAACTTAGCTCTTTCTCCCATAGCTGACCCATAAGGTATTAAGTCCTGTTCAACTCCAGACATACCTCCAACCATAGCGTGTGCTCCAATTCGTACAAACTGATGTATTCCAGACAGTCCACCTATTATAGCAAAGTCGCCTACCTGGACATGACCACCTAAGGTAGCATTATTCGCTAAAATTACGTGATTACCTATAATGCAATCATGAGCCACATGTGAACCAATCATAAAAAGGCAGTCATCACCAATTATGGTTTTCATACCTCCGCCTTCTGTTCCAGGATTCATTGTCACGTGTTCTCGAATTTGATTTCTAGCACCTATTATTAATGACGAATCTTCTCCTTTGTACTTCAAATCCTGTGGTGGAAGACCAATTGAGGCAAAAGGATAAATATTGGTTCCTTCTCCTACAACTGTTTGGCCATCAATAACGACATGTGAGTGAAGAAATACACCGTCCCCAATAACTGATTCAGGCCCAATAACACAATAGGGTCCAATTCTTACATCATTGCCAATATTTGCCTGAGACGAAACTACTGCAGTGGGATGCACATCAACCATTTAATCATCCATAATCATTGCTGAGTAAGTTGCTTCAGCAACCACTTGTTCATCCACCCTTGCCTCCCCAGTGAACTTCCAAACAGAACCACGACTTCTTTGGACTTTTACATCTAACAATAGCTGATCGCCAGGCATTACTGGTTTACGAAATCGAGCATTGTCAATAGTCATAAAATAAACCAATTTTCCCTTTGCTCCTTCCCCTAAAGATTCAACGACCAAGACAGCTGCTGTCTGTGCCATAGATTCAATAATCAAAACTCCAGGATAAACAGGTCGTTTGGGAAAATGACCAGTAAATACTGGCTCATCTTTTGCAATATTTCTAACTCCTATTGCACTCTCGTGTGGGGTAATGTTGATTACTGCATCAATCAATAGAAATGGAGGCCTATGTGGAATTAATTCCATTATCTCTTGAATGCTTAATGATTTTTGAGACTCGCTTTTATCGGTTGTTTTTTCTAAATCAGAAATCATCTAAAAAATCCAAATTACTATCTAAGTGTTTGAACTATAAGTGTTTATAATTTTTTGTCTTTACTTAATTTTGATAAAATAGAAATCTGACGGAAGAATTCTTTTATTGGAACTGCGGGATTTCCTGCTAATCGATCTCCAGTGCTTGTGTTACGCATTATTCCACTTCTTCCAGCCAGTTGTGTGCCTTCTGCAATACGTATATGCCCAGCTACTCCTGACTGCCCACCTAGTACAACAAATTTTTCCAATGATGCACTACCAGCTATACCCGCCTGTGCCACCACCACACAACCAGTTCCTATTTGGACATTATGACCAATCTGAACTAAGTTATCTATCTTACAACCATCTCCAATAATCGTATCAGGACCTGACCCCCTATCAATACAAGAATTAGCCCCAATTTCAACATTATCACCTACGATAACAGTCCCCAATTGAGCAACATCCAAATGTCCTTCAGACGACATATCAAAACCAAATCCTCTTTGCCCTATTCTAACTCCCGGATGAATATTACAATTATTACCAATGTTGCAGTGGGAAAGTGAGGCATTTTCTCCAATATGGGTTCCCTCACCTATATTGACCATGTCACCTATAAAAACTCCTGAACCAATATTCGAAAAACTGCCAACTTCTACTCCATCGGAAATCACAGCATTAGCTCCGATGAAGGTAGGAGAAGCAATTTTAGCCGTCTTTGATATCACTGCAGTACTATGATGATTTGTCACTTCAACATGCTTATCTGGATAAAACATATTGGCTATTCGAGCATAAGACCTATAGGGCTTCGTACTTACTAGTAAACTCATTCCCTCTGGTGCTTGACTTATCATTTTAGACAATACAATACACGCTTTAGCCTGACTATTTGAAAAAGTTTCTATATATTTTGGATTATCTAAAAAACTTATGTCAGAAGAAGTAGCTTTTTCCAAGGGGGCTACATCATGAATCAGGATGTCAGGATCAGTATTCGAATCGAGTTCAGACTCACCGATATCCGCAAGCTCTCTTAAGGTAAAAGGTCCACGTTTATTAAAAAATTTCTCGTCAGCCATTGCACACTGATTATATCATTTTCCAGGAATAGGTTTAGTTTTTTCTAGTTTAAGGTCAATAGATGGCAATCTTTTATTTAATCTCTTTAAAGCCAACTCAGTTATTTCAAAATCATCTACTGCAATAACAATCTGCGACCTCGGAATGATAAGATTAACACCAATTTCAGAAGAGAGCTTCCTTAACTCATCAAATAGAATCATTTGTATCTGATTCATTGAGCTTCTAAATCCTTTGTCAAGACTCTGACTTAGATTTCTTGATCTTCTTTGTAGATTTCTAATATCAATCTGTAGCTTCTGTTGTTTTTTAGAGAAAACCTCTGAAGATAATATGGACCGTTGCTGTTGTAGCTCCTGGTCTCTCTTTCTTAATTTTTTTTCTTCTTCATCTATAATCTTCTGCTCTTGCCGGGCAATTATATCCATTTGGCTTCGAGCAGACTTTGCAGAAAGAGCATCTCTTAGTATTACTTGCACATCAACAATAGCGATTTTTACTGTTGGAGCCGAAAACTTGCTCTGTGCACTAAGCTCTATGCTTTGCCATATAAACATTAGACTAAATAAAGTTATATAAATTAATAATTGTCGTTTCATTTTTTTTACACCACGGATGTTAGAAACGAGTTCCAAAGTTAAAACTAAAAGTTTCAGTTTTATCATAATCCTTTTTCAACAAAGCTGAAGCAAAATCAAACCTTAACGGCCCCATGGGAGAAAGCCAGCCTAGCCCAATCCCTATGGAAGCTCGCGGTGAAGCATCATCTACTAAATTAGAAAAAGGGTCATCTACTCCCCAAGCTGAGCCAAAATCACTAAACAGACTTCCTTGAAAATCGAATTCATCTGGTAGTCCAAGCGGGAAGGAGATTTCAGCACTGCCCGAATAGTATTGTTGTCCACCAATGGCATCTTTAGTAGTTAAATCCCTTGGCCCAACTCCTGCACTATCAAATCCTCTTAAGGACGAACCTCCAAGAAAAAATCGTTTTGTGAGACGAACCTGATCGTTATTAAATGTCATCACGTGCCCCATCTCACCTATGAGACTCACCACTGCAGAGGTCCCAAATAATGTTGAGTAAACACCACCTTCAAACTTGTTTCTCAAAAACTTTGCAGAGCCACCCAAACCAGCAACTTCAACACTATATGAACCAAAGTAACCTTCAGTTGGATTAAATCGTCTGTTTAAGTGATCTAAACGAAACTCATTTAAAACACTTGACGTAACGTGACTTCCTGCTTGTGATTTAACGACTTCAGATGCAAGGGCCGGAACATTGTCTATATTTTGACGAGCCAAGGAATATCTAACAGTGTGTCTTAATTTCGGCTCAAGGTTATAACTCATACGTAAACCAAAACCCTGTTGATCTTCTTCAAAGGAGCTTTGACTGGATAAGTCAGCTGTTCTAACAAATACATTGAAGCCAGCCGCCACATCTCTCTCTAAAAAGTAGGGTTCAGTGAAACTAAGATCTACTCTTTGCTGTTCTGCCCCAATATTCAAACTAAGACGGAGATCCTGACCGCGACCTAATAAATTTCTTTCACGAACCGATATGTCTCCGAGAGG
>Ga0310344_10000170_pt1 | contig 54020 bp, 59 predicted proteins | sample HC15DNA20200_MG_FD_203801 | JGI IMG/M metagenome (GOLD analysis project Ga0310344, IMG submission 203801) | Marine microbial communities from station ALOHA, North Pacific Subtropical Gyre - HC15-DNA-20-200_MG | ecosystem: Environmental > Aquatic > Marine > Oceanic | place: Pacific Ocean: North... | reverse complement strand
AATTCTTCTTGGCATTCCAAACAATCCAAGAATATGTTGTGTAAAGAATACCATGACGGTTCCGACAAATGCTAGTATAAAGTGAATTTTTCCCCACATTTCGTTGTACATTCTTCCAGTTACATATGGGAAGAAATAGTATACGAAGGCAACAGTACCAAACAGTATGGTTCCCATCACAAATAGATGGAAGTGACCAACTACCCAATAAGAGTCGTGAGTGATAAAGTCTAATGGCATTGCACTGTTTACTACACCACCTGCTCCTGCAGAGAAGAATAATGCTATTCCACCAACAGCCCACATTATTGGAGTTGCGAATTTGATCCTTCCGCCCCACATTGTTGCTAAAAAGTTGAATGTATGCATTGCAGATGCTGGTACTGCAGCTAGAGTACCTACCATGAAAACAGTCTTTTCAGTAAATGACATTCCTGTTGCATACATATGGTGTGCCCATGATGCAAATCCAACAATTGCAAGTAAAGTAAATGCTGCTACACCAGAACCATGACTAAATATTGGCTTTCTTGAAAACCGCGGGAATATCTCATACATGAAACCAATGGCTGGAATTACGAGAATATAGACTTCTGGATGGAATGTGAACCAGAAAAGATGTTGATATGCAATAGGATCACCTCCAAGTGTAGGATTGAAGAATCCAGATGCGCCTAGTCTATCAGTTAGAAGCATTAAGAGTGCAGCAGCAAATGTTGGGACTGCTACAACAGTAATAAGGGAAGATGTGAGATATGCCCAAGCCAAGAGTGGCAGTTTGCTTAGTGGTAAATCAGGATGTTTGCATTTCATAATTGTCACGATGAAATTGATTGAGCCCAATATTGAAGATACACCAAGTACCTTTAGACCAAAAATCCACATGTCTGCTGCTGGTCCTGGTGCACTAATAGTAGAATATGTTGGATATGCATACCAAGTGAAGTCTGCAAAGCCTAACCAAATAAGAGCACCTGCTGGTGGAATCATCCAGAATGCAACTGCATTAAGTTTTGGATATGCCATATCTTTGAATCTTACCATAATTGGAACCAAATAATTTCCAAATGCAGATGCTGATGGTAAGATGAACAAGAAAATCAAAGTAGTACCATGAACAGTAAATATCCTGTTATATGTCATAGAATCTGCTATTACTTGAGTTCCTGGAGCAAACAGTTCAAGTCTAAGGATTAATGCTAATGCACCTCCCATAAACATGAACGCTAATGATGTGATAAGATACAACAAACCTATGTCTGTGTGATGTGTTGAGAACATTATCTGCCAAATCGGTCTTGGCTTTTGTAATTCTAGAACCATGTTAAATCACGATCCATTCTCCACGTATAAAGTTCCTCGCATGTTATAATGTATTAATCCACAATATTCTCTACATTGTATTGGAAATTCACCTGCTTCGTTTGGTGAAAACCAAACTGTGTTAATTCTTCCAGGAACTGCATCCATCAAAACTGTATAATCATGAATATTAAATGAATGCACAACATCCTTTGAAGTAACCTCAAACTTGTACGCTTTACCTTTTTCAAGATGTAGTTCTCCTATCTCTTTTGTTCCATCTTCATGTTCAAAAGTCCAAAGCCATTGTTGACCAGTAACCTTTATGATTTCAGCATCTTCTGGTACATGTTCTACAATTCTTTCAATATTCCATGCTTCAGCACCAACATAACATAATAATGCAGTAACAACACCAATGTACACCCATTCAGGCCATGAAGAATGATGTCCGCTCATATTACCACTTTCCATCAGCCTCATATTCTGTAGGCTTTGCTTTTGGATTTGATTCTCTAAATCGCAATACCAACCAAACTATCAATCCAGAAACAACAGTACCAACAGTAAATGCCACAATCATCAATCTGTAAAATAGACCCCATATCTCTACACGCCTATCTAAATATTCACCAGGTTCATCACCTGCTGCCAGCACATATCGAACTGATGGTAAAATTACCAATAAGCCCAAAACTAATCCTAAGCTAAATATCACTTTCATTATTACCGGTTATCTTGGCGTGGGCTCAAAAATGTATTTAAGGGTTTGCAGAATTCGCTTTTTAAAACGTCTCATGGAATCGTTCAGATGGCAATGCGTTAATGGCTGTAAGATAGAATTTCTGATCGTTATTCTTGAATATATTTAATGATGCATTTGCTATTATCAATTCAAATAATATTTCAGGTTTCAAACTTAGAACTTTGCCAATCATTGCCTTTATTGGATCCATATGTGTCACCAAAACAACATTTTTTTCTTTATGTTCATTAACGACATATTCAACCATTTTGGATACTCGTTCCTCAACTCTTGCAAAAGTTTCAACTCCATTTTCACTTACTTCTTCACTACCTTGATAAAATTTTAAAAATACATTTCCATGTTTGGTAAAAATTTCATTATACGGCATCATTGTAAATTTTCCCATATCTAATTCAAGTAATCTATCATCTTTTTTTACTTTCAGATCACAGTGCTTACCAACAATCTCAGCAGTTTGTAACGCTCTGTCAATTGGGCTAGAATAAATTGCACTGATATCTAATGATTTCAACATTTTTCCAGCTTGTTCAGCTTGTTCAATTCCTACTGTTGTAAGATTTATGCCTGGTGAACGCCCAGCTAGAATTTTTTTAGTATTATTGTCAGCTTGCCCATGACGTAAAAATATAATCATTTTTTCTATTCATTCAGATTTTTCTATAGAGATAATAATAACATTGTTAGAACGAATTTATGAAAATCGGTATTATTGGTGGAACTGGTGGAATGGGTAAGGGTTTTGCGTTTAGATGGTGTAAAAATCATGATGTTATGATTGGATCACGTGATGCAGAACGTGCTTCGTCTGTTGCAGATGAATACATAAAACAGGCTACAGAAGCATATGGACAAATTAATGGAACAATAACAGGTAAAGACAATCTTTTAGTTGCAGAGGAATCACAAGTTCTAGTTTTATCAATTCCATATGAGAATATAGATTCAATTTGTTCACAGATTTTACCAAAGATTAATGATGAATGTGTAGTCATATCACCAATTGTTCCAATGGCAAAGACTGATACAGGATTCGAATGTGTTGCAATAAAAGAAAATAAACCATTTTCGCATCAAACTGTTGAAAAACACATGAAAGATGTAACAAAATTGGTTTCTGCATTTCATGTAATTTCTGAAAAAAAGCTTGTCAATCCAACACTTGCATTGGATTATGATATTTTTGTTGCAGGAGACGGTAAAGAATCTGTGGAGATAGTTAATGGTTTGATAAATGAAATAGAAGGATTACGTCCAATATATCTTGGTCCTGGTGCATTAGCATATCTTGTAGAGATGTCAACACCACTCTTACTTAATGCAATGATTAGAAATAAGATGAAAAATCCAGGAATTAAAATAATTTAATACAACAACAATGTTATTATGAGTCACGAATATTCGCGTCGTGGTAGAAATTGGTTCACAGCTATGGGTGTATTGTTTATTGTTATGGCTGGAATAATTGTAATAAGAAATATGTTTTTGTGGAGTCCGGGTTTTTTCGTTGACTTTCTGATTAGTCCAGAAATTACAAATGAGAAAATTTCTTTAGCAATGATTATCTTTGGTTGTATAATGATTGGAATAGGGTACAGAAAGCCACATGTCAAAGCGAATTGAGTTTTTAAGAAAACAAAAGATCCTTCATCTAGCAACTATTGATAAAAGTGGAACTCCTCACATTGTTCCTGTTTGGTATATGTATAATTCAAAAAACATCTATGTTGGTACAAATACAAATACTGAAAAGGCAAAAAATATCAAAAAACACAAAAAAGTAAGTTTTTGTGTTGATGTTGGTGTCAATTCACCTGATATCTTTGGTGTCATGGGACAAGGAAATGCAAATTTGATCAAAGATGGTAAGAAAGTTTCACGACTAGCAAAGAAAATTCTCTTGCGATATTTTAAAACTATTAACAATAAATCTGCAAAAGAGATACTAGATGATACTGACTGTATAATTGAAATTGTGCCTACGAATTATTCCATTTGGAAGTATTAACGAACAAAATCCTCTATTTTATCCAACGCAGACTCGAGTATTTCCATATTTGGAAGAAAGACAATTCTGAAGTGTCCACTACCATATTGAGTTCCAAATCCTGAACCATGGACAGTCAGCACTCCTTTCTGTTTCACTAATTCCATTACAAAATCCTTATCAGAATTATACGGATTATTATCAATTTTAGGAAAAGCGTAAAATGCTCCTTGAGGGTTTGAACAGGATATATTATTCATGGAATTGAGACGTTTCACTACGTAATCTCTATGCTTCTTCAATTCAGACACAAATTCTGAAATGTAATTCTGTGGTCCACGTAATGATTCTAATGCTGCGTATTGTACAGGAAGATTAGTTGATATACGAACTCGTGCTAGTTTTGGTAAGTTCTCTCTAATCATATCAAGTTGTGGTGAATTATTAAATGCAATATATCCAATCCGCCATCCAGACATAAGATGAACTTTTGAGAACCCATTTAGAATTATAACAGGTGAATCTCCAGCAACTTTACCAATTCCTGTGAATTTTTGATCGAATACAATTTGATCATAAATTTCATCGCAAATAATATACAAATTATTTTCATTAGCTATGTCTACAATTTGTTTAAGAGAATCTTCATCAAATATTAAACCCGTTGGATTGTTAGGACTAATTAGGCATATTGCAACAGTTTTTTCCGTGATCTTTCCTCTGATATCATTTATGTCTGGTTGAGAATTTTTAAAGTCTACTGCAAACTCAACTGGATGCCCACCATGTAACCTAACATATGATGCATATGGAGGATAATATGGACCTGGTAACAATACCTCATCACCATCTTCAACAATTGAAGATATTACCATGTCTAATCCTTCAGATACACCATTTGTAACTAAAACATTTTTTGAATCGATAGAAAGACCCTTGGCATTTTCTTTTTTTGCAATTTCATCTAATAGTTCAGGAAGACCTTCAGATTGTGTATAAAAATTATTACCATTATTTACAGAATCAATTAATGCCCGCTTAACATTGTTTGGTGGTTGATATCCAAATTGTACAGGATCACCTATGTTAAGATAATCTACTTTTTTTCCTTGTTGCTCAATTTCTCTTGCCGCTGAAACAATATCACGGATTGCATATTCAACACCGGCAACTTTTTTTGAGATTTTCATCAATAAGACAGATATTTAGACAGGATAAATGCTTATTTTTTTGGACCCGTAGCTCAGCCTGGATAGAGCGGGTGGCTTCGGACCACCAGGCCGTGGGTTCGAATCCCATCGGGCCCTTATTATAACAATCAAGTATATTAGCTGTTTTTTCTATCATATGATATGAGTCCTGGAATTGGATTGATGGATAGAAGGTTAAAGACGGAAAATGATGCAATATCACTTGCTACATCTGTGGTGGTCAAAGATTATAGTATTCAATCAAAAGACATCAAGATTCTTGAAACAAAGTATGATGATGATGCAGGAGATTGGTATGTTGCATTAGGATGGAGTGAAAAACGTATTATCATACAAATGGATTCAGTTCAGGCAAAAGTAATTGAAATAAAAGAAATTTAGTTTGATTTTTTAAATTCTACATTTGGTGAATCTGGTTGATTTGGAATAACAAGAAGTCCACCTTCATGTAGTTGCTTAATTAACTGCATAACTTCCTTTTCAACCTGTGTCCGCTGCAGACCAGTTTGTTGTGCAAAAATTTCTACAAGATCAGTAACCTTACGTTTTCCATTACATGATTTCCAAAAGTCAATTATTGCATCGTTTACCATAAATCCTTGTTCATGTTCATTAGCTAAAACAAAAGCACCATCTTCTTGTTTAACTAAATTCCCTACTCCCTGTGGCATTGCTGTTTCATAATTAATTGGTGCTGGTGTGTTCTGAGAACCCATTTTTTTCATCATTGCTTTTGCATCATCTGACATCTTATCCATTGTCCAAGGTGGATCCCAAACAATTTCTACACTTACATTGTTTACACCGGAAACTTTTTTGGTATATCGTTTAACATCATCAACCATGGTTTCATGCAAAGGACATCCTTGTGTAGTCATAGTCATTTTGATATCAACATCGTTATTTTCATTGACGTTTATCCCATAAATTAGACCCATATCTACAATGCTTAGAGGAACCTCTGGATCCATACATTGCTTTAATGAATTTCTTACATCATCAGAACTTACAGTACTCATATTTGTATCAAAAAAATTGAAAATAATAAAAACTTTCTATTAGTTAGCTGAGATTAACATGATTTATGCGTATTATGGGTGATTTTAGATAGGAAAACTATAAAGAATTCAGTGGAATCTCAACAATGAATTTGAAAAATCTGAATTTTTTTGATAACTTTCCATTATTTTATAAAACTGGACAGACTGGAACTAAACCTAAAATGCTTAATGCTAGATTTCATGCTCTAATTGAAAACAATAAGAGTATAATTGAGAACGCCACAGTTTTAGATCTTGCAAATCATGACGGTCGTTGGAGTCTTGCTGCTTTGAAAAATGGTGCAAAGAAAGTTTATGGAATTGAAGGAAAGAAAGAACTTGTTCAGAAGGGAACAGAAAATATGAAAGAATATGGTATTTCTGAAGATCAATATCATTTTATTGTTGGTGATATTTTTGAAGAAATAAAAAAAATTCCTCCTGATGAAATAGATGTAGTTTTTTGTTTTGGTATTTTTTATCATGTATCAAATCATATGGAATTACTAAAAGAAATTAAAAAATTAAAACCAAAATATTTAATTTTAGATACAGAAATAAGTAAATCAAAATCACCAATCATAAGATTCAGAAAAGAACCATATTACACACCAGATGACATGATTTCCTTTGAGAAATTTATTGCTGGACGACCTAGTCAATCAGCTCTAAATATGATGCTTAACGCTCTTGATTTCAAAGTTGCATATTATAATTGGGATGGGAATATTCAAGATTGGCAAGACCTTGAAATTTATAGTTCAAAAAATTCTATTTTGGTAAAACGTGGTATTCAATATTTATTATCTATGTTTGGAAGTAATGAAGAAAAAATAAAACGCAGAAATAATTTGGCAAGATATTATACAACAAAACGAATCACATTAGTTGCAACGAATAAATCGGTTTCTGAATAGTATTATTTATTTTCTATATTGTTGAATAACTGTCTGATTGATTCTTCAAATGGGGGCTTTATCACTCCTTTTTCAGTTATTATACCTGAAATAAGTTCTGGTGGAGTCATGTCAAAGGCTGGATTAATTACGTTAATTCCGTCAGGAGCTGTTTTTTTATCACCAATTCCAGTCACTTCGGTTCCTTTTCTCATCTCGATAATCACATCATTAGCATTAGTCTTCATATCAAACGTAGACAATGGTGCAGCTACAAAAAATGGAATTCCGTGTTGTTTTGCCATAGTAGCAACTTGATATGTTCCAATCTTATTAAAAACATGACCAGTTCGGACTATCCTATCAGCGCCAACTACAACTTTATCAACTAATTTATTTGTCATTGTATATCCTACTGCGGTATCTGGGATTAGACTAACATCAAATCCATCATGCTTTAGCTCAAATGCAGTTAATCTAGAACCCTGTTGAATGGGCCTTGTCTCAGTTGCTATAACTTTAATATTTTTACCACTATCTTTTGTTGCTCTAATTACTCCAAGTGCAGTGCCATACGCAACTGTAGCTAAAGCCCCTGCATTACAATGTGTCATAATAGTATCATTATTTTCAAACAGCTCTGCACCAAACTTACCCATAGTTTTGTTTATCTGAATGTCTTTTTCTGCCATTTTTTTTGCTTCTGTAATAACAAGGTTTTTTATTTCTTCAACTGAATTCCCTAATTCTGCTACTGTCATGATCTGGTTTAAACCCCAAGCAAGGTTTACTGCAGTTGGTCTAGTTTCAAAAAGAATTTGTTTTGCATGTTGAAGATCGGAAATTAGATCATCTTTTGTTTTGGAGTTACTTTGTAATACAGCTAAACCAAGACCGAAAGCACCTGAAACTCCTATTGCAGGTGCACCACGTACAACTAAACTTCTAATTGCATCAGCCACTTGGTTATAGTCATCATATTCTACAAAAACAAGTTGATTTGGTAGTTTGGTTTGATCAATCATAACTACTTTGTTATCTTTCCACTCAACTGTTCTAATGGAAGAATTAATTTCAGATTCTATCATTAATAAAAAAAATCTCTTACTATATTTAAAATGAACCAAAAAAATCATTTGGACTTGGAAAAATCTGAAACTAACTGATTCTATTTGGTATATTTTTTATTTATTGATCTTGTGTTTTTCACTTTCTTTGCAAAAGAATTATTGATCTTATCAATCTGCCACAATGAATTTTCATTTACTAAAGATAAATTTGGAATTACACAGTGACCACCAATAAAACCAGGAAACATCTTTGGTCTGTTGCCTAAAAACTTGTGAATCTCATCCGAAAATGACCACATCTCATCAAAATCTATTTTATGGTTCATAGAGATTATGTGACTTAGTTGGGCATAATTAATCAACCATCCATAATATGAAGTGTCAACCACAATTTTAGCAAGTTCTAATGTTAACGGATCACGCATGGATTTTGTTTTAATGCCACATTTTCTCATAAGTTGGGTAAATTGAGTAGATGCCCATTTTTTCTTTGGTGCGTCTTTTTCTAGTGCAAAAAATTTTGTATATCTACACAAGTCACGAAGCATTCTTTTATGAACTCCTCTAGTTGCGCTATAAATTATAGGAATTTCTAAATTGGATTGAAGTTTTTTTGTTGTGTACGGACTAATTGTGCTATGAATGACAATGCAAGACGGCAAAAATTGTTTATATAGTTTTTTTACATCTGATAAAAATCTCTTTGAAAACGGAATACAAACATGAAGAAAACCTGTATCTAAATTCTTACAGGTATCAAATTTTTTTTGATTCATTAATCTACGATTAGTATCATAGCCAACTACCATTACAGATCTTGATAAAAGTTTGAGTATTGGTAATCCAATCTCACCTAAACCAACTACAACATCTTTTCGTTTTTTCATGATTTATGAAAATTAGATTAATCAAGGAATTATTAGTTTCGCTCTTTTGTTACATATATGATGGTTTATGGGTTTGATTCTAAGATTAAATAAAAGAGTACTAAAGTTATTAAGATTAAAACTATATACCAATGTATGACTGAATGGAACACACTTAGAGCAAGATTCCCAGATGATGAATTTTCTGAAATTGAACGAATTAAAGAGCAATATGGATTGAGTTATAATGAAATTATTCGTTCTGGAGTTAAATTCTATGTTGGCTTGACATTAGCAAAAGAACTGGTCGGTGATGCACTTAAAGAAAAAGACATCAAACTAGGAGGTAAAAATTTTGGTGAAATCTTGAACAGTCCTGAATATCAACGAAATCTAGAACAAAAGATGTCAAAACTAGTCAAAGTGCTAATTTGGGAATTATTTGAAAAGGGAATGGACTTTAAAGAAAAAACAAAAACCCTACGAAAAGAAAGAAAAGTTGGAAGACCTAAAGCAGAAAAAAAGGTAGGAAGACCCAAACAAGGATTAGATTAAAAACATAGTACCAAAAAGTGGAAGTTAAACAGTAGTTTTTTTGTTTAATAAGAATTTTAAAGAAAAGAAACCAATGATTGTTGTAAACCAGAGTGTTACTAATCTAATAATAAATACTGTGATTGTTGCTAAACCTAAATTTACTCCATTTTTCAAAATTAAACCCAACAAACTTGCCTCAGTAACAATTATTCCAGCTGGTAAAAATGATAACGAGCCAATTATAGTTGAAGTGAAATATATGTGACCAGACAATAACATATCAAAATCAATATCTAACGAAGTAAATATTAGAAAAACTGTTACTATTGCAAGTATTCTAAGAATTAATGTAGAAGGTAGGGTTTTAAGAATTATTTCAATAGAAAAGAGTTTAGACACTGATTCTTGTGATTCTTCAAATTGACTTGCAAATTTTTTAAAGAATCTGATTTTTGACGTTAACTTGGTAAATATCGCCAATCCTAATTTTGTTTTTAGAAAAGCAAATCCAGCAATGAAGAAACTAGATCCAATTATCAAAACAATTGTTGATTCCATGATATTCATCAAAACAGACAATATACCAAGCGCTAATAAAATACCACCAAGATCAATCCATCTTTCAAATAGTACTATCGGTGCTGTACTTGAAAATGATTTACCAGTAGTTTTCTCCAAAATGTGTGATTTTACAACTGAACCCAATCCACCAGGTGTTATTGCCATTGATTCTCCTGCAACATATAACAAAAAATAGTCTCTAAATCCTAAAACAATTCCAATTTTTTTTAATAGCTGACCATATCTCCAACTAGCAACTAGTAGATACAAAAATGCTAATGGAAATATGATTAAATAAATTTTGAAATCAATCTGGGCTACATGAGAAAATATATTATTTATGTCAGAAAAAAAGATAATAGCAGAATAAAAAAGAGTAGATAAAATTAAAATAAACCAAATTTTGTTTGCAAGAATATTTTTGTTAGTCAGAATTGAATGTTCAAGTGTATATGATATATTGTTTTGGAGCCTATGATATGAAATAGTATTTCATCAAATTATTCCGGTATGAAATGAAGCATAGAATAACACATCTTAAATAACCAACTCAGATCAATCATAACAATTTGAAAGTAATAATTGGAATACCTGCTTTTAATGAGGAAAAGAATATTGGTGCCATAGTTGCAAAGTTAAAGGCAAAATATGATCATGTAATCGTTTGTGATGATGGTTCTACTGATACTACTCAGACTATAGCTTCATCATTAGGTGCTATAGTAGTAAAACATACAACAAATTTAGGATACGGTGCTGCTATAAAGACAATTTTTAATGAGGCTAGGAAAATTGATGGTGATGTTTTGGTCACTTTTGATGCTGATGGTCAGCATAAAATTTCAGAAATTGATTCAGTTATAAAACCAATATCCGAAAATAAAGCAGACATTGTTATTGGTTCAAGATTTTTAGGAACTACAAAAGATTTACCAAAATATAGAAAAATTGGAATTAAAACAATTACTGGTTTGACAAACACATTAACTGGTGGAAATATTACAGATGCTCAAAGTGGGTTTAGAGCCTATTCAAAAAAAGTATTGAATGAAATATCTCCTACAGAATCAGGAATGGGAATATCTACAGAAATTCTAATTAAATCTTCAAAAAAGCAAATGAGAATTTCTGAAATTCCAATCACAATAAGTTATGAAGACAATACACATTCTCAAGAAGCAATTTCCCATGGGACATCTGTGGTCTTTAGTACGCTAAAACATGTAGCTATCGAACGACCACTTCTTTATTATGGTGTCACTGGATTATGTTTTATTATTGTTGGATTGATATTTGGTGGTTGGACAATTCAGATTTATTCAGAAGAAGGTGCTGTCATTACAAATCTTGCCATTGTCGGAGTAGGAGGAGTAATTTTAGGTACGATTTTACTAATCACAGCTACTATTCTATATTCAATTGTCAATGTAATTAGAGAAAAACGGTAGTTTACAATCCATAATATTATCAAAGTGAGTATAGTGGTTCAAAAATCGATTAGAGAGTCAGACAAACTAAAAAATAATCTCCTTAAGATTGCCAAAATTTCAATCATTTCGTTTGTTTCATTTTCAGCCTTGGTGCATTTTGTTCCATTTTTTGAGGGTTCAAATTCATATTATTATGGAGTTGCGTCTATACTATTTACTGAAGAAGGAATAACAAAATCCAACACATTTCTCGAAAAATATGAAACAAATGAATTTCTTGTAGAAAATTGGTTACGCACAGATCAGAACCAAATGATTCCAATGTCTGGAAATGGGCTGATAACACTTGGTGGAATTTTTTATTTGTTTGGAGGTTATTTTGGATTATACTATCTATCTCCAATAATTTTTATTATTTTGCTAATTGTCAGCGAGAGGGTTACAACAAATCTTTTTGGAAAATATGCAGGATTAATTGCATTAATCTTACTTGCTGCAAGTAATCTATTATTTAGAAATATCATTCAGCTTCATACAGAAAGTCTATTCTGTTTGTTGTTTGTTATAGGAGCATATTTTTTAATAAAATTCGGAAGAACACAAAAATCCTACTTTACTATCATAGCCTCAACATGTTTTGTTTTTTGCACGACAGTTAGATTAAGTGGTGCAATTTCATTTCCAATAGAATTTTTCATTTTATCTGTTTTTATTCTAAATCATTATTTCAGAAACAAAAAACACTTTCAGACTAAAAATCTGTTAGTACTACTATACGCTGCAGTTCCATGGATAATTTTCTTTTTGATTTTTACATATGGGAATATATCAAATTTTGGTGATCCATTTATGACATATGGTGAATTAAATGTCTCACACACCAAAGTCTTTGATACATCATTGTTTTTCTTAATAGAATTTGAAGCAATTGACTTTGAAAATGTTATACAATACTCGAAATACTTACTGCCATATTTGTTTGCAGGTGTATTCAATAGCGTGGATAACAATTTTGAAAGTAGTCTTGGTCAAAACTGGATTGGATTCATACCTTTAATAGCTCTTGGATTGATATTCATTATTTCCTATAAATCAAAAAATAAAAGATTGGAAATATTTGTCATGGCACTTTTACTATTTGGCATAGTATGGTTTTATTCATCAATCACATCTGAATATTTAGCTGAAAAGGGTGTTCCTGGCAGATACATCCTGCCTGCGTTTGTATTCTCATCAATGATATTTGGTTATGCAATTGAAAGGCTTTTTGTAGGAATTGGAGATAAGAAATGGAACATTTCAAAGATTTTGCAGGCAAGTTTAGTTTCGGTTGTGTTTGTATTTGTACTAATTTCATTTAGTTTTACCCCTGCCGTCACAATGTTTGGACAAAGTGATATTAGGAATCCATTCGACTATGAACGCAGTTTTCCACTAAAAGACGAAAGTATCAATGAAAAAAGTATCTTGGTTACGCCGATTGGATCAAGAGCATTAGAATATAATGTAATACCATTTAGTCCATATGCAAATGGTCAACTCGATATAGAATTATTAAATTCAGTTATTCGGGATTATAATGCATTTGTTTTTAAAACACCATATTCAATAGGTGAAATTGAAGTTTTACATAAACTAGAGAAAAAAGGATTTGTATTCATACAGCACTCAGAAAATTTTTGTTCAATAATAAGTGACACGAAATTATTAAAGTCTCATGAAAAATGTAATTTTAATACGCCAATCAGAGGAAATTAGAAAGGAAAAATTTCAAATAATTGTGAATTGCATATTTTAAAACAATTGGCATATTTGACTCAACTATGTCAGCCATGATTGTTTTTACTCAAGTCAAAATTACCACTTTGAATTTGTTCAAGTAAAAATATAATATCTTTCTTAGAAATAGGTATAGGATTGTTATCTAGATGCTTTCTATCTTCATAAATCAATTCTGCAGCACGTTCAATTTTTTGTTCTAAGGAAATTTTTTTAAAATTTAATTTTTTAACTAAATTAAAAAATCTTTCAAAATATTTTGAATTATTAAATTTATGAGCTACGGTTGTAGTGAAGGCTAAAGCATGGCCATGTGAGTAATTCTCATTAGAGTAAACATACGATAAAGCATGGCCCAAGGTTGTTGATGAATTTCCAAATCCTAATCCAGATATCAAAGAACCCAATACAATTTTTTCATTATTATTTGAAAATAACCCGTCTTCTAAAAGATCAAATGCTTTTTGACAAAGAAATTTTGTGTAATGATTAGAATTTTTGCTGTCATATGCCTCAGTACATTGGGCACATGCATCTACAAGAGAATTATTACGTATTTCTATAGGTGTATTTTCTAAAAAAAATGGATCAACGATAGCAACATCTGCAATTAATTCATCATGATGAAAACTTCTTTTTTTATCGTTTACTTTGAGTACAGAAATTCTTGTTACTTCACTTCCGCTTCCAAAAGTTGTTGGTATAAGGTACTTTATTTTTTTCATTTTATAAGCTACATATTTTGCAACATCTAATGAACTACCTCCACCTAAACCTATTACACTAGAAAAATTTTCATTTTTGAATTCTGAAATAATATTGTCAACAGTTTCAAAAGAAGGGTTTGATTCAACCTTATCAAATATGGTGAAATTTTTTATTTTAATATGATCTATCCAACCCCTAGAAATTGCACCTTTTGAAGTAATTATCAGACTATTAGATGGATAGCTGTATTTAGATGATATTCCAGTACCGAAATGAATGGAGGGTGGTTGTATAATTGTCCACATAATTCAAAATTGATGGCATATTTTTTATAATTGCTGATTGAGTTTTTTATAGTGGCTCAATATGAGGAATTAAGGAAAAGATTAGAATCAAAATCAATTGTAAAAGTCTGTGGTGCATTTGATGCAATGTCAGCAAAATTGGTTGAAATAAATAATTTTGATGCAATATGGTCTGGAAGTTTTGCAATTTCATCTACACACGGGGTACCAGATGCTAGCATTTTGACTATGACTGAGTTTTTTGATGTTGCCTCTAATATGGCACAAACATGCAATATACCTGTCATTGCTGATTGTGATACAGGTTATGGTGGTCCAAGTAATGTCATGCATATGGTAAAAAAATATGAAAATGCAGGAATTGCTGCAGTTTGTATCGAAGACAAAACTTTTCCAAAAAGAAATAGTCTTTTAAAAGATGGAGCAAATGAACTTATTTCAGAAAAAGAATTTGTGGCAAAAATTTTAGCTGCCAAAGATGCCAAACAAAATAAAGATTTTATGATAATTGCTAGAGTTGAATCATTGATTTCAGGTATGTCTATGAGTACTGCTTTACAAAGAGCTGAAGCTTATGAAGAAGCAGGTGCTGATGCAATTTTAATACATTCAAAACAAAAAAGTCCTGAAGAAATATTTGAATTTGCAGATTCATTCAAAGGAAGTTGCCCAATTGTTGTTATTCCTACGACATATGATAGTGTGAAAATAGAAGAACTGCAAACACATAATATCAAAATGGTTATCTATGCAAATCAAACATTAAGAGCGGCCCACAAAGCCATGATGAATCTACTAAAAATTTTGCAAAACTCTGAAAGTATTTCCTCAATTAATGATAAACTTTCCTCGATGGAAAGTATTTTTGAGTTACAAAGTATGTACGAAATAGAAAATAAAGAAAAAGAATTAGAAGAAAAACTAAAAAAATTAGGTTACATAAATTGAAAGAAATTTTTCAACGTGATTTTTTTAATTATCTAAATAAAAAGAAAATTAATGATTTTATTGGTGTTCCTGATTCTACAATGAAATATTTCATTGATGAGGGATTGAAAAAAAATAAAATAATTGTTGCAACAAGAGAAGAAGAAGCTATTGGTATTGCAGCTGGAATTGTTTTATCAGGTAATCCCTCACTAGTATTTATGCAAAATGCAGGATTCGCAAACTCTATTTCAACAATTGCATCATTAGTACAACTATATGAAATTCCTATGATTTTTTTGATAGGATGGAGAGGTTTTAAAAAAACTGATGCGCCTGAGCATATTAAAATTGGAAAGATTCAACCTAAATTATTATCCACACTTGGTATGAAATCCAAAATTATACATGAAAAGAATTGGAAATCATGTTGTGATTGGGCATTAAAAAATATCAAAGATAAAAAATCTATTGCATTGATAATTAGGAGAATGAAGGATGAATAGAAAAAATGCAATAAAAATAATTCTTAATTTTTTCAAAAACTCGCCCGTTGTATCTGCTAATGGGTTCATAAGTAGGGATTTATTCAATGTGAGTGATAAAAAATCTAATTTCTATATGATTGGTTCAATGGGATTAGCGTCATCTATTGGATTAGGTATTGCACTAAAAAATACTAAAAAAAAAATTATAGTATTTGACGGAGATGGAAATATTTTAATGAATTTAGGCTCAATTACTACAATTGGTGCAAATAGACCAAAAAACTTGATTCATGTAATTTTTGATAATTTTATTCATGAATCTACTGGTGGTCAGCCCACAAACTCACAAAACATTAAAATCAAAAATTTGGGACTGGCATCAAACTATAAAGTTTTTCCTATTTCTACTGAAAATAAATTAAAAAACACTCTACAAAAAATTAAGCAGTTACCTGGACCAATAATGCTTGTTATAAAAATTGGTAAAAATAATGAGATTGCAACTCGTGTTGAAATTGAACCGATAGAAATTAGAAATAGATTTATGAGATATTTAAGCCGAGATAAAAATTGAAGGCTATTTTACTTGCAGCTGGTTCTGGCAAAAGATTAGGTGATTTAACTAAAAATTTACCAAAGGCACTTGTTGATATAAACGGCAAATCATTATTAGAAAGACAAATTATTGCACTAAGAAAAAATTCCATTAATGATATATTAGTTGTAACTGGACCAAACAAGGCTAAATTTAACATAAAAAATATTACTTATGTTCCAGATTCTGATTATTTGACTCATGATGTTCTCGGAACAATGATGTCAGTAGATGAGTATATGACTTCAGATCTAATTGTTTCATACACTGATATAATTTTTGATGAAAAAATCATTAATTCTATGATCAATGCTAATGCTGATATTAATATTGCAGTAGAAATGAATTGGGAAGAAGCTTATGAGGGAAGAACAGATCATCCTATAGAACAAGCTGCTAATGTATTGATAGAGAATAATTTAGTTAAGAAAATTGGTCATCAAACTAACAGATTTGGAGATTTTAGTAAAAATGATCTTGGTGAGTTTTTGGGTTTGATGAAATTATCAAAAAATGGAGTAAATATTTTTAAAAATGAATATTCAAAACTGATAAAAAATCATAAAGGAAAATTCTATGAAGCATCTTCTATTCAAACTGCATATATTACTGATATCCTACAGGAGTTGATAAATAAAAATTATAAAATAAATCCAATTCTAATTGATGGTAATTGGTGTGAAATTGATACATTACAGGATTTAGAAATTGCAAAGAAAAAATTTCCTTAAATCAAACCAAACTTTTTTCCTGAATTTTTAGAAATTCATTCCACAAGTCTAATTCAATTTCTAATTTTTGATCAATTAAATTTTCTTCTTCTAATGGATCATTAGAAATATTGTATAATTCTTTAGAATTATTATACTCGTTTAGAATAAGCTTCCAATCCGATGTTCTGACTGATTTAATATTTGGAATTTTTGGTGGTTTTTTTTCTTTTAATGGGTTACCTGTTTCTGAAAAGGCTATACTCTCAGTATAATCCTGTTTATTGATAAGTGGAAGTAAACTTTTGCCATCAATTTCTGAAAATGATTTGTCTTTTGGAATTTCAAGTATATCTAAAATTGTTGGTAAAAAATCAATATGCCTTACTTGTTTTAATATTACATCTGGTTTTATGCCAGGAATTTGAATATAACTAAAAGTCTTTATCGTATAATCATAGCAGAATGCACCATATGCACGCTCACCTATTTTTTCACCTATACTAACACCATGATCAGATAAAACCAAAATTATCGAATTTTTATCTAATTCTAATAATTGAATAAGTTCAAATAATTTTTCTAGATATAGTGATGCGTTTTCAAAAAGTATTGAATATCTATTATTATTTTTTTCAATATTATTGAAATAATCCATACTAAAATTATCATATGGAATTAAAACTTCATTCTTTAATCCTGTATGTATTTTGCTGTAATGAAGATATAAGAAAAAATTTTTTCCGTTTTGGTTTTCAGCTTTCATTTTATTTATTAATTGTTTATGAGTATCTATCAAATTCGTCTCATTCTCATCATGTACAAAATATTCATCAAAATTTTTTCTTGGCAAAATTAAATCAGAGTGTCCATCAAAACAAGTATGATAATCTAATTCCTTTAAATAATCTGTCAGCGTTTTAAAATTATCACTTTTGAATTTTGAAGAATGCCAATAACTATATGTTCCATTCCTATTACCGTAACTTCCACTGATAAATGCATGCATAGCCGCATTTGTGTATGGCGCATAAGTAATTGAATTTGGAAAGAATATCGAATTTTTTTGTAATTTGAGAAAACTTTCAGATTTTTTTGCAAAATCAACTCTACCACCATCAATCAAAATGACGATAACATTTTTTTTCATTATATTTTTCAGTATAATACCAATTAAAAAATTAACTTACTATACACAGTAATCTATTTTAAGACAAATTTTTTTCAAGAATTATGAATGTTTTGGAGGAACAGGATATTGTAAATTATAAAAATCATGGCTTTTTAATTAAAAAAAAATTTTTTACTGAATCAGAAGTTTCACAAATAAAAAAATGGCTTGATGAATACCAACAAAAGACAATACATGATTGGCATGGAAAAGAAAATGCTTATTACGAAACTAGCCTTCTTGATAAAAAAACTCGAATACTGTCCAGAATTGAAAAATTTACGGATTTTCATCTAGGTCTCAAAAATATTGCACACTCCAAAAAATTACTTGAAATTTTGGAAGATTTGGTAGGTGAGGAATGTATTTTGTTTAAAGAAAAAATAAACTTTAAACAGTCTGGAGGAAATGGTTTTCGTACACACCAAGATATAGTTTCTAGATGGGATGATTTTGCAAGTTATTTTATGAATATTTTTGTGACAGTTGATGAATGTACTATTGAAAACGGTTGTCTTGAAATTGCTAGAGGATTTACAAAAAAAGAATTAATAACTAATTACGATACGCCAATAGATGAAAACTTGGAAAAAGAAATGAATTTTATTCCTTGTTTAACTTCTCCTGGTGATGTAATACTTTTTGATTGCTTTGTACCTCATCGTTCTAAAGCCAACTTTTCTATGAATCAAAGAAGGAATATGTATCTAACATACAATAAAAAATCTGAAGGTGACAAACGTATGAATTATTATGCAAGAAAAGAAAAAGAAATGCCTCCTGATGACAGACGATCAAACGATGATTTCAAAGACAGTCCTATACATATGGCATTTTATAAAACATAATCTCATTTAATTCTAAGGCATACTGCAGATTTACTTGTAAAAGCTAAATATTCGTAGAGAACATTTTCTTTTTTTGTAAATTGTTTGAATGCTTTGAATTCATGGTTTTTCCAATTTGGATAATTAAAATATTCATCAAAAATCAGAATGGTTCCTTTTTGGAACCTGTTTCCTATTAAATCTAAAATTAATTTTGTTGATGAAAATAAGTCGCAATCAAAATGAATAAAATCTATTTTTTCTTTATTGTTTTGTAAAAATTTAGGTAACGTATCCTTAAACCATCCTTGATGTAATACAACATTTTTTGGAACTTTGGGCATTTTTCCTTTCTCTGAATATGCACCTTTAGGATATTGCTGACCTGCCCAATCTTCTGGTAAACCTTCAAAACTATCAAAACCATGACAGGTTCGTTTTCTGATTCTTTTTGCAATTTCTTTAATGGTAGTTCCTTTTCTAACTCCAAACTCCAAAATTAATCCATTAGAATTTATTTTTGGTAATGCGTAATCAAATAAAATATCAACTTTGTGTGAAAAACACAGACAATTTTTCATATTTTTTTGTATATATTTTATAGATTCTTCTGTAGCAATTTTTCGTAACTGATATTGTAAATCGAAAGTTGAATCTATTTTGGAGTTAATTTTTTTCATAGTTTTAAAAAATCATAGCTTTAATTTTTTTTTTGTTGCATAAACCATCAATGAGCATATAGTTTTTGAATCAATTATTCTTCCATTTTTTATCATTGAAATAATTTTTTTAAGAGGGATTTTCTCTATGGACACAAATTCATCATTGTCCAATTTTTGTGCTGAAATTTTTTTTATTTTTGTTGTAACATAGCAATCAATGTATTGAGTATTGTATCCCAAAAATGGATAATAACGTGTTAATAATTTTAGATTAGAGCATCTATAACCAGTCTCTTCTAAAAATTCACGTTTTGCACAATCTATTGACGTCTCATTCTTATTTTTAATCCCTGCCGGAATTTCAAGTGCTTCATCAAATGGATAACGAAATTGTTTGACCATTATTACACAATCTTTTTCTATTGCCAATACTGCTGAGGCTGGATTTTGTTCAATTATTTCATGAGAAATTTTTTTATCTGAAATTTTAAAATGATGTCTAGAAACATTGAATTTTTTACCCTTAAACAGATTTTCTTTTTTCAAATTTCTCACAATTCCATTTTTTTTCAATAATTTAATTTTATCAAATTTTCTAAGGTTTTATCATTAAGCATTTTTGAATATAAGTTATAATCATTTATTGTATCAAACTCTAGCCATCCATTATCAATTAGAAGTGCATGTAAAGGATAATTAATTTTAATTAATCCTTGTAACAAGTCAACAATTCGTAATTTTTCAAATGGTAATTCTTCATTTAAATCATTTTTACTTCCTATAGCCTCATTTTTTGTTTTTAAAAATAGTTCTTTGAATTTTTCACTTCCATTATTTTCAAGTTTCATTAATCCAATAAAATGACCATTTGCTTCAGGATTTTTCTGACCTATAGATGTGATAATTTTTTGTGGGTTGAATACGGCAGTTTCTGTTGCATTACTAATTGTTTCATCAATTCGTAGTTTCCAATAATTTTTCCATTTTGCATCGATTACTGCCGTAATATTATTTTTCATGGCCATCAATTCCTTTAGAATTTTTTCCTCAAAAATTATATCTGAATAAGTAATAATTGTAGAACTTTGAATTTTTTCTTCTGCAAAAAATAAACTTGCTAATGTACTATTATTTTCAAAGTTTCTATTTTCAACATAATTGACATCTACTAACTTGATTTTTTCCTTTTTGTAACCTGTTATTATAGTGATATCATCAATTTCTTGATTTTTTAATAACTCTACATTTCTTTCTAAAAGAGTTTTCCCGCCAAATTCAATTAGGGATTTAGGTTTATTATCTGTTAATGGCGATAGTCTACTTCCAAATCCTGCAGCTAAAATTATTGCATTTGTCATAATTCAATTGAATCAGGTTCGTCATCCCAACATAGGTATGTTGTATGATTTGATGTGACTAATGGTCGTCTCCATAATTTTTGATTAGGAAGCATTTTCAAAGTTTTACTTTTACCAATTCGTGAATGACCATAGACATCAATGTTATCTTGAACCATTTTGAATTGTTCATCATCTAACTGAAACGAAATTTCCAATTTTTTTTCTAATTTGAAATTATTTAATTTTTTATCATTTTTCGGAGATAGCCAAGATGGTATGTCATATTCAAATTCATATTGTGGAGTAGTCTTAAGTCGATCTTGACCTAGGACATTATAAGATAAACCTCTACAATAATTCGCAACTGAATCAAATTCCTTTTGAATTTCGTCACTGTACATATCATTTTGTTTTATGATCATATATGCAGTCTTAATCACATGCTCAGTCCAATCAGACATTGATTCAGAAACCACTGCGGCTTTATAATGATAAATTACGTTTGTTCCTGCTTCTCCATTTAGTAATTTTTTATATTCTGAATCATTTTGAAAATTTTGCAATAAATCATCTGGTGAATCCCACAACTCATCAATTGTTGCATTTTTGAATTCTTCTATAATTTTTTGAGTATTCTGAGGAGAATTGTTTCTGTTTTTGAACATTAAATAGTATAGTTCAAAAACATCAATTTGATTTTCACGCAAAAATTTTAAAATTGCATCAAAGACGATGCCTTGATTTGTAACAAAAATAATGAATGCAAGAATACGTAAATCAATATATTCATCAAATTTCATAGTGTTTGACCCAACAACCACTTCTTCGAACTCGATTACTTTTTTACCGTTACTTAGTTCTGCAAAATCCCTTTGTAATACCCTAAATTTTGTTTTCATATCCCATTTTTTACGCTCATCAGGTAATGCCATTTCAGAACCATCAAGAAGCATACATGTATGGACTACAATTTCATCCATTTTTCCTCTAACTAAATCACGTAGAGTTTGAATGTGATTTTCAAATGTTTCTCCAGGTAGTCCAAGAATTACTTCCGAAGTAGTTTGTAGATCTGCTTCCTTTAATGCAGGATATAATGCAAGCATATGATCAACACTAATATTTTCTCTTCTGATGTTTCTTAATACATCAGGATCCAGAGATTGAACAGACATTGTCACACGTAGTGAATTATTTAATTTTTTAATTGCTTTAATGATTTTATCTTTTTGATTTTTGCCTGTGGTACATTTAATATATTTTGGATAATTGTATTCACTTTGAATTTTTGCGAGAGATTCACAAATGTCTATATCTCTAGGATACATTCCAAAATTTAAATCACTGATGTGAAGACTATGAGTATTTTTTGGTATATGTTTTGCTATATATTCAATCTCGGAATTAACTCGTGAAATACTAAATTTATTCACGATATTTACTTCATCTCTTCCATCAGTACAAAATGTACAATGAAAAGGACAGCCACGGTTAGTTTGTAACATGGGAGTTAACTTCCCATCAAAGAATTTATCCATCATACCATTTTGATATGGTGATGGAATTTCATCAAGAGTTGAAATTCTGACGGTTGGAATGTTATACTGAATATGTCCATCCTTATTTCTTGTTACACAACCATCAATTGGCTTTTCTAATATTTTGTGTTTAGATTCCTCAAGAGAATTAGATTCTAATACTATTTTGACAACATTTGAAAAACCAATTTCACCTTCTGTTGGTATATATGCATCAACTTCTGGATATTTTTTCATAAATTTTTTCTGAGATGGAAAATCTATAGGGAAGTTTGGTCCTCCCCAAATGGTAATTATATTAGGATTTGATTTTTTAGCCATCTTAAAAATTTCAGAGCTTACATTGTGCGACCAACAATAATTACTTAAGCCCAATATGTCAGGGGGTTCTTGATTAACTGCTTTATCGATATCTTCTATGTATTTGAATAATGTAATTTCAACATCGTCACCAAATAATTTTTTGCAGTAACTTCCAATAAAACCAACATTTAATGGAAATGCTTCTGTAGCTAAAGTTACAGTAGTATATGTTAAATCACCCAAATAGATTTTCAATGGTCTATTCTTTTCCAAAGAATCTTACTAATTAATGCGGGATATATAAAGAAATTTGTAGAAGCTTTTTTGCAAAACTCACAAGTCCCTTTTAATCTTAGACCAAAAGTTCACCAATTTAAAATCTCTTTTTACATATAACCAAGTTTTTTTAATTCGGCTTCAATTTTTTTAGTTTCTTCTTCAGTGAATGAAGTTTCTTCAAAATTAGATTGCAGCTCATCTCTAGTATGATAAAGCAAGTCTTCCATTTTTTTAGCAATGTTTGGTTTTTCATTAATTAAATTATTTTCTTCGGTTGGATCAGCTATAAGATCATATAGATGGCAATTCTCATCGGGGTTTTTTAAACTTCGAAAATATTTGTATGAAGACGTCCTAATCCCTATTACAGCTTTTGGTGATTTTTGACCAGTATGAATTGTTGTACTTTCCATGTAAACAGGGAACTCTTCCATCTCCTCATTTTCAATAAGAGGAAATAGACTTCTTCCATGTATGTCAAATTTCTTATTAGGTGGATTTAGGATGCTTTCAATTGTAGGAAAAATATCAATACTCCGTACAAGATCTGGTATTACACCACGTGATGGAACTCCATATCCGGCAAAAAGTAAAGGAACCTTAACTAATTCATCAAATTGAAAACGATTTTCATCAGGGCGTTCATTTAATGAACGCTTTTCGTAACTAGTTTTTAATTTTGAAGAGCGCACCTGACGAAGCATCTTTTTCTTTTTCTTGTGAATATTAGTGACTTGTGACTTTGGGAGAAAATTCTTGATGAATGATTTTGATTTTTCTATAATTGGTCCTGATTGTTTTGCAGTGTTATCAACAACTGGTATATAATCACCATGATCTGATGTAATTACTAGTAAGGTGTTTTCTAAATCAATTGTATCTAAAATTTTTGCTAACCAAGAATCAACAATTTCCATCATCGAATCATATCTTTCATTTATACTCATTTTTTCAAAATCTGGAACACGTATAGGACGATGAAATGCAAGTATATGAATAAAATAAATCCATGGAGATTTCATAACATTTGGTTTTAGCATCTCAAGAATTTTATCACCCAAACCAGAGTGAAGTTGAACATCTTTACCTTGATATGATTGATTATTATTTTCAAAATATGATGAAAATCCCATTGCATCTAATGCAGAATGCATTGTCGCATAGCATTTGTAACCATTATTTTTCAAATTAGTAATATAACTTGTTGATTCAGAGTGAGTTTTATTATAATATTCTTTGGTTTCTCCAACTCCAAATGGGTATCGTGCTGTAAACATACTACTTATTGAACTCATAGTATAATCTGTAGAACTTATGGCTTGAGAAAAATATGCACCTTGTTTTATCAATGAATTAATTATAGGTGTCTTGAAATTCTTATTGTCATAAAATTTATCTGCTCTACATGCATCAAGTACAATAAAAAGAATATTTGGTTTCAATCTTTATACTAAACAATTCAACCTCATTTTAAATTATTTGTTTTGTAAAAAAACTTGTAGACATTTTTTAATTTTATTTGCAAATGTGGAATTAAATTCTATTGAATCTAACGAGTATAATTAACTTTAAAAGTAATATATCGTACTAAATTTTGAAAAATTAATGATAGAATTACCTAATTTTGAAAAAGCGTTTGAATATGAAAATAATTTCTATCTTTCTTGTGATATTACAAGAATTAGTAAGATATTATCTCATTATGAAATTTATAAAATGATTAAAGAAATACCTGGGGAAATTGTTGAGTGTGGAGTTTTTAAGGGTGCATCTTACCTTCGCTTTGCAATGTTTAGAGAGATTTTTGGAAATCCATTTTCAAAAAAGATTATTGGGTTTGATACTTTTAGTAAATTTCCCGAAACAACTTTTCAAGATGATGATAAAGCGAGAAGTAAATTCATTGATTCAGCTGGTTCTGATTCAATCTCTAAAGAACAACTCGTAAAGATTTTGGATAATAAGGGATTAAACAAGCATGTGGATTTGATTGAAGGTGACATTACAGAAACTATTCCATCATATGTTAAAGCAAATCCTGAGCTTAAGATCTCACTCCTAAATCTAGATACAGATATCTATGAACCAGCAGTTACCATTTTAGAACATCTTTATCCAAGAATTACAAAAGGAGGTATACTCATGCTTGATGATTATGGCACTCATCCTGGAGAAACAAAAGCAGTTGACGAATATTTTAAGAACAAAACTGTTGAAATAAAGAAATTTCCTTTTGCCATGACTCCATGCTATATAATAAAATCATAATGATTATTCCTTGTAATTTTATAATTAACATTTTAAAGTAGAGTTAATTCTTCTGAACTATTGGACTATTCTTCTAAAATACTTCAAAATTTTCTCAATCTGTATTGGGTAAGACCTGAAACAGCATTTTGGAGAACGTTAGACGTATTACAAATGAAAGGCATCAAGTTCAAAAAACCAATTATAGACATAGGATGTGGTGATGGAAGCTTTAGTTTTACAAATTTTGGAGGAAGAGTGGGTTCTTCCTTTGATGTCTATAGATCTATCAAGAGTACATCTGGATTTTTTAAGGGAGTCGATATACATAATCAAAATCTACACATAAAACCAAAAATTATTCAGAAGCCAAAAATGAAGATAGATGTTGGATTAGATTGGAAAACAAATCTTCTAAAAAAAGCAAATGAGCTTAAATTATACGAAAAATTAATCCAGCATGATAGTAATAATCCGCTTCCATTCGAAGATGAAGAATTTGAAACTGTCTTTAGCAATGCATTCTATTGGATAAATGATATTGAATCTATACTTAAGGAAGCTAAAAGAATATGCACCAAAAATGGTAAAATAATAATTTTTGTTCCAGATCAAAAATTCAAAGACTCGTTGATTTATAATCAATTCCTTAAAGGAGGATATACATGGGCAAAGATTCTTGATAGAGGGATATACAAGAATACTAAGCACTGTTATGCACTTTCCAAATGGAAAACCATTTTGTCAAACGTTGGTTTAAAAATTGAACAACATTCTAATTATGCCACAGAAAAACTGACAAAAATATGGAGTATTGGTATGAGACCATATAGTCCATTTATCATAGAAATGGCAAACACACTAAAATTAAATGAAAGAACAAAGATAAAGAAGCGAGTAGTTTCCGAAATTTTTCCTATCTTAAGATCTTATCTTGATTTTGAATTGAACAGTGTCGGTAGGAATAACTGTTTTCACATGTTCATGTTAACGAAAAAATAGAGAAGATTTCATGTCATTCTAACCTACAAAAAATATTGTAGACCAATATCATTAAATCAATATAATTTGTATTAAATTTAAATTGAATATTCTTGTAGTTTGTGCACATCCTGATGATGAGACTATTGGCATGGGTGGAACACTGAAAAAATTATCGAAATCTCATAAAATCAAAGTTGTATTTCTCTCAGAAGGAATTACTGCTAGACGAAAATCAGGCTACGTAAATTCACCTCAATATGACGTCACACATGAAGAGATGAAAAAGATGAAAAAAGAGGTAGAAGTTCGAAAAAAGCATGCTAAGAAAGCACTAAAAATTCTTGGAGTGCAGCAAGTTCGTTTCTTGGATCTTCCAAATCAGGAATTAGATCAAATCCCATTATTGAAGATTATAAAAGAAATAGAAAAAGAAATTTTTGAAACAAAAGCAAGTATAATTTTTACACATCATTACAATGATCTTAATCTTGATCATAGGGTCGCCTATGAAGCAACTATTACTGCTGCAAGACCAATACCTGATTCTAAGGTCTCTTCCATAATTTCTTTTGAAATTCCTGCAGCTACAGACTGGAGAAAACCTTACAAGTTTGATCCAAATTTATACATAGATATCTCTTCACAACTAACAGCTAAAATTAATGCGTTGAAGGCTTACCAGTATGAATTTAGAAAGCCGCCTCATCCCAGGTCTAAAGAAATTACTGATGCAGTAGCAAAAAGGTGGGGCAGTTTATCTGGTTTTAAAGCAGCAGAAGCGTTTGAGATAATTTTTAGCCGGATGAAAAACTTGGAGAATATTTCTTTATGATTAAAAATGATTGAAAATTATCAAAGGTTACAGCCGAACATTTTAATGCTAAAAAAGAGGTATGACTAACATTGAAAATAAACAAAGGACAATTTAGACTTTCATCACGTTCTAAAAATTTCAAATTCGAATTACATAGAGGGCATGGACATCTATTAGATTACATGTTAAACAGAATTAAGTGGCATCTATATCCTAGAATACACAAAGTCAGTCGATATCCACCACATGTTGATGTTGAAATTTCTAGTAGATGTAATTTGAATTGCCCAATGTGTTATACAACAACAGATGAATTTAAAAAAATTGCAGGACTTGGATATATGGAATTTGATCTTTTTAAAAAAATCATAGATGAATGTGGTAAGAATGGAGTTTTTTCTATAAGAATCAGTTTTAGAGGAGAACCACTTCTTCATCCACAAGCATTTGAAATGATAGAATATGCAAAAACTCATGGAATAAAAGAAGTTTCAACGCTAACACATGGTGGAACTCTAAATGAAGAAAAATTTGAAGAACTTATTGATCTAGGACTTGATTGGCTGACAATATCATTTGATGGTATCGGAGAAACGTATAACAAAATTAGAGCACCGTTGACTTTTGAAGATGCGGTAAATAAAATAAAAAATTATCAAGATATCAAGAAAAGGAGGAATGTGGTAAAACCAGTAATAAAAGTACAAACAGTATGGCCAGCAATATCAGAAAACCCAGAAGAATATTACAATACTTTTAATCCAATAGTGGACCAAGTCGCATCTAATCCCTTGATTGATTATCTAATTAGGGATACTGATATAACATATGAAGAAAATTTTACATGTCCACAACTTTGGGAAAGGCTAGTTATTGGAAGTGATGGTAGAGCGTTATTATGCTCAAATGATGAATTGAGTGAACATATTATTGGTGATGCAAATACCGAATCTATATTTGAAATCTGGCATGGTAAGAAAATGACAGAAGCTAGAGATCTACAAATGCGTCATATGGGAGTTGCAAAAATTAATGCCTGTAAGAAATGTTACTTGCCAAGAAAGACTGAGACTGATCACAAAACTATTGATAACAGGTTGATAAGCATCGATAATTATATAGACAGAATACAAGAAGTTGGAAAATGATTATACTTACTAAGAAAAGTTTGAAGTGTGATAAGATTGACTGAAAATTTTGAAAAAATTGTGGAAAAATTGGAAAGTAAGCAACGAGATTGCCTTTCTTTTTCAAAAAAATATAAAACTCGAGAAATGGAAAATCTCTATCAGTACTACGAAGGGGCAAACTGGGCAATAAAGTATGCAATTTCACTATTAAAAAATGATAAAGAATCATCCGATTTTTAACTTAATAGATTAAAATAATTTTAATATTTCAGAACTAACTCGTTTTGCACCTAAACCATCAACTAGATTAGCCTTCGAAAAATGAATCATTTTTCTTTGTACTATATCTGTCACAACTTTCCCTATCTTTTTTTCTGTTGATTCATTTAAAAGACCTAAATTTATTGCAAGATTTTTTTTTGCCCAATTTTGTGCAGTAGGAATTTGATGTTTGTCATCACATATTACTATAAATGGTATTTTCATATTTGCAAATTCATAGGTAGTCACACCACCAGTAGTAAAACCAAATTTTGATTTAGAAATTTCGCCGTACATATTCTTTGTTTCTTGTATGAATTCAATATTTTTATTATATTTTTTAGAAAATGCTAAAACTTTTGTTGATTTTGCTGCAATAGGTCCTAAAATAATTTTTATTTTTAATTTTGTTGAATTTTCATTTAATGAATCTAGAAAAATGTTAACAATTCCCTTTTCATCCAATCCTCCAAAAGATACTAAAATATCATATTTCTTATTTGCGTATTTAGTTTTTCTAGAAAATCTGTAATTTAGAATTTGATAATTTGGTCCTAAAAGGCATAACGAGTCATTATCATTTTTGTATTTCTTATTTTCTAAGCCAATATATCCATTAACTAAGATATCGACAGGTAAATGAATATTTTTTAAATCAGTTATAATAACGGTTTTTACAATTTTACGTAAGACTTTCAGATATTTAATATCAGTTTTGTGTTTATCAATTATTAGAATATCTATATTGTTGTTGTGAATGTATTGAATAGTTTTTTTAATATCACATTCTAAAGAAATATTCTTTCTGAGTGATGAAATTTGTGTGAATCCATACTCATTAAAAATTTTTTTTGCACCACCATAATCTTCAACTAAAAAATGAAGGTCAGCATTATGCTTAAGATAATAAGATAAGTTGATGGATCGGAATATATGACCTAATCCTGTTTGCCTATTACTCACTTTGCCTCCATATGTTCTAAATAGAATTTTTATTTTTTTTTGTTTCATATCTAGTTAAATGTGATTAGTTCAATCAATTGATTTCGAGGTTTCATATCAAGAAAATTTATTAGATAATTTAATAATTTTTTCAACATCCTCAGTAGATAGATTGGGATGTGTTGGCAGAAGAACATGATGTTTTGCAATGAATTCTGTATTGACAAGCTTTTTTCTGGTTTGATAGTATTGTGATGTGTGTGTTGGAGGGTGGTAATTTCCTACTTCTATGTTGTTTTCACGCATTTTCTTAGTAAAGATCTTTGGATTTTTTACTAATAACCAATAAAAATTGTAAGAAGATGCTTTTTGAAGAGGCATTTTCTCATCAATAGAAATTTTGTTGTGATATTGTTTTGCTATTTGATATCTAATTGAAACCATTTTGTTTAATTTTTTGAGTTGCTCTAGACATATTGCAGCAGAAAACTCATTCATGTAAGAATTCCAACCTACCTGATTAACTGAATTTGGTGATTGCTGTGAAATTCCTGAATTTCGTAGTGTGGAGAGAATTTTTTTGAATTTTTTGCTATTTGAACCATTTAATGCTATTGCTCCACCTTTTGGTGCCGCAATTATTTTGACTGGATGAAAACTAAAACAAACTAGTTCACTATGACTGCCAATTTTTTTATTTTTATAATTTGACCCTGTTGCAAGAGCTGCATCCTCAACTAGATTAATTTTATAATTTCTAGTTAATTGTTTTAATTTGTGCATATCACAAGGAATTCCACCAAAATGTACAGGCACGATGACTTTGGTTTTTTTAGTAATTGCTTTTTTCACCAAATCTACATCTAAACAAAGGTTTTTTGGATCAATATCAACAAAAATTGGTTTTCCTCCATTATGAACTACAGCATTAGCCAAAGAGATATGACAAAAAGATGGTATAATTACTTCTTTATTTTTAATGTCCATCAGACTGAGAGAAAGTAATAACGCAGCAGATCCAGAATCTACTGCTACACATTCATCACATTTAAGATAGGATTGGAATTTTTTTTCAAATTCTGAAACTTTGTTATTATTCTTTGGTGAAGCCCAAAGATGGCTATCGAATACTTTTTCTACGGCTCTTCTTTCTTCTTTACCAAAAAATGGATCATGAATTTTAATTTTAGACATTACTCTTCTTTTGCTCCTTCATAAGTAAAAATTTTTTATGTTCATTATCGGTATCAACATCATTATTAATTTCAAGAAGTGATGGTTCTTTGGAAATGATTTTTTCTATATCCTCAATTGTAATAAATTTATTTTTTTTCGAAATTCGTTTATAGATTTCTCTGACAAACTTTAAATCATTTTTTTTATCAACTGTTATTCTTATGTTTGATAGATTCTTCTTTGATTTTATAGTAGAAATATTAAATAATTTTGGATGAGATTGGATGTATGGAAAAACATGCTCTCTTTCAAAGGAATCATCTGAATTTTTCCAGGCTATCTCAAGTGCACTGAAAGTAGTAACTTCTATTACTGTACCTAATGGAAAATTACATGTTGATTCTTCCCATACATCCTGATTTTTTTCAATATTATTGCTAACATAGTCATATGAATTATCAAGAAATTTCTTTAAAACACGATCAATTACATTAGGATCAATTAATGGACTATCTGCTGAAATTCTTATTACTGGATCACAAGAAAATTTTTTTGCGCATTCATAGAAACGATTTAACACATCATTTATTGAACCTCTATAGTAATCAATTCCATTCTCCTTACAAAAATCTACAATTATTGTATCTTCTGGCGCAATAGATGTAGAAATGATTACTCTATTAATGAATTTTGAAGAGAGTGTTTGTTTTATAACGTAAAAAAGTAATGGTTTACCTTCGATCTCTTTCATCACTTTACCAGGAAATCTAGAAGAGCCCATTCTTGCTTGTATTATTGCAGTAAACATAACTATGAAAAGATTATCGAATTTTTAAATGAACTTATAGACATGTTTGATTAATTCGTCTACAAATATTCTAATAACTTCTAAAATATTTATTCAATTAACATTAAAGAGCAAAAATGACAACAATATCAATTCATCAACCAGTTTACTTACCATGGTTAGGGTTTATTGAAAAAGTAACTTCTTCAGAAAAATTTGTATTTTTAGATGATGTACAATTTGAAAAAAATGGCTTTCAAAATAGAAACAAAATTCGAACATATGATGGTGAGATGTGGTTGACCGTTCCTGTGAAAGTAAAATCTCAAACTCTTTTGAAAGATGTCAAAATTAACTATTCAACTGATTGGATAAACAAACATAAGAAATCAATAATTCAAAATTATAAGAAAGCAGAATTTTTTGATAACTACTGGTTCGAATTAGAAAAAATTTATGATGAAAAATTTGAATACTTGGTTGAATTGAACATTGAAGTAATAAAATTTCTTTTCGATAAATTAAAAATTAAAACAAAAACTTTGTTTTCATCAGAATTAGATATTTCAGATAAGGGTTCGAATCGTATATTAGAAATATGTAAAAACCTTAATGCTGATAGATATATTTCAGGAATTTCAGGCAAGAACTATCTTGTAATGGATGATTTTTTACGTCAAAAAATTAAACTGGAGTTCCAGAACTTTCAGCATCCAACATACGAACAGGTTTTTGATCCTTTTTATCCTAATATGGCAATGATTGATTTACTTTTTAATGAGGGAGAGAGATCGTTGAAGATTATTAAAAAGGGAAATGATTAGAGTAGATAGAAAATGTATGAATTATTTGTTTTGGTGGTGAAATATCTTGAAACATGTTGAACTAGATGGGAAATTGGTTGGTAATGGAAAGCCATGTTATTTCGTGGCTGAAATTGGGAGTATGTTTAGTAACTTTGAAGAGGCTAAACGATTAATTGATTCAGCAATCGAAATTGGAATTGATGCAGTGAAATTTCAAACATTCGAGGCTAATACTATCACTACTAAAAATAATTTATTCGATATGGAAAACACTGGTAAAATTTCACAGTACGATTTATTCAAAAAGTGTGAAATTTCGAAAGAACTTCAAATAGAAGTCGTTAATTATGCAAATAATAAAGGAATAACTGTCTTTTCTGCTCCTAGTCACATTAAAGATCTAGATATAATGAAAAAAATGGATATACCAATTTACAAAATTGGTTCTGATCTTGCATGTCACACTCCCTTGTTAAAAGAAGTCGCAAATATTGGAAAGCCAATTATTTTATCAACTGGTATGTGTACATTAGAAGAAATTAGAACATCGGTTGAAACCATCTTATCAACAGGTAATGAGAAATTAATAATTTTACATTGTGTCTCAGATTATCCAAACAAGCCTGAAGAAACCAATCTAAATGCGATTTTAACACTAAAAAAAGAATTTGACTTACCAGTTGGTTTTTCAGATCATAATATTGGTTGGTCAATATCGTTTGGTGCAGTATCTATGGGCGCAAATATGATCGAAAGACACTTTAGAGATCCAAATAATAATTCAGCGCCTGATGATATTGTTGCATTAGATAAAGATCAATTCTCTTCATTAATCAAATCTACTAGACTAATCGAAAAAGCAAAAGGTAGTGGTGTAAAGAGTCCTACTCTTTCAGAAAAAGATAATCTCACTACTAACCGTGTAAGTATTATTGCAATAACAGAAATTAAAAGTGGTCAAATAATTACAAAAGAGTTAATAGATATTCGACGACCTGGTACTGGAATTCAACCAATTCATTTTGATAGCATAATTGGTAAAAAAGCCAAAGTAAACATACCAAAAGAAAAACCATTAACCTTTGATATGCTAGAGTAAAACTACTTAATCAAACCTAAAAGATCAGATGAAATTCCATAATTAAAATAATCATGTATGAATTTCTTGCGTTTTTCTGAATCAGTAGTTTTCCAAATCTCATCTTTTTTGATTGAATCAATTGTAACTACAAGATTAGATGATGAGACCAATCTAGCAACATCATGCTTAACAAGTTGTAAATAGGCATCATCAATTGCATCAGTTGAATTATCTTTTTCAATATTAACTAACAATAGAGGTTTTTCAAAGATAGGAACTTCACTACTAACAGAAGATATTGGTAATATTATTACCATATCACTCAAAAAAATATCTTCAAATAAAGTATTATAAGAAATTTTAAAATTATTTCCGGGAAAGTGTTTTGCCAATGTTAGCTGATCAAGTTTATCACCTGGATGTGGACGAACTAAAATTTTTACATCACTTCGATCCTTAAATCCATCATATAGCGCATTCAATAAAATTCGATCAGGACTATTTTTAATATAAAAAAATCTCATAGAAAGAGGGACCAGAATGATTTTTTCATTATGAAAATCATTCTTAATAACTAGATCCTTCTTGTCAATTAAATTTTTTATTTTTTCAAATTCAAAATACGTTGGATTTCCAATCACTTGGATTTTTTCTTTAGGATAGTTTCCAATCTCTGTCAAGATTTTCTTATAATATTCTCCATAAACCAAAGTTTTATCAGGGATAATATTTCCAAGAGGAAAATTTTCATTCTTTATTTCTTTGAACATATAATTTGGATAATCAGTTGGAATTAGGCCATGTTGAATTCCAAATGTTTTGATTTGTAATTTTTCTGCTACAACCTGAAATGCTTTTGCATAAGGTCCAGTTTCATATACCTGAATTATCGCTCTTGGATTAATTTTTTTCAAATATTCTTCTAATAATTCAATTAAGTGGATATAGGTAGGAAGATTAGGCTCTAGAAATAAATCTTCAAAACTTGGTTTTAGATATCCAATCAAAGAAATTTCCTTGTAGACTAGAAGATTATCTTTGCCACTTTTTAATAGAAGATTTACAGATTTTTTTAGTGAGGAAATTGTTTGTTTTGTTTTGATAGACTTGCTCTTTGTTAAAAGATACTCAATTGGTATCCAATTAAAATTGGTTTCTAACCTCTCTTCAAGAATATTTGTAGTTCCTTTAAGTGTGTAATCCAAATCAAAACATAACATTGGAATCTTGTTCTCTTCTAATGTGTCTAAAAATGGTTTTATGAAAAATTCTTCCCTCTTTGATTTTTTCATAGTAAAATCAAATGTGTTTCTACGATAAACATCTGGTGAAGTAATAATCACTGGATTTTCTAAATTAATTTCTTCAGTAGTTAGTTTATCAAATAAAATATTACGTTTCTTAATTTTTTCTTTCGCTATTTTTTCATAAACAGCTTTTTTTGCCATTTTTTTAATTCTATCTTTTGCCTTAAATTGAAAATATTCACGGGAGATTTCAAGTTTAATCTTTTTTTGTTTTGCAATTTGTTTTATTAATTCAATTTTATTATATGCACCATGTAATTTTATTAAATTAATTGATTTATCCTCAAGAAATGAAGATAATCTATTTATGAATAAAACTGCATCATTATATTTAGAGTGTAATATTGGTGATGCAAACCACCAGTAGGAAATTCCATCAGCTTCGAACCATTCCATTATTGTTTTATCATTAATTATTTTACTAGGAAAATTAACAAATTCTATACCATGTCTGAAATTTCTATATGACTCCAGATCATCTAGATCTATCTCGATAGTATCTTCTGTTTCCGATTTTTCAGTTTTTTTATCAAAAATTATGGCTGTTTTCAAGATAGATCGAATAGTATCACTTAGTCATGCTTCATTATTTTTTAAGCATAAATTAAAAAAGTGAGATAGTGTATCATTTTCAAGCATCTCAATGAGTGTATCGATGGTATGATATTTTACATCATTCATAGTTCCAATAATTGGTAAATCAATATCTCTAGGAATGTAATATTTTGCTTCATATCCATTATCTTGAAACACCTTAAGGAATTGTCTAGTCCCCTCTTTACCTAAAATTGAAGCATGAACTTCAATCTGAAACATAGGCTTTGATTTTTTCATAGTATCTTTCATTCCTTCAATAATATGAGATTCATATCCCTCAACATCCATTCTTACGAAATCGACATGGTTAACGTCTAATTCATCCAAGAAAGTATCTATGCGTTTAGCTGAAACTTTGATTAATTCCCCTGGTAGATCAGTTGTTTCACCATCAGGAATTGTAAATGAACCATTTGATTCTTTATACACCAAGAAATTTACATTACCGTCTACATCTCCTGCAGCAAAATTATAAGCATCCACATTTTTTGCATCTTGTAGTTCTAGATTTTTCTTCAAGTGTTGAAAATTTGGTGGTGATGGTTCTATTGCTATTACCTTACCAGTGTTTCCAATAATATTAGATTCAAGAAGTGTATAGTATCCAATATTACCACCTATATCTAAACAAGTCATACCTTTTTTGAGTTCTTTGGAAAGAAGTTTCGTAGTAAGTGGCTCATGGGTTTTAAACATCATTAATTCAGATGATATACCCAGATCACCTGGAATGACTGCAAGTTTGTAACCATTAACATCTACAATAAAATCATCAGAGCTTGGCTGTGTATTTTTCTTTGTAGCCACATAACCATAATGTAAAAGAACACGAATAGCTTTTGATATTCCATAAATTTTTCTATATCGTTTAATATTCCATATAGCGTGAGAAAGTCTTCTCTGATGTTCTGTTGACAATCTATTTTTTGTATAACAATTTCGTAATATAAAACAAATTGTATTACATTGAATGATGTGAGTGAATAGAATTTGTCTACATGTTTTGATTCTATTGTTTTATTATAGATTTTTTAAATCATTGGTATCATACACATTTGTAATTGATCTATCATGCAAAAATATATTCTAGGATTTACTAAAAAAAATAAAACAAATTATATATTTAATTAAAAAATACTTATAATTATAACATGATAATCATATCACAAAATGCATCAAATTATGGTATTCCATTCCCTGATGAAACAACTTACAGAATCAATCTTGCATGGGTAAATAGTATCACGGAATTAGAAAATTTATTACAAAAACATCAGGGACAGAAAATCTTCATTGATCTCCCTAAAGGCCGAGTTAAACCTCCAAATAATAAATACTCATTAGATGACTTACTCACAATTTTAAACACAAATAAAAATATCAAGTATTTCGCAGTATCTAATGTAAATTCATCAGAGGATCTAAACACATACATCAATGTAATTCCAAAAGAAATTATCATTGTACCGAAAATTGAGAGCCCAGAAGCAGTTCTGAATATTGAAAATATAGTTAATGCAATTCCAACTAGTAAAAAAATTATAATGCTTGATCATGATGATCTTTATTCAGCATTAATTAAGAATAATGAACCATCAACAAAATTTCCAGATTATATTAGTAAATTAAAAGAATATTGTGAAAAAAATAATGTAACACTACTTCGTACTGTAGGTGTAATTTTTAGTGACGAAGAAAAACGTACAACACAATATATAAAATAATGAGGTTTTTTGAGAACTAGATTTTAGTAAAGCAGTTTATGAGCTGACACTAATTACCAATTATTTATCCCAATCAAATCTCTTTCCAATAAGAGAATAAAGATCTTCGTTGAAAGGTTTACAATACTCCAATAATTTTTCTCTTGTTTGTGGATTCATATCAATTGATAATTTCTGCTTGGAAAATTTTTTATAACTTTGCAAGTTCCATTTTGGCAAGCTAAGGAACTCTATAGCTTGATTGTAGACTTTTTCAGGATCACGTAAGAATTCTCCATTTTCCAAAACAAGAATCTGCTTCATTGAAAAATACTTCAACCAACGTTTGAGACGTACTGCATACAACCCGGTTGTAATATATGCAAGACTGTGATAAATTGCACTATAGTATTTTTCATCCTTTTCCATTTTCTCCTGTTCCCCTGCAATTCGTGTTTGTTCTTTCTCTATGACTTCTTCAAACGATAATTTTTCTGAACCATTTTTCATTTTTCTTATGTAATGAGAAAATGCTCTATCAACAGGATTTCTAAGAAGTAAGATTAATTTCATATCTGGATTAAGATTATGAATTCGTTTTGGTGCATGAGGGTTTTGAAGATATGCACCTGATGCTTCACCTGTGATGAATTTTTTGTGTTTAAAATTAGTAAAGGTAAATTTTTGCCATTTTGATGGAAAATTCATTCTATACCAGTTAATGCCTCTATCAAAATACATATCAAAAAAACGAGGTTCTTTAACTACGGATGGCTCTATGTTAGGATGTTGAGAAAGATATTGGTATAATGAAGTTGTTCCTGACCTTGAGACCCCAAATATAATAAAGTCTGGTAGAATATGAAATGGTCCTGCGAAATTACAATATGTCCTGTATAATGATCTAGCAAATGGATAAATTCGTGAATTGTAATCAACTTTATCCTTTAGTTGTGTTTTAAAACGGGTTTCACTCATCATTCCAACCAAAATCCCTACCTAGTAACTTGTGCAACCTTTCATTATGTGGTCTAAAGTAATCAATTAATTTTTTTCTCGTCTCTACACTAATAGAGGAATAATTTCCCTTTCTATGTGCCTTGAAAAGATTTAATTCAAATTTTGTTAGACCTAAGAAATCTAAAACTTGTTCGTATGTTTTGGCTGGATCTGAATAAAGATCTTCACTTTTTAGAATGAGAAATTGCTCTCTAGGGAAATACTTAAACCACCTCTCAAGTTGATCAGCATAAATTCCTCTGTTTAAGTAAGCCTTTCTATAAAAATAAACGCTGTAAAAGTTTTCGTCTTTTTCCATCTTTCTCATATCATCTCTAATTCTATCTTCTTCTTGTTCTATGGCATCTTCAAATGAAGATTTTTCATTACCACTACCTACTTCCATCTGATAGTGTGAATAAGCCCTATTAATCGGATTACGCAATAATACAATCAATTTAATATTTGGAATTAGATCAAACACCCTTTTAGGACTATGATAGTAATGTAGGTATCTTGGAGTTGCCTCCCCTGTAAGACATTTTCTTTTTTGTTGATTTTCTAATCTGGATTTAGTTATTTTTGTTGGAAAAAATGATTTATACCAATTAATGCCTTTGGCAAATTTTTTGTCAAAAAAGTATATTTCTTTGCCAACTCCAGGAATTACTGAAGGATGCTGAGTTAGATATTCATATAATGAGGTAGTGCCTGATCGTGCAGCGCCAATTATTAAAAAATCAGGTAATACATGAGCTGAACCAGTTGTTGTGTAAAGCAATTTGTTAAGAGATTGAGCAATTGTCAGACTAGTCTTATGTTTTCGTAACCATAGTCCGAGTTTAATTCTATTAGAAATAACCAATTCAAATACCTACTTTTGTAATTTTTCCTCAGATAGTACATTTTTCGTTAGATCGTTTTGATTTTCAGATCCACTTTGTAATTTATCAGATATATCTTTTCTAATTTCAGAAATGGTTTTTTCCATCTGGACAATTTTTTCAGGATATGATTCTGCCAAGTTATTTACTTCGTGGGGATCTTTTGTAAGATCAAAAAGACCAACGTTTTGAGTTGGATCATTTTTTGCTCTAAAATATTTGAAGCCTTTATGCCTTATTCCAATCAGGTTAATATCACTAGAGCTTTTTGTCGTCAACCAATTAGTGATAATTTGTATGAAGGCTGGTTTTTCCTCAAAATTCTGACCATTAATGAGAGACATCACGCTTGATCCATCAACATCCATTTCGGATGATGCCTCAATGATGTCAAAGATTGATGGAAATATGTCAACTGACCGTATTTGTTGATCTATAATTTTTGGTTCTAATCCTAGTCCTGAGAATAAAAGTGGGATTCTAAATCTATCATCATATAAAGAAAATCCTGGATTAACAAGATTATTTTGTATACGTTTCTCAAATTTATCCAGTTCTGAAATATTTTTTAGTGCAGCTGCCTTTTTCTGATTTTTTGTTTTAATCTTTTTTTCAACATAAAACCCACGCATTTTTTTGGTCAACGATCTAGACAACAACTTTCTTGTTATACCAACAAATGGCTCTAAATTATTCTGATTAAAGCTTGATTTCATTTTTTCTTGTTTTGGTGTATAAATTCCTCTATCTGTTGAATGATCAGCAGTCACAATGATCAATGTATTACTTTGATCAATTTTTTCAAAGATCTTTCCTAACCAAGGATCCATTGCAGATATACGTCTTTCATATTCATTAAAGCCATATTTTTTGTTGTTGAATTGTTTAGGAAAATTTCTTGCCGTACCATGGATATCAAGTATGTGAATGAAAAAAAACCAAGGAGATTTTAACTTATCAATAGTATCAATAATTTGTTGGCCTACTCCATCATGTAATCCTCCATTAAACCATAATGAAACATGAAAGTCTGATGTTAGTTTTGAATAAGTAAAATATTCAGGCGTTAATGAAGTTGTATTGTATCCTAATTCATTGAGTCTATTAATGTAATTTGATTCCTTATGGCTTAATTCATGATTCTTAGTTCCACTAACTATAACCTTGTCAGGCCATTTACCAGTAAGAACGCTTGATATGGCAGATACTGATGCTGGACTTGAATTAATCGCTTGTGTAAAATAAACTCCATCTTTAATCACAGAATCCAAATTTGGAGTAATTGATGTTTTTTCATTTCCATAGAATTTATCAGATCGAAAGGAATCAATAAGTAAAAAAAAGATGTTAGGTTTTTTTGTTTTTTCCATTTTATTTTATCACTCTGTTTCTCGCTTATTTTTTTTTCGTCTAATTTCTGATAAAATTGCATGATACAACTTCTTAGTTTTCTTATCTGTTAGGTAGGTTAAACCAAAGTACGCAGAAATTCCTAAAAGTAGAAATGGAATTAAGTTCGGTAAAAATTGAAAAATACTAGTTTCATATACTAAGAATTTTTCCATAAGGAAGTATACTGAACCAAAAACACCAATACTAATTGCCAAATACTTCATGATTGCAACAATATCAAGCGAAAGTGGGAAATTCTTTCTGACTAAATAATAATAATAGATGGTAAATGGAATCTCAACAATGAAGAGTATGATTGCCCAATAAGTGACTAATTCTATTTGAGAGGCATCTGATTGTATTAAAAGGAAAAGTCCGACTGCCAAAACACCAAGGTATACACCACGACGAATTAATCGTATTGAGGGTAGATAGAACAGTTTGCTTTTTAGATAGTCTTTTTGTGAGGATTCTTTTTTGTCTACTTCCTCTATTCCTTGTAGTGCCTGTGTAAATGAACTCCCTAGTATTTTTAGAAATGAACGGATTGCAATGAATACTACAACTAGTGCTGCTATATCGTAAATTGGATTAAGAGCAAATAAAACTGGTTTCGCAAAAGCAATTGAAATTGCCATAAATAAGAATGCAAAATAAAATAATCTTATTAAATTTGATTGCAAATGTTCCTTTCTTCCACCACTTAATAACTTTGGATAAACAGCTCTTGTTATTTGACTAGAATGGCGTACAGCTGTACCAACTGTGGTAGCAGTCACCCAATAAGCTAATCCTACTACAGAGCCAGTGATCAATGAAAATATTAGTACATCTAAAACTACCAAATTAGGAAATTTAATGTATGAGGGAAGCCAGGCTCTAGTTAACCAATTTTTTAGAAACTTTCTGTTAAAATTATTTTGTAGTTTTTTTCTTGATAGAATTCCTAAAGCCATGATACTTGGAATATAAGCTACAATTAGGGCTAAAATTGCTCCAGATACTCCTAATTCCATAAAATATACAAAAATTAATGCTGCTGGAATCTTTGCACAATCAAAAATTAGCATGCCATAGCTTTTGACATGTGGTTTCCAGGCTAAAGCTATTGCAGATAATGTTCTGTTCAAAAATGAAAAAGGGATCATTAACGCTGCAAAAAATAAGATGTCAATATCAGTTCCTGTTGGTTCACTCACAAAAAATGCTATTAAAAGAAAAGCTAGAGCTCCTACAATTGAAAAAACACCACTACTAATTACTGCAGTTTTTCCTGAATTGATATCTCGTGCAATCTCTCGTGTTGACCAATAAGAAATCATTGGCTCAAGAATTACTACGTATGTAATTAAACCACCAATAAGACCCCATGTACCTAGTTCCTCTTGAGTAAGACTTCTGGTTACAATCAGAATAAAGATTAAACCAGTAATTACAGTAGAAAGTCCTATTGCTAATCCTATTAATCCAGAATATGTGACTCGAACTTCTGACAATTGTTAACTCCTAATCTTTCTGAATAGCAGATAATACATCTAATGATTCACCCCTGGCATCACTTGAAATTATATCATATCCCAATTTGTTTAACAAATCGCTAACCTCTTCTTTTGGTGAATTAAGTGATGGATGAGCTTCAACAATGATTAGCCTTGGTCTAATTTTGATATTTTGCAAAATCGGTAATTCTGCACCTTCACAATCCATTACCAATACATCACAATCAGGAAGATCTTTGGCTGCAAGTGTTGGTGGATTTCCTATTTCTCCTAACAAATAAACTGGTTTTTCCACTATTGTATGATAGACCTTAACATGATCATTTACTTTATTTAGATTCACTGTTTCTTTGACTCGAACAAAAGAATTTTTGTTTCCTTCGTATGAAAAAACACTTCCTAAATTTCCGACTTGATGTGCAACAACAACTGTAGATGCTCCGCTTCCACCACCAATTACAAGAGCCTTTTCTCCAGATTTGACATAATTTCTTATTGCTGTTATTAATTCAGCTTCATGCTCTGGAAAAATATCTATTTTGGAGGCTAAACTTGCACCTCTGACAGCAACACCATTAAAAACAGCAATTTTTCTAGATGGAATACCAAAAGAATTAGCTAAGAATTTGAATATTGTTGCTTGAAATAAACCAGAAAATCCTTTTTCGTTGTATATTTTCTTTCCTTTTTTAACAGATGAGGTCATTTTTTAGTCATCCTTTCTAGTTTTTTTGACTTGTAATTATGATATTTGGAGATTATTTTTCTAGGATTCTTGATTCCAGAAGATAGATAATACTTTTTTCGATCAATAATCTTTGTGTATGAAAAAAAGTCAATTTTTTTACCCCCAAATTTAGCAGCGTAAAAATAAATCCCTTTTTCTTTTTCTGTTTTTGGCGATGGATCTACCCCTGCAAAATCAAATGTACGATATTTCATTTTTTGTGCCCATTTGATAGTGTTCCATGTTAGAAAAGTTCCTACAAGTTCTTTTTCAGGAGAATTAGCTAAAGCATGTTGAATCACATTTCCATTAAAAAGTAATGTGAGAATTGTGCCTTTAATTTTACCATCATCTTTTGCTAGTAACCATTCTTCATATCCATTATTTTGCATGATTTCCCAATGCTTTCTATAAAACTCGGGATTTCGTACATACTTTTTTCCACCCCTTTTTTTCGACTCAATTTTTAGATCCTGAAATCTTTCCAAACCTTCTATGTCATTAGCAATTTCAAAATCAAAACCTTCCTTCTCTGATTTCCTGATATAATATCTTGGATCCTTTTTCAAAGAGTTATACAAATCATCAGTAGTTTGGTTCAAATCGACTATGAAAGTTAATCTTGATTCAGCATTATACCCAAATTCTTCAAAAGTTCTGGTAGGGAATTGTTCTGTTAATGGTGAAGAAATACCTCTTATGTTTATGACATTATTGTCCTGAGCTATTTTATCAACAGTAGATAAAATAATTTCAAGTATTTCATTGCTATTATCCTTATCATGAATGATAGGTCCATGATACCACCACAATGAAGTACCTAAGCCAAGAAGATTTCCAATCTTTTTAGATAAGGAGTTTGTATCCGTCACTTGCATTTTTTCATGTATTAGACATGCAAGTTGTCCAACCACAATTCCATTTTCATTAGTTATAGAAATAAACACTGGTTTTGAACCAAATGCTTCACGATATAGTTTTTGCCAGTTATATGTTTGATAGACAGTAGATCCAGTGCTCTTGGATAAATCTTCATTCCATTCATTTTCATCAATTTCTGAAGAAATTTTTACATGTAAACTCATGTTAGGATTCTAAAAATATGTTCGAAAAAAAGTATAAGAAGAAATTGATAGACTAATTTGCAAAAAATTCTAAAACACTAATTATCTTGTCCCATTCTTAGTACTTTCTCTGGTGAAACCATAGGTGCAAAATGCTCTACTAGATGCGAGTTGATCTGAGCATTTTCAAAAAAGTAGTTTGTTAATGCATATCTTTGACCAGTTTTTAGAGGAATACCTCTGTGAATAATTGATGTGTCAACTAATACCAATGTTCCTGCTTTTCCTGTTAATGTTTTTAATCTGTCAGGACTTTCATCTAAAATTTTTTCAACAATGCCTTGATTAAATGAGCACTGCATTGATTCTAAATCTGCATTTTTTGTATCAATTGAAATTTGTTTAGACTGATGTGATCTGTGGATTACTTGAAATGGTCCATTGTCTAAATCAACATCTGTTAGATAAAGGAGAGATTTGAATTGACGAAAATAACTATCTCTATGCCATTCACCACCAGAACCAAATTTATGTCCTGTTGCTTCAATCTTTCCAGCTAAAGTAAAACCGTTGCTTGTTGGAACTGCATTATATGCATTGGCAATTTTGTGTAAAAATAAATCATCTGCAAATTTCTTAATATTTTTAGAAAGATCCTCTGCACCAAAAATTCTAGAATCAGCATATTCACTTTTATGAACAAATTCTTTTTTCGTTTCAAACATCATATCCATGTCGTTAATACATGCTTGACATAATTCGTTATCAAAGAAATTTCGTATTACGGTATATCCATTCTTTTGGACATCTAATAGTAACTCTTTTTCTCTTTCATCAAACTTTGAAAAGTCTTGTTTATGTGTACGTTCAAAATTTGCCGCATGGATAGAAGTATAGGTCTTGGGAGATTTTGTTAATATCTTTTTAGCGATTTTCCTAAACATAATTTTTCATCATATTATTTTGTATAATAAGTAATGAAAATTAGAAGTAAAAAAGAAATTATGTAGACAGAAATTCTATTAAATATTAAAATCAAATTTCAATAAAAGTGACTATTAGTGAAATTATGTATTTTTCCAAATGACCCACTTCAAGCGTATTATGAGAAAGGAGAAATTAAAGAGAGGTACTATAATCCAGAAAATCTCTTTGATGAAATTCATTTTATCACAATGATTGAAAAAGACATTGATGCTTCAAAAATTCAAACAGTCGCAGGAAAAGCAAAAATTACAATTCACTCTGTAGGAAAAATCAACGTAAAGACCCGAAACAAGCATTTTGAAAGAATCTTAAACATTGTAAGAGAAATTCAGCCTGATGCAATCAGAGCATTTAATCCATTGATTGAAGGATGGGTAGCAGCAAAATGTGCAAAAAAATTAGAGATTCCTTTTTTTCTCTCTTTACACACACAGTATGACAGTAACCGAAAAATTTTGAAAAAAACTAATCTTAAAAAATATTTAGTTCTGAAATATACTGAAAAATTCATAGAACCATATGTTCTTAGATCTGCAGATAAAATTACTTGCATATACAAAATCATAGAACCATATGTTCTAAAGCATAATCATAAGAAGCCAGAGATACTACACAATAGAGTTGATTATGAAAGATTTTCAAATGCAGAGGTATTAGATTTTTTACAAAGACCACTTATTTTATCAGTTGGCGCTTTAATCCCTGTAAAAAATCATCAATGTGTTATTCAAGCAATGAAAAAAATTAATGCAAGTTTAATGATCATAGGTAGTGGATTCTTATTTACAAAACTAGAAGAATTAATTAAAAAAAATGGATTAGAAAATAAAATAACTATAAAAGAATCAATTCCACATAATCAGATACAAAATTATTACAAATCTGCAGATATATTTGCACTTGCATACAATCCAGAAGTTGAAGGAATTCCTATGCCAGTAATGGAAGCAATGACAGTAGGATTACCAATTGTGATTCCTCCATCAAAAGAAAATTTTTCGGAAGGATTAGAAGGAAATGTAGTATTTACAAAAGCTGACTCTGATTCATTTGCGACATCTATCAACGAGTTGTTAAATAATAAAGTCACATACAAAACATTTTCAGATAAGGCAAAAATAAAGGCGTTAGACTTTAGTGGAAAAAATCTTGAGAAAAGAGAAGCAGTGATTTATACTGAATTGATTGGGGCAAAAACTAAGTGATGATTGTTTCCCAATGTACAAATAGTTCTAAATTTAAGCAAGAGGATAGTTTATGTCATTAAAAGAAACATTAGAAAAAATTAATTCAAATTTATTTTCTATCGAGATTTTTGGGCTTGGTTACGTTGGATTTCCATTAGCCGTTCGCCTCGCAAATAACGGAATTAATGTAATAGGGATAGACATTAATCAAGAACGAATCCAAAGATTACAAAAGAACAGTCTTTTAGATTCTGAGTTATTTTTGAAAGAGGAATTTCTACTATGTAGAAATAATAACATGTTAAAATTATCTGATCAACCTGAAGATTCAACAAATCCTAAAGTAGGTATAATTTGTGTTCCGACTCCAATTCCTGATAAAAATACTAGTTCAGATGTTTTTGTTCAAACCGCTGTGGAAAATTTTTTAAAATTTTCAAAAGAAGGGGATGTAATAATTCTAGAAAGTAGTGTGGAAGTTGGCACTACAAAGAAAATATCCGAAATTATCAAATCTAAAGGATTTATTGTGGGTGAAAATTTTGGGGTATCTTTTTGCCCGGAAAGAATTGATCCAAGTAATAAAGAATGGGGAATAGAAAATATTCCTAGAGTTATTTATTGTTCGGATGATATTACAAACTCTATAGCAAAAATAATTTATGACAATGTTAATGGTGGAAATCTAATACGTGTGAGTTCGCCAGAAATAGCCGAGATTGTAAAATCATTTGAAAATGCCTTCAGATTAGTAAACATATCTCTAGTGAATGAATTAGCAATGCTTTGTGATAGATTAGAAATCAATGTTAAAGAAGTAATTGATGCTGCTGCCACAAAACCATTTGGTTTTTTGCCACACTATCCTGGAGCTGGTGCTGGTGGTCATTGTATCCCAAAAGACCCCAGATTCTTAGTAGAAGCTGCAAGAAAGTTTGATGTAGATTTTAGTACAATTCAAGATGCACTAAGAATTAATGAAAAAATGCCTAGATATGTTTCTGATTCAATTAATGAAACTATTAATAAATTAAATCTGAAAAAATCAGTTCTTGTTTGTGGGCTATCATACAAAGCAAATGTAGAAGATATGAGAGATTCCGCAAGTTTCAAAATTATTAATGAATTAAAAACTAAGAATTTCCAAGTTTTTGGCTATGATCCTTTTTTTAGAGTAGAATTTGTTGAGAAATATCTAAAAGAGAACCAACTTTCAGAATTGAATTTTACATTAAAAAATGATCTTAGTAATGAATCACTTGAAGGAATTGATTGTATTTGTGTTATTCAACATCATGATGAAGTTGAAAATAGAATATTAGAAATATATGAAAAATCCCTCATTCCATTTATTTATGACTGCCAAACGAAAATAAGTAAAAATCCTAAATCATCAACACATTTAGATTATTTAGGATCTTAGTGTGTACTGATGAATATTGAAGTCTTAAGGATTGGGCAAAGGGTGATAAGAGATGACCGTGTCACAACCCATGCTGCATTAGTTGCAAGAGCACTTGGTGCATCAAAAATTTACATGAATGAGGTTGATCCGGAAATCGAAAACACTATTAAAAAAATGAATAAAACATGGGGAGGGAAGTTTGAGGTTGAATTTTTTGAAGATTGGAAAAAAGTTCTAAAATCTAAAATCAATGAATACAGAATTGTACACTTAACAATGTATGGGGAAAAAATTGATGATGTTGCAAAGGAGATTAGAAAAAATCAGAATATTCTGATTGTAGTAGGAGCTGAAAAAGTTCCTAGAGCAATTTATGAAAAAGCTGATTTTAACATATCAATCTCAAACCAACCTCATTCAGAGATTAGTGCACTAGCAATTGTCTTAGACAGACTTCACAAAGGAAAGCAATTTGATATGAAATTTGAGAATTCAGTAAGACGAATCATTCCTACAAAAAAAGGAAAAAAAGTGATTTTAAAGTAATATTTTCAAAATACTAGCAGAAATAGGAAAAAGTAACAGTATTCATAGTATGCCAGTAGAAAATAATAATGTCGGACACGCATATATAGTATGGAAGAAGAAATATCGATTAATACTGGACAAAATGTGAAGAAATATGGTTGATAAATACGAAGACCCATTTGTAAAAATATCTGCCATGATTGGTGGTGACGAATATCTTAAAGTCTCAAGATCACTTTTAAAATCTGAGGATGCAACTGATGAAGAAATTGCAAGTTCTACAGGTTTGAGAATAAACATGGTCAGAAAAGTCTTGTATGATCTCTTTGGAAAGGGACTAATCACTGGAGTGAGAGTGAAGGATGAGCGAAAAGGCTGGTTTGTATATAGATGGAGATCAAGGCATGATGAAGTAGAAAATTTCATTGATGTGCAGAAAAAAAAGGTTCTAGAAAGATTACAACAACGATATGATTATGAAAATGGCTCGGATTTCTATCATTGTGGTAATGGTGATTGTCCTAGAGCAACATTTGAAGAATCACTGGATTTGGATTTTAAATGTTCATCGTGTGGTAGAACTATGGATATAAAAAAGAATGAGAGAGTACGAAAACTCTTCTTAAAAAAAATTGATCAAATAAAACAAGATGTAAAAGTTTAAAGTTTGTAAAATAATATTAATTCATTTCCATTTTTTTTAATTTTTTTTAGTTTTATTTTTGAAATACTGTCTAAATTTTTAAATCCAGTCCCTTCAACTAGACTGATTGAATCCTTACCACCTAATATGTATGGCGCTAAAGTGATTATTGCTTCATCAATCAAGTTCTGTTTTACAAATGACCAATTAGTAGTTCCACCACCCTCTAAAAGAATTCTTTTAATTCCACATTTCAATAAAGTTCTTAAAAGATGTTTAATATTGACATTAATCTTACCGCAAATCAATACCTCCAAAGGGAATTTTTTGAGGCGATGTAGATTTTTTGCCGAAATAGATTGGGACACAGCTATAATTGTTGGTACTTGCTTACATGTTTGAATTATTTTTGAGTTTGATCTAATTGTACCTAATGAATCAAGTATTATTCTAATCGGATTATTTCCTTTTACATGCCTAACTGTTAACAGTGGATTGTCTGACTTTACTGTGTTTTTACCAATAATTATTGCGTCAACTTGTGATCTTAATCTATGAACTCGAATCTTATCACTCTTTGACGAAAGTTTTGTTCTTTTATTTTTAATGCCTATCTTTCCATCAAGTGTTATTGCAGCACTAAGTATGACATATGGTCTAGATCTTACCATGAACAAATTCCCCTCCAATCATGATAGCCTTAATTGAATTTTCAGATGCTCTATGAACAATTGCTGCGTGTGGATTATTCAAAGGATCTAAGTCTATTGATTTTTTATCTAAAAATATACAATCAGCTAGAAAACCTTCCTTAATACAACCTATTTTTTGATCAAGTAGTTTTCCGGCATTTACAGTAACCATTTTAAGAATTGTTTTTGGATTTATCCTTTTTTTATGTAAAGCCATAGAAACTTTCCATAGATAATCCATCTCTCTAAATAGATCTGGTGAATTTATCATCACATTATCTGTGCCAATTGCAAGATTACAATTAGTTTTTAACATTAACTCAATATTTGGAATACCCTCAGCTAAAGCAGCATTTGCTCTTGGGCAGATAACGATGCCTCGAGTTTTTGATGCTACAATAAGATCACTTTTTGAAGCAAATGTCATATGAACCAGAAATGATGGATTCATCATTAGTGCACGTTTAGATTCTGATCTATTGGTATTTTTTTTAGATTTTGTATAACTCTCAATAGTTTCAGCAGAATGTATGGCACGAATTTTCTTAGTTTTAGAGTACAGTTTGAGATTTGCATTACTATTTTCATTTGCACCACTTATACCAATACCATCACATTCCTGAATTATCTTTAGCAATTCAATCTGACGTGATGTAGGCATTGATATGTTGTTTTTAATCTGATTTGCTGTTTGGTAATACTCAACTCTTCCAAGAATTATAGGTCTGATTGGGATACCAAATGCTGCTTTTTTCAATAAACTAATTCCGTCTAAACCACCCTCCCGAAAATCAATAAATGTGGTAATTCCTTTTTTAAGCATAGAAATCATAGATTTGCGCATTGAGCGTATCAAATCTTTTCTTGGTGTATCCCTCAAAATTTGTTGTTTGAGTCCTGATACTGGGTGGATTCTAGAATCCACACTAGAATTTAATGAAATATCCTTGCCAATTGAATCACCAATATGTGTATGGGCATTGATTAAACCTGGAATCAATAACATTCCTTGGCAATCAAATGATTTATCATTTGAATTACTTTTTGCATTAATCTTCTGAAATCTTTGATTAGAAATTTTTATGTTTGTAGATTCAATAAGTTTTAAATCATTACCTGATAAGATGCTGATATTCTTTAGAATCATTTTATCTCGTAAACTTCTGGTTTTTCTTTTCCCGAATCTCGAATCTCTCTAATTCTATCTAATGATTTTGTAGCAAGCTTAGCTGCATCTCTTGCAGTGATTCCAGTTCCAATACCACAATTAAGAAACAAATCCATTTCGTTTTTTATAACATCAATAAATTTCTGAGCATTAATTTTATGCTCTGAATTAGATACTACCATAAAATTATCACCACCCATAAAGAATGCTAACGATTTTCTCGTCAAGAAAAATTCTGACATTCTTGAATATAGTTTAAACATTAATAATGAAATTTCATATGGTGATATTGTTTTCCGTTTTTCTGTTAAGCTATCGACATCAAGATGCATGATTGTGACATTTTGATCCTCTTTTCCATTAATTGAACCAAATATGTTATGCATTTCATTCAAAAATTTCTTTGATTTCTTACCATCATTTGCCAATACGTTTGCATCAAATGGAGAGATGCCATATCCTATAGACATTGATAGTTTAATTTCAAATTTTGATTCTAGTTCTTTCTGAATTTCAATATGATCATCCAATGAGATCTGATTTGTAACTGCAAAAAATTCATCAGATCTGTTTGGAAAAACTAGACCATTCTTTTTTGAAAAAAGTTCCTGAACTTTTTGGTATAGTGATGCCTGCAGAATTTGTAACTCATGCTCTCTGTCACTGCCTAGAGTCAATGTCCATGGTCCATAACCTGTAATTTTCATAATTGTGAGTTGTAACAATTACTTTAACCTCTTTAATTCAGCATCAATCTTTTGTATAGCATTCACTGCATTTTCTGAGACTGATCTTATTCTTGCATATGCCTGTCTTTCGGACATTCCTGGACCAGAAATTCCAAAAGTTACTGGTTTCTGATGTTTTACTGATAATTTTGCAATGTTTCTGGCAGTTGAATTTGAAATTACTTCGTCATGCCTTGTTTTACCTTTAATGACAGCACCTAGTGTCACAACACCATCTACATCTTTTTTCTGTAATAATTTGTCAATAATTAACGGCATATCAAATATTCCAGGAACTTTACAGGTGTACTTGATATTCAGTTTCAAATCCTTAGCTTTTTCTATAGCTACTTGATGCATTCGTGATGTCACTTTCTCGTTAAATTCCGCAACAACGATGGCAATATTCAAAATTAATGCACCTTAGCAAATTCCAATAATTCTTTACCATCTACAAATGGAATGGCATTTTCTTTTGCATATTTTTCTGCCTTATTTACAGACAACGCAGAATATGTCTGAGAATCCATCATCTCGCATATTGCAGTGATTGGATAGAGTTTTGCAAGATTTGCTAAATAGATTGACATTTCCGTATGACCTGTTCTAGAAGAAAGTAAACCACTTGATGCTAAAAGTACGGGGACATGGCCCGGTGTCTTAAATGACGAAATAAAATCTGTTTTTGGATCGTCAGAATCATAGAGATCAGCCATTTCTTTGATTGTAAGTGCTCTATCTCGATCAGTAATTCCAGTATACGTTTGTCTATGATTAATGTAAATGGAAAATGTTGGATGATCACCGTATGGTGCTGTACCCATTATCATGTTCTTAGAATCAGAATCAACGTCATTAGATCTTGATAAAATCTCATGCATGTATTTTAACTGTAGTTTTTGTGCCATAATATCATCTATTGCAAGACAGATTAATCCTCCTGCGTGTTGCCTCATTCTTGCAATATGTTCTGGTGTAATAAATTGTGCAGCCACAACAAGATCAACTTCATTCTCACGTCCGTCAGAATCATGTATCATTACAAACTCCCCTTGTTTTAATGAAGAAAGTGCAGAATCAAAAGTCAATAAAAAAATTTCTTGCAAAGATATTATAAAGTTTACTAGAATTTTTGTTATTACCAATATATTGGTAATAAAACACGCTTAGTTTAGTATGTATTTTCCGAGAACGTCAGTTTCAATATTTAGTTTATCGCCAACTTTTTTCGTCTTAAAGTTTGTAATTTGGATCGTGTGTGGGATTAAACACACAGATGCAAGATTATTTTTGACATCAACAATTGTTAGACTAATACCATCTAGAGCAATAGAACCCTTTTGAACAATATATTTTGCTAATTTTTTTGGAATTTTAAACCACACTTTAACTTCTTTGGGCTTTTTTTCCATTTTTGTAATTACTGCAACACCATCAATGTGACCTAATACAAAATGTCCCTCTAATCTTTCACCTACCTTTAAACTTCTTTCTACATTAATCAAACTACCAACCTTGAGATTTCCAAGATCAGTTTTTTTCATAGTCTCGTCAATCATCTCAAAACTGCAAATATTTTTTAAGATTTTTGTTGCACTTAAACATACTCCATTTAATGCAACACTTTGTCCAATTTTTAAATCCTTAGAATTTTTTCCAAGATCAACTGATACTTTTATTGCACTCCTATTACCCGTCTTTCGGTCAATTTTTTTAATTTTACCTGTTCCAGTAATAATTCCCGTAAACATTGCTACATCATACAAGGCTCGATATAAATAATATACCATCTTTTTTGATATAGATATGAATAAAGAAAAGAAGAATAAACCCAAAAAGGAAAAGGATGAGAATAATGATAGTTTAGATGGTAAAAAACTTCATGATCTGTATCGTCACTCTACAAAATTAATTAAATAGTCACTTAGAAATCTCCAGTAATGCCATAGCTCGTTTATAATGAACCTCATCAATCATTTTCCCATCAACTACAGTTGCACCTTTACCTTTCCTTGATGATTTATTATAGATAGTACAAACTTTTTTTGCCCAAGCAAGTTCTGTCTTATTAGGATGAAAAATTTTATGAACCATCTTAATCTGATCTGGGTAAATTACACTCTTACCAACATAACCTAGGCTTTTTCCAATTTCACAATCTTTCTTAAGACCAGAAGTATCTTTGATATTTTGCCATATCCCATCAATTGCATATACTCCAGCAGCTGCTGCAGCAATAGGAACCTTATATCTAGAATATTTTGCACCTCGTGGATTTCCCTTAGCGTATTCAATACCAACATCATTTAGTAAATCAAATATTCCAAATACTAATGCATCAATTCTCTTACTAGATGAAGCAATTTCATAGCAATTTATCACACCAAGGGCAGATTCTATTGATGGAATCAAACGAAGCCCTCTAACCTTTCGTTTTTTCTCTAGAGTTGAAATGGTTTTTTCAATTTTTTTAATCTCCTTTGCTGAATTAACCTTAGGAATGATAATTCCATCTATCCCTTTTTGTACAATATCTTTTAGATCTGCTTCAATTTTATTAGAATCTGGTGAATTTGTTCTCACAAAAACAGATGCTGAGTATTGATTTCTTTTCTTTAATGAATCCTTAATCAGTATCCTAGCCTTTTTCTTTTCTTTATCTGGGACAGAATCTTCAAGATCAAAACAAACAATATCAGCTGAAAGTGATTTTGCCTTTTCTAAAAACCTTGGATTATTTCCTGGGACAAAAATTAGACTACGGAATAAATTCGTCATTAATGATTAAGCGCCTTCAGGCTTCATTAAGATTTTGCCAAAGAACTTTCCTTGGAGCATTTTTGTATGTGCCTCTGCTGCTTGCTCGAAAGAATGAATTGAGTCAATTGCTGCTTTGATTTTTCCTTGTCCCATCCAGTATAATCCTTGATCCATCTCTGCTTTTGTTCCTTGAGTTGAGCCTAAGACATTGATTCCTTTAAAGA
>Ga0310344_10000169_pt1 | contig 54099 bp, 41 predicted proteins | sample HC15DNA20200_MG_FD_203801 | JGI IMG/M metagenome (GOLD analysis project Ga0310344, IMG submission 203801) | Marine microbial communities from station ALOHA, North Pacific Subtropical Gyre - HC15-DNA-20-200_MG | ecosystem: Environmental > Aquatic > Marine > Oceanic | place: Pacific Ocean: North... | reverse complement strand
CAAGCACCGCAACTGGGTGCTCTGGCGTTCGCTGGACGATGAGGCCATGACCGGCCCGAAGCTGCGCCAGACGATCGCGGCGGATCTCGCCACGTTGGCGCCGTTCGTGGATTACCTGTGCGCGGCGTTGGATTTGGAGTTTTGAATTAGCTCCCCAGCTACTTGGGAGTTAGATGCGCCGACGCTGTGACCACAGCGCCGGCGCAATCGAATCACAACACTAACTGGTGCATGCTCGGTAGCGCCTTCCAGCTATCAGTCCTGTGGGCACTGGCGTATGCCCCTACCGGCGGCAAACCTGCCAACGAAGCCACCATCGCATGCAGGTCCGGCATCACATTGCTGGCAGCATCCATGGAGGCCGACGGCGCCAGCTGGCTGGACAATGGGGAATCCACTGGCATCAGACGCTGAGCCTCAAGGTTCTGTTGCCAATAGAGCGGATCAAAATCTGATTCCCAAGCCAAGATGGAAACCGACGCAGCACTGGCTGCCGCCGGCGTTTCCCAACTTGCCAGCGCCGTAGCGAGCGCATCACGTTGCGCCTGCGACAGAGTTGTCTCGCCCGCCGCTGGCGGGGCAAGGCCGGCCATCGCGGCCACCAGTGTCTGCACATTTGCCGCACGCAACACATGTCCATCGGCAGTCACCATCTTCTCCACCTGATATCGGCTGCCCTTGTACCAGTCTTGTATGACCACCTTGTCCGTGGTGCCGATCACGCTGATTTCCAGATCATTACTACCGGACGGATGCGTAAACCAGAGCTGGTCATACGCGATACCCGCCAGCGTGACCAGCTGATCGACAACATTGACTGCCGAGTCATTTTCGAAGATGCGGTCACTACCATAGCCCAGGCCGAATCGATACGTGTCGGCGCCGACCCCGCCCACCAACATGTCCGCACCAGCGCCGCCGTCCAAGACATCGGCGCCCGCGGCGCCGGTGAGCGTATTGACGGCCTCGTTGCCGATCAACAAGTTGTCCTGCGCGTTGCCCGTGCCATTGATCGCCGCGCTCCCGACCAGGGTCAGGTTCTCCACGTTAGTGGATAAGGTGAAGGTGACCGAGCTGCGCACCGAATCCATTCCAGCACTGGAGCTTTCCGTGATTCGATCGTTAATGTTGTCAACGAAATAGCTATCGTCACCCACACCGCCTTCCATGCCATCGGCGCCCGCACCACCATCCAACACGTCATTGCCGGCATTACCCAACAGGGTGTTGGCAGCGGCATTGCCGAGCAAATAGTTGTCTTGCGCGTTGCCTGTGCCATTGATTGCCGAGGTTCCCGTCAGTATCAGACGCTCCACATTCTCCCCGAGCGTGTGGCTGTAGCCGGACTGGACGGTGTCGATGCCCTCGCCCACTTTCTCGATGACCTTGTTCTCGTATGCGTAGGCAATATACAGATCATCGCCTGCGCCACCGACCAGAAGGTCGCTGCCGCCCTTTCCGTCAAGGACATCGTCTCCGTCCATGCCGTAAAGCTCGTTGTAGTACGTCGTGCCGGTCAGTATGTTGGCCAGAGCATTGCCCGTGGCACGCACCGATTGACTCGTGCCAGTAATAGTGATCCGTTCCACTTCCGCGGGAAGCACGTAGCTGACCGAGGCTCGCACAAGATCATCACCTTCGCCCGCCAGCTCGACCACCTTGTCATCGGCGTTATCCACGACGTAAGTGTCGTTGCCGGAACCGCCTTCCATCCAGTCAAACATGAACTTTCCGTCGAGTATGTCATCGCCGGCATAGCCACGCAGCAAGTCCATACCACTGGTGCCATTGAGCGTATCGTTGCCCGCCGTGCCGTTTATGGTGTTCTTGGGCACCTTCGCCAGCAGCGTGCTCTGGTCCCAGATCACGCCGTTGGCGAACTGGACTTTCTCTATCGCACCATTCTGGTTGAGCTGAGCCGTCCCGTCATTCATCAGCTGCGCGCTGAGGATGATCTGGTCGTACGGACTATTGATGAAACTTAGGACGTAATTGGCACCGTCCATCCGTACAGTGACCTGATCCGGGTCGATACCGCTGCCTAGCTGCAATACGTCCATGCCAGTGCGGGGGGCCAAACTTGTGCCGCCAGCGTCCGTGATCGTATCCACACCATCACCGAGCTGGTAGAAGAAAGTGTCCGAGCCTTGTCCACCCAACAGCCTGTCGTTACCCGTGCCGCCGTACAGATAATCGTCGCCGTCGCCGCCCCGCAGCTCGTCCCACCCACTCCCACCGAGCAAAGTATCGTTTCCGGCACCCCCCCATAGCGTAGTCGCAGAATAGCCGGCGTTCAGGACATCATCACCTTCCATGCCGAACAGGTCGTACTCGGATGTTCCCGCCATCACGTCCGCACCCGCGGCGCCCACTTTCATGGAAGAGGGAACGTTGCCCGCGGCAACGGCAGCGTCGAATACCTGCCTCGCGTTAAGCATAGTGCCATCAGAAAATTGCACACTGAATTGGCGATCACCGATAACCAAGGCTCCCGAGTCCCAATCGATGACGCCCAGGCCATACATCAACAGCGAATCCTCGTCGTTGTGCAACTTGATACGGAGAGTAAAGCCACCCGTAACGTAAGGCTCGAGGACGAAATCCACATCCTGAGGAGTGAGGCCAGCGGAGAGACGGATCGTGGTACTCCCCAGTTCACCCCGCCTGACTTCGTCGCTGCCGGATCCGACCCCGAACAAGTAAACATCGTTCCCGTTGTTTCCGTAGAAGACGTCATCGCCGGAGCCTCCATCGAAGACTTCGTTGGCATAGCTACCATTGAGTGTATCGTTGCCCGTACCACCCAACAGCGTGCTTGAGCCACCACCGTCCACCCAAAGGATATCGTTGCCGTCCCCGCCATCGAGATGGTTGCTGCCATTGCCTCCGAACAGCACGTCATCCCCTGCGCCTCCGCGCAAGTCGTCGTCGCCATTGCCGCCATCGAGAACGTCGCGCCCGCCCCCTCCCAGCAGCGTATCGTTTCCGCCCAACCCATAGATCTCGTCGTCGCCCTCTCCACCGTCGATCAGGTCGCCGCTTTCAAAGCCACGAATGATGTCGTCGCCAGAAGTCGCGGTCATGACGAGATTCTTGACCTCCGCCAACGCCCACGTCGTACCGTCATCGAAAACAATCCGAGTCACCGGCGCCACACTTACGGCCTGCTGCAATGCAGGATCGACCGCCGGATCGATTTGCCGGAAATAATTCTCGATGAATACCGAACCACCTTCGTAGTACAGCTTCAGCGACTGATCCTGCCGCTCAACGCGCACATTTTCCGGAGTCAAACCACCGGTGAGTTTCAGCTCGCCGTCCACCTGGGTGCCCGCCGCAGCAGTGTCACCGATCGAATCGATCTGGTCGTCACCATCACCGACAGAGATGACATATCGATTGAAGCCTACCCCGCCATTGAGATAGTCGTTTCCTGCACCTCCGACGAGGATATCGTCACCGGCCGCCCCATCCAGGTGGTCGTCTCCACGCCCGCCGTCGAGCGTGTCATCGCCTGCGGCGCCAGTGAGTTCGTCCACGCCATCATTACCCTGGAGGACATCGTTACCGTCTCCACCGTGGACAAGGTCGTTCCCGTCGCCGCCATAAATCGAATCATTGCCCGTACCCCCCTCCAGCGCGTCATCGCCTGCATCTCCGAACAGCAGGTCGTCGCCGGCATCACCAAACATCACATCATTGCCTGCCCCTCCGCTTAGACGGTCGACACCGTCGCCACCACTTAGGCCGTCGTCGTCGTCGCCCCCATCAAGCGTGTCGTTGCCGGCATCGCCATACAACGTGTCCTTGCCACGGCCACCGGACAATGCGTCATCGCCCGTCCCACCCTGCAGCTGATCCACACCGTCGCCGCCCACCAGTACGTCGTTTCCGTCCTGGCCAAAAAGACGGTCATCCCCGGTGCCACCGTCGAGCAGGTCGTCGCCACCGTTTCCTTGCAGCTCGTCATTGCCATCCTCGCCGTACAGCGCGTCGTTGCCGTGATATGGGGAATCCACTTCGGCACCAAGGGAGTCGCCCGCAAGCAGGTCGTCACCTGTGCCACCATGCAGCTCGTCGTTGCCCCCGTATCCCTCCAGGACATCGTTGCCACTGCCGCCATCGAGCAGATCGGTGCCATGCGCGGCACCAGGTGTCAGGATCGAGTCGCCGATCAGGTGGTCCGCGCCCTCACCACCCAACAATGTGTCATTGCCGCCATCGCCCGCGATGAAGTCGTTGCCGGCACCGCCGTCGATGTAGTCATCCCCCTCCACGCCCGCGAGTGCATAGGAGTATTGCGAGCCATAGGCAACTTGGTCGCCCTCGAGAATATCGTCGTCCTCGCCACCTTCAATGACATCATTGCCACCACCGCCGTATATCCGGTCCTGGCCGTCGCCTCCATACAGCATGTCGCTGCCCGAGACATCCGCCTGGCTGGAAACATGCTCGGCTAGCTGCTGCCAGAGTCGGCCATTGAGCAGGTCGTCGCCGATGATGAGGTCATCGCCGTCACCGCCCGTGATGACGTCGCCGTCTGCTCCACCCATCAGTGCATCATCGCCGTCTCCGCCGTCGATGCTGTCGTTACCCTCGCCACCATAGGCGATGTCTGCGCCGTTTCCGCCTTCCAGGATGTCACTCCCGCTTGGGGTGGCATTGGCATCGAAGAAGTTGAACGGGCCGTTGCTTGCCGTTCTGTAAGCGACATCTACCGTGAGGCTGAAGAAGTAGCCCGCGGTACTCTCCTCTCCTGCACTTCCCGCCTCGCCGCTATAGGTCATCCAACCATCACCATGGCTGAATGTACCCTCGGTCGTTGATGGCAGCAGGTTCTGGGGAGTCCAGTTGGGCCTGAACGAGCCCGCCAGCAGCACGTCATTTCCCTGCCCACCTTCAAGACGATCACCGCCGCCTCCGCTGAAGAGGAGGTTGTCACCGATGTCACCCACGACCCAATCATCGCCCGAACCGCCGCTGACCCCTGCCCCCAGGCCAGTAGCACCGGTGTCGGCGGTCACCTTATAGCTCACTGAACCGTAGATATCGCCAAGTCGCTGTAGCGAATCCAGGTGAAGCTCGTTGACCGGCTCGGGGCGCGACGGCGCCAGGCCAAGGTTTATGCCAAAGTCCCCGTCGTGCCAGTCGAGCAGCGTGACCGTTGATTTGTACGCGGCATTGAAGACAATGAGGTTAGTCGTATCCTCGACCCCCTCGACCAGGGATAGCAGATACGCGCCCGCCGTCTGGTAAACCCGCTCGCCCAGGCGAGTAAACTGCAGGCTGGCGACGTTCTCAACCCCGAAGTAAAGCGAGTTGCTGCCCTCGGTATCACTGATGACCTGATTGCCGTCCGCAGTCTGGAACACGCGGTAGATGTCATCTCCATCGCCACCAAAGGCGACAGTACGGCCATAGAGCATCGAAATTTCGTTCTCGAAATCATTGCCCACCACGATGTTTTGATGTTCGTTGGCGGCCGTAGCCTTGCCATTGAACCGGGTCTCCACCGTGTAAGGCGCCATCGCCGGATCTCCCGGCAGATACGCACCCAATCGCGCACCTACATCGCTGATGGCCATCCGCAGTGCGTCGCCGTAGCCCCACTCATCCAGCTTGCTCCATACTGGATCGGAGATGAAATCTTCCCAGATCGCCTGACCCACCTGCGCGGCTGCATAGGCCACGGTAGTGATCACCAGCGCCGTCGCCACGATCCCGGCGACCGGCAGTCCCGCGATGACTGCGGCACCGCCCGCCGCGGTGACCAGCGCTGCCTCCACGGCACCGCCGATGGCGATGCCGATGAATGCTCCAGGTACACCTTCGGGGTTGGTCTCCCCATCCTGGATCGCCCCGGCGTACTCCAAGGCGCTGGCGAACACCCCGCCTATCTCTCCCAATGCCTTGGTAGCCCGATAGATGGCACTGGTGTCGCCCGCAGCCTCTTCCAGCAAAGTAATGGCAGCCTGCTTTTCCGCGACCACGGCATCGGTGTACGCCGATACTGACGCAGCGTCGGGAGAGCCGGAAGCGACCGCGATCTGCTTCCACTTCAGCGCGATCGCCTCGAAATCGTAGAGCTGTCGATAATGCGCGGCCAGATCCGGGCGATCGGCCATCGCATGGCCGATCTGACGCGCAATCTCCTTGAGCGCTTCATCGGCGGCGGCCTCGATGGCTTCGCCCATGAGCTCTTCAGCGGTACTGAGCAGTATGTCCTGGTACAGCGTGACGTAGGCTTCGAGCAACCATCGCTTGGCGTTCTCCGACATGGGAACTGCCGGCAGGTCTGGATCGCCGAGGTCACCTTCAATGAAGTAGATCGTCTTATGTTGCGCAATCATCGTAACGCTCCCTGTCGATTCATTTGCGGGCACGCGGGCGCGCTGAGGAATGACCGCAGTCCCGCATATCCTCCGCGGCACCCGGCAGCGCACGACGTGTACAAGAGCTAGAACTTGCTGTAGTGCGGCGAGCGCCGCCGCTCGTCCTGCGAACGGCCGGGCGACTGATTCGAGGCAAGAAGGCACGCCGTGAGGGCGTTGTGCTGCGGGGGCTAAGCCCGTGTAACAAAATGCGCTGTGGAGTCCTCCGCTCCACATTTCGCGTTGTTCTTTTGCAGCGATGATTGAAGCCAAGCCCCACTGGGGCTGTCAATATGGCTCGCGCCTCGTTTTCGTGATGCCAGTCGCCGTCTCTCTCTTCACATGACTGCCGGTCCGGGTTGAAGCCCTCACACAACAAGCCCCCCTCCTCAAGGCCTTTTGTTGGGGGAGGCTTCCTGTGAAGAGAGCCCCTTTGTAGAGCGGCTTAAGCCGCGATCGCCCTCCATCCGTTCGCGATACCACTCGTCGGGGCTGAAGCCCCTCCTACAGGGATCGTCACCCACCCCACCGCCCCCTCCTCGTACCGTCCGATCTATCCTTGGCGCCATGAAGAAGCTCTGGTGGCTGCTCCCCTGCTGCTCTTGCTCGCCCCCGGCGCCTACGTCATCGCCGGGCCATACCTGGCCATCCGCGGCATGAGCAACGCCATCGAGCGGCAAGACACCGCCGCGCGCTCGATGGCCAAGTCGATTTCCCGCGCCCGCGCGCCAACCTCAAGGCCCAGCTCGACGACTACGTGGTCCGCGCCGGCGTCGGCACGCAGTCCAGCCTGCTCGGGGCATCACCCTGCGACTGGCCGGCGGTTTCACCGGCGCCGGTGTCGCTACCCTAGTCCTCCCGCTCTGCATCGGCGCCCTGCTGCAAGGCCATCAGCCCTGTTCGTCGGCTCCGGCCTATGGCACCCGGAGCCGGACACCCAGCGCAAGGTGCGGCAGTTCATCTTCGACAACCCGGGCAGCTGGAAGGCCGCCGCGCACGAAGCCAGGCTGCGCAAGCGCTTCGACCTGGCCGACGAGGAAAAGCTGGTGCGCCCGCCGCGCGGCTTCCCGGCGGACTTCGAATTCATCGATGACCTCAAGCACCGCAACTGGGTGCTCTGGCGTTCGCTGGACGATGAGGCCATGACCGGCCCGAAGCTGCGCCAGACGATCGCGGCGGATCTCGCCACGTTGGCGCCGTTCGTGGATTACCTGTGCGCGGCGCTCGACCTGGAGTTCTGAGTCGTCCGATGAGTCGCCCGCACCTTTATTTCGGCGCGGGTTGCCGGTTTTTCCCGTCGTCATGCTGCGCAGTGGCGCGGCTTTGCACGAAATCCGGGAAGGTCTCCGCCAGCGATGCCTTGTCCGGCAGGATGTAGAACACCCCACCCTTCGCGAACGTCGGCGCCACGACCTGTTCGTAGAATTCCGGCGCGACATTGATGCAGCCATGCGTGACGCGGTTGTCGTCCGGCGTCGGCGTCGCCAGGCGCTCGGCACGTTTTTCGGACGGCACGCCCGTCGCCGTCGGATGCATGGAGACTGCGGAATCGTAGTCCACCCACAACACCCGTCCGGCATCGATGGACGGGCCAAAGCCGCCCACGAAGCGGCCGGCAGGCGTCGTGCGGTCCCGGCCCGGGATTTCGCGAAGCGCCAATCCAGCCACGCCCGGCGCGGAGTGATCGCCAATCGCCGAGCCGAACAGTCCGGGCGCTGCGCCGCGCAGCCGACCCTCGCCATCGAACACCAGGATCTGGGCTGCCGCCTTGTCCATGATCGCGAACGGATAGCCCTGGCTGTCCTTGCTGGCGACGACCCAACCGGCCAGCTCGGTCACCGTGTCGGAAACCTTCTGGTCCGGGGGAAGCAGGTCGACGGCAGCCGCCGGCTGCGCGACCTCGTCCTTGGCGTGGGCCACGCCAGGGCCTGCAAACGCCAGCGCGAGGGCCAGCGCAAGCGGCGCGCCCCGGAGGGCAAGGTGTGTGCGCATATTGATGGGATGTTCCCCGCAAACAAGTGCAATGAGGACAGAGACCGGTGGCCAGCGAAGGCCACCGGGTCTCGGGTTCAACGTGTCAGTACCGGACTACGCAAACGCGATCAACCGCGCGGTACGCGACGCGGCGCCGATTCAAGCTTCTGGACGCGGCCTTCGATCTGGTCCAGGCGTTGGTTGGCCTGCTGTGCTGACTGGTTGGCGGATTCGGCGCTCTGGGCGGCGTTCTGCACCTTCGCGTCGAGCTGATCGAGCCGAGAGTTGATGGTGGCGAACTCTTCCTTATAGGTGGCGCAACCGGCAAAGGTGACGGTGGCGACGAGTGCCACACCGAGCGCCCGCGCGGTCGCCAAATTTTTCTTGGTCAGAAACATTCCACTACTCCTCTTTATCCCGGAAATATGGCGGCTTTTCTGCCGCAGTCATGATGACGTTGCAATGCGTTGACAGATTGTGAAGGCCTGCGCGCGCGCCGTGCTCAACGTCCGCTTCGTGTCGGAGCGGTCAGCCGCCATTCGTTTCATGAAAAGGCGGCACGAATCAGCGGCTTCTGCATAATCGGGCCCGGGCAAGGTGCTTGGGCCCCCACCCTGCCCTGTCCCGCGCCGTCCGTCGCCCCCAGGAGAACCCGTGAAGAAGTACTGGTGGATCATCCCCCTCCTGCTCCTGCTTGCGCTCGGCGCGTACGTCGTGGCCGGGCCGTACCTGGCGCTGCGCGGCATCAGCCAGGCCATCGAGCAGCAGGACACCGCCGCGCTCGAACGCCATGTCGATTTCCCGCGCCTGCGCGCCAACCTCAAGGCCCAGCTCGACGACTACGTCGTGCGCCGTGCCGGCGTCGACACGCAGTCCAGCCTGCTCGGCGGCATCGCGCTGCAACTGGCTGGCGGCCTGACCGGCGCGGGCGTCGATACGATGGTGACGCCGCTGGGCATCGGTGCGCTGCTGCAGGGCCACCAGCTCTGGAAGCGTGCCAGCGGCCAGACCATCGATGGCGATACCTGGTCGCGCCCGATGCCCGCCCGGCCGCTCAAGCACGCCCGCAAGCACTTCGAGTCCACATCGCGCTTCACCGCCACCGTGCTGACGGACGGCGGCGAGCCGGTGGTTTTCGTGCTCGATCGCCAAGGCTTGCGCTGGCGCTTGACCGATATCCGCCTGCCCCTTCACCGCGATTCGCCCTAGCCTCGCGTCGCTGGCGAATCTTTCGCCAACCTCCGCAAAACCTCGCCGCGACAAGGGCTGCGCCGGGTTATCCACATGTTGGCCCACGCCACATCCACATCGAATGTGGACAACCGCTCAGCGCATTGCCCAGGCTTTCGCCAGCCGGCGCACGCCCGCGCGCAATTGCCAGCGGGCCGACAGCGGGCATTGGCGCAGCCAACGCGAAGCCGGGAGCGGCATCGCTGCATCGCGCCAGGCGAAGGCCACCTCGTTGCTCATGCCCGGCTCGCGCAGCATCAGCTGCTGGCGGCCAAACACTTGTCGCAGGTGCGCCTGGTGCGCGCGCAAGTCGGTGTCATAGAGATTGCTCGCCATGACGCCGCCCGGCGCCAGCGCGCTTCGGCACAGCGCATAGAAGCCCTGGCTGCCCATGTGCCCGGGGATGCCGCCAGCGTCATAGGCGTCCACCAACAAGATGTCGAACGCCCCGGGATGGTCGCGCAGCCATGCTGCGCCATCGCCCTGTACCACCCGCAGGCGCGCATCGTCCGGTGGAACGCGGAACGCTTCGCGCAAGGCCAGCACGCCAGCGTCGTTCTCCACCACCTCGAGGTGCAATTGCGGGAAATGCCGATGCAGGAACTTCACCTGCGCCCCGCCACCCAATCCGACGATCCCGATGCGCCGTGGCGCCGGATGCAGCCACAGCGCGGCCAGCATGCTGCGCGTATAGCCCACCCACAAGATATCCGGCGCCCAGCGCAGCATGCGTGTCTGCGTCACCGCGCCTTCGAACTGCAGCTCCAGGAACCTCCAACTGCGGCGCAGGTAGGCACCGGAGCCGGCGCGGCGCTTCATTGCGGCCGCGGGTCGTTGGCCACCCCGTGCGGGACGTGGCCGGCGGCCACGTGCTGGTGCTGGCGGGCGCTGTCGATGTTGTGCTGCGAATCGTCGAAGAAGATGTCGGCGCCGAATGCCGCCAGGAACGGTCCCTTGTGGCGGCCGCCCAGGAACAGCGCTTCGTCCAGGCGCACGCCCCATTCGCGCAGCGTGCGGATCACACGCTCGTGCGCCGGCGCCGAACGCGCGGTGACCAGCGCGGTGCGGATCGGCGAGGCCTCGCCGGCCGGGAAGGCGGCCTGCAGCGCATGCAGCGCGGAAAGGAAGTTGCGGAACGGGCCACCGGTCAGCGGCTCGCGCGCGTTTTCACGCTCGTGGCGACCGAATGCCTCCACACCCTGCTCGCGCGAAATGCGCTCGCTCTCGTCGCCGAAGATCACCGCGTCGCCGTCGAAGGCAATGCGCAGCTGGCGGGCATGCGGGTCGCCATCCGGCCGCGCGGCCTCGACCACTTCGTCGCGCCCGCGTGGCAGGATCGTGGCCGCCGCCACGCCGTGCGAGAGCGCGCGCCGCACCGACTCCGGATTGGCCGACAGGAACAGGTCCGTGCCGAACGGCTTGACGTAGGGCCAGGTCGCCTCGCCAGACGTAAAGGTGGCGCGGACGATGCCCAGGTCGTAATGCTGGATCGAGTTGAAGATGCGCAGGCCGGTATCGGCGGAGTTGCGCGAGAGCAGGATCACTTCGACCCGCGGGGTGTCCGGCGGCGCGCCCTCGTTGAGCGCCAGCAGCTTGCGCACGACCGGGAAGGCCACGCCCGGCCGCAGGATGTCGTCCTCATGCTCGCGCTGGTAGGCGGCATAGGCTTCCACGCCTTCGCGCTCGAATAGCGCGTGCCCCTCCTCCAGGTCGAACAGCGCGCGCGAGGTCACCGCGACGGTCAGCAGGCGGGGGGTGTTGTCGGCCATCTTCCAGGGGATTCGAAGGGGGAATGCACGGCCATTGTGCCGCAGTCGGCGCCGCGGCGGCCGCCTCAGACGACGAACTGCTCGCTGAGGATGCGTTCTTCCAGGTTGTGCTCGGGGTCGAACAGCAGGGTGACGCGGTGTTCGCGCGATTCGCGGATGGTGACTTCGACCACGTCACGGGTCTCGTGCGAATCGGCGGTGACGCTGACCGGGCGCTTGTACGGATCGAGCACCTGCAGCCGCACTGCGGTGTCGGCCTTGAGAATGGCACCGCGCCAGCGACGCGGGCGGTACGGGGCGATCGGGGTCAGGGCCAGCGTGTGCGAGCCCAGCGGCAGGATCGGGCCGTGCGCGGAATAGTTGTAGGCGGTGCTGCCGGCGGGGGTGGAGACGAGCACGCCGTCGCCGATCAGCTCCTCGATGCGGGTCTGGCCGTTGAGGTCGATGCGCAGGTGGGCAGCCTGTCGGGTCTGGCGCAACAGCGAGACTTCGTTGTAGGCCAGCGAGTCGGTGCTGGTGCCCGATTCGGTGAGCGCGAGCATCTCCAGCGGGCGCAGGTGCGCCGGTTCGGCGCGCTCAAGGCGCACGATCAGGTCGTCGTCGCGGAACTGGTTCATCAGGAAGCCGATCGAGCCGAGCTTCATGCCAAACACTGGCTTGCCCGAGCTGCCGTGGCGATGCAGGGTCTGCAACATGAAGCCGTCGCCACCGAGCGCGCAGAGGATGTCGGCCTCGTCGATGGCATGGTCGCCATAACGCTGCGCGAGTTCGGCGCGCGCCCGCTGCGCGGCGTCGGTGTTGCTGGCAAGGAAGGCGATGCGGGGGGATGCGCTCATCTTCGACTCCGTGGATCGGTGGTCAGCATATACGAGCGGGGTGTTTCGGGATCGGGCGGAACTTGGTCTGCGTGCGGCGGCCGGGGCGGGGCGCCCATCGGGACACGCGGTGAACCCATCCATGGGGCTCGTAGGCGACATCCGTGTCGCCTACGGTCCCGATGGGCGCCCCGCCCCGGCCGCCCTCCTGTTTCATGACCGCCCGATTCCCTTTCTTTCTCGCGAAAAGCAAAGGCCGACGCATTGCGTCGGCCTGCTCGTGATCCATCTGGTGGAGAGCCCCCTTCTGTTAAGGGGGCGCGGCGAAGCCGCGGGGATAGGAAGCCGCGCACTGCGGTGCCAGAAGTCTTGCTTGCAAGACTTCTGGGTCGGGCCCGCAAAGCGGGCCCGACCACGGGCTTACAGCCCGTGCGCCGCCAGCTGGCCCAAGCGCTGGACGGCGACCGAGACGGTCGGGTAATCCAGCGTCTTCTGCGCGGCCAGTTCCTGCAGCATCGACAGCGTAAAGCGCAGGCTGGAGTCGTCACGCGCCATCCAGCGCGCCACCTTGGCCTCGGCGTTGGCCCCCGGGGTCGAGAGCACCTGGCCGGCCAGGTTGCGCTGGTGGGCGGCCAGTTCGTCACGCAGCACGCCGCGCGCCACGGCGTGCCAGCGGCCGTTGACCTCCAGCGCGTCGATCTGCTCGAACAGCCACGGCAGCTGCAGCGCTTCACCCAGGCGGAAGTGGACCTTGGACACGTCCACCGGCTTCAGCTTGCGGGTCCGCGCCAGTTCGATGATGTCGAACGCCGGCTCCAGGTAGCGCAGTTCGGAGAGCTGCTGCGCCAGCGCCGGCGGCAGGCCCTTGTCCTTCCACTCCTGCACGCTGGCCAGGTAGGCCGGCCGCTGCGAATCGCCCAGCACGCCGGAAGCGACACGGATGTCATTGAACGGGCCGTGGTAGCGCTCCACCGCCGCGGTGATGCCCGGCATGGCGCCCGGACGGAACAGCAGCCAGCGCACGAACGAGCGCTGCAGCTTCCAGATCACTTCCAGCGCATCGATCTGCACCGACTCGGGCACCTTGCCGTCGAGGGCGTCGATCTGCGTCCACAGCGAACGCGCATCCAGCGTCTCGCGGCTGATCGTGTAAGCCTTGGCGACCTCGGCGATGCTGCGGCCGGTATCCTCCTGCATGCGCATCAGGAAGGTGGCGCCCATGCGGTTGATGGTGGTGTTGGTCACCGCCGTGGCGATGATCTCGCGCTTCAGGCGGTGCTTCTCCATCGCCTCGGCGTACTTCTTCTGCAGCGGCTGCGGGAAGTAGCGCTGCAGTTCCTTGGACAGGTACGGGTCTTCGGGGATGTCCGACTCCAGCAGCTGCTGGAAGGCCACCAGCTTGGAGTAGGACAGCAGCACCGCCAGCTCCGGCCGGGTCAGGCCCTGCCCACGCGCCTTGCGCGCCGACAGCTCGGCATCGGAGGGCAGGTATTCGATCTGGCGATCGAGCAGGCCCTGCTGCTCCAGCGTGCGGATGAAGTGCTGCTTGGAGCCCAGGCGCTTGACGCTCATCCGCTCCATCAGGCTGATGGCCTGGTTCTGGCGGTAGTTGTCCCACAGCACCAGCTCGGCCACCTCGTCGGTCATCGAGGCCAGCAGCTTGTTGCGCGCGTCCACCGTGAGCTTCTTGTCCTGCACGACGGCATTGAGCAGGATCTTGATGTTCACCTCGTGGTCGGAGGTGTCCACGCCGGCGGAGTTGTCGATGAAGTCGGTGTTGAGCAGCACGCCAGCCTGCTGTTCGGCCTCGATGCGGCCCAGCTGGGTCAGGCCCAGGTTGCCACCCTCGCCCACCACCTTGCAGCGCAGCTCGCCACCATTGACGCGCAGGCCGTTGTTGGCGCGGTCGCCCACATCGGCGTGGGTTTCGGTGGACGCCTTGACGTAGGTGCCGATGCCGCCGTTCCAGAACAGGTCCACGGGGGCCTTGAGGATGGCACTCATCAGCTCGGTCGGCGACAGGCTCTTCACCGCCGCATCCAGGCCCAGCACCTCGCGCACCTGCGGGGTGATCTCGATGGACTTCAGCGTGCGCGGGTAAACGCCGCCGCCCTTGCTGATCAGCTTGGCATCGTAGTCGGCCCAGCTGGAGCGCGGCAGCTTGAACATGCGCTCGCGCTCGACGAACGAGGTCTCCGCGCTCGGGTTCGGGTCCAGGAAGATGTGGCGATGGTCGAACGCGGCGACCAGGCGGATGTGCCGCGAGAGCAGCATGCCATTGCCGAACACGTCACCGGACATGTCGCCGATGCCGACGACGCTGAAGTCCTCGTTCTGGCAATCGCGTCCCAGCGCGCGGAAGTGGCGCTTGACCGACTCCCACGCACCGCGCGCGGTGATGCCCATCCCCTTGTGGTCATAGCCCACCGAGCCACCGGAGGCGAATGCATCGCCCATCCAGAACCCGTGCGCGATGGCCAGGCCGTTGGCGATGTCGGAGAACGTCGCGGTGCCCTTGTCGGCGGCGACCACCAGGTACGGGTCGTCCTGGTCGTGGCGCACCACCTGCGGCGGCGGCACGATCTTGTTGCCGACGATGTTGTCGGTGATGTCCAGCAGGCCCTGGATGAACAGCTTGTAGCAGGCGATGCCTTCGGCCTGCACCGCATCGCGCTCGCCGGACACCGGCGGGCGCTTGCAGAAGAAGCCGCCCTTCGCGCCGACCGGCACGATGACGGTGTTCTTCACCATCTGCGCCTTCACCAGGCCCAGCACCTCGGTGCGGAAATCCTCGCGGCGGTCCGACCAGCGCAGGCCGCCACGCGCCACCGCGCCGAAGCGCAGGTGCACGCCTTCCACGCGCGGGCCGTAGACGAAGATCTCGCGGTACGGGCGCGGCTTGGGCAGGTCCGGCACCTTGGCCGAATCGAACTTGAAGCTGATGCAGTGGGCGTGGTTACCCGCCGCGTCGGTCTGGTAGTAGCTGGTGCGCAGGGTCGCGTCGATCACGCCGATGAAGCTGCGCAGGATGCGGTCCTCGTCAAGGCTGGACACGCGGTCCATCAGCTTGAGCAGCGCGTTGCGCGTGGCTTCCTGCTGGGCGGCGCGGTCGGCCTTGCGGGCCTCCACCACCGGCTGCAGCGCCTTGGTGGTGGCCTCGTCGCCGGCGGCAAGCACCTCCAGCGCGGCCTTCAGGCGCGCCTGGCCGTCGGCGATCTCGGCCTTGCTCTCGTTGCCGGTGGCCGGGTCGAAGCGGGCCTCGAACAGCTCCACCAGCAGGCGGGCCAGCAACGGGTAATGCTGGAAGGTCTGCTCCACGTAGGCCTGCGAGAACGGCACGCCGGTCTGCAGCAGGTACTTGCAGTACCCGCGCAGCATCGCGACCTGGCGCCAGTGCAGGCCGGCCGAGAGGATCAGGCGGTTGAAGCCGTCGTTCTCGGCATCGCCGTGCCAGATGCGGGCAAAGGCCTCGCCGAAGGCGGCGTCCGCGTTGGCCGCATCGATTGCGCCGGCCGTGGATTCGACCTCGAAATCCTGGATGTACAGCGGCGTGTCGCCGACCTGCAGCCGGTACGGGCGCTCGGAGATCACCCGCAGGCCCATGTTCTCCATCATCGGCAGCGCGTCGGACAGCGGGATGTCATCCAGCTGGCGATACAGCTTCAGGCGCAGGCCTTCCGCGCCTTCGCGGCGCACGGCCTGCAGGCTCAGGTGCAGGTCATCCGGCCCTGCCAGCGCGGCCAGGTGCTCCACGTCGCTGGCGGCCGCCTCGGTGGTGGATTCCTCGATGTAGCCGGCCGGCAGCGCACGGCCATAGGCGGCGGCCATGCGCAGGCCGGCAGCCTCGCCGTGGCGGGCCACCAGTGCCTCGCGCAGGTCGTCCTGCCAGTTGCGCAGCAGGTGGGCGAGCTTGTCTTCCAGCACGCGGGTGTCGAACTCCAGCGCTTCACCGGCCTTCGGGCGCACGATCAGGTGCAGCTGGGCCAACGGCGATTCGCCGAGCACCACGTTGGAATCGATGTATTCGCCGTGCAGCGCTTCCTTCAGCAGCGCCTCGATGCGCAGGCGCACGTCGGTGTTGAAGCGCTCGCGCGGCAGGTAGACCAGCGCGGAAATGAAGCGGCTGTACTTGTCGCGGCGCAGGAACAGGCGGCTGCGCACGCGCTCCTGCAGGCCGAGGATGCCCATCGCGGTGCGGAACAGTTCCTCCTCGTTGGACTGGAACAGCTCCTCGCGCGGCAGGGTCTCGAGGATGTGGCGCAGCGCCTTGCCGCTGTGGCTGCTCGGCGCCAGGCCGGACTTGCCCATCACGTAGTCGTGGCGGCGGCGCACCAGCGGGATTTCCCACGGGCGGCGGTTGTAGGCGCTGGAGGTGAACAGGCCCAGGAAACGCTGCTCGGCGACGATGCGCCCCTTGGCGTCGTACTCCAGCACGCCGATGTAATCCATGTAGCCGACGCGGTGCACGCGCGAGCGGGCATTGGTCTTGGTCAGGATCAGCGCGTCCTTCGGGCCGTTGCCGGCGCTCAGGCCGTGCGCGGCCAGCGACTTGACCGGGCGCGCGGGCGACTTGTCCTTGCCGCGCATCAGGCCCAGGCCGCTGGCCTCGACCGGCGCGAGCACTTCCTCGCCATCACGCTTCTCCACGCGGTATTCGCGATAGCCGAAGAAGGTGAAGTGGTCGGTGGCCGCCCAGCGCAGGAACTCCTGCGCCTCGTGGCGGCTGTCGTCGTCCACCGGCAGGCGGCGGGTGGCGAGGTCGTCGGACAGGCCGAGCATCTTCTCGCGCATCGCGCCCCAGTCGCCAACGATGGCGCGCACTTCGGCCAGCACCTTGCGGATGGTCTCTTCGACCCGCGCCATCTCCTCGGCCGGCTGGCGGTCGATCTCCAGCACCATCAGCGATTCGGCCTTGCCCTCGCCCACCGCGGCGAGCTTGCCGGCGCGGTCGCGGGTGACGTGCAGCACCGGGTGGCCCAGCACGTGCACGCCCACGCCCATCTCGGCCAGCGCCATGCTCACCGAGTCGACCAGGAACGGCATGTCGTCGTTGGCGATCTGCAGCACGGTGTGCGGCGATTCCCAGCCGTTGGCCTTCTGCGTCGGGTTGAACACGCGCACGCTGGCCACGCCGGCCTTGCGGGTGCGGAAGAACTCGAGCGTGTCACCGGCCAGCGCGGCCCACTCCTCGGCGCTGTGGTGCGGGAACTCGTCGGACTCCATGCGCTTGTAGAAATCGCTGGCGAACGCCTGCGCCTCGGATTGGCGCGCGGCGGGGTAGCGCTTGCGCAAAGCTGCGTACACCGGTTCGAGGCTGAAGGCCTGCACCTGCGTGCTGACCGGGGAAACTACACGCTGGCCGCTGGACTTGGATGCCGTGGCCTTGGTCGATTTCGAAGCAGCTTTCTTGGGTTTCATGACAGGAGCGGTGAGAGCCCGACGGGAAAGTTGCGAATTGTAACGATGCGCCGTGACAGTGCCTTGCTGCAGAGCGCAAACGCGGGCTCGGGTTTCTACGGCGTTCAAACAACAAGGCGCACGCGCATGGCCGCATTCCATCGCCAGGAGACGGGCTCGCGGGCGCTTCGCCAAATTCCCGACGCCGGCACCTGCGCCGCCGTATGGCGCGCCAGCCACGACCCGAGCCGCCACGAACGGCAAGAACCGGCGTCGGTTGCGCACGGTCCGAGAGCGGTCGTCAAGGCTATTTAAAAACTGAACTGGACGGTATAGTCCATCCTCATGATGCCGACCTCCTCTCCCGCCCGGCCGCGTCAGGACCGCGATCGCCGCGTGCACGAAGCCGTGCATGAGGCCGTGCACGCGCTGCTGTCCGAGCAGGGAATGCGCCTGAGCATGGAAGCGGTGGCCGCCCGCGCGGGCTGCTCCAAGCAGACCCTTTATGCGCACTACGGCTGCAAGCAGAACCTGCTGCGCGCGGTGATGCGCGACCAGATCGCGATGACCACCGTGCCTTTCGACGAGGACGGCGCGGACCTGCGCGAAAGCCTGCTGGCCTTCGCCGAGCGCCACCTGGAGCAGTTGAACCGCCCTCACGTCATCCAGACCTGCCGCCTGATAGATGCCGAGTCGCACCGGTTTCCCGACCAGGCCCGGCAGATCTATGAAGATGGCATCGCCGCGCTGCAGGATCGGCTGGCAGAATGGCTGCGCAAGGCCAGCGCGCGGGGCCAGCTCAGGCATGACGATCCGCACGCGATGGCCGAGCAGCTTCTTGGCATGATCGTCGGCCTGGATTTCGAAAGGCAGCGGTTCCACACACCGCACCGATCCGACGCCCCTTCGCGGCGCCGGTGGGCGGAACGCACGATCGACAGTTTCCTGCGCGCCTTCGCCGTGCAGCGCGGTTCCCCCGAATCCCACGCTTAAAAACAACAGAAAACGGAGTTTCCCCCGATGACCGCCCCGTTCCGTACCCTCGCCCTGGCTTGTGCCGTCACGCTGGCGCTGGCCGCCTGCAAGAAGCAGGAGCAGCAACAGCCCCCGCCGCCGGAAGTCTCCGTCGTGGAGGCCAAGCCGCAGACCCTGCCGCTGCAGCGCGAACTGGTCGGCCGCCTGTCCGGTTTCCGCACCGCCGACGTTCGCGCGCGCGTGGCCGGCGTGCTGCAGAAGCGGCTGTATACCGAAGGCACCGACGTCAAGGAAGGCCAGCCGCTGTTCCAGATCGACCCGGCGCCGCTGAAGGCCACGCTGGCCTCGGCACAGGGCGAACTGGCCGCGGCCGAGGCGACCTACACCAATGCGAAGGTCGCTGCCGAGCGCGCCCGCCGCCTGGCCCCGCAGAGCTACGTGTCCAAGTCGGACCTGGACACCGCCGAAGCCACCGAGCGCACGGCGGCCGCCTCGGTGCAGCAGGCGCGCGCCGCGGTGGAGACCGCGCGCATCAACCTGGGCTACGCCACCGTCACCGCGCCGATCAGCGGCCGGGCCGGCAAGCAGCAGGTCACCGAGGGCGCGCTGGTCGGCCAGGGCGATGTCACCCTGCTGACCACCATCGACCAGCTCGACCCGCTGTACGTCAATTTCTCGATGAACAGTGACGAGCTTGCCCAGCTGCGCCAGGCCCAGGCCCAGGGCGCCGTCGCGCTGAGCGGCGACGGCCAGGCCACGGTCAACGTCAAGCTGGGGGATGGCACCGTCTACCCGCACGCCGGCACGCTGGACTTCACCTCGGTCACCGTGGACCCGAGCACCGGCAGCGTCTCGCTGCGCGCGTTGCTGCCCAACCCCGACCACGTGCTGCTGCCCGGCTCGTTCGTTTCCTTCGATGCCACGCTGGGCCAGCGCGCGAACGCGTTCCTGGTGCCGCAGGCCGGCATCCAGCGCGACGCGCATGGCGCCTATGCGCTGGTGGTGGGCAAGGACGGCAACGTCGTCCGCCGCAACGTCGTGGCCGACAGCCAGCAGCAGGGGCAGTGGGTGGTCACCAGCGGCCTGGAGGCCGGCGACCAGGTGATCGTCAGCGGACAGCAGAAGGCCAAGGAAGGTGCGCCGGCCAAGGCCGTGCCGTACGACCCGAAGGCCAATGCGCAGCAGCAGGCCGGCGCCAAGCCGGGTGCCGCGCCCGCCCCGTCCGAGAAGAAGTAACGGAAGCCGGCCATGCCCAAATTTTTCATTGAACACCCGGTATTCGCCTGGGTGGTGGCGATCCTGATCTCGCTCAGCGGCGTGATCGCGATCCTCAACCTTGGCGTCGAATCCTATCCCTCCATTGCCCCGCCACAGGTCACCGTCAGCGCCACCTACCCGGGTGCCAGCGCCGACACGGCGGAAAAGGCGGTCACCCAGGTCATCGAGCAGCAGCTGACCGGCATCGACCACCTGCTGTACTTCAACTCGTCCTCGGCCGCCAACGGCCGCGTGTCCATCACCCTGACCTTCGAGACCGGCACCAACCCGGACATCGCGCAGGTGCAGGTGCAGAACAAGGTGGCCCTGGCGACCCCGCGCCTGCCCACCGAGGTGACCCAGCAGGGCGTGGTGGTGGCCAAGGCCAATGCCGGCTTCCTGATGGTGGTGGCGCTGCGTTCGGACAACCCGGCCGTGGACCGCGATGCGCTCAACGACATCGTCGGCTCGCGCGTGCTCGACCAGATCTCGCGCGTGCCGGGCGTCGGCAGCACCCAGCAGTTCGGTGCCGAGTACGCGATGAACATCTGGCTCAACCCCGAGCGCCTGCAGGGCTACCACCTGTCGGCCAGCCAGGTGTACAGCGCCATCGCCAACCAGAACGTGCAGTTCGCCGCCGGTGCGATCGGCGCCGACCCCGCGCCCGATGGCCAGGGCTTCACCGCGACCGTCTCGGCCGAGGGCCGCTTCAGCTCGCCGGAGGAGTTCGAGAACATCATCCTGCGCACCGACACCAACGGCGCCACCGTGCGCCTGAAGGATGTCGGCCGGGTGGCATTCGGCCCGTCCAACTACGGCTTCGATACCCAGTACAACGGCAAGCCTACCGGTGCGTTCGCCATCCAGCTGCTGCCCGGCGCCAACGCGCTGAGCGTGGCCGAGGCGGTGACCGCCAAGATGGACGAGCTGGCCCCGAGCTTCCCGCAGGGCGTCACCTGGTTCTCGCCCTACGACAGCACCGCGTTCGTGAAGATCTCCATCGAGGAGGTCGTGCACACGCTGGTGGAAGCGATCGTGCTGGTGTTCCTGGTGATGCTGCTGTTCCTGCAGAACTTCCGCGCCACGGTCATCCCGACCCTGGTGATCCCGGTGGCGCTGCTGGGCACGTTCCTGGGCATGTGGATGATCGGCTTCACGATCAACCAGCTGACGCTGTTCGCAATGGTGCTGGCGATCGGCATCGTGGTGGACGATGCGATCGTGGTGATCGAGAACGTCGAGCGCATCATGACCGACGAGCACCTGGCGCCGAAGGCGGCCACGACCAAGGCGATGACGCAGATCACCGGCGCGGTGGTGGCCATCACGGTGGTGCTGGCGGCGGTGTTCATCCCCTCGGCGATGCAGCCGGGCGCGGCGGGCGCGATCTACAAGCAGTTCGCCATCACCATCGCCATGTCAATGGCGTTCTCGGCGTTCCTGGCGCTGAGCTTCACCCCGGCGCTGTGCGCGGCCTTCCTGAAGTCCACGCACGACCAGAAGAAGAACTGGGTGTTCCGCACCTTCGACAAGTACTACGACAAGGTCGCCCACCGCTACGTCGGGCTGGTCGGCCACACCCTCAAGCGCGCCCCGCGCTGGATGGTGCTGTTCGTGGTGCTGGTGGCGCTGTGCGGCTTCCTGTTCACCCGCATGCCGGGCAGCTTCCTGCCGGAAGAAGACCAGGGCTTCGCGCTGGCCATCGTGCAGCTGCCGCCGGGCGCGACCAAGACCCGCACCAACGAGGTCTTCACCCAGATGCGCGGCGTGCTGGAAAAGCAGGACGCGGTGGAAGGCATGCTGCAGGTCGCCGGCTTCAGCTTCCTGGGCTCGGGCGAGAACGTGGGCATGGGCTTCATCCGCCTCAAGCCCTGGGATGACCGCAAGGTCACCGCCACCGAATTGATCCAGCAGCTCAATGGCGCCTTCTACGGCATCAAGGGCGCGCAGATCTTCGTGGTGAACCTGCCCACGGTGAACGGCCTGGGCCAGTTCGGCGGCTTCGACATGTGGCTGCAGGACCGTGCCGGCGCCGGCCAGGAAGCGTTGACCAACGCGCGCAACATCCTGCTCGGACAGGCAGCGCAACGTTCGGACACGCTGGTGGGCGTGCGCCCGAACGGCCTGGAGAACGCGCCGCAGCTGCAGCTGCACGTCAACCGCGTGCAGGCACAGACGATGGGCCTGTCGGTGACCGACATCTACAGCGCCATCCAGCTGATGCTGGCGCCGGTGTACGTCAACGACTTCTTCTACGAAGGCCGCATCAAGCGCGTGAACGTGCGCGCCGACGACCAGTTCCGCACCGGGCCGGAGTCGCTGCGCAGCTTCTACACGCCCAGCGCCACCGCCACCGATGCCGACGGCCAGCCGGCGATGATCCCGCTGAGCAACGTGGTGAAGTCGGAGTGGACCTACGCGTCGCCGGCACTGAACCGCTACAACGGCTATTCGGCGGTGAACATCGTCGGCAATGCCGCGCCGGGCAAGGCGTCCGGCCAGGCGATGACGGCGATGGAGGACATCGTGCAGAACGACCTGCCGGCCGGCTTCGGCTACGACTGGTCGGGCATGTCGTACCAGGAAATCATCGCCGGCAACGCGGCGACCCTGCTGCTGGTGCTCTCGGTGGTGGTGGTGTTCCTCTGCCTGGCGGCGCTGTACGAAAGCTGGTCCATCCCGGTGGCAGTGCTGCTGGTGGTGCCGATCGGCGTGCTCGGCGCGATCTCGCTGTCGTTGCTGCGTGGCCTGCCGAACGACCTGTACTTCAAGATCGGCATGATCACGGTGATCGGCCTGGCGGCGAAGAACGCGATCCTGATCGTGGAGTTCGCGGTCGAGCAGCGCGCGGCAGGCAAGACGCTGCGCGAGGCGGCGATCGAGGCCGCGCACCTGCGCTTCCGACCGATCCTGATGACCTCCTTCGCCTTCATCCTGGGCGTGCTGCCGATGGCCATCTCCACCGGTGCTGGCGCCAACGCCCGCCACTCGATCGGCACCGGCGTGATCGGCGGCATGCTGTTCGCCACGGTCCTCGGCGTGATCTTCATCCCGCTGTTCTTCGTGGTGGTGCGGCGCATGCTGGGCGACAAGCTGGACGAGCAGTCCAGGGAGTTCATCGAGGCCCAGAACGACGCCGCGGCGAACGTGCGACCGGATCGCTGATCGGCGCGGTTCTTCCGGAAGCAACGCAAAAGCCCCGGCGTGAGCCGGGGCTTTTTTGTGGCCGAAGAAAGTTGGCGAAACTTTGCCAACCCCCTCCTGTAGGAGCGGCTTCAGCCGCGACCACGCGCCGACATCTTGCGACGCGAATCGACCTGAGCGACGAACTCCGCTGAAGGACAAGCGATGCGGACCGGCGCACACTGGCACCTCTGCCGCAAGGAGCCCACCTTGGACACCCCTACCCGCCACCTGATCGAGGAAGCCGCCGACGGTCGCCTCCATTTCGGCGAGGTCATCGCCCTGCTGGTCCGTGCCGGCGTGGAGTCCTACACCGCCGACTACCGCGCCGAACGCACCACCTATTACCTGCCTGACGGACAGACGCTGGACCTGCCACTCCCCTCCACCGGCCATTCGATTCCCGACGCCTTCGATGCCGCGTCGGTTCTGTCTGCCATCCGCGGTGCGCAACGCGGTGAAGTGATGTATCCGGCGTTCAAGCGGCTCACCCGCCAGGCGGGTTGCGTGGGCTACACGGTGTGGATCACCGGCCGCCATGTCGTCTACTACGGCCGACGCGGCGAGACCCACGTCGAACGTTTCCCGGACTGACGTCGGCACAAAGAAAAAGCCGCGCTTGCGCGCGGCTTTTCCCTGGAACGCATGGCCAAGCGGGCTTACGGCCGGCGCGCCAGCGCCTCCACGTCCTTGGCCTTCGGCAGCAGGTCCTGCTTGGTGACCTTGAACGGGCCAATCGACAGCATCGGCACCGCCACCACGATCGAGGACACCACCACGATCACCGCGCCGATCATGTGCGTCAGCGCCAGGCCTTCCATCGAGGTACCGCCGTACAGGTACAGCGCCCAGGCCGACAGGAAGAACATCACCGCGGTGATCACCGTACGCGACAGCGTCTGGTTGATCGAGCGGTTCAGCACCTCCAGCGGCTCCACGCGCAGGCTGCGGAAGTTCTCGCGCACGCGGTCGAACACCACGATGATGTCGTTGATCGCAAAGCCCATCACCGACAGCAGGCCGGCCAGCACGGTCAGGTCGAACTCGCGGCCGGTGCCGTAGATGTAGGCGGCGGTGACGATCAGGTCGAAGAACGCGGTCAGGCTGGCCACCACCGCGAACTTCCACTCGAAGCGGAACGCGATGTAGATCAGGAAGCCGACCAGCATGAACAGCGTGGCGTAGATGCCGTCGCGTACCAAGTCCGCACCGACCTGCGGGCCGACGAACTCGGTGCGCAGCACGGTGGCCGGGTTCTCGGCGGTGTTGATCGCCTTGAGCACCTGCGCCGAGACCGTCTTGTCGCCCTCGGCGTTGCTGTTCTCGCCATGCGGCTGCAGGCGGATCATCAACTCGTTGCCGCCGCCGAAGCCCTGCACCTGGGCATTCTCGAAGCCGGCCGCGGCCAGCTTCTCGCGCACCTGGTCGACATCGGCCGGCTGGTCGAAGCGGGTTTCGACCACGGTACCGCCGGTGAACTCCAGCGCGTAGGCCTCCTTCTGGAAGCCCTTCAGGCCGATGACCACCAGCGAGGCCACGAACACGGCAAGCATCAGCCACAGCACGGCATGACGCCAGCGCATGAAGTCGATCTTGGTGTCGTTCGGGATGATGTGAAGCGGGAAAATTTTCATCGATTCTTTCTCACCCGGTCAGATGGCCACGGACTTGATCTTCTTGCGGTAGCCGTAGATCAGCTGGGCCAGCGCACGGGAGACGGTGATCGCGGTGAACATCGAGGCGAAGATGCCGATCATCATGGTCAGGGCAAAGCCCTTCAGCGGGCCGGTGCCGAAGGCATACAGCGCCACGCCCACGATCAGGCCGGTCAGGTTGGCGTCGAGGATGGTGCCGCCGGCCTTTTCATAGCCGGCCGCGATCGAGGCCTTCGGCGGCACGCCGTGGCGCAATTCCTCGCGGATTCGCTCGTTGATCAGCACGTTGGCGTCCACCGACAGGCCCACCGACAGCGCCAGGCCGGCGAAGCCGGGCAGCGTCATCGTCGCGCCGAACATCGACATCACCGCCACCACGATCAGCAGGTTCAGCAGCAGGGCCACCGAGGTGATCACGCCGAACATGCGGTAGTAGATGGTGAAGAACGCCAGGGTGAACACGAAGGCGTAGAGCACCGCGGTGATGCCGCGCTCGACGTTCTCCGCGCCCAGGCTCGGGCCGATGATGCGTTCCTCGACGAAGTCCATCGGCGCGGCCAGCGAGCCGGCGCGCAGCAGCTTGGCCAGGTTCTCGGCCTCGGTCTTCTCCAGGCCGGTGGTCTGGAAGTTCTTGCCGAACACGCCCGCGATGCGGGTCGGCGCCAGCGCTTCTTCCTTGACCTTGACGCTGCGCACTTCCTGGCCGTCCACCATCGTGACGGTCGGGATGCGTTCGATGTAGACCACCGACATCAGCTTGCCGACGTTGGCGCTGGTGAAATCGAACATGCGCTGGCCGGCGGCGTTGTTGAGCGTGATGCTCACCGCCGGCATGCCGTTCTGGTCGGTGGCCACGGTGGCGTTGACCATCTGGTCGCCCGAGGCCAGCACGCGCTTGCTCAGCAGCACCGGCTGGCCGGTCCCGCGCACGGTGTAGAGCTTGGCATCCGGCGGCACGCGGCCGGTACGCTGCGCGTCCTGCGCGTCGCCATCGACCACGGAGCGGAACTCCAGCGTGGCGGTGGCGCCGATCAGGCGCTTGGCCTCGGCGGTGTCCTGCACGCCCGGCAGCTGGACCACGATGCGGTCCTCGCCCTGGCGCTGGATGATCGGCTCGGCCACGCCCAGTTCGTTGACGCGGTTGCGCAGCGTGGTGATGTTCTGCTCCAGCGCGCTGCCGGCGATCTGCGCCAGTTCCTGCTGCGGGATCGTCACCGTCACGCGGTTGCCGCTGACGTCGTAGCTCAGGGTGGGCTGCGTCTTGGCCAGCGCGGCGCGCGCCCGGTCGGCCGCATCCGCGCCGGCGGACGGGCTGAGGGTGGCCACGATGCTGTTGTCCGGGCGACGCTCCACCGACTGGTAGGCGATGCGGTTGTCGCGCAGGGTCACGCGGATGTCTTCGGCGTAGGCGTCCACGCGCTTTTCCAGCGCCGCCTTCTGGTCCACCTGCAGCACGAAGTGCACGCCGCCCTGCAGGTCCAGGCCGAGCACCATCGGCTTGCCGCCGAGCTTGGCGAGCCAATCGGGCACGGTGGAGGCCAGGTTCAGCGCGACGGTGTAGTTCTCGCCCAGGCTGGTACGCAGGGCGTTGCTGGCCTTGCTCTGCGCTTCCAGGTTGGGCAGGCGCACCATCAGGCTGTTGCCCTCCACGGCCACCGACTTGGCGGTGATGCCGGCCTGCGCCAGCTGGGCCTGGACCTTGGTGCGCAGGGCGTCGTCGAGCGCGCCTTCGCGGTTGGCGGTGATCTGCACCGCCGGATCCTTCTGGTAGGCATTCGGCAGCGCATAGAGCACGCCGATCGCGATCACGGCCAGGATCAGGAAATATTTCCAGCGAGGAAATTCAAGCATTGCATAACCCCGCGCGGCGCCTCCCCGGCGCCACGCATCAGGAGAAAGGAACGGATCAGGCGGACTTCAGCGTGCCCTTCGGCAGCACGTTGCCGACGGCGCCCTTCTGCACGCGCACGCGCACGTTGTCGGCCACTTCGATGGTGATGAAGTTGTCGCCCACCTCCGACACCACGCCGGCGATGCCGCCGGAGGTGATCACCTCGTCGCCGCGGCTCAGCTTGTCCAGCATGGCGCGGTGTTCCTTCTGCCGCTTCATCTGCGGGCGGATCATGAGGAAGTACATCACCACCAGCAGGCCGATCATCGGCAGGAAGGTCAGCAGCGGGCTGCCGCCGCCGGCCGGCGCGCCACCGGTGGTCTGCGCCTGGGCGGCGGGAATGAGGAAATCGAGCAGGTTCATCTTTGCGTCCTAGGTTGGGCGCGGCGCCGCAATCCGGCCCCGCGTTCAATTCAAAGCGCCCGTCCGGGCGCAGAGCCCCCGATTATGCCATGGGGGCGCCAGCCCGCACGCCGGGGCGCAGCGCCCGCGCGGCAAGGTCAGCCGACCTGCCCCGGGAGCGCCGGCGCCTGGGCACCGCGTGCGGTATAGAAGGACTGCCTGAATGCGCCGAAGGTTCCCGCCGCGATCGCCGCGCGCATGTCGGCCATCAGCTTCTCGTAGTACCAGAGGTTGTGCAGGGTGCCGAGCATCGGGGCCAGCATCTCGTTGCAGCGGTCCAGGTGGCGCAGGTAGGACCGGGTGAACCCCCCGGCGCACGCGGGGCACCCGCAGCCCGGCTCGATGGGGTCCAGGTCGCGCTCGTATTTCGCGTTGCGGATGCGCACGGTGCCGAAGGCGGTGAAGTAATGGCCGTTGCGGGCATTACGGGTGGGCATCACGCAGTCGAACATGTCCACGCCGCGCGCCACGCCTTCCACCAGGTCCTCCGGGCGGCCCACGCCCATCAGGTAGCGCGGGCGGTCGGCCGGCAGCAGGGGGTGCAGGTGCTCGAGCATGGCGTTGCGCTCATGCTCCGGCTCGCCCACCGCCAGCCCGCCGATGGCATAGCCGTCGAAGCCGATCTGCTGCAGGCCGTCCAGCGAGCGGCTGCGCAGGTCCGGGTGCACCCCGCCCTGCACGATGCCGAACAGCGCCGCGTCATTGCCCAGCGCGTCGTGGGCGTCGCGCGAGCGGCGTGCCCAGCGCAGGCTCAGCTCCATCGAGCGCCGTGCCACGTCCTCGGTCGCCGGGTACGGGGTGCATTCGTCGAAGATCATCACCACGTCCGAATCGAGCACCTTCTGGATCTTCATGCTCTCCTCCGGGCCGAGGAACACGCGCGCGCCGTCGGTCGGCGAGGCGAAGGTCACGCCCTGTTCGGTGATCTTCCGGCGGTGCGCCAGCGAGAACACCTGGAAGCCACCGGAGTCGGTGAGGATCGGCCCGTTCCAGCGGGTGAAGCCATGCAGGCCGCCGTGGTCGGCGATCACCTCCAGGCCCGGACGCAGGTACAGGTGGAAGGTGTTGCCCAGGATGATCTCCGCGCCCAGTTCGCGGATCTGGTGCGGCAGCACCCCCTTGACCGAGCCATAGGTGCCCACCGGCATGAACGCCGGGGTTTCCACCGTGCCGCGCGGGAAGGTGAGGCGGCCGCGGCGCGCGTGGCCGTCGGTGGTCTGGAGCTGGAACTGGAGTCGGGACATGAAAACCTGGGAATGCGTCGAATTCTGGAAGGGATCAGGTGGACGGCGTATCGGCCGACCACAGCAGCATCGCGTCGCCGTAGCTGAAGAAGCGGTACTGCTCGGCGATGGCGTGGCGGTAGGCCTCGAAGATGCGCTCGCGGCCGGCGAAGGCCGAGACCATCATCAGCAGCGTGCTCTCGGGCAGGTGGAAGTTGGTGACCATCGCATCGACGCTGCGGATGCGGTAACCGGGCAGGATGAAGATCTGCGTCTCGCCCGCGAACGGCTGCAACTCGCCGTCGCGCATGGCGCTTTCCAGCGAGCGCACGACCGTGGTGCCCACCGCGATGACGCGGCCGCCCGCCGCGCGGGTGCGGCGCACCTGCTCCACCAGTTCGGCGCCGACATTGAGCCATTCGCGGTGCATGACGTGCTCCGCCAGCGATTCCACCCGCACCGGCTGGAAGGTGCCGGCGCCGACGTGCAGCGTGACATGGCCGAATTCCACTCCGCGCTCGCGCAGGCGGGCCAGCAGCGGCTCGTCGAAGTGCAGGCCGGCGGTCGGCGCGGCCACCGCGCCGGCCTCCCGGGCGAACACGGTCTGGTAACGCTCGCGGTCGTCGATGCCGGGCTCGCGGCGGATATACGGCGGCAGCGGCAGCCGGCCGGCATGCAGCAGCCACTGTTCCAGCGGCTCGGGCACCTCGAAGCGCAGCACGTAGAACTCGCCATCGCGGCCGAGCACTTCGGCCTCGCCGCCCGCGTCCAGCGCGATGCGACCGCCGGCCTTGGGCGACTTGCTCGCGCCGATCTGCGCGCGCGCCTGCTGGGCGCCGAGCAGGCGTTCGATGAGGATTTCCACCCGCCCGCCACTGGCCTTCTGGCCGAACAGCCGCGCCGGGATCACGCGGGTGTCGTTGAATACCAACAGGTCGCCGGGCTGCAGCAGGTCAGGCAGGTCGCGCACGTGGCGGTCCTGCAGTGCGGCCGGCACCGGCGGCACGATCATCAGCCGGCTGGCCGAACGCTCGGCCAGCGGGGCCTGGGCGATCAGGGCCTCGGGCAGTTCGTAGTGGAAGTCCGACTTCTTCAAGGACACGGGGACAGGGCGGGGAAAGGACCGCTTATTGTACCGGCCCCGCCCGCCCCCGCCGCCGGGGCTACTCGGTGTGCTCCTTCACGGTGATGCCCTGGGCCGAATTGCCGGCGATGACGATGTCCAACTTCGGGTGGCTGCCCTTGCGCTTGACCAGCACGTCCTCGCCATCGTCGATCTCGACGTGGTAGCCCTTGCCCAGCGCGGCCTTGAGGGCATCGCGGATCAGCCGCGCGACATGGTTCTCGTGCAGGTCCTTGGCCACGGGGATTTCCACCTGCCGCGCGGTGCCGCCTTCCGGGGTGATGCTCAACTGGATCGTGCCGGCGCTCGACGCATGCCCATCCACCTTGAGCCGCCACTTGTTGGAAAACCCTGCCTGCGCGGCAAAGGCCAGCAGCATGCCGGCCACCATCAGTACGCCCCGCACCCGCCCTGTGTGCTTCATGTCGCGCGCTCCGTTGGGATACGGCGCGATCATGCCGCGCCACCCGGCGGCGTACATCGGGAAAACTACTGGTCGGCTCAGCGCTCGAACTTGGTCGCCAGCACGATGGCCGAGGTGGTGCGCTCCACGCCCTCCAGGGCGCCGATGCGGTCGGTGAGCACGTCGATGCCGCCCACCGTGGTGGCCACGCCGAAGGCGACCAGGTCGTAGGGGCCGCTGACCGAATGCAGCTCGCGGACCTCCGGGATTGCCTGCAGTGCCTTGACCACCTGGGCCATCTGCTTGGGCAGCACGGTGATCATGATGTGGGCGCGGATAAGCGCGCGGTCGACCTCGTCGTGCACGCGCACGGTGTAGCCGCCGATCACCCCCTGGCGCTCCAGCTTCTCGATCCGGCTTTGCACGGTGGTGCGCGAGACCCCGAGCCGCCGCGCGATCTGCGCGGTGGAGGCGCGGGCGTCCTCCCGCAGGACCGCCAGCAGGGCCTCGTCGGCCTCGGTAAGCTTCATAATGCCGAAACCTCTCGTCGATTCGCCAGATACGCCGGGGATTATGCACGATCCACAGCTGCAATCCGACGAGTACCAGCAGTTACCTTTACGGTCATACCGCCCATCCGACGGAGACCGACCATGTTCCAGACCGCCCCGCTCGCGCCGCTGCGCGCCCACGCCGGCCGCCGCCTGACCGAAGGCCTGGACGATGCCACCGTCGAACGCCTGGCCGGCTCCCACCCTGCCCTGGCCGCGGCGATCGCCGCCGCTGCCGCCGAGTACACGCGCCAGAAGCACGAGTTCGCCGACCTGCTGGATCTGGACGAACAGGCCCAGGTGGAAGCCGTGCAGGGCGGTTTCATCAATTTCTACGCGCACGACGCGGTGACCCCGTATATCGCCCTGGCCGCCCGCGGCCCGTGGGTGGTCACGCTCAAGGGCGCGGTGCTGTACGACGCCGGCGGCTACGGCATGCTCGGCTTCGGCCACACCCCGGCCGCGGTGCTCGATGCGATGGCCCGCCCGCAGGCGATGGCCAACATCATGACCCCCAGCCTGGCGCAGCGTCGTTTCGACATGGCGATGCGCGCGGAGATCGGCCAGCGCCGCGAGCGCTGTCCCTTCAGCCATTTCATGTGCCTCAACTCCGGTTCCGAAGCGGTGGGCCTGGCCGCACGCATCGTGGACATCAACGCCAAGCTGCAGACCGACGCGGGTGCCCGCCATGCCGGCGCGACGATCAAGCGCGTGGTGGTCAAGGGCAGCTTCCATGGCCGCACGGATCGCCCGGGCCTGTATTCGGATTCAAGCCGCCGCACCTACATGCAGCACCTGGCCAGCTACCGCGGCGAGGACTCGGTCATCGCGATCGCCCCGTACGACGAGCAGGCGCTGCGCCAGGCGTTCGGCGAAGCGGCGCAGAACGGCTGGTTCATCGAGGCGGTGTTCCTGGAGCCGGTGATGGGCGAAGGCGACCCGGGCCGTGCGCTGCCGCCGGCGTTCTACGCCGCCGCGCGCGAACTGACCCGCGACCACGGCAGCCTGCTGCTGGTCGATTCGATCCAGGCCGGTTTGCGCGCCCACGGCGTGCTCTCGGTGACCGACTACCCCGGCTTCGAAACGCTGGACGCGCCGGACATGGAAACCTACTCCAAGGCGCTCAATGCCGCGCAGTACCCGCTGTCGGTGTTGGCACTGACGGCCGGCACCGCGCAGGTCTACCGCAAGGGCTGCTACGGCAACACCATGACCAGCAACCCGCGTGCGCTGGACGTGGCCTGCGCCACGCTGTCGATGCTCACGCCGGCCATCCGCGCCAACATCCGCGAGCGCGGCGCCCAGGCGCTGCAGAAGCTGGAGAAGCTGCGCGGCGAACTGGGCGGAATGATCACCAAGGTGCAAGGCACCGGCCTGCTGTTCTCGTGCGAGCTGGCGCCGGAATTCAAGTGCTACGGCGCCGGTTCCACCGAGGAATGGCTGCGCCGGCACGGGGTGAACGTGATCCACGGCGGCGAGAACTCGCTGCGCTTCACCCCGCACTTCGCGATGGACGCCGAAGAACTGGACCTGCTGGTGGAGATGGTGGGCAAGGCCCTGCGCGAGGGGCCGCGACAGGCACAGGCGGCCGCAGCGTAACCGGCGGCCGAACCGCCGCTGCCGCCTCGCTCGACCTGTAGGAGCGGCTTCAGCCGCGACCGCCATCTGCACGGTCGCGGTTTCGCTCGTCGGGGCTGAAGCCCCTCCTACAAGGAGGCGGCTTTCTCCGGCTTCCGCTGAGTGAAGCGCTGCAGCGATTCTTCAATCAACGCGCGTGCCTCGGCCGCATTGCCCCAGCCATTGAGCTGCACCGGGTTCCTGCCGCCCGGCAGGTCCTTGTACACACGGAAGAACGCCTCGATGCGCTGGCGCTCGATCTCCGGCAAATCCGACAGGTCGCGGATACCCGCATAGGTCGGGTCCACCTTGTCGGTCGGCACGCCGATCACCTTCTCGTCGTGTTCGCCGCCGTCGGTCATCTTCAGGTAACCGATCGGCCGGAAGCGGATCAGCACGCCCGGATGCAGCGACTCGCGCGTGAGCACCAGCGCGTCGAGCGGATCGCCATCGCCCGCCAGCGTGCGCGGCAGCGAGCCATAGTTGGCTGGATAGGCCACCGGCATCGACTGGAAGCGGTCCACGTAGACCAGCCCTTGTTCGTTGATCTCGTACTTGGTGAAGCTGCCGGCCGGAATCTCCACCGCCAGCACCACCTCGTCCGGGGCCTGCTTCGGCTGGTCGGCATAGAACGGATGCCGCACGGAGGGATCGGCCTGGGCGATCGCCGCGGCCGTCAACAGCGCCAGCAACGGGATCAGGGAAAAGCGTGCCTTCATCGGGATGCTCCTCGGGTGTCCTGTCATTCCCAGCAACGTTCTTCGCGTCCCTTCGGACTGGCCGCGCGCGGGCAGTCGCGCGGAGCGATGCGGCCCTGCTCGATCTCCACCAGGCGCTTGCGGCCCGCAGCATCGCGACGCAGTTCGAACGCGTCGTACAGCCGGCCGGTCGCGGTACGCGATTCGTAGGCGATGCGCTGCGGGTCGATGCGCAGCACCTGGTACAGCTGGGTGTCTTCGCCTACGGGCCGCATCGTGCGCCGCGCCATGTCCGAGAGGCGGTACTGCTTCGGCCCGGCCACCGAGACGACGAATACCGGCGTGGCCGCCCCGCCCTCGTCGCCGCGCCGGCCATAAGTGTGGTCATGGCCCTGCAAGACGAGATCGACGCGGTGCTGACGCAGCACCGGCAACAGCGTCTGGACCAGTTCGGCGTTGTCGCGGTCGGCGCGCGGAGAATAGAACGGCTGGTGGATCAGCACGATCGACCACGGGTGCGGGTTGTCGCCCAGCACCTTGTCCAGCCACTTCGCCTGCGCCTGCGCAGTGCCGAGGTCCAGCGCCGAGGTGCCATCCACGATGGCGACGCGCACGTCCTGGTAATCGAACCAGTAGGTGGTCTTCGCGGTTTCCGCCGGACCGTTGGCCGGTAGCGCGAAGGTCACCGGCCAATGGCCGCCGAGCACGCGGCGCTCTTGCGGGGTGTCCTCGAATTCCTCGAAATACTCGTGGTTGCCCGGCGCGGGTGCCACCGCCGTGCCCTCCAGCAGCCAGCGCCCGGCCTCGAACCACTCGCCCCACTCGCTGTCGTCCACGCCATCGCCACCGCTCACCAGGTCACCGGCGAACACGGCCAGGCGCGCGTCCGGCGCGCTGCGCCAGGCCTGGCGGATCACCCGCGAGACCAGGCTGAGGTTCTTGTTCTGGGTGTCGCCGAAATACAGCATCGTCAGCGGCTGCCCGGCCGGCGCGGCGGTGCGGAAGTGATTCCACGCGCTCCAGGTCTCCTTGCCCTGCACGCGGTAGGCGTACAGCGTGTCGGGCTGCAGGCCGTCCAGATCGGCGCGGTGATGCAGCGAGACCCCGTTCTCGCTGCGCAGCTCCTGAGTACGGGCATTGATCGTGCGCGGCTCGCCGAGGTCGGGCGAATCACCGGCCACGACAATCTGCAGCTGCGGAGTCCGCACGCTGGCATCGGTACGCCATGCGACGGCGAAGCCATGCGCGGCATCCTGTGCTGGCGAGGCAACGATGCGGTCCGGGAAGCCGGTGGCCGCATAGTGATGGCTACCCACCGGCACCTGCGTGTTGGGCTCCGCGGCTGCCCACGCCGCCGGGGCGTGGGTGGCCATCAGGCATAACGCGAATGCGCCCAGACGATGACGCATGCTCATTTCGCGCAGTCCTTCAACCGCAGCGCCTTGGCGATATCGCGCCAGTCGAACGCGGCCACCGCCTGGTCGTCATGCAGCGCGTAGAACACGCCCTTCGGGAAGCGCGCATCGCCACTGGGATCCAGCCACACGCCATCGGTGTTGGCGGTGATGCGGCCGCTGAACGCCCCCACATACTCCAGGCTGCGGCGGTCGAACACATGGAACAAGCTGCGGTCCTTGAACTGGTCGGTGGCGATCCAGTAACCGCTTCCGTCGCCGCACGCCATCAGCGTCATGCCCTCGGCCTGCGCCTGGAACAGCTTGGCGCCGATGTTGCGGCCCTTGTAGCGGCCATCCAGCCCGTATTCGCGCAGCTGCGTACCGACCGCCGTGTCTTCCTCGGCGACCATCAGCCGGCCATTGGCCACGTCGCCATAGACCGACTCGGCGATGCGCACCGCGCCCTGCTCACCCGTGTCGCCGAAGCTGCCGATCGCCTTCCCCTGCCACCGGCCGCCTTCGCGCGAGAGGCGGAAACGCTTGAAGCGCTGTCCCAGTTCGGCCAGCGGCGGCGGCAGGTCCTTGTTGGACGGCGACATGTAGTTGTCGCTGACGATCGCCTCGTAGCCGCCGTCCAGCGGGCGCACCCACAGGCCATACGGTTCGCGCAACACCTCGCTGCCGAAGACCGCCAGCGGCTCGAAGGCCGGCAGCGAGAACACCTGCACGCGGCGGTTGTCGCGCTCGACCACGAATGCCAGATCGTCCACCACCGAGATGCCGTTGGGACGGTCGAGCTGGCCGAGGTCGGTTCCCTTGCCGCCCACGCCGCGCAGGCGCACGCCGCTGTCGCCATCGAACACCACCAGCTGGTGGCTGGCCTTGGCGGTGGTGATGATCCAGCGGCGCCCGTCCGGCGCGCGCCAGGCGGCCGGCGAGTCGAGGTTGTCCGCCGGGGCGGCCGGCGTGAGGAACGTCTCGCTGATCACCGCGTGCGGCACATGCGCCTGCGACAGCAGGGGCTCCTTGCCCTGCTCGTCCGGCTCGCGATCCGCCTTCGCCGATGGTGCGGCCGTCTGCGTGGAGGCACAGGCGGACAACAGCCCGGCCAGTGCCAGCACCGCGGCAATGGTGCGCAGCGGGTGGCCGGCCGCCATCACAGGGCCACCTTCAGGCCGAGCGCGTAGGTACGGCCGTATTCTTCGTTCTGCAGCGTGCGCGAGCGCACGCCCTGGTACAGCTCGAGCGGTTCGTCGAGCAGGTTCTGCGCCTCGAAGTACACGCTCACCGTGTCGGTGAACTGGTAGCTCATGCTGAAATCCAGCTGGGTGTTGGGCGCGACGTAGATGTCATAGGCCTTGCTGTCGCCGATGGTATCCAGGTAGGCGCTGCGGTAGACCGTCGCCACGCGGGCGCTGAAGCCGTACTTCTCGTAGCCCAGGTGCGCGCTGTAGAGGTTTTTGGAGGCGCGCGGCAGCGTGAAGTCGTCGCCTTCGCGTTCGGCCAGGCCCGGGTCGAAATCGGTGTCCAGGTAGGTCGCGCTGACGCCGACCAGCAAGCCATCCCAGCCTTCCGGCAGGAAGCTCAGCTGCTGCTGCCAGTTGAACTCGGCGCCATACACCTTGGCCTTGTCGCCATTGATGACGCGGTTGACGTCATAACCCGGATACTCCGGGTCATCGTTGCTGAAGGTCTGCACGATGTAGTCGTCGATCGACTTGTGGAACAGGCCCAGCGACACGATGCCGCTGTCGCCCAGGTACTTCTCCACCGACAGGTCCAGGTTGGTGGACTTGTACGGATCCAGCGCCGGGTTGCCGACATCCACTTCCTCGTCGTCACGGTTGACGGTCAGGCGCGGGGCGATGTCGCCGAAGGACGGGCGCGAGATGGTCTTGGTGGCGGCGAAGCGCAGCACCCAGTCGTTGCCCGCGTCGTAGCGCAGGTGCAGGCCCGGCAGCACGCTGGTGTAGCTGCTGCTGGCGCGGGTCGGAGTGACGGTGTAGCTGCGGCCGCCGTCGGCGACGTCGACGTGGTTGCCGGTGGCGTCGAACTGGGTGTTTTCCACGCGCACGCCGGCGATCACGCGCAGCGCGTCGATGTCCCACGTGCCCATCGCGTAGGCGGCAAGCACGTCCTCGCTGGCGTTGTAGTCCTCCGACAGGCGGGTCACCGCGTTGGCGCCAGCGTCCTGCGGACGCTGGCTGTACTCGCTGCCGTTGGCAGCCCAGTAACGGCGCATCTCCGAGGAACTCAGGCTCTCGCCCAGGGTGCCACCGCGGTGGTCCGGCGGCGAGGTGGTCCACGGGCCGATGTCGATGTCCGGGCCGTTGCGCAGTTCCTGTTCGTCCGAATTGACGGTGCGTTCGCGCCAGCGGCCGAGCACGCCGAACTTGTAGCTGGCCTTGTCGCCGTCGAAGCGCACGTTCATTTGCGCGCTGTGCTCCTTGTCGTCCACCTGCTTGGGCGAGATCACGAAGCGGTTGAACTCGAAATCGTCGTTGCTTTCCCAGCCGTTGTCGGAGAAGTCCAGGGTCGGGATGCGGTGGTTCTGGTTGACGAGCACCGAATCGATGTCCGCGCCGGCGTACTCGAAGCGTGCTTCCTTCTCGTCGTTCACGCGCTCGCGGGTCTTGGTGTAGCCGACCTGGTAGTCGAGCGTGGCGGCGGTCAGGCGGTTCTCGCCGCCGAAGCTGGCGGCCAGCGTGTCCTCGCTCTTGGTGCGGTAGCGCACGCGCTTGGTGATGGCGTCGGCCGGCAGGTCACTGAGGGTGTAGGTGCCATCGCCATTGCTGGAGACCTCGCCGTCGCCCAGGCCGAAGACGGTGTTCTGCCGGGTCTCGGCATCCTCGAACTTGCTGTACAGCGAGCGGAAGTAGTAGCGATTGTCCGCGTCCGGGTGCCAGTCGAGGTTGAGGTTCGCGCCGGTGCGCTTGCGCTCGATGGTGTACTTGCGGCGCTGCACTTCGGTGGCGAACAGGTCGTCGGGGCGGTCCTCGTCGTACTCGTCGTACTCGACCTCGGTGTTGTCGGACTCGAACTCGCGGTCCTGGTAGTTCACGCCCAGCGCGATGCCGAAGGTGTCATTGAAGATGTCGCTGTAGTTGAAGGCGGCCTTCGGGCTGGTCTTGCCGCTCAGTTCCTGGTGGCTGGCCTCGATGCTGCCGCGGAGGCTGCGGCCGTCGCGGTCGAACGCCGAGACCGACTCGACCTGGATCGCGCCGCCGATGGAATCACCCGGCATGTCCGGGGTCGGTGATTTGATGACCTTCAGGCGTTCGGTGGAATCGGAAGGAATCACGTCCAGCGGCGCGGAGCGGCTGGAATCCTCCGGCGTGCCCATCGCGATGCCGTCGACGGTGACGCTGTTGAGGTTGGCATCCAGGCCCCGGATAACCACGTAGCGGCCCTCGCCCTGGTCGCGGGTGACGCTCACGCCCGGCAGGCGCTGCAGGGATTCGGCGACGTTCTTGTCCGGGTAATCGCCCATGGCATCGGAGGACACCGCGTCGAGGATGGCCTGCGCGTCGCGCTTGAGCTCGACCGCGCGCGCCTGTGATTCGACCTGCGGACGCACCTCGATGCGATCCAGATCGGTCGCCGCGGGTGCCGCACCTGCCGCATCGGCGGCGATGGCAGGCGCGGCGAACGTGGAGAGGGTCATGGAAATGGCAAGGAACAACGGCTTCCGATTCGTAGTCACTGTGCGTCCCCGGGGGAGGTGTCAAGAATGGGTGTGCACGGTATTTCCACGAGGTTTCATCGGCATGACACCGGGGCGACTGTTCGCCCCGGCAGTGACCCGGCTGGCAGTCTCGGCGGCCTCTCCGGCACACTGTGCGTATCCCCGCCGTCATCGAACCGCCATGAAGATCGTCGAAGTCCGTCATCCGCTGGTCCGCCACAAGATCGGCCTGCTGCGCGACGCCGCGCTGAGCACCAAGGGCTTCCGCGAGCTGGTGACAGAACTGGGCACGCTGCTGGCCTACGAGGCCACCGCCGACCTGGACACCGAATCGCACACGATGGAAGGCTGGGCGGGCCCGGTGCAGGTGCAGCGCATCGCCGGTGCGAAGATCACGCTGGTGCCGATCCTGCGCGCGGGCCTGGGCATGCTGCCCGGCGTGCTGGCGCTGATCCCGGCCGCGCGCGTGAGCGTGGTGGGCCTGCAGCGCGACGAGGAGACGCTGCAGCCGGTGCCCTATTTCGAACGCCTGACCGGCCGGCTGGAAGAGCGCGATGCGCTGATCCTGGACCCGATGCTGGCCACTGGCGGTACGCTGATCGCCACGGTGGACATGCTCAAGCGTGCCGGCGCACGGAAGATCAAGGGGATTTTCCTGGTCGCCGCGCCGGAGGGGCTGAAGGCGCTGGAGGCCGCGCACCCGGACGTGGAGGTGTACACCGCGGCCATCGACGAGCGGCTCAACGAGAAGGGGTACATCCTGCCGGGGTTGGGGGATGCGGGGGATCGAATCTTCGGGACGCGGTTGTAAGGCTGCCCGCACACCGCCCTTGCCGCGATGGCCGCCCACGGCGATAGCCACGGCGGCGGTGCCCTGTCGAGATTCGCGTCATCACCTCGCGCCGCGCCAGCGCGGCAGGAACAAGCGCACGAGCGTGCCATTCCCCGGCGTGGACGCCAGCGACAGTTTTGCCCCCAGCGCGCGGGCCCGTTCACGCATGCCGATCAATCCCCAGTGGCCTTCGCGCTGTCCACCGGCAAGCAAGGCCGGTTCGATGCCGCAGCCGTCGTCGCGCACTTCCACCCGCACGCCAAGCCAGCCATACACCACGGACACCGTGATGTTCCGCGCACCGGCATGCCGCGCCGCATTGGCCACCGCTTCGCGCACGATGCGGTACACCTCGTCCTGCTCGGCGGCCTTCAAGTGGCTCGGCCTGCCGCGCGCATTGAACGCGTAGGTGATCTCCGGCGGTAGCGCCAGCTTCTCGGGCAGCTCGCCCAGCCGGGCCTCCAGGTCTCGCGGCTCGGCCGGTTCCTGGCGCAGCTCGCGAATCCTGTCGCGGCCTTCGACCAGCCCGGCATTGGCTTCGGTCACCACGCGCGACAGCGCGGCCTTGGCCGCTTCGCCCTCGCCTTTTTCGAGCCGCGCTCGCGCCGCCTCCACCATGAACATCAACGCCTGCATCGATTGCAACAAGGTGTCGTGCAAATCACGCGCGATGCGCTCGCGTTCGACGAAGCGTGCGCGATACACCCGTTGCAGCCCCGCGCGCGCGGCGGCCACGCGCCAACGCACAAGCGCCCATATCGCGCACAGCAATGCCGCCAGGCAAACCAGCGAGAACCACCAGGTCTGCCAGAACGCCGGCGGCACGTTGAATGCCAACGTGGCTTCGTTTCCAGACCAGTCCTCGCCGCTGTCGGCTGCCTGCAACGTGAAGCGGTAGTGGCCGGGCGCCAAGCCGCTGTAGATCGCCTGGCGTTGCGCGCCGGCGTCATGCCAGTCGGTCTCCCGACCTTCCAATCGATAGCGGAAACGGGCGCGTTCTGGCCGGCCCAGGAACGGCGCGGTGTAGTCGATCCGCAGGTCGCCGCTGCGCGCCGGCAAGGACATCGCCGACGCCAGCGGCACCGCCTTGTCGTCCACGTGCACCGCCAGCACGACGGGCGGGACTGCAGGCTTGGCATCGCGGCGCGGGTGCGCGGCGGGGTCGATCCAATGCACGCCGCGACTCGTCGCGACCCATATCCGGCCCTGGTCGTCGGCCACCGCCACCGGGGACGCGCCACTTTGTTCGGCCGCGCCGCGCAGGCCATCGAGCACACCGAAACGCTCGAAGGCCACGCGATACGATGGCTGCGCCCGCCAACGGGCCATCTCGCTGGCGGGCACGCGGGTCACGCCGGGCCGCCCGACCAGCCACGCTTCGCCGTTGGCGAGCATCACGATGCCGGCCGTGCGCTCGAATGTTTCGCCCCCGTGCCCGAGCAGGCGCTGGAAATGTTCGCCGATGCGCGCGGCCACGCCCTGCACGCCGCCGATCCACAGTTCGTCCTTCCAGGCCCGCAGCACGGCGATGCGCCCGACCTGCGGCCCGTCTTTCTCGAAGTCGTGGTGGCCGCCTTCCTCGAACACGCGGATCGTCTGTCCGGCGTCGGACCAGAGGCGGCCTTGCGCGTCCTGCGCCAGCGCGCGCGGCGTGGTGCCCGCTTCCACGCCGTACTTGGCGCTTTGCGCTTCCCACTGCCCCTGATACAGCCGCAGCAGACCGCCGTTGACCTTGCTCACCCACAGGCCGCCGTCGCGGTCACTGGCCAACGTCACGATCCTGCCGTTGCCGGCCGCCTCGGGCGGCAACGGCACTGACTGCAGCTTCGCGCCCTCGCTGCGCCACAGGCCGCCATCCGCATCACCCACCCAGAACTGCCCCGAGCCATCGCGAAACAGAGCGGTCACGCCGGCTTCCGCACCCGCCACCTCCTGCACGCGCGCGCCACCCGGCGCGTCGGGATCCGGGGTGATGCGCATCGGGCCCTTGTCCGTGTTCGCGGCCCACACCTGCCCCTGCCCGTCCACGCCCACCGCGAACACCTGGTCCCGGCGCGGCAGCTGGATGGCGGCCAGCGCGTTGGCACGGAAGCGATCCAGGCCGTTGGCCGTACCCACCCACAGGTTGCCTTCGCGGTCTTCGAACAGCGTCCACACCACCTCGGAGGTCAGGCCCTGTGCCATGCCGAAATATTCCGGCGTCGGCGCGGCGTGGGTCTTGTCCGGGGCATGCAGCACGGCGGGATCCCGCACACGCGCGACGCCATGTTCGTTGGCGAGCCACATCACGCCATCGCGGTCGAAACGCAGGCCGGCGCCCTTGAACGCGGGGTCGAGCCAACTGGTGGTGACGCCCGCGCGCCCGGGAAGCGGCACTGCCTGCGACAACGGACGCACGCCCCACTCGTCGGCCGCCCACAGCGTGCCATCGGGCGACTGGTCGAAGAACGGGTAGTCGATGGACTGCGGCATGACCTCGAACGCGCGGGCACCCGGTGCCAGATGCGCGATGTGCGCGGAGGTGCCGTCCGAATACGCCACCCACATGCCCTGGTCGCGGTCGAAGAACAGGCGCTGCGGCATCCAGGCGGGATCGAATCCCATGTCCGGGACGCTCTTCCACGTGTCCGTGGCAGGGTCCAGGTACACGAGCGCGGTCGCCGTGGCTGCCCACAGCCGCCCCGTGGCATCGCGCCCGAAGCCGATCACCGAACCCAGCGGCACGTCGTCGCGCTGGTATTCGTAGTTCGCCGGATGGGCGCCCCCCATGCGGCTCATCCCGCCGCTGACATAACCCACCCAGACGCTGCCGTCGCGATCGACGAAGAGGTTGAGGATGTCGTCATCGACGATGGGGGTGCCGGCGATGGAGGTGATGCGTTCGAAGCGCAGGCCATCGAAGCGGTACAGGCCCTGCCGTGACCCCAGCCAGAGGAATCCGTCAGGCGTTTGCGCGATCGACAGGATCTGCGCCGGCGCGCCTTGTTCGGGTGTCCAGCGGTCGTGTCGCAGCTGCGAGAGCGCGCGATCGGGCGCGAGCGCGTGGGCGCTGGCGCACAGGCCGAGCCAGAACACGACCAGGCCCATGCGCAGCACACGGCGCAGTGCATGCCTGGGCGCGACGCACCGCCAGGAAGAAACAGCAGGGACCGGAAGGGCCATGGCGGCGAGGGTGTCGAAGGAAGGTGCCCGGCGATCTCCCCCCGCCGGGATGGGCGGCGCGAGTATGGCCCAGTCTCCGGGGTGCCGCACGACGGCCCGATGCCCACCCGTGGCACGCCGATACCGCTCCCCCAAATGGAGGAGCGCAGCCCACCCGATCCCTGCGATGCGAAGCGCCGTGCCCGCGCGGATGCTGACACCACGCCCCACCTCCGCGCTGCCATCGGCCGCGCCCCTTCTTTCCTGCAGGCAACCGAGATGACCTCCTATCCCCACGTCCGCGATGCGCTCCACGACCGCCTCCTGACGCCGCAGAACGCCGCGGTGGTCATCATCGATTTCCAGCCGGTGCAGGTCAGCTCCATCGCCTCGCGCGACAAGCGCCAGCTGGTGGCCAACATCACCGCGCTCGCGCGCATCGCCCGGCTCTACGGCCTGCCCACGGTGCTGTCGTCGGTAAACGTCGCCACCGGCCGAAACCAGCCACTGATCCATCAGCTGACCGACGTGCTGCCCGGGGTCCCGGTCGTGGACCGCACGTCGATCAACGCCTGGGAAGACCAGGATTTCGTCTCCGCGGTGAAGGCCACCGGCCGGAAAAAACTGGTGATGGCCGCGCTGTGGACGGAGGTGTGCCTCGTGCACCCGGCGCTGGATGCCCTGGCGGAAGGCTTCGAGGTCTACCCGGTGGTCGATGCCTGCGGCGGCACCTCGCTGGAAGCCCACGAGGCCGCCCTGCAACGGCTGTTCCAGGCCGGTGCCCAACCCACCAGCTGGGTGCAGCTGATCTGCGAGCTCCAGCGCGACTGGAACCGGGAGGCCACGGTGCCGGGCTTCGCGGAGATCCTGTTCGCGGTCGAAGGCCACTGAACCGCCACCGAAACCACAAGGAGCGCACAGATGAGCAGATGGACGATGACCCTCCTGGTGGCCTTCGCGGCTACCGCGCAGGCCACCCCGCCAGCGGTGTCCGACCCGTACGCCAAGACGCCGGCGGAGCTTTCGGCCCTCGCCACGACCGGCGGCGCGGGCGGTTCGGGCAATGCGAAGGTGCAAGTGGTCAGGTTGCTGGGGGATCCCTCCCGATCCGGCCCCTACAGCCAATTGCTGCGCGTGGCGCCGCACGCGGCCATCCCCGCGCATCATCACGCGGGCGACCGGGTCGCCACGGTGCTGTCGGGCACGTGGCACTTCGGCTATGGAAGCAAGTTCGACGCGCGCAAGCTGAAGACCCTGCCCGCCGGTTCGGTGTATACGGAGCCGGCGAACGCGGCGCACTTCGCGCAGACCGGTGACGAGCCCGTCACCGTGCTCATCACCGGCTTGGGTCCGACGGATACGGTGTACGAGAATCCCGCCGACGAACCGCACGCCGGGCATTGAAGCGCGGTCCTTGATGCGCCCGGAACCTGCTCGGCGGTAAAACACCCGTCCAGGCGTCACCGCCCCTCTCCCCCTACTGAAAGGAGCTTCCATGCACATCGACCTGAGCCACAGGACCGCCATCGTCACCGGTTCGACGGCCGGCATCGGGCTGGCCATTGCCCACGGGCTGGCCGCCTCCGGCGCACGGGTGGTCGTCACCGGACGCACGCAGCCGCGCGTGGACGAAGCCATCGCCACCCTGACCCGCCAGGTGCCTGGCGCCCGCGTGTCGGGCGTGGCCGGCGATCTGGGCACGCTGAAGGGCGCGCAGGCGCTGATCGAAGCCGAACCGTCGACCGACATCCTGGTCAACAACCTGGGCATCTTCGAGCCAAAGGGCTTCTTCGATATCCCCGACGAAGACTGGATGCATTTCTTCGAAGTGAACGTGCTCAGCGGTATCCGGCTCGCCCGCCACTACGCGCAGGGCATGGCGCAACGCGGCTGGGGCCGCGTCCAGTTCCTCTCCAGCGAGTCGGGCGTGCAGATTCCGACGGAAATGGTCCATTACGGCACGACCAAGACCGCGCAGCTGGCGGTATCGCGCGGGCTGGCCGAAACACTGGCCGGCACCGGCGTCACCGTCAATGCCATCCTCCCCGGCCCGACGCGGTCGGAGGGCGTCGGTGATTTCTTCGGGAAGATCGCCGCCGAAAAGGGCAGCTCGCTGGCGGAGGTCGAGCGCGACTTCATTGCCACGCACCGGCCGACCTCGCTGATCCAGCGGCTGGCCACGGTGGAGGAAGTGGCCAACCTGAGCGTCTACCTGGCCTCCGAGCAGGCGTCGGCCACCACCGGCGCGGCGGTGCGCGTGGACGGCGGCGTGGTGCGTTCGGTGATCTGACCCCGCGGCGCGCGGGCTGCGCGCGGCGCAGCCCGCCTGCTCAATCGTCCAGCCGCACCAGCCCACGGCGCAGCGCGATATGGAATGCCTCGGTGCGATTGCTCGCATCGATCTTCTCGAAGATGCGCGTCAGGTGCGACTTCACGGTTTCGGCCGAGATGCCCATCTCGTTGGCGATCCGCTTGTTCTCCCATCCCCGCGCCAGCGCGGTGAGGATGGCCAGTTCGCGCGCGGTGAGTGCCTGGTCGCCGATGTGGCGCGAAATCTCCTGGGACACCTCGTTGGAGACGCAGCGCTTGCCCTGCGCGATCTTGCGCAGCGCGTCGATCAGCTCGCCGCGCAGCGCGCTCTTCAGCAGGTAGCCATAGGCGCCGGCGGCCATCGCCTCGCGCGCGTTGCCATCGCCGCTGTACGTCGTGAGCACGGCCACGCGGGCCTCGGGAAACTCCGAGCGCAGGCGGCGGATGAATTCGATGCCGTTGCAGCCCGGCATTTGCAGGTCCACGAGCACGACATCGGGCAGCAGCCGGCGGAACTGCTCCAGGCCGCCGTCGGCGTCGCCGGCCTCGCCGGCCACGACCAGGTCCGGCTCCACCTCCAGCATGGCGCTGATGCCGTTGCGCACGAGCGGATGGTCGTCGATGGTCAGTATCCGGATGCTCATGTCCCGCTCCGCTACGCCCGCCGCTGCCGGTCACGGCGCAATGTATAGCAACCGGCGGCCTTCCGGGGGCATCCCCCAAATGGAGGACACGCAGGCCACCGTTCACCGCGATGACCCGGCACGGGGCACGGCCGATGCTGTTCCGGCAGGCGCACACGGCGCGCGCCCGGAGAAGCAGCCATGGATTCGCTGGGGCCGGTCTATCCACCGGGGCATACCGCGCTGCTGCTGGTGGATCCCTACAACGACTTCCTTTCCGAAGGCGGCAAGTTCTGGCCGCGCCTGGCCGAGGTCGCGGCGGGCGTGGACCTGCTGGCGAACCTGCGCCGCATCCGCCAGGCGATCCGCTGTGCCCGCTGGCCCCTGTTCTTCGTCCCCCATCACCGCGCGATGTCCAATGACTTCGAACGCTGGCAGCACCCTACGCCGTGGCAGCAGGCGATGTCCCAGGCCCAGGCCTTCGCCATGAACAGCTGGGGCGGTCAGTGGCATCCCGATCTCACGCCCGGGCCCGGTGACACCGTCGCCCGGGCGCATTGGGGCACGAACGGCTTTCTTGGCACGGACCTGGACCTGCTGCTCAAGCAACAGCGCATCAGCCACGTCGTCGTGGTCGGCGTGATCGCCAACACCTGCATCGAGACCACCGCGCGCCATGCCAGCGAGCTGGGCTACCACGTCACGCTGGTCACCGATGCCACGGCCGCGCTCAGCCACGACGCGATGTTCTACGCGCACGAGGTCAACGGACCGACCTATGCGCATGCCCTGCTGACCACGCGCGAGTTCCTGGCGCGCGTGCCCTTCACCACCGATCCGTGAACCACCGAACCGACGAGGAATTCCCATGAAAACGCTTCTTCGCTTCTTCCAGCGCGCCGCCCTCGCAGGCATGGCGCTGTTCGCCGCCACCCTCGCCCACGCAGCGAACGTGGACATCCAGCGCCATACGGCCCAGGTCAATGGCGTCACCCTGCAATACCTGCAGGCCGGCCACGGCGACGGCACGCCGGTGGTGCTGCTGCACGGCTACGCCGAGACCAGCCGCATGTGGCAGCCGCTGATGCGCGAGCTGGCCGCCCGCCACGTGGTGATCGCGCCGGACCTGCGCGGTGCGGGCGGCTCCTCCAAGCCGGCCGGCGGCTACGACAAGAAGACCATGGCGCAGGATATCCACGCGCTGGTGCAATCGCTGGGCTATCCCAAGGTGAAGATCGTCGGGCATGACATCGGCCTGATGGTCGCCTACGCCTACGCGGCGCAGTACCCGGACCAGGTCGAGAGCGTCGTGCTGATGGATGCGTTCCTGCCGGGCGTGGGCGACTGGACCAAGGTATGGCTGCTGCGCGACCTGTGGCATTTCCACTTCTACGGCGAAACGCCGCTGAAGCTGGTCGATGGCCGTGAGCGCATCTACTTCGAGCACTTCTGGAACGACTTTGCCGCCGACCGCAACCACTCGGTGCCAGAGGCCGACCGCCAGTTCTACGCGGCGCAGTACGCCCAACCCGGTGGCATGCGTGCCGGCTTCGAGTACTTCCGCAACTTCGAGCAGGACGCGAAGGACTTCGCCGGCTTCGCCCGGACGCCGCTGCACATGCCGATGCTGGTGCTGTCCGGCGAGAAGGCCGGCGGCCAGTTCCTGATCGACCAGGGGCGCATGGTGGACACGAATGTGGAGGGCGTCATCATCAAGGGCTCGGGCCACTGGCTGATGGAAGAAGCGCCCGGGCAGACGATTCCGGCGCTGGTGGCGTTCCTCGACCGGTAAGACATGCTCGAGAAACGCGGACATGGAGAGAAGGCGCTGCCGGCAGGCAGCGCCCTGGCTGTTCGCCTCAGCGCTTCCCTTCCACCGCGGCCGGCGTCAGCGCCTGCAACGCCGCACTCACGTACACCAGCGGCGCGTTCCAGTTGATCGCCACCTCGTTGCTGGCGTAGCTGCAGGTGTGGTCCAGCCAGGAGAGCGCCGGCAGCTGGCTGGGATAGCGCACCGCCCCGCAATCCTTCGCATCCTGCTGGCCCGGGTTCGGGCCGCCGGACAACCAGCCCGGCACCGGCGCGGCGATGCCGTCCGCTTCCGAAGGCCGGTGATGAATGTTCATCGGGCTGCGCGCGCCCTGCCCGGTCACGAACGACACGCCCAGCGGATTGCGCCCCAGGATGTAATCCAGCTGCGACTGCGCGGCATCCAGCTGTACGCGCTCGCCGTCCAGCCGGTAGCCCTGCAACAGCATCATCGCCTGGTTAAGCACGTCGGCATTGCTGCCCCAGCGGAAATCCTGCGGCTGCATCGTCACCCGCCACGCCGATTGCGACCACTTCGTCGCCAGCTTCGCCGCCTCGCCTGTCACGCCGTCGCGCACTTTCGCCCGCGCGGCATCGTCGGGCAGCTTGGGCAGTTCGCTGGCCAGCGAGATCCAGCCCAGCGCGCCCACGTCCGCCCAGTTCGGCACGCCCGGCGGCTGCGCGTAGCGCTCGAAGGTCTGGTAGTAGGCCGGCATGCCGGTCAGCAGGTACAGCTCGGCGGCCGCCCACGCGAATTCGTCGTCGAACTTGTCATCGTTGTAGCCGCCGGTCTTGACGTCGGCTGGCTGCACGTAAGCCACGTCCGGATGGGTCATCGCCCAGCCCCACGCTGCTTCCGCCGCCGCGCGCATGCGCGCCGGCACGCCGGGGAACCTGGCTTCATAGGGGGCATAAACACGCGCGGCCATCGCCATGACGGCGGCGAAATCCAGCGTTGCCGCCGTGCCCTTGCCGACCATGTAACGCCTGGCATTCGCCTGCGCGGGCATGACGATGCCGTCGAACTGCAGGTTGGTGAGCTTGTGGTAGACGCCGCCATCGCCGGGGTCCTGCATGGCAAGCATCCATTCCAGGTTCCACATCGCCTCATCGAGGATGTCCGGCACGGTGTTGCCGCTTTCCGGGATGTTGATGTCGCGGCCCTTGAAGAACTGCGGGTAGTGCGCGTAGGCGGCCAGCAGGGTCCAGGTCGAGATGCCGGAGTTCACCACGTACTTGTTGTAGTCGCCGGCGTCGTACCAACCCTTGGGCGCGGAGACCACGGTGCCGGCTGGCCGCCCCGGAGAGGCAGCCGAAGGATGGATCTCCACCTGCGTGTCCGGATGGCCGGCGGGGCGCGCATAAACACCCGCATGTTTGGCATCCAATGCGGTGCTGGCGCGGTTGTAGTAGTACGCCTTCAGCGCGGCATCGTTCAGGCCGGCGTACGCCTTGGCGTCGATGCGGAACGCATCGGAGGCCGGCACGCCACGCACTTCGATGCGGTAGACACCCGGCGTGCCGAGCGTGCTGAAATCGGCCAGCGCCGCCATGCGGCCGGCCGGCGCCCAGTTCGCGGGGGCCTCCAGCGTGCCCTTGAACACCGTCTTGCCGTCCTTCGCGCGCACCACGCTGAAAGGCTGGCTCGCCTCGATGCCCTCCACTACCGCCAGCTTGCGCGCGCCGGGCGCGAAGCCGAGCTGGTCCACGCGGATGACCGGTTCGGCCAGCGCGGGAACGGCGGCAACCAGCAGGCAGGACGCGGCGAGGCGCCGCAGGAGGCGGTGGGACATCGAAGCACGCTCATCGGGGGGGACACGTGATCGTGCCCGGCGAGCGGTCGCCCGTGCAAGCCGCGCGCCCAGGCGGCGCGCGGGGCGTTCAGGCCAACAGCGGGGTGAACAGACTGCGTGCGCGCAGCTCGGCCACCTCGTGCGTAGTGCCGTAGCGGCCGCGCTCGTCGCGCACCACCTGTGCCAGCGCGCAGTCCGGGTCGTGGGTGAAGAACAGATGGACGTTGCGCGCCAGCTTGTCGGCGAGGAAGGCCTGCTTCTCGTCGATCAGCAATTCGGCGTTGCGGTCGTAGCCCATGGTGATGGGCACGTGCACCCACGAACGGCCGGGGATCAGGTCGGCGCAGAACACCACGCCTCCCTGCGGCTGCCCGTCGACCGACTCCGGGCCCACGATCTCGGCCAGCATCAGCCCCGGCGTATGGCCGTCGCTGAAGGTGAAGCGCACGCTGTCGCCGAGGGCCTGCGAACAGGCGCCTTCCACGATCTCCAGCCGGCCGCTTTCCTGCAACAGCGCCGGCAGCTCGGGAATGAAGCTGGCCCGATCGCGCGGATGGGGCTGCAACGCGCGGTGCCAATGCGTCGCGCCTACCAGGAAGGTGGCGTTGGGAAACAACAGCTCCGGCGTGCGGCCTTCGCTCCACGGCGCCAGCAGGCCGCCCGCATGGTCGAAGTGGAGATGGCTCAGCACCACCACGTCGATGTCCTCGTGTTCGAAGCCGGCTTCGCGCAGCGAATCGATCAGCACGTGCCGAGGCTCCTGCACGCCGTAGCGTTCGCGCAACTTCGGCTCGAAGAACGCGCCGATGCCGGTCTCGAACAGCACCGTCTTGCCCGCCAACGGGCTGGCCAGCAGTGCGCGACACGCCAGTTGGATGCGGTTGTGCTCGTCCGGCGCGGCCCACTTTTCCCAAAGCGCGCGCGGCGCGTTGCCGAACATCGCGCCGCCATCCAGCTTCTGGCTGTTGCCGCGCAGGGACCAGAGCTTCATCGCCAGTTCCTCAGTTCGCCGGGGCGGCGATCACTTCGGCGCTGCCCACCGGGTTGCGCGGGTCGCTGCCGCCGCGCAGCACGTTGCCGCGCAAGTCCCATTCCACGGTCTGCAGGTTGCCCCACACGTGGCTGGAGCCGCGGCCGCCTTCGGCGCTGTCGCCCGGCACGTCCACCGTATGGCCGAGCTTGCGCAGGCCCGCGACGACCTCCGGCGTGAACGCACCGCTTTCCGCTTCGATGGTGTCCGGCAGCCACTGGTGGTGGTAGCGCGGCAGCGCGGCGACCTGCTGCGCGTCCAGGCCGGCGTCGTAGCCGAGGATGCCCAGCAGCACCATGGTGATGATGCGGCTGCCACCGGGCGTCCCCAGCACGGCCACGCGCTGCGGCGACTCCATGAAGGTCGGGGTCATCGAGCTGAGCATGCGCTTGCCCGGCTTGGGGGCGTTGGCCTCGTAGCCCATCACGCCGAACGCGTTGGGCGTGCCGGGCTTGAGCGCGAAGTCGTCCATCTCGTCGTTGAGCAGCACGCCGGTGCCCTTGGGAATCAGGCCCGAGCCGTACAGCAGGTTCACCGTCTGCGTGGCGCCGACACGATTGCCTTCGCTGTCGATGATGGAGAAGTGCGTGGTCTCGTCATCCTCCAGCGGCGTGGGGTTGCCCGAGAGCAGGTCGCTCGGGGTGGCCTTGGCCGGGTTGATGGTGGCGCGCAGGCCCATCGCGTAGTCGGGGCTGGTGAGCACGCGCTGCGGGATGGTGACGAAGTCCGGGTCGCCGAGGAAGAACGTGCGGTCGCGGTAGGCACGGCGCATCGCCTCCACCACCAGGTGCGTACGCTGCACGTCATCGAGCTTGGACAAGTCCCAGCCTTCGAGGATCTGCAGCATTTCCGCCAGCGCGATGCCACCGGAGGACGGCGGCGGCGCGGTGGTGATCTTCCAGTCGCGGTACTGGAAGGTGATGGGCGTGCGTTCCTTGACCTGGTAGCCGGCCAGCTCCTGCGCGGTCCAGCGCCCCCCGGCCTGCTTCACGCCGGCCAGCAGCTTCTTGGCGGTCTCGCCGCGGTAGAAGCCATCGAAGCCCTTGTCGGCCAGCAGGGTGAGCGTATGCGCCAGCTCCGGCTGCTTGAACACGTCGCCGGTGGCGATCGGGCGGCCATTGCGCAGGTAGACCTCGCGCGTCCCGGGATAGCGCTCCATCACCTCACGGCGCGATGCATAGCCCTTGGCCATGCGCTCGTACACCGGGAAACCCTCGGTGGCGATGCGGATCGCCGGCGCCAGCGACTGCTTCAACGGCAGGCGGCCATGCTTGCCCGCCAGTTCCACCAGCGCCGCCGGCAAGCCGGGGATGCCGGCCGACCAGGGGCCGTTGATGGAGCGGTCGCGGTCCAGGTCGCCGTTCTTGTCCAGGAACTGCTGCGGGGTGGCGGACTCGGGCGCGTATTCGCGCGCGTCCAGCATCACGTCCTTGCCGGTCTTGGCATCGTGCAACAGGAAGAAGCCGCCCCCGCCCAGGCCCGAGCTGATCGGCTCGACCACTGCCAGCGTGGAGGACACCGCCACCGCGGCGTCGAATGCGTTGCCGCCCTCCTTGAGGACCTGCAGGCCAGCCTCGGTGGCCAGCCGGTGCCCGCTCGCCACCGCCGCGCCCGGCGGATGCCCCGGGTTGCCGTTCGCCGAAGCCGGCGGCTCGGCGGCGAAGGAAGGCGTGGCGAACAGCACCAGCAGGCACAGCAGCACGGGGCGGGCGAAGGGCTTCATGGCGACGGCGGTTCCTCTTCGTAGAACTCGGGATGATCGATCTGCAACTGGCGCAGCTTGGCCAGCAGCTGGTCGTGGGTCTCCGGGATGTCCGGGTCGGGGTCGATGCATTCGACCGGGCAGACCATCACGCACTGCGGCTCGTCGTAATGGCCGATGCACTCGGTGCAGCGTGCCGGATCGATGACGTAGATGGTTTCGCCCATGGAAATGGCCCGGTTCGGGCAGGCCGGCTCGCAGACATCGCAGTTGACGCACAGCTCGTTGATCTTCAGCGACATGGCGGCGGCATCGCGGCGGCGCGGGCGGCTTCTCGCGCGCGGGGCGTGGGCGCGGCTCCGGCGAAGGCCGGTCCGGCGGGGTGCGGATCACGCGCGAAGGCGGCGATCACCGGGGGGAATTGCGGGTCGGGCAAGGCGGTTCCGGCAAGGGGACCGGGCGCGCGGGGCGCCCGGTCCGCGGGTATTACTTGGCTTCGACGAAGATGTACTCGGCGCCGGTCGGCTGGATGATGGTCTGCACGCGCGCGTTGTCGGCGGCGTCGCCGATGAACACGATGCGCACGCCCTTCATCGAGTCGGCCTGCACGTCCTTGAACACCGCGGCGATCATGTCGGCCATCTTGGCCGAGGCCGAGGAGCCGAAGGCAATCATATTGCCCGGGCTGATGCCACGGCTGATGGTCGTGGTCGCGCTCTCGACCTGGCGCTCGTACTTGGCCTGGAACTCCGGATCCGATTCCGGCGGGAGGTAGTACAGGAACGGGCTGTTGGTGACGTTGCCCATGTTCTGGATCGCCACCTGCTGCAGGTACTGCTTCCAGCCGGCATCGTCGTCCTTGCCCGGGGCCTTCAGCGCCACGGCGGCCTCGGTGGCCGGCTTGGCTTCTTCCTTCTTGCAGGCGGTGAACGCCAGCGCAGCCATCGAGGCGATGAGCAGCCCACGCATGAGATTTTTCATTGTGATCCTCCCTGTTTCCTGTTCTGTTATGGGTGTGACGGGTGAATTCAGGCCTGGGCGCGCGCTTGCCGCACCTGGCGCAACGCCTCGACGACCGAGGCGGGTACGAAGCCGGACACGTCGCCGCCAAGGCGGGCGATCTCGCGCACCAGCGAGGACGAAATGAAGCTGTATTGTTCGGCCGGGGTGAGGAACAACGTCTCCACCTCGGGGATCAGATGGCGGTTCATGCTGGCCATCTGGAATTCGTATTCGAAGTCCGACACCGCGCGCAGGCCGCGCAGCAGCACGCCGGCCTTCATGTCGCGCACGAAATGCGCCAGCAGGGTGTCGAAGCCGCGCACCTCGATGTTGTCGTGGCCCCCCAGTGCCTCGCGGGCCAGCTCCACGCGCCGTTCCAACGGCAGCGCCGGCCCCTTGGAGGGGCTGTACGCCACGCCGACCACCACCTTGTCGAACAGCGGGGCGGCCCGCGCGACGAGGTCGATATGGCCGTTGGTGATCGGGTCGAAGGTGCCCGGATAGACGGCGATGCGGCGATTGGCCACGGTCATGCTGGAGTACCGCGTGAAGGTGACGTCAGTGTAGCAGCGGCCCGCCGGTACAGCGCATAGCGCACCTCGCGGGTGGCGCCGTCGCGGTGCGCACGCCATTCCGGCGGCAGCATCGGGGCCGCGTCGGGGGGCGCTTCGACATACAGCCAGGCCTCGTCGGACAGGTGCGCCGGCAGCGCCGCAAGCACCTGATTCCAAAGGCCGGCGGCGAAAGGCGGGTCAACGAAGGCGATATCGAAGCGCACGCTGGCCGGCCGCGCCAGCCAGCGCAGCGCGTCCTCCTGGAGCACCTCCACCTGCCCCGCCGCATCGAGCTTGCCGACCTGCTCGCGCAGGCGTGAGGCCAGGCCGGCATCGCGCTCGACCAGGCAGGCCGACGCCGCGCCGCGCGATACCGCTTCCAGCCCCAGCGCCCCGCTGCCGGCGAACAGGTCGAGCACGCGTGCGCCGGGCAAGGCCGGCTGCAACCAGTTGAACAAGGTCTCGCGCACGCGGTCGCTGGTGGGGCGCAGGCCCGGCAGGTCGGGGACGGCCAGGCGCGTGTTGCGCCAGCGGCCGCCGATGATGCGTACCTGCCCTTCCCCCTTGCGCGCGCTCATGCGTGGCCCCGCGACGCGGCGAAGGGCGCAAGGGAGGCGGCGATGGCGGACAGCGGGCGGGTCATCAGGCCGCGCATGATAGACCAGCGCGGTCGCGACGCCTTGAAATGCGCGTGCCGGCCCATACCCGGAGGGCATCGCCGCGCTCGCGGCCTGCATCCAAGGAGCCACGCCCATGACCGAATCGCAACCGCAGACCCTGGGTTTCCAGACCGAGGTCAAGCAGCTGCTGCAGCTGATGATCCACTCGCTGTACTCGAACAAGGAAATCTTCCTGCGCGAGTTGGTGTCCAACGCGGCCGACGCGGCGGACAAGCTGCGCTTCGAGTCGCTGGTGCGGCCGGAATTGCTGGAGGGCGGTGGCGAGCTGCGCATCCGCGTGGATTACGACGCCGCCGCGCGCACGGTCAGCATCGAGGACAACGGCATCGGCATGAGCCGCGAGGAAGCCGTGGCCCACCTGGGCACCATCGCCAAGTCCGGCACCGCCGATTTCCTGGCCCACCTCAGTGGCGACCAGAAGAAGGACGCGCACCTGATCGGCCAGTTCGGCGTGGGCTTCTACAGCGCCTTCATCGTCGCCGACCAGGTCGATGTCTACAGCCGCCGCGCCGGCCTGCCGGCCAGCGAAGGCGTGCACTGGTCCTCGCGCGGCGAAGGCGAGTTCAACGTCGCCACGATCGAGCGCCCCGAGCGCGGCACGCGCATCGTGCTGCACCTGAAGGACGGCGAAGAAGGCTATGCCGACGCCTGGCGCCTGCGCAGCATCATCAAGAAGTATTCGGACCACATCGCCCTGCCGGTGGAACTGCGCAAGGAGGCCGAGGGCGAGGACGCCGGCGCCGAGGCCCAGTGGGAAGCGGTGAACCGCGCCAGCGCCCTGTGGACGCGACCGCGCGGCGAGGTCAAGGACGAGGAGTACCAGGAGTTCTACAAGCACCTGGCGCACGACCACGCCAACCCGCTGGCGTGGAGCCACAACAAGGTCGAAGGCAAGCTGGAGTACACCTCGCTGCTGTACGTGCCCGGCCGCGCGCCGTTCGATCTCTACCACCGCGACGCCGCCAAGGGCCTGAAGCTGTACGTGCAGCGCGTTTTCATCATGGACC